>Ga0154020_10002272_pt1 | contig 23321 bp, 18 predicted proteins | sample Klosneuvirus_201_FD_109709 | JGI IMG/M metagenome (GOLD analysis project Ga0154020, IMG submission 109709) | Active sludge microbial communities from wastewater, Klosterneuburg, Austria - Klosneuvirus_20160825_MG | ecosystem: Engineered > WWTP > Aerobic digester > Activated sludge | place...
ATGTCTGCCACCATCGCGGCCATGTCATCTTCTTCCAGGCAGCCCATGGCCACCCCTCTGCCGTCATGCCAGGACCGCCCGTGGTTCCCCAGCTCCATCACCGCCAGGCGGAACCCCAACCGCCGCGCCGGCGGAAGGTAGCGCGTCCCGTGCAGCAGGTGCCCGGTTCCGCCGTGGACATGCAGCCAGATGGGGCTCTGGGCCGGCCCGGGGTATTGCCGCCAGCGCACCTTTTTTCCGTCGTCACGGCGCGCCTCATGGTCCACGCCGGGAAGCTGAGCTGCCTGCGCGCAGGACAACTCCAGCGGTCTGTCTCCGGCCACACCACCACCGCGCAAATCTGCGTAGGCCACGTCATCCAGCCATGGTTCACAGCGGGTCTCAAACGCGGCCTGCCACCGTTCATCCCGCACGTAGGGATAGAGCACCTGGTTGCTGGCGTCCCACAGCGCCGCGCTGGCACCCAACAGCACCACCGCCACACCCAGGATCACCAGGCGGCGGCGCTTCAATCCATCACCGTGACCTGTGTGGGGTTCTGCAGCTCAACCTGTGGACCCTTGAAGCGCGTGATGGTCCCGGACACGCGTATCTTCTTGCCCTTCCAGACCACCGCCGGGTCCTTCCCCTCCGTCGTCATTTTTTCACGCAGCTTCTTGAACACCACCACCTGGAAATCCGCATCTTCCAGCTTGTCCAACCCCAGCAACAACACCTTCTCCTTCTCAATGACCTGCAACACCCGGCCCTCCACGGTGACCCGCCGCCCGTAGAGCCCGCGGCTCTCCCGCGCGGTGGCCAGGTGTTCTCCGGCGCTGTTGACGCGCAAATACCCGCTCATCCCGTTTTCAAGCGGCACCTCCAGGTAGCCCTCGGCACGGTTGGGACCGCGCGCCACCTCGGTGACCACGTCCAACAGGTCATCCTTGTTGAGCCGGCGGATGACGGGGGCTCCGTTGCGCGCTTCACTCAACAACGCCGCGTCTTTGTCCCGCACCATCACGCGGTACAGGCGGCTGGCGCGCCAGTCCCGCCAGAACAGCTCGCGGTAGTACGCGGTGACGTCAGGATGGCGGATCACCACGCCCACTTCACGGTTGCCCTTGAAGCTGTTCTCACTCCAGTTGATGGATGAGACCAGCACTTCCTGGCCGTCCACCATGACGCTCTTGGCGTGGATCTTCTCCAGGTGCGCGGTCTCCAGGTTGATCACCTTGGCGGCCAGGTTGAGCCCTTCTTTTTGCGCCAGCTCATTGAGGAAACGCGCGGTGTCATCGTTGTCGCGCGCGTCGCTCTCTTCGGCGTTGTACCAGGTGCCATCCAGGAGCACGCGCACCGTCACCCCGCGCCGCGCCGCCGCCACCACCGCCATGAGCGCCAGGTTGGGCGTCTGTTCGCCGCTGGCCGCCCCCCGTCCCCAGAACCGCGGGATGGAGTTCTGCAGCACCAGCAGCTCCCGCTTGGCGCGGCCAATCTGCCCCAGGATGGCGGAGCCTTCATTGAGGCTGGTGTCCGGCGACAACACCAGCTCCAGGTCCATGGTCCCCTCCACGCTCAGCGCCTTGCGGCGTTCGGGGTAGAGCCCCTGGGTGAAGGCCGGGTCCACCTTGAAGTCCGGCTTGCGCGTGGGCAGGCCGTAGGGATCCAGCGCGCTGTCATGGATGCCCACCAGGTCTTTGTGGTCCACGTGCGTGTCCAGCTCAAAAACATCCGCCAGCTGTTGCACAAACGCAGGGTGTTCAATGGCCACCTCAAAGCCGCGGTTGCCGTGCGTGGGGTCTTTGGGGTGACCGGTCTTGCCGTAGTTTTCTGTCCCAATGATGGCCATGCGGTCATCAATGAGCGTGTACTTGGCGTGGTTGAAACGGTAGCGGGGGCGTTTGGGCTCCTTGGGGTCCCGCTGGGCCAGAAACACGATCTTGGCGCCCTTTTTTGCCAGCCCATCCAACAACACGCGCTCTTCATCCGGCATGCCGCCCACGGGCACACCTTCCAACAACATGGTGACCGTCACCCCGCGGTCCAACGCTGCGGCCACGCGGTCTGCCAGCGCGGGGTTGGTGAACTGGTAGACATTGATGCGAATGCGCTTTTTGGCGCTGTCAAACGCCGTGGCCAACAGGTCGTACTGGTTTTCCGGCGCGCTGCCGCAGGTCACGCGCGCGCGCACACCCTTCAGGGGCGCGGAAAGAAAACGTGACTGGCCCGGGAACTCCACCCGGTGGGTGGGCTCCACGCCCAGCTGCTTTCTGGAGAAGCCACTGTCCCAATCCTCGGCGCTGTCCGAATCCGGCAGCAGCCGCCCCGCCTCATCCCGGTCCCGGGTGAGCACCTGCCCGGACCAGCCGAACATGGAACTGTCCGTCAACAACAGCGGCGGTCCACTCCAGCTCCCGCTGGGCAGCTTGGAGATGTCCAACGGTTTGTCCTTGGGATTTTTGGCGTCCCAGACCACGGCATCCGCCACGCGGCCGTCCGGCGCCACCAACGCCACCACGCCCTGCCCCGCCGGCATGTTGAGCCAGCCACCGGTGAGATACGCCTGGGGGACGTTGTCCAGCGTGTCCACCGCCTCCACGCCGGGCGGGGACCCAAACACGTGCAAGAACGCCTTTCCCTTGTACGTCACCCACAGCTCGCCACCGGGCTGGAGACGAATGCCCTGCGGCAGCCGAACGGTGTGCACCGGCTCCAGGGACATCTGACCCATTTGTGGATCAATGACGTCTTCCGCGGTGTTGTCTGACTCCTCCTCCATGGCGTCTTCGGCTTCCATGACGCGCTGTTCACCGCTGTGTTTGCGGGACCCTTTGCGCTTGGGCCGCCTTGGTCCCCACCGGTCCGTCAGCGCGTAGTCCCCAAGGTCCAACACCTTGTCCGGATCCGTGTTGGTGATGCGCACCGCCTCTTCCGGCTCCGGGTCCCCGCGCATCAACCCGTCAAAATAGACCCCGGAGATCTTTGCGGCCTTGGGGTCCGCCCCACCCGCCGCGTACGCCGGTGCCACCGCCGCTGCCAGCACCAGCCCTGCTCCTGCCATCCACATCCAAGCGCTCTTCATGGACCACCATCACAACGCAGTTGGCCCCGCCGTGTCCATCACCTGCCGCCGGACCGCTGCGTGGCTACTATCCCGGCAATGGACGCTTCCCTGGAACGGATCATTGCAGCACGCCCCCGGAGCATTGGCGCCTTCACCGTGGGACGGGTGCTCCCGGTGGCGCAGCGCCGCAGCGTGGGGCCGTTTGTCTTCCTGGACCACATGGGGCCCGTCACCCTTGCTGCTGGAGAACAAACGGATGTGTTGCCCCACCCGCACATTGGGCTGTCCACGGTGACCTACCTGTTTGACGGTGAGATGGTGCACCGGGACAGCGTGGGCAGCACGCAGACCATCCGCCCTGGCGACATCAACTGGATGACCGCGGGCCGTGGCGTGGTCCACAGCGAACGCGCCCCGCCGCACCTGGCGGGTCAGGACCGCCACCTCCACGGGCTGCAAATCTGGGTGGCGCTGCCCCGCGCGCACGAGGAGACCGAGCCGTTTTTTGCGCACCATCCCGTGGCCACCCTTCCCACCGTGCAACTTGGCAACACCACCGCGCGCCTGGTGGTGGGCACGCTGCAGGGGCAACACTCGCCCGTCCGGACGTTCTCCCGCACGCTCTACCTGGACGTCCCGCTGCACGCCGGACAGACGTTTGAGCTTGGGGCGGTGGAAGAGGAGCTTGCGGTGTACGTGGTGGAGGGCACCGTGCACCTCCACGGCCAGGTGCTGGCGGAAAAGAACATGGGCGTGATGGCGCGGGGTGCGGGCGTGGCGTTGGTGGCCCAAAGTGCGGCGCGCGTGGTTGTTGTGGGCGGCGAACCGCTGGATGGCCCGCGCTTCATGTGGTGGAACTTTGTGTCCTCCCGCCGGGAACGTGTGGAAGAAGCCAAGCGCCAGTGGCGGGAGCAGGCGTTCCCGCCCATTGCCGGTGAGACGGAGTTTGTGCCGTTGCCAGAGGGCCCGGGCTGATGCGTTTTGTGTCCGGGATGGTAGGGTGGCGCGGTCATGTCCTCCGTCCACAACCGTCCCGGGCAGGTCCGTTTCCCCAAGGGTGACGTTGCTCCCACCAGTGTGCCTGCTGGCGCGCCCCTGGCGCCCTCGTCGGCGCCGCCCAAAAAGACCCCGGCGGATGTGTTCCAGGTGCACAGCCCGGGTGGTTCGCAGCTGGGTGGCCCCACATCCACGGCGTTTCCGGGGTACCGCTGGGCGGTCAAAGACGTGGACGCGGTGATGGCGCAATACGCCATTGGTGACGCACACACCCTCATCCAGACCGCGGTGGCGTTGGACAACGGGAACCGCACCCTCAGCCTCAAGGAACTGCTGGGGGCGGCCCAGCAGCTCACCGCCGCGCGCAACCCGGACCTCAAGTGGTCCCCCGCCATGATGGCAGACATCATGAAACAACGCGGCGTGGCCTCCACCACCGCCATGCTTGCCGAGGCGCGCCGCCAGGACAACGGGGACAAGGTCCTCTCCCGCGCCGAACTGGACGCTGCGGCCGTGGTGCTCACCCGCACCATTGGTGCGCATGACGCCGACGGTGTGGTGGCGCGCGTGCTGGAGCTCCAAGCGCAGCACAACCTGGATGTGCAGGTGTTGGGTGTGGCGGGGAAACACCCGGTGCAGGCCGTGCACCTGCCGGCCACGGGGGATGGCCCGGTGAAGATGCGCGTGCTGGTCACCGGTGGTGTCCACGGGGATGAACCGTGCGGGCCCGCGGCCACCATGCTGCTTTTGGAGCAGTTGCTGAATAACCCGGACATCCGCCGGGACACTGAATTCACCATTGTGCCGCTGGTCAACCCGCGCGGCCTGGTGGACGGCACGCGCCGCACGCCGGACGGCGTGGACCTCAACCGCAACTTCTCCCACGATGAGACGGCACCCACCGAGGTGCACCACATCTCTGCCCTGCTCAAACAAAAGGACTACACGCTGGCGTTGGACCTCCACAGCGGGCGTGATGACCGCAACGGGTTCTGGGTGCTGCACAAGGCCAGCGCCGAACTCATGGAGCCCGCGGTGGAGCGCTTCCAGAAACACTGGCCGGTGCTCACCGGTGACACCGACAAATACAACATGGCCAAACCCGGCATTGGGGAAAGCTCCAACCCCAACACGCTCAAGGACTTTGCATCCCAGGACGGCGCGCGGTGGAGCGTCACCCTGGAGGCGCCCGGCAGTGTGGGATACCTGGATCAGGTGGTGGGCCAAAACGACCTGGCCAACCAGATCATTGTGGAAGCCCACCGACGTCTGGCCTGAGGAACCCCATGACCCGTGTCTCACCCAACCGGTTGCACCGCGCCATGGTGTTGCGCACACGCAAGACCATGCGCCGCCGGGATGTGTTGGTGGCACTGGGAGGACTGTCGGCGGCATCGGTGTTGGGCTGCGCCACGGGCGGCACGCAGGGGGCATCCTCCACATCTTCATCTTCATCATCGTCCTCGTCATCGTCGGGCGGCTCATCGTCGGTGTCCGCAGCGTCCTCCACGCAAGGCAGCAGCAGTGCGGGTCCTTCGTCCTCGGGCGGCGTGGTGCCGTGGGCATTGGGCGGCACCGCCATGTTGGCGGGCAAGGACTACGGCAACCCCTTTGCCAACGGGGTGGGTCCCACCTGCGTGGTGTTCCCGGATTCCACACTGGGCCCGTGCCACGCCATCACCTTGGACCGCCAGGACATCAGCGAAGGACAACCGGGCCTCCCCACACGCCTGGAGTTCCTGCTGGTGGATGGGGCCTGCAATCCCCTTCCCAACGCCACCCTGGAGGTCTGGCATTGCAGCGTGGACGGGTACTACTCGGGCAATGACGTCATTCCGTTTTGCACCAGCAACAATCCCGGGGCCATTGCCGCGCGGTATTTCCGCGGCATCCGCACGGCGGACGCCAACGGGCGCGTCACATTTGATACCTGTTTTCCCGGTTGGTACCCGGGCCGTACGGTGCACATCCACTTCACAGTGGTGCACAACGGGGTGGCCACCAAGACCAGCCAGGTGTTCTTTGAGGACGCCCTCAAGGCAGACGTGCAGGCCAACCACCCCACCTACGTGCCCCGTGGCGCCGAGGACACCAGCAACACCACCGACGGTGTCATCCGCCAGGCGGGCCTGCCCATCCAGGATGTTGCCATGGCCACCGCGCGCCAGGCCGATGGTGCGCTGCTGGCGTGGAAGGCCATTGTGGTGCGCTGAAACTCCGGTCAATGCTGCCGTGGCGTCACGTGCGCGCCGCGCGAACCCATTGCGCCTCTGCTGGGGCCACAGGCAACCGGTTCGCGTGGTGGCGCGGCAAGCCGGTCAGAACCGCGCGAGATCCCTCAACACGCAGAAACGGCATGACACTGGCAGCCCCTGTGTGGGGGAGGCGCGCGTTGAGCGCAACGCGTAACCCCGCGGCGGAGGGCACGGATGAGACCACGTGCAGAGGCGATGGCCGGAACCGCGTGCGCGGTGACCCACGCGGCGGTGCGCGCGCCGGACGGCACGCGGCACCTGGTGTTGGAGGTGGTGTGTCCCAACCATCCCCGGCCCGTGCCCATCCGCGTTTGCATGGGATGCCGGGGCTACCTGGAGCTTGCCCTGGAGGCGTCCCAACGGCCCACGCTGCTGTGCACCCCAGCTGTTGGTGATGGTGCGCAGCATGCGCGTGCGTCCACGGTGGATGCGGCCAAGGACATCATGCGGCCGGGCGTGGTGCTGGATGCCACGGCGTCCCTTACGGCGGTGGAGCACCTGCTCAAGGACACACACCAGCCGCAGGCGTTGGTGGTGGACCAGGCTTCGCGCGTGGTGGGCGTGCTCAACGCATCAGACCTTGAAACGCTGCGGGCCACTGGAGAATTGCCGGACGGAGAACGTGTGCGGGACGTGGACACCACCGTCACCGCCCAGGACCTGACGCGCCCGCTGCTGGTCTGGGTCACGCCCAAGACCCCCGTGCGCCACATCTCCCTCATCATGGCGCAGACCCAACAACACCGGGTGGCGGTCATTGGGCCTCACGGCGAGGTGGGAGTGGTCACCCGTGATGACGTGGAGCGTTGGATGTCCCGGCTGTCCACCGCATCCACGCTGGACCTGGACGCAACCTCACAGGCCGGCTGATTTCTAGCGGCCCTGGGTGCTCCGGTAGCCTGCGTTGGGAATGGGCGAGGACTGCACGCGCATGTTCCAGCGCTCTGTCCCTTGCCCGTTGGAGGAGCCGTAGCTGGCACCGTTTTGCACCACCGGCATCCAGGGGTTGGGATTCCAGATGGTGCCGCTGCGTCCCCAGATGTTGAACGCCACCGGCCAACCCACAAGGCCCATGTTGCCACCCAGGAAAAACCCGGCCTGCATCCCCAGCGGGTAGCCGTAGCCACCGCCATACCCGCCACCCCATCCCACCGACGGGGCAAACCATGGTCCACCACCAAGCCACGGGGCGCCCACCATCACCGTGGTGGCAGGCTGGGCATACAGTGGAACGTCAAACGGGTTGGGCATTGCCCCTGGCGAGGCCGCAGCCGGCGCGGGCGGCGGAACTGACAATGAAGGTGGCGCGGTGGTGGTTGCGCGGTCTTCGGCCGGCGGCGGGGGATCACCAAAACTCAGGACGCTGAACGTGCCGCCCTCCTCATCCTCGTCCTCACCCGCAGCATCCACGGCGGGCGGAGCTTCCACGGCGGTGGATGCAGGTGCAGCGGGAGGTGCCTGCAGGGGCACGGCAAACCAACACACCAACGCCAGGCAGTTCATGCTGTGGAGTCTACGCTGCGGCCCACCGGCGGCAACCTTCCGGGTGTCCCACCTTTTGCGGCCTCAGCCTCGGCGTCGGCCGCGTGCTGCCCTTCCGGCGGCATAAGGGACTCCAGTTCCAGCAGCGCGCTGCCCAACGTTCCGGGTGCGGCCCGGCGGTGGCGGTAGAAGATCCACCCGCGGCGTTCCATCCACAACAACACACGGTCCAATCCCAGCACGGCAGCCACCGCCACCGCGGTCACAACCGCCATCAGGACCACGTCGTGAGCGTCCATGAAGCACCCAGGATAGGCACCGCGCGGCCAAGCGCCAGCCTTGTTGGAACACCCGCTCCCCTGTTACCAATGCAGGGTTCTGTTTGCCGGGCGGAAGGAGGCGTTGGATGGGCCGCGCACAACTTCCCATGGTGTCCGCCATGCTTCTGACAACGTCCGGCCTGGTGCTGGGCCAAAGTGGGGCGGCCGGCGCCAACGTTGTCACGCTCACCTCCCCGCAGGCGCGCCCGGTGCAGGCCCAGCACGGGGAGACCTTCCACTTCACGCTGGGCTACCTGGGCGTGGCCGGCGCCAAGGCCCGGGTGGCGGTGGAAAAGGACGGCGAAGAACGCCTGCGTTTTGTGGGAGACGTGCAGCACACGTTCCTGTTGCAGTTTGTCTTTCGCATCCGGGACCGGTTCCAGGCGCTGTTCTCCCCGTCCCAGGTACGCACGGTGCGCACGCAGCTGTGGCAGCATGAGAACGACTACAAGCGCTACCGGGAGGAGGCGTGGTTTGAGGACCGCGTCATCACCATGGAGCGGCGGGACAAGGACGGGGAGCGCACCGCGCAGGTCAACGTGGCGCAACGCGCGCTGGACCCGTTGAGCGCGTTGTTCTGGGTGCGCGGCCAGAAGCTGGACGTGGGGGACACGGTGGTGGTGCCCACGTTTGCCAACAACCGCCTGTTTGAAGTGCACGCGGTGGTCACCAAGGAAGAAACAGTGCGCGCCATGGGGCGGCTTCACGCTGCGCGGCGTCTGGAGGCCACCGTGCACAAGGACGGCAAGCCCATTCCCGGCGCCCAGGGGACGTTCTGGGTGTCGTCCGGGGAGACGCACATCCCGCTGCGGGCCGAGGCCAACACCGATTACGGCAAGGTGAGCGCCACGTTGGACCGCATGGAGCAACCGTGAGGAAACTCTGGGCCGCGGCGGCAACCGCGGCAGTGGCCGGGGCTGCGGTGATGCTTCCGTGGTGGGGTCCCGTCCGCCGGCGGGCCATCCGGTCTGACAACACGCCACCAGCCCCACTGCAGTTCCCGCAGCAATTCTTGTGGGGCGTGGCCACCGCGGCGCACCAGGTGGAGACCCGCACGCCCAATGACTGGACTGCGTTTGAAGAACGGGCGTTGCAGCAAGGGCTGACGCAACGCGCGCCGGGCTCCATCCACAACCTGCACACCTGGCCACCTGAGGTGCTGCAGCGCAAGACCGACCACGTGGCCCGCGTTCACCAGGACGTTGCGTTGATGGCGTCCCTGGGCGTGAAGGCCTACCGGTTCAGCGTGGAATGGGCGCGCCTGTTTCCCACCGCCGCGCACACCACGCCGGACCCGCAGGGCCTGGCGTTCTACGTGGAGCTGGTGACCGCCTTGAAGGCCGCCAACATCACGCCGGTGGTCACATTGTTCCACTTCACCACGCCGCAATGGTTGTGGGAGGAGCACCAGGGCCACCGCGGCCTGGAGCGTGATGACGCTGTGGAACACTTTGAGCGGTTTGTCTCCGCCGTGGCGCGGGCCCTGGGCGCACACGTCACGTTGTGGTGCACGCTCAACGAACCCATGGTGTACGCCTACCAGGGCTACCTGCAGGGTATCTTTCCGCCGCTGGAGAAACGCGGGGACCCCAAGGCGGTGGCCCCGGTGATTGTGCAGTTGGCCCGCATGCACGCCGCGGCCTACGCCATTCTCAAGAAGGACGCCGCGGCCCGGGGCATCACCAACCAGGTTGGCCTCACGCAGCACACGCGCCACTTTGTGCCCGCGCGCAACCTCAACCCGCTGGACCGGGCCACCGCCATGGCCGTGTCCCAGGTGTTCATGTGGGACTTCCTGGATGCGCTGGAAACCGGGACGCTGGCGTTCACCACCACCGGCATGAAGAAACACATTGAAGGACTGGCCGGAACCCAGGACTACGTGGGCCTCAACTACTACGGCCGCTTCTACCTGCGCAGTGATGTGCTGCACCCGCAACAGTACACGGTGCTGGACCATGACGACGCCACGGACACCCGCGTCAACGACCTGGGATGGGCGCTGGACCCCGCGGGGTTCCGCGCCACGTTGCGCACCGCGCACCAGCGCTACCACAAGCCCATCTACGTCATGGAAGCCGGCACCGCGGACGCGCAGGATGATGACCGCCTGAGGCAATGGTTCCTGGTCACCCACGCCACCGAGATGTGGCACGCCATCCAGAACGACGGCGTGGATGTGCGCGGCCTGTTTGTGTGGAGCCTCATGGACAACTTTGAATGGGCCGAGGGCTTTGAGGGCCGCTTTGGCCTCCACAAGGTGGACTACCGGGGCAACTTCAAGCGCACCCGCCGTCCCAGCGCGGACCTGTATGAATCCATGGCGCGCAACGGCGCGGTGACGCCGGAGATGTTGGCCCGCTTCCCCCGCCACATGGATCCCTGACCATGCCCAAACCATCCGCCGCCCAAAAAACCCGCGCGTTGCTGCTGGCCCACGCCATGGCCAAACCCGGTGCCCATGAAGATTTCCCCTGGGGCGAGCTGGTGGTGAAGGTGGCCAAGAAGGTGTTTGTTTTTCTGGGACGGGATGAGGGTGACGGCGTGGGATTCAGCGTCAAGCTCACCACGTCACTGCGGGAAGCACTGGCGCACCCGCGCGCCACGCCCACGGGATACGGCCTGGGGAAGAGCGGTTGGGTCAGTTTTGACTTCCCCACCGCCGCCGAGTTGCCCATGGAGCAGGCCCGGGCCTGGCTGGATGAGAGCTACATCAATGTGGCCCCGGCCAAGCTCTCCGGCGTCAAAAAAGCCTCGCCCGCAAAGAAGAAGGCGACCACCAAGGGAACCACCAGGAAAAAAGTGGCGCGCTGAAGACGCAGGACGCGTCCATCCCGTCAGCGGAACAGCCGGTTGCCCACCTGGAGTTCCTCCACCCAGACCACCTCGCAGGCGCCATCCCCGGTGTCGTCGCGGCGGGTGCTGGACTGCGCGTACACCTCACCCTGGGCGCTGGTGATGCGCACCAGCCAACCCTTGAGGCGCACCACGTCTCCTTTGGAGATATGGCGGAACGCCCAACCCAGGTGCTGGGAGCCCTCGGCGGGAATGAGATGGTTGTTGGAGATGTGTGTGGTGACCTCGGCGCGGTCTTCCGCGGTCGGTTCGGTGTCCGTGCGCCAGAACAACCACCGGCCCATCTGGAAGAACTTGAAGCGGTCCTTGAGTTGTTTGCGGCGCGGCCCCCACAACAGGCCCACGTCCACATCCGCAAAATCATTGGTCCACGTGACGTCATAACTGCTGGCAGACAACACCTCGCCAGCTACTTCATAGGCGTACTGTTTCTCCACGCGGTAGACGCGCCCATCCCGCAACACGGTGAGCTGTTCCGGTGGTTCCACGGGCGTCTGCACCGGGTCGGCGTCCAGGACCACCGCGCGCGGCGCCGCAGTGCTCAACACACGCGGCAGCACCACCTTCCAGATGGCCACCGCCCCCATGGCCAACACCGCCAACATCCAGCCCTTCATGGTTCAGTCCCTGACGCGCAGCTCCAGATACGCCCGCGCCTGTTGACCCCACGCCGCCGTGGAGCCGTTGGCCAGCACATGGTCCACCACCGCGTGGGCCATCTCCACGCAATGGTCCATGTTGCAGTGCAAAAACAACCCCTGCCGTCCCACGGGAAACACCGGCCCCATCCCACCCACGCGCTCCACGGCCCGGCGCCACGCATGCCGCCAGCCGCGCGTGTAGAGCGGGTACACATCCGGCACCAACGTCTGATGAACATCCCGCACCGTGTCTTGTGCCCCCAGGATGTTGGCGCGGCGCAGCTGGTCCACCACCTGCGGCAGCCGCGTCAGAAAGTCCTGCTGCGTGCCCCAGGCGCCCTGTGGAATCTCCACACAGAACACCTGGCCGCGCGGGAGGCCGTGGCGCGCCGAGAAACGGCTCACCTGGCTCACCCGGCCAAAGAGGTACTGGCCGTCCGGGACGTACCACGTGTCCGTGGCCACAGGGTCTTTCACGTCCACCCACAGGTGCAGCAGGTACAGGCCGCGGTGACACAGTGCAGGTTCGTGCGCCAACGCGCCCAGGTGCCCGGTGAACACGGTGGTGACGCCGTCAACGTCCCGCGCTGAAAAGCTGCGCCGCTCCGGCGTGACACCCAGCGCCAACGCCCGCGCGCGCAATCCATCCAACAGGCCCGCCATGCCCGTGCGTGGGTAGTGGAATGTTTGCGGCGCCCCGCGCAGCAGGCTCTCCCAGGGACGCTGCGTGGACACCCGTTGCCGCGCCACCGTCTGGCTCAACTGCGCCGGCTCCAGGCCCCACACCTTGCGCGCATACGGCGCATAGAACGCATCCAGCGCAGCACGGCCCGCGCGGCCCAGCACAAACTCCTCAAAGCCCACGTCCGGGGCCCCCACACCCGCGCGGTCTTCTTCCCAATCCTTGAAGCGGCTCCACGCGCCCGGCCGGCCCACCCACGCCGCTCCAAGACGGGCCGCACGCCGCCAACCCAGCCCGCGCAAGAACCCACCCAGGCGCAACGGGTAGGCCACCTGCCGGTCTCCCAGCACCAGCACGCCCCGGCGTGGCCGTTGATCCCATTCCACGTCAGGGACCATGGCGGCCAACGCGGCGCGCGCCTGGGGATGCACCCGGTGGCTCCCCAGATCCAGGCGCAACCCGTGAAACTCCACCGGCGCCAGCAACCCACCCAGCACCGGGCGCGGTTCCCACAGCGTCACACGTTTCCCACGTTGCGCCAGCAACACCGCCGCGCTCAGGCCCGTAAGCCCACCGCCAACCACCCTCACGCAATCCCTGCTGCCCATGCGCCACCCGCACGGAAAGGCGTGCGTGCCTTCTGGTCTGGCACGCCACCGACGGGAGTGCAAGCCTTATTGATATTGACTTTCAATTTCAAAATCGGCTATCCGCCCGGGTGGACGGGAAGAATGCCCGGCCTACGTCATGGAGCAACGGGTGATGGCGCGGCGGTGGGTGTGGCCGGTGGTGGTGTTGGGTTGCCTGGGTGCGGCCGTTGTGGCGCGCGCGCAGGGCCAGCTCACGCGCCCGCCCCGGTTGTTGCACCAGGCGCCGGTGCAGCTGCCCAAACACGTGGAACCGGTGGCGGCGGATACACCCGTGGTCCTGCAGCTCACGTTGGATGACACGGGTCAGGTCACGCGCGTGGAAGTGGTGGAGAGCGCCCACCCGGACCTGGACCACGCCGCCATGGGTGCGGCGTGTGGCTTTGGGTTTGAGCCCGCCGAGGTGGACGGTGAACCCTCGGCCATCCAACTGAACTACCGCTACATCTTCACCGTCCCGCGTTCCCCGGCGGTGGAAGACGTGGCAGACGCGGGTTTTGTGGTGGACGCGTCAACCCCGCCAGATGGTTCTGCGCCGGATGCCGGCGTGGCGGACCTTCAAGATCAACCCCAGTTGTCGCCGGGCCTGGCCACGTTCACCGGCGTGGTGCTGGAGGCCGCCACGCGCGCACCCGTGGCGGATGTGGAGCTCTACATCCAGGTGGCCGGCGGTGAGCCCCTGGTGGCCAACACGTCCGAGGACGGCCGCTTTGAAGTGCGTGACGTCCCACCGGGGCGCCACATGGTGGCGCTGACTGCCACGGGGTTTGAGCAATATTCGGTGGTGGAGGAGTTCCGGGAATCAGAAACACTGTCCGCCGAATATCCGCTGCGCAAGCTTGGCTCCAACACGTTTGAGACGGTGGTGCGGGACCGCTTGCGGCGTGCAGGCCGTGTCACGTTTGTGGCGGGCTCCATCCACACCATTGGAGAAAAGGACCTGGAGCGCACCGCGCCAACCTCGGCCAATGAGGTGTTGCGCACCATCCCCGGCGTCAACGTGGTGGATGAAGAGGGCATTGGCCTGCGCCCCAACGTGGGCATCCGCGGGACGGACCCCAACCGGTCCCGCAAGATCCTGGTGCTGGAAGACGGCGCGCCCATTGCGCTGCAGCCCTACGGGGAACCGGAGATGTATTACACGCCACCTATTGAGCGCATGGCGCAGGTGGACGTGAGCAAGGGACCAGACTCCATCCTCCAGGGCCCGCAGACCATTGGCGGCGTGCTCAACTACGTCACCGCAGACCCGCCCAAGAAGCCCACCGTCATCACCGAAGCGCGCGTGGGCAACTTTGGCTACTGGATGGCCCACGTTGCCGCCGGGGACACCGTGGGTCCGGTGGGCTACCGGGTGGACGTGCTGCACCGGCGATTTATGGGCCCGCGCAACCTGGACCTGCAGCTGGTGGACATCAACGGAAAGATGAAAGTGCAGTTTTCTCCCCGTCACAGCCTGTCGGTGAAGCTGGGCGTGTATGACGAACGTTCGCGCAGCACGTACCTGGGGCTCACCCAGCAGCAGTATGAGACCAACGCGCGGGACAACTTTGCCATCCATGACGGGTTCACCGTGCGGCGCGCCGGCACCGGCATCAACCATGAACTCATTGTGAACAGCGCGCTGCGCCTGCAAACGGTGGTCTACGGCAGCGTCATCCAACGCAACTGGCAACGGCAGGAGTGGGACCGCGAGGACCTGGGCTTTGCGTACCAACGCGTGGTGCCCGGGCGCCCGGGTGACGCCGCAGCGTCGGGGACGTCCATCTTCTTCCGCAACGCCAACGTGCACCGCAACCGCCGCTACTTCACCGGCGGCGTGGAGCCGCGCGCCATCCTGGCCCTTCCCCTGGGCAAGACCGACCACCAGGTCATTGCCGGCGTGCGCCTGCACTGGGAGCGCGCCGAGGAACAACGCGTGGATGGTGCCTCCGGCAATGATCCATCCGGAGAAATGACCGAGGAGGAAGTGCGCACCGGTGTTGCGCTGTCTCCCTACGTTCAATACCGGCTGACGTTGTTTGACCGGTTGCGCATCACGCCCGGCATCCGCCTGGAAGCGTTCATGGCCGAACGCCAGGTCCTGCGCACGCGCGTCCCCACCGACGCTGGCCTGGTGTCCCAGAGCGTCAACGTGTTGGAGCGCCAGCCCACCTACGCCATCATTCCCGGCCTTGGGCTGAGCTACCTGGCCTGGCAGGGACTCATGTTCTACGCCGGGGTGCACCGCGGTTTTGCGCCGCCACGCACCAAGGACAACATCACCACCGAAGGGCAGAACCTGCGCCTGGAAGCGGAACACAGCTGGAACTGGGAGGCCGGCACACGCCTGGCGGTGGGGGACTTCTTCACGGCAGAGACCGCAGTGTTCCTGCTGGATTTCCAGAACCAGGTCATTCCTCCCTCGGAGGCGGGCGGCGCCACCGCGCGGGACACGGGTACGGGCGCACCGCGGCTGGTCAACGGGGGACGCACGCGCCACGTGGGCGTGGAGACCTCCATGACGTTGGACCTGGCCGCCATGACGGACTGGGGCTTCAGCGTGCCGTATTCCGTTTCCTACACGTTTGTGGACGCGCGCTGGGTGGACGGGGTGTTTGAAGGCAACCTGCTGGCGTACGCGCCGCAACACCTGCTCAACACGCGGGTGCAGTTCATCCACCCCGCGGGTTTCACCGCGCAGCTGTCCGGCAGCTACCTGTCCCCCCAATTCACCGACAACGCCAACAGCAAGCTGCCCAGCGCAGACGGCACCACCGGCGTCATTGGCCGCCGCCTGCTGTTGGATGCGCGCGTGGCGTACACCTTTGCGCCGTTGGGCGTGACCTTCTCCATCGCCGGGAAGAACCTGACGGACTACCGCTACATTGCCAGCCGCGCACCCCAAGGCATCCAACCCGGACCGTTCCGGCAGGTGATGCTGGGCGCACGGTGGGAGTTGTGACCATGCGTGTCTTTGTTCCCATGTTGTTGGCCGCGGCTGCCCTGGTGACAACGTCACCGGCAGCCCACGCCGTTCCGCAGGCGCAACGCAGTCCACCGCTGGCCAGCTCCCGTGAACTGCTGGAGGTGGACGTGCTGGGCGGTGCGGTGGAAGCGGGGCTGTACGCCTTGCCGGTGGGGCCGGATGTCCCGTCGGTGGTCAACGGCGTGGTCTCCACCGGCGCGGCGGATTTGAAGCTGCGCCTCAACCTCAAGGCGCGCGCCGCCGGCGCGGCAGGGCTCAACGCGGTGGATGCCTCCCTTCCGTGGCAGGACGTGCGCGTCCGCATTGAGAACCTGAGTGTCTCTGATGCGGAGCGCGTGGTGGAGTTTGGGTTGGTGCCCACGGTGGGCCTGACGTCGGGGTGGTCGTACTCCAGCCACGTGGTGCTCCCGCCGGCGGGTGTTCCGCGCAATCCCATGGGAGACCGCTACCGCATCACCGTCACCACGCGCCCGGGACCGGACGTGGTCATTGCAACGCCTTCATTGCCCGCATCCCTGGCCTGGCGCGCCACGCAGCCGTGGACGTTGTTGGATGGTGAGGTGCGTTTTGGAAATCCCACGGTGCTGCCCGTGGGCCCCGCCGCGCAGGCGCGTGCGTTTGTGACGGCGCGGGACACGCTCTACGCGCAGTTTCTTTCGCAGGACAACGCCGCCGCAGTGACCACCTACCAGGGCCAGCTCAGGCCGCTGGTGCAACAGGCCATGGACCCCACGCGTTATCCCGCCGGTCAGGGCTACACCGCCGCACTGTTGGGGGACCTGGACCTGTCCATCACGCGCGCGCTGCAACTGCAGGCCATGGGAGATGACTGCGGCCCCACCCGTCCCGCCGAATGCCAGCGCATCCTGGAGCGCCTGCTGGCAAGGTTGTTCACCTACGCGGCACTTCAGCGCACGCAAGACGCAGTGCTCACGCTGGATGCGGGCGCCTGGGACGACGCTGCGGTCTACGCACTGGAGGCGTTGACGGAGGGCAGCACCGCCATGGAGACGTTGTGCCTGGCGGGTCCACCCGCAACCCCCGCCCTGTTGGACTGCGCCCTGGTGGCGCCGTTGCGGGCCGCGCTGTTGGACGGTGCCGCGGCGGTGTTGGCGCAAGACGGCGCGGCACTGGTGACGTTGCAGCGTGCGGTGCACGCGGCGCTTCTGAAACGTGCGGCATATGACTTTTCGCGGTTCTTGTGGCGCGCCATCACCACCGCGGAGGCCGCGCAGTTCAATGTGGAACGTGCGGCAGCCCGCGCGGGCTACGCCACGCTGGCCCACCAGATGACTCCGGCGGACCGCGCTGTTGCCGACGCCACGCTCGCCAGCCGCGTGCCGCTGGACCTGACACCTGCTGACGCAGCCGACCTGGTTGCCCGCATCAAGACCGCGTTGGTGCCCGCCCTGCTCACTGAGCCAGATGTGTGCAGTCCCACGGACTTTGCGGGGGTGCAGCCATGATGCGCCTTGCTGCAATCCTTGTTGCCGCGTCCCTGCTCTCCGCGTGTGAAGATGCGTTTGTGTGCAATGGTGACTGTGACGGCGGAACCACCACCCGCCCGGATGCCGGTGCCACGCGCGCAGTTGTGGTTGCCGCGCCCCTGCTGCTGGAGGAGCGGCCCATCTCCAACGGGCTGGTGAACGCCAAGGTGGAGTTGCGCGCGCCGTTCTCCGCGGATGCGCCAGCCAACCTGGACCGCGGTGCGTACCTGACGCCCGCATCGTCGGACCTCCACGTGAGCGTGGACCTGCGTTACGCCTCGGCGCTGTTGGGCGGGCGCGCCGCAACGGAATTTTTCCCATACCTGCGCGTGGACCTGCAGCTCATCAACAACGACACCAACCAGCCGTGGACCACCAACCTGGTGCCCATCCTCAATTTCTCCGACGGGCTGCGCTACGGCCGCAACATCGCATTGGCCCAGAATGTTGGCGTGGCCACCGCGGGGTACACGCTCAAGGTCACCATCCGGCGCCCCGCGTGGTTTGGTGACCCGGATGTGGACCAGTTTTCTCCCGGCGTCATTCGCGAAGCGGACCTCCAGGACAACCTCACCGGGACGCTCCTGGGGGACCGCGCCACGGAAATTGGCACCCACTTCTCCCTGGATGACCTGGAGTTCTCCGGCGTCACCACCGGCGGCGGCGGCACACCCACGCGGCCCGCAACCGGCGGCTCCAGTGGCGCCGGCGGCTACATTGCACCGTGAAAGACCCCGCGCGCTGGGCCCTGGCACTTCTCGCCGTCGCCGCGGTGGTGGCCCGCTGGGGTTTGCGCGCGGTGGATGTTGAAGGGTTTGACTCGGTGGGTTTTGCGTTGGCCTTGAACCACTACGACATCCTTGCACGCACGCCACATTTTCCCGGCTATCCCGTCTACCTTGCCTGGGCAAAAGTGTTTCACGCGCTGGGGATGCCCGCGGTGGATGCGCTGGTGGCGCCCAACGCGCTTGCCGCGGGCGTGCTGGTGGTGACGTCGGGAATGGTCGGCGCGCTGCTTGGCCCACCGCGCGTCATGGTGGCGTGCGGTGCACTGGCGGCGTGTCTTCCGGGGCTGCACCTGGTGGGCGGACGTCCCCTCTCCGAAGGCCTGGGCGCCGCGTGGTTGATGGCGCTGCTGCTGTTGGTGCTTCGGCTCTGGAGTGGCGACGGGCGCGCGCTTTGGGTTGGCGTCTGGGCGGGGTTGTTGTTGGGCGTGCGTCCCGCGTGGGTTGCCGCGCCGGTGGGTCTGTTCCTTCCGTTTCTGGTGGCGCGCCGCCGGCAGGGTCTTGAACTGGTGGCGGGCGCTGCGTTGGGCTGTGTGGTGTGGCTGGGCCTGCTGGTGCTGCTCACGCCGCTGGATGGGCTCTTCACCGCAGCACAACGCGTGCTGGTGGGCCACTTCACCGTGTGGGGCGGAACCGCGGTGACCGACGATGACTCGACGTCACGCGCCGCGCGGCTGGCGTGGGGCCTTTGGGTCTGGGGGCTGGGCGGGACCACCTCGTCCGCCGACGGCGTTGCTCGACAGCTGGCTTCCCTGGTGCTGCTGGGTGCGTGCGGTGGTCTGTTGTACGTCAAACGCGTTCCCCGTCCGCTGGCCGGCGCGTTGGTGGTCACCGCGCTCTATGTGTTGGTGGGCGCCAACCCGGACAACCCCCGGCACATGGCGCAGGTGCTGGTGGTGTTGATTCCGTTTCTGGGTCTCGCACTTGCGCAGGCGCGCCTGTTGGCAGTCCCGCTGTGCGCGGTGGTGGCGCTGGCTGCCCTCCCCGTGGCGACGGAACAAGCCACGCAACCATCCGCCGCCATCCAGGTGGGCCAGTTCCTGGCGCACATCCACAATGCACATTTTTTTGGCTTCACCACGGTGCGCAGCGTGGAATGGGTTGAAGCGGCTACCCACACCCAACTGGTGGAATCCCTGCCAGAGGCCTGCACAAGGCTTACAGAAAAACCGGTGGACGGTCCGGTGTTCTTTGAGAGCCGCCTGAAAGAAAAACGCCGACGGGATTTTGATTTTGAACCCGTGGCCACGTTCACGCGGGATGTGCGGGTGGACCCCGCAGGGGCCGCCATCACCCTCTACCGTCTCAAGACCCCGTGCGCGCGCGTCACCGCACCCGGCGGATGACGTTGTCACCCTGGCGGATTTCCACCGCCTGGTTGGCGTGCACATTTTCAAAAACCTGCACGGTGCGCGCGCGGTCCGGCCAGGTGATTTCCACCCGGTCCACGTTGCACGCCGCGCCCAGCCCTACGTGCACGGCGAGCTCGCGGGACAACGCCACGCGGCCCCACGCGTTATGCACTTCGCGCGTGCGGGTCACGCCTCCGGTGGTCACGCGCACCTTGGCGCCAAATGCGTCCCGCGCCGCGCCTGTCCCCACCAGACGCATCAACAGCCAGTTGTTGGTGTTGGACACGTTTTCATAGAACACCACCGGCTGGTTGGTGGGTGGCTCGTAGTCATGGTCGTTGTTCGGGTCATTGCAGCCGTAGGTCCCCACAATCAGGTCCTCATCTCCGTCGTGGTCAAAGTCCGCCAGGGCAACGCCGTGGGGACACGCGTGGAAGAAGCCGGAGTTTTCTCCAATGAACTCAAACTGCAGCGTGTCCACCTGCCGGAACATCCAGCCCTTGCTGCGCGGATATGGAGAGGCTCCCAGGAACACATCCAGGCGGCCGTCGTTGTCAAAATCAAACAGGCTGCTGTTCTGGCCGCCCTCGTCATCAAACTGGCCCAACCCGGGCTCCAGTCCCATGGCCTGGCGTCCGGGACGTGTGAACCGCGTGGGACCACCGGGCGTGGTCTCATTGATGAGCAACTCAGATGGGTCACTCACGTCCCCCACATCCGGATGCCGGATTTCCCCGGTGTAGAGGTCCATGTCCCCGTCATCATCCACATCCCCGCACGCCACGGAGAACGTGTTGCCGTTGAGAAACGCGGGATGGTCACTCACCCCCGGCTGCCAGCCCCGGATGGGGCACTGGTAGACGGGACTGGGCAGCGTTGCGGCCTGCGGGCAGATGCCCGCGTTGGCCTTGCACCAGCAGATGAAGCTCTGGTCGGTTGCGGGGTCCACACGTTCATCTCCGGCAAACCCGGACGCCCGGCCCACCTCCTGGTAGCTGCCCTGCGGCGTGGATTCCCACAGCAGGTTCCACATGCGCGCATACGCAGTGGCCATCAGGTCCGGGTATCCATCCCCGTTGACGTCACATGCCGCGCCGCCAAAGACGGGCCGTGCGCCGGTGCCGTCCATCACAGCGGCAGTGGTGAACGTGAGGAGGATGTTCTTCTCCAGCCCCTGCTCCACAAAGCCGCCCGCGCCGTCACCAAGCCAGATGTTGGGCTGGTCACCAAAGTAGGACTGGAATGGACCGGGAGGGTTTTTGTACCAATACGTGGTGAACACATCCAGGTTCCCGTCATGGTCCTGGTCCACAAAGAGGCCCTGTGACGTCAACGGCAACGCGGGCTGCCCCAACAACGGGCCCTCCACCACCTCCTGGAAGTGGCCCTGGCCATCATTGAGCAGCACCGTGGTTTGCGTGGAGATGGCCGGGCCGTTGATGCATTGCGTGCCCTGACACGTCCACCCCGTGGGACACGCGGTGGTGGCGTTGCACGTTGGCGCCGCGTTGTTCCATGCGCCCAGCAACAGGTCCGCATCACCATCATTGTCCACGTCACCGGACGTGGCGAACGCGGGCGCACGGAATCCGCCGGGGAACGCAAAGATGCCGCTTTCCTGCGTGAAGTCCACAAACTCCCGGCGGCCGTTGAGCGCGGTGTTCAGATACGCGCGGCTCTTCATGGTGCTCATGTCCGCCGCATCCAGCACCAGCAGGTCCTGCCACCCGTCACCGTTGAGGTCCACCACCGTCAACGCGCTGCCGTGGTTGTCCTCCAGCCCCCATTCGGTGGAGCGGGTGACAAAGGCTGGCCCGTTGGCCTGGTAGACGGTTCCTGCGCGGCATTCCGGCTGTGTGCCGGCGTCCGGCGTGGCGGGTTGGGGCTTGGGCGGTGGCGTACAAGCGGTGACCCACAACAACGCACCAAGAACCGGATGCTTCAACGTGGTCAGAATCATAGGTGCCTGACCCTACAACAGCGCGTGCTGCGCGTCTGCGCGGCGTGACGGCGCGGGTTCCACATGGCATGCTGGCGGTGTGGTCAAACCCCGTCAGAACCTGAACCAATCCCAGGCGCAGCAGGAACTCCCGGACGGAATCAGTCCGGCGCTGCTCAAAGCGCTGCACATCCTTACGCGGGATGGCGCACTCAACGCGGACTCCCGCCGGAAGCTCAAACAGGTCATGCACCTGTTGGGGTTGTTGCAGCCGGCCATGGAGGATGTGCTGGCGCGCGTGGAAGCTCCCGTCGTTGTGGATTGTGGCGCCGGCAAAGGTTACCTGGGTTTTCTGCTGGCCCAGAAGTTCCTGGCGCCGGCCGGCAAGGGCCGCATGCTCAACGTGGAGACCCGCGCCGAGCTGTGTACGCGCGCCGCCGCTGTGGCCAAAGAGGCCGGACTGCAGAGTGTGGAGTTTGTGCAAGGTGCGGTGGAAAACGCCGCGCTCCCGGAACACGTGCACCTGCTCACCGCGCTGCATGCGTGTGACACCGCCACCGACGACGCGCTGGTGGCCGCCATTGCCCACAATGTGGACCACGTGGCGGTGGTGCCGTGTTGCCAGGCGGAGGTGGCCCAACAACTCAAGGGCGCAAAGAGTGAAGACCCCGCGCTGGCATTGCTGCACGGTCACCCGCTGCACCGCCGGGAACACGGCGCGCACCTGACCAACGTGGTGCGCAGCCTGGTGCTGGAGGCGTTTGGCTACGTCGTCACGGTGACGGAGCTGGTGGGCTGGGAACATTCGCTGAAGAACGAACTCATCCTGGGACGCAAGACGCAGCGTCACAACCCGCGGGCCCGGGAACAGCTGCGCGTGCTGCTCAACGCCTCCGGCGTGCGTCCCAAGCTGGTTCGCGTGTTGGAAGAACGCGGGTTGCTCACCCTGGAAGCGCCCGCGCCGGCCACTTCGGGGGCTTGATCCGCGTCACACAACTTTGACCACCCACGCCCGTTGGTAGTGCGGCCGGCCCAAGTGTCTGGGCCCCCCAACCGGAGTGTTTGCCCATGCGCCGCATCCCCAAGCCCGCGTATCTGCTTGTTTCCCTGGCCCTTGCCGGCACTGCCGCCGCTGCCGGCAACAACCCTCCCACCCGCACCTCCACCGCCAAGGCGCCGGCCACCGGAGACACCACGCGCCGGTCCGCGCAGCGCGGGATCCACTACCTGGCCAACGCCACCGCCCAATGGTCCCAGGCCAACAAGTGTTACGGCTGCCACGTGCAGGCGGTGACGCTGGAAGCCCTGAGCGTGGGCAAACACAACCAGTATGACGTGCCGGCGGACAAGTTTGGCATCATCAAAAACTCCATCCTCAATGATGACGGTGGCGCGCGCGGACCCAACGGCCTCTACCACGGGTCCTTCCCCAAGACGGCGCGCACGTTTGGTTCACTGGCACTGGCCCGGCATGACCAGCTGGTGGATGACAGCCTGCGGGATGACCTGGTTCGCGCGGCGCGCCAGTTGTTGGCCATGCAGGAACAGAACGGCAGCGTCCCGGGTGACCACGTGTCCCCGCCCGTCACCGTGGGCGTGATGCAGTCCACCTACCAGGCCATGCAAACCTGGCGTCAGGCGTACGCGCGCACCGCAGACACCGTGTGGCTCACGCCCATCCAAAAGGCCGAACGTTACGTGCAGACCACCAGCGCCAGCTGGGATGGACTCAAAGGCAGCGTGGCGCACCAGGACATCAACTACGCGTTGCTGGGCCTCATGTCCGCCAACGTGTCCCCGTCCGAGGAGACTCCCGCGCGGCTCATCAAGCACCTGCGGACCGCACAGAACAAGGACGGTGGCTGGTC
>Ga0154020_10002273_pt1 | contig 23317 bp, 23 predicted proteins | sample Klosneuvirus_201_FD_109709 | JGI IMG/M metagenome (GOLD analysis project Ga0154020, IMG submission 109709) | Active sludge microbial communities from wastewater, Klosterneuburg, Austria - Klosneuvirus_20160825_MG | ecosystem: Engineered > WWTP > Aerobic digester > Activated sludge | place...
ACTAAAAGCACAAAAGCAGAAAATAAAGAAGCAATTCTTTTCATGTGTTAATAATTATTTTTAAATGGACACATGGAATACTCAAGTTCATTATCATCTCTTTGGGTCTGCTTTGTTGATACGCATTTCATGCTCAATCGGGTAAGTAGGTAATAGTTACTTGAGGCTGTCCCTCAAAGTCAACCAACGTGATAGTCATAATGATCACTCGTGTTAGTGGATCAACAACTCCCGTGCCCTCAATCGTGGCAAACTCTTCTACAATGTTCTCTTCTTCCTGTTCAGGAATGGTTAGTGTATTGTCGCCATTATCGATAAAGATTAAATCCATCGGTGCATCCGAATCAAACAGATTTACATTCCAGTTAGAAAGTAGATAGGTTTCGCAATCGGAACTTGTTATTGTTATGCCCGCTTGATTGACAGAATTACGTTGCCCTATATAGGTGCCACCCAAAATACAATCGTCAATGATGGTAAGCGTAAACATGCTGCCGATATTACTTTCGCCCTGGCCAATTTTTCTTTCGCCAGCCGAAGAGGATTCTATTGTCAGAATCAAATCCTGGCTACGGATAATATTATTTGCATTGTTAATGAGGGAAACGGAAATAGTACCTGTGTATTCACCCTTCTTTATAGTTACCCGGCCTGCTTCACCAGCAATTGTATAATCAATGCCTGCGCGGGCGTTGCCGCTTATTTTATAGGTGATGTTCAAATCTTCGTCCAGCGCATCACCTGCCTGATGTACTTCTATAAGAATGGGTTTACTATTGCTCTCTTTTGTACTCAAACTTGTTTCCGTAAAACGAACAAAGTAAGGTCCGGAAAAAATAATTGGCTCAGTCTCACAGCCGCTGCCTAAAAGCATGAAAAGAATAATCGCTATGTAATTTACTTTGCGCATCAGTATCCTGGATTTTGATTACCTACCAGGGAAGGATTATTCTGAACCTCTCGTTGCGGAATCGGCCACAACTCATACGTGTCTTTCCAATTGGCTGAAAAACTATTCATCACCGTTTTCGCCCGGCCGGTACGAACTAAATCAAACCAACGATGTCCTTCAAAAGCAAGTTCATATCTTCGTTCCGTTTCAATAATTTGTATCATCTGACTTTGATTTACCGTTGGTAATAGTGGCGCTTTGGCCCGACCACGAAGTAAATTAATATCAGCTCTTGCTTCTGTCACTTTGCCTTGTTGCGTTCTCGCTTCCGCGCGAATCAAATACATCTCGCCTAACCTAAATACAACAACATTGTTATTGTCCTCATCGGCTGTCCCATACTTTGCCACCGACCAACCATTATCGTTGCCCTTAAGCAAGTCAGCCCTAAAACGTATCGAAGAAAATCGCTCGCCCGATTCAATAGTAGCTAACGCCACCACCACTTCATTCGATGGAATCATTTCGCGCCTGCCAACAAAAACATTGTTTAATCCGGTAGCACTGGTACCGGGGTCATCCGCAATGGTATATCCCATTTCAAAAATTGCTTCGTCAGTAAAATCCTCTGTAACTAGGGTAGCGTAATTTGGCTCCAGCAAAAATTGATTGGAAGAGATAACATCCGTTGCGTGTTGCTCGGCTTTAGCCCAATTTCCAATGTATAAATAGTATTTAGCAAAGGCGGCATCCAATGCAAACCTTCCGGCAAAACCTGCGTTGGCGGGTTGTGCTGGGAGTTTACCCACAGCGGCATTATAGTCATCCAATATAAAGGCCAACATAGCATCTTCCGTGGCTCTTGGGATATTCCGATTGGCATCGATGGCAGTTTCTGTTACCAACGGCATACCACCAAACGAATAGAGCCCAACGAAATAAGCATAGCCTCTTAAAAAATGTGCCGTAGCTAAAACCTGTTCGCGTTGTGCAGCGGGTACACTCGGTACCTCGGGCAAGCGCTCAAGTATAAAGTTGGCAATATAAACGGTGTTATAAATGCTACCCCATAAGGAAAGCGCTGAAGCATTGGCAGAAGTAATTTGTTTGGTTCCTAACTCACGATACTGATTGAATGTGCCATTGAAGAGCAGCATATCCGCAGTGCAATCGCCCGCAATTACAGCCGAAGGAATAATATTTCTAAAAGCGCTATACAAGCCTACTTCTACATTGGGCACATCTTTAGGTTCGTTTAGAACAGTATCGTCTGTCAGCAAATCAATAGGCTCCGGTTCCAACAACTCAGAACACTGTGTTGTTAGCAACAGTGCAAAAACAAAAAAGCTATATTTTAAGTAGCACCTCATTTTAGTACCGCGTTAATTCCTAATGCGATTGTTCGCACCTGGGGTAAAGTAAAAAAATCAATGCCTTGCGCGGCCGTTGATCCGTCAAGCGTACTTACTTCCGGATCGGAACCTGTGTACTTGGTGTACGTCCACAAATTCGTAGCCGAAGCGTAAATTCTAATTTGTCTGAAATTGATCTTGTTGATAATTGAATTAGGTAAGTTATATCCAAGGCTCACATTTTTTAAGCGCAGGTACGAAGCATCTTCCAAAAGTCTGTTGCTGTGTAAATTGTTAAGCGTACTATTTAATTCGTACTTTGGTATATCGGTAACATCCCCCGGCTTTTTCCATCTGCGTAGCGCATCGACCGATTGGTTGTTTTGTATATCGGCCCCCATGTTAACCAAAGTAGCCTTAGAGAAATTCAACACTTTGTTCCCTAATGAAAAATTAAAGAAGAAAGAAAAATCAAAACCTTTATAGGATAACACATTGGTTATTCCGCCTATCAGTTTGGGTTGTGCATTACCTATCACCATGGCATCCGTATTGGTTATTAAACCATCGCCATTCAAATCTTCGTACATGGCATCGCCTGTGGCGGGATTCACTCCCAAATAATTAAGACCCCAAAATGTTCCCAAGGGCTCCCCTTCTTTAATGATGTTGGTGGCATCCACACCTTCACCCGAATAGCCCCGGTATAACGGAATGGAATCCGCGAGGAACAAAACTTTATTTTCATTGCGCGAAAGGTTTAATGTAGTTGTCCAGCGTAGCGGACCATCCAGATTTACTGAACTTACGCTTAACTCAATCCCTTTGTTCTCCATTTCGCCAATGTTATCTGGGATACCTCCAAAACCAGTAGTAAAAGGATACGGCCGGATGAGTAGAAGGTCACTTGTTTTATTGTAATAAATATTTAGCACGGTTTGTAAGCGGCCGCCCCACATGCCAACATCTACACCCAAATTAGTCTCCTGCGTTGTCTCCCATTTAAGATCCGGATTGGGAACGTTGAGCGATACTACACCTGATCCTCCATTATAAGTAGAAGGGCCCCAAAGGCCTAGAAAACCAAAGGATGGAATACGTTCATTACCGGTAAGCCCAAAGCTGGTGCGCACTTTGAGGTCATCAACTATATTTGCATGGAAAAATTTTTCTTGAGATAGTCTCCACGCTGCAGAGATGGCTGGAAAATATCCATACCTATTATTCATTCCAAAGTTGGATGATCCATCGGTACGCATGCTGGCGGTAACTAAAATCCGATCATCAAAATCATATCGGGCCTCTCCAAAAAATGACAGGATGGTATGTGGGGGTTCTTTGTACGAGCCACCTGCATCAACAATACCTGCTGAATTAATGTACGTGAAGTCATCACTGGGGTATAAGCGACCCTGTACACTACCGCCACTTGAATAATTTTGATATAATTCGGAGCCTACTGTTGTATTAAAGATATGTTTGTCGGAGAATTTTTTACTATATGAAAAAGTACCGTAATAAACAGTATTGGTAAAATTACTAGCGTTGAAAATTCCATAACCTTGACCACCTACACTTGGCAAAAAACCACCAATAGCCGTTTGAGAAGATTCATACTGATCTTCTTTAACATCATTATAATCTAAACTTGCCTGAGCCTTAAAACTTAATTCTGAGTTTATTTTATATGTACCACTAATGCTCATTAATGTTTTCACAGTTGAAGTATTAAAACGGGGCAACAAAGCCTGAGCCACGGGATTAAAGTTTGGAAATCCCGCATAGAGTGCCGATGCCGGGCCTACCAATTGTCCTTGTTCGTTGTAAGGTGTATAAAAAGGAAGACTCTTTACCGCACCTGAATATACACCATCCAAAAAGTTATCGCCCTTTACCCGTTTGTTCAATGAATAAGAAAGAGAAAGGTTTGTTGCTACAGAAAGTTTATCAGTAAGTTTTTGATCTAAATTGATGGTTGTACCTAATCGCTGAAACGAATTATTCAGTTGCACACCTTCTTCCTCTCTAAAACTTCCGCTGATATAGAAATTGGTATTGTCATCACCACCCGTTGCGGACAGTTGATACTGTTGCATGATACCCGTGCGCAACACTTCATCCTGCCAGTTGGTATTAATCCCATCGGTTACGCCTTTAATTAATCCAAAGCCATCCGGATTTTGATCCGCATTGGTAACCGTTTCTCTTTGCAAGTCGAGTAACTGTGAGGCATTCATGAGATCAAGCGTTTTTACAGCATCCACTATTCCGCGTTGTATATCAAATGAGATTTGTGTCTTTGTGTTTTTACCGCGCTTGGTAGTAATTACAATAACTCCGTTGGACGCTCGTGACCCATAAATTGCCTTTGCAGATGCATCAGCCAATACGGTATAGGTTTCAATGTCATTGGGATTCAATAGGGCTAGTGCATTATCATTTTGTCCACCAAAATTTCGCGAACTCAAGCTCCCAGTTTCAACCGGAATGCCGTCAATTATGTACAATGGTGTGTTGACTGCACCAATGGAGGTGGCGCCTCTGATTCTAACCGTAACGCCTCCACCCGGTGTGCCCGAAGATTGGGTAACCTGCACACCAGCCACCTGGCCCTGTAAGGCTTGATCCAATCCATTAACTGAAATATTTTTAAGATCATCGGCATTAACCGTTGAAATGGCACCTGTAATGTCACGTTTCGAAATTGATGAGTAACCAACCACAACGATTTCATTCAATTCGTTAGCTGCCTCTTCCATGATTACTGTAACATTGGCTTGGCCTGTGTAAATCAGTTCTTGCGTCTTAAACCCAACAAAAGAAAAGACAAGGGTTGAGCCTGAGGCTACATCAACAGTAAAAACACCAGTAATATCCGTTACAGAACCTTGTGAGGTACCCTTTATAATAACGTTTACGCCTGGTAGTTCTTCTTGATTAACAGCCGAAATAACTTTACCAGAAAGGCGTTGTGCCTCGATTGTTAAAACCGAACAGCAGAAAAGAACGCCCACAAGGTAAAATCTAATCATGCAAAATGATCCATTATGTTTAAAATTATAAATTAAACCTAAAAGTTCAAGTTTAGTTATCCGCGAGGTGAGCAATTAAGTTCTGAAACCGTCATCCGTATTGATTCTGGGGAATAAACCTGCCAATCTGTTTAATTTATTAAATATTTTGCCCTTTGGCCGTTAATCAACCTGACCAATTAAACTCCCTATAAAAAGAGTGGCCATTGAACGAGGGAATAAGTAGATTGCTTTATTCAATTCTATCACCTCAAAACCTCTGGCCGATGAAAAATAAATCCTCACAGCCTATTAACCGCAGAAAATTTATTGGTGGTGTTACTTCTGCAGCATTTGCCTTTACTATTGTACCGCGCCATGTATTAGGTGGAGCGTTTATCGCCCCCAGCGATAAACTAACGATGGCTTACATTGGCACCGGTACACAAGGGCTTCGTGAAATACTTCCACTATTATCCGTCCCTGAACTGCAAATCGTTGCTGTTTGTGATCCCTGCGAGGAAGCTGTCGGTTATCGCGATTGGGGCACTGATTATCTGAAGAACGAGATTCGCAAAAAATTAAATAATCCTGCCTGGGCTCCGGGCGGTGACAATATTATTCCTGGAGGTCGCGACAATGGAAAGAACATTGTTGATGAATATTATAGTAAATCGCGCGCTACTGATAAATATAAAGCCTGTAACGCTTATGCGGACTTTCGGGAAATGTTTGAAAAGGAAAAAGATGTTGATGCCGTAAAAATTATGACGCCCGATCATCTGCATGGCATTGTTGCGCTAGCCGCTTTAAAAAGAGGCAAGCATGTAACAACTCATAAACCTGTTTCGAATCGATTGATGGAAGGGAAACAAGTTATTGAACTAGCCAAAAAAACAAACTCGACCACGCATCTCATCGCATGGGATTCAAACGGCTCTATGGATACCATCATGCAATGGATCAATGAAGGTGCAATTGGAACGCTCAAGGAAGTTCATAACTGGACAGCCAGACCGGTGTGGCCACAATATGCTACAATGCCAAAAGAGACTCCGCCTGTACCAAAAGGTCTTGAATGGGACTTATGGCTGGGGCCGGAACAAGAGCGCCCGTATCACCCCAACCTAACCAATATGGTCTTCCGCGGATGGTACGACTTTGGAGGCGGATCGATGGGTGACATGGGTCACTACAGTTTATGGACTGTCTTTAACGCTTTGCAATTAGAAGCCCCTACCGTTGTTGAGCCAACCTTTAGTCACATCTGTGATTTTAATGGTGTGGTTCCATTTCGTATTAAAAATGATTTCGCTTTTCCGATGGCAAGTACTGTTCGTTTTAAGTATGAGGCAAAAGGTTCAAGACCGGCTGTTGAATTAGTTTGGTACGATGGTGGCATGCGGCCAGCGGTACCCGAAGAATTATATAAGCAGAATAAATCGATGCCGGGTGAAGGAATGATGTTTGTGGGCGACCAGGGAAAAATTATGGCTAACTTCCACGGAAAGGATCCTCAAATTATTTCAGGAAAGATGGCGGGACAAACCAAAACAGATCCCAAACCTGACAATAGCTCGGAGGGCTACATCCCTAAAAAATTTATTGAGGGTTGTCTTTCCGGCAAGCAATGTCCGGGAAGTTTACGAGACGCCTGGCCTTTGACAGAAACCATAAACTTGTATGCCGTTGCGTTGCGTTCAGGAAAAACATTGTATTACGATGCAGCCTCAAATAAAATTACGAACGAACCGGACGCTAATAAATATCTCGCCCGGGAATATCGCAAAGGATGGGAACCTAATACAATATAAAATCAAACATACCTATGAAAAATTTTTCACGAAGAGAATTTATCTATAAGAGCGCAGCCAGCGTAGCTGCCGTTTCTGCCATGAGTCCTTTAAATTTCCTGCATGCGAAAGAAAGACCGCTCATCAGCGAACCCATAGGGTTTCAAAGTTGGATGGTGCGTGAACTTATTGCCAAGGATTTTGGTGGAACATTAAAAATGATGTCAGGTTTAGGATACCAAACTGTTGAAATGTGCTCCCCTCCGGGATATGCTAAGCATGGTTTTGGCTCTTTGCAAAGTTTGAAGGCTCCGGAAATGAAAAAGATCATTACCGATGCAGGACTCTCGTGCACGAGTAGTCATTATGGATTTAATGAATTGAAAGAGAGCGGTCAGGAGCGAATGGATTTCGCCAACGAACTTGGCTTGACACAAATGGTGATCGCGTCTTTTGGCTTACCTGAAAAAGCCAGCTTAAGCGATTGGAAAAAAGCTGCCGATGAAGCGAATTCACTAGGAGAACTTGCTAAGAAGAACAGAGTGCAAATGGTTTTTCACAATCATAATATAGAATTCGAAAAATTAGAAGGAAAAATAATCTATGACGAATTGTTGGAACGACTCGATCCTGAATTAGTTAAAATGCAATTTCAATTATGGGTTGTGATTGCTGGATACAAAGCAGCCGATTATTTTAAAAAATACCCGGGCCGGTTTATCTCCGCGCATTTATCTGATTGGTCGGGCAAGGCAGAAGAACAGGTGACCTTGGGAAAAGGTACCATCGACTGGAAAGAATTTTTTAAAGCGAGCAAAGTGGGTGGCCTTAAGAACTTTTTTGTGGAAATGGACCTATCAACCCTAAAAGAAAGCGCTGCCTATTTGAAGAGTCTCTAGCCGAAAAATAGAAGTCGCATTTTTCTTCGAAGAATAGGAATCATATTAATCGTTAAAGGTAGAATTCATTTATCTTTGTTCAACTTGATTTTTTTGATCCGTGAAGTCGGCACTTTTACTTTTAATTTTCTGTGTCAGCATCCACGATAGTTTGGCACAAGGATCGATCTCTTCCAATTTGCATACTGAAAAATTTGCTCCCTCGGATGCTGATAGTAGTTACATTCTGCGATACAAACGAGCCAATGATATCAGACTGATCTATGGAGGAGTGGGTACAAGTCTGGCCTTTGGATCCGTTCGCAATGGAAATGAATTGAATACCCAATTATTCAACAATGTGAATGATTTGATTGGTCTGGGTATTACTTATAAAATTATTGATTTTGACATCTGTTATTCTCTGCCAAAATCTACTTTTCTAGAAGAAGACCGTCAAAATCTGAAACAATTCAGATTGGCTATGAGTTACTCAACGCGCCAAATAGCGGTGCGTGGTTTCTATCTGGAAAGTCAGGGGATGCTTTCTGCTGATGCAGCGGGCGAATTTACTTCACAACCCGATATAGAATTAAAAAAAATGGGGGCTCAGGTTACTTATATTTTTAATGAAAAGAAATATTCTTATCGTGCAGCGAACTACCAAACAGAACAGCAACAGAAAATAGCAGGATCATTCTTGCTTAGAGCAGAACCCTATTATCGGAACTTGAAGGCGCCAACAGGTTTAGTTCCTGAAAATAGAGATTTAGAAGCCACGTACGGCAATCAGGTGGGCTTGCAATCCGCACAAGCTCCAGGACTGTTGTTGATGCCCGGCTATGGAATCAATATTCCGGTTTTTCATGATTTTTTTTATGTCTCACCCATCATCATGGCAGGCCCTGGAGTGGCTTATAATACTTATGTTGGCGAAAAAGGAAAATTCAATGAATTCAATTATGAATGGAGTGCTTTAATGTATCTTAATGTAGGGTACAATGGCAACAAGGCCTATGTAAACGTGCGCACATCCTACGAGATTTACTATGTTGACTTAAGTCCGTCATACATCACAACCACCGATCTTCGAATCAACCTAACGGTTGGTTATCGATTTAATAATCTTGAAACCTTTATACCTACCTCGTTGTTCTAACTGCATTAGTCCCTTTGGGTTATTCATTATTAAACTTTCATCAATTTTAAAATTATGACTTCACTCGAGATTTGTTTGTTACAATGGGATACCTATAATCGTAGAATGCAAAAAGTTATTGAAACTATTTCGGACTACAATTTTAATCGACCTATTGTGCTGGGAGGTAATTCACCTTCTTGGCTATTGGGTCATTTAGCCGATACCGATGATGCACTCTTAGAACTTTTTGGCATTGATAAAAGAATGTATCCTGATCTTGCTGTCATCTATCATCACAAACGGGAGTCGAATCAATTTGGCCATTTAGCCAAAGCTGAATTGTTATCGCGGTGGCAAGCGATTGTAGCAAAACTTGATGCAACTTTTAAATCCATGAGCGAATCGGATTGGCATTCCCGCCACATGGTTGTATCCGAAGAAGATTTTAAAAGGGAGCCTCATAGAAATAAACTTAACGTGTTGTTAAGCCGGGTTACACATAAAGCCTCGCACTTAGGGCAAATTGCATTGCAGACAGAAAATTAAAGCGTTGCTTTAAAATTCTATTTGAATATTCGTTTGGAACGCTAAAATCTACCTTAAAAAATAATATCTGATGTTTCTTGCTCAGTTAAAAAGTTCGCAAAGAATAGCTTATAAATAAAATTTACAACGCAGTCTGGCTACTGATCCATCTGTTAATTTTTTCCTCCAACAAAACAAGTGGAAGACTACCGGAATTTAAAACCTGCGTATGAAATTCTCGAATTGAAAATTTATCACCTAATGCAGTCTCAGCTCTTATTCTCAGCTCTTTAATTTTTAGCTGGCCTACCTTGTACGAAACTGCCTGGCCCGGTGTACCCATATACCGTTCAATTTCAGCAATAATATCTGCTTCGGACTCCGCTTCATTATCAAGAGAATATTGAATGGCTTGTTCGCGCGTCCAGCCTTTTGAATGAATGCCCGTATCAACCACTAATCGAATGGCCCGATGCATTTCCATACTTAACATCCCAAAGTATTGATACGGGTCAACGTACAATCCAAGTTCTTTACCTAAGGATTCTGCATACAAGGCCCAGCCTTCTACAAAAACCCCCATACTTTCAGGATGTAAAAATTCAGGTAACTCTTGATTTTCCTGTTGCACAGAAAGCTGATAATGATGACCCGGTACCGCTTCGTGCAAGAAGAGCGCTTCATCGGCAAACTTATTATGCGATTTTACATCGGGTATTGGAATATAAAAAACACCCGGACGAGAACCGTCTTTAGACCCGGGTACATATTCGGCACTGGCTGATGCTTCTCGAAAAGCTTCTGTTCTGCGAACTTCAAAGTCGGCTTTGGGTTTTATCGCAAATACTGAATCAAGTTTTAGATTTAACCGATCACGAATAGCGTAAAAGTTTGCGATCACTTGTTCTGGTTTCGAAAAAGGCATTTGCTCGCGATTTGACCGAACGTAATTAAAGAATTCCTTCAAAGAACCATCAAAGCCAATGGTTGCTTTAACTTGTTCCATTTCATGTAGAATTCGCGCTACCTCAGATTTTCCTAACTCATGAATTTCGTCTGCGGTTAAGTTTGTTGTAGTGTGTAATCGTAGTAAATAATTATAGGTTTCTGTACCATTCGGCACCGCACCAATACCTGCGGTTTCGCGCCCAGCCGGCAAATACGTGTTAGCTAAAAATTGTTGAAGTTCAAGATATTTAGGAATCAATCGCCCGGTAATCATTTCTGAATATGCCAACGTAAGTCGCTGCTTATCATCCTCCGAGAAATCATCCGGCATAGTTAGGATAGGGGCATAGAAAACATGTTGCTTTATTGGAGCCTTTATAAACCCATCCAATTGGGGAATCATTTTAATGACCAACGCCTTGGGTAGAACAACACCCTGTTGTATTCCCACACGCATCTTAGTCATACAGGTATCGAGAAATGGCAAATAAGCTTCTACTCGCTTAAGCCAATGATCATAATCGGCTACCGAGTTAAACGGCTGAACACTTCTGCCCCCAGCAAGCTGAGAAAAATATAAGTGGAGAGATTGTATTTGCATTAAGGGGAATAGCTCGAAACTGGGCAAATCGTACATAGGCGATGCGACCGTAACAATTTTATTCATAAGCCCTTCTCGCTTAATCTGGCAATCCCAGGCCATTACACGCATACTTAACCATTGTGACGGTGACACCTGGGTTGAATCATATTTAGCCAACTCATCCAAAAACTGGCTGTACCTTGAGATAAGATTCTTTTGATAGGGTGTCGAAATATAGTTCGCAAATTTGTTATTATACTCGTTAAACCCAGCCTTCGTGGCCTCTATAGGATTTATTTCTTTCTTAAAATCATAAAACTTTTTGAACAAGCTATCAATAGGCAATGTTTGCTTACTCTGCGATTGTTTATCGCCACACGACAAAATCAATACAGCGCTTACGAGCAAAAGTCCAATATTCTTCATAAAAGGTTTGATGGGTTGAGGCTACAAGATTACTCTTTTGCATCATTAATTTCAATCCAATAGCCATCCGGATCTTTGAAATAAATTTGCTTAACGCCATCAACCCGGGTGGTTACTTTCATTTTATTTCCAGGCCAATCTTCATATTCAATCTTGTTTTTTTTCAAGATCGCAGTAAACGAATCAACTGAAGCAACACTAAAACAGAGGTGCGTATTTTTGTTGTGTACCAATTTACTTTCAGCGCCTTCGATGAGATGCAAATGACTTTTAGGCCCTACACTAAACCAGGTATGCTTGCCATCGTGAAAGGGTTCAGGTATTGTGTCGAGTCCGATAATATTCTGATAAAAATGGGTACTGATTTTCAGATCAACCACATAAACTGCGATGTGATTTAATTGTACACTTGGCTTCGGAACTTGTGCCAACGCCATACCGGATGACAATAAGAGACAGTAACAAAGAAATAAAAATCGTTTCATAGAAATTGATTTAGTTCTGTAAGATAGTCAAACCCATGATCTCGGTACAATTAAATCTGACGCAATGCACCTCCTGTTTGTCGTGAACACCTTGGTTGAGTTAACCTATTGAATGTAGATTGCATACATAAACCGAATACCTTATGAAAAAAGCAAAGATTTTATATTGGGTCCTTACCGGACTTTTCAGTGCGTTTATGATATCAACAGCGATTCCTAACATTCTGATGTCACAAGATTCAATAACTCTATTTACAAGTCTCGGGTACCCAAATTATTTAATTCCCTTTTTAGGTATTGCAAAACTTCTGGGATCTATTGTCATCTTAATCCCAGGCTTAGATCGTTTGAAAGAATGGGCCTACGCAGGACTATTCTTTGATTTGTTCGGTGCCACCTATTCTGTACTTTATATGGAAGGCTTTCAACTGCCCATGCTCTTTTTGGTCGTTCCCTTCGGGCTTTTCACCGGCTCCTACATATATCATCATCACCTTAAAGGAAATAAGCAGATCCATTGATTTTATTTGATTAAATTTAATAAGCGTTAGGCAGCCATTATTAGTAGCGTTTTTCTTCGCTTGCTTGGCGCAAAAAAAATCAAACACATGGTAAGCCTGATTATTAACCCCTAAACACAACCCTTATGGAAGAAATACAAATTAACATGGTGGCAGTACTGGTAGCCGTAGTGGCCAATTTTATTCTGGGATTTCTTTGGTACACACCCTTATTTGGAAAAGCCTGGGCACGCGAAATGGGCCTTGATACATCCGTTAAACCAACTGGTGGCGAAATGGCCAAAGGCATGATCTTTATGGTGATTGGTAATTTTTTTATGGCGTATGTCTTTGCTCACAACATCGCAGCGTGGAGTTTTGTACCAGGCATGGATGAAATGCCTATTGTAGCAAGTGTTCTAAATACCACAATTTTCACCTGGTTGGGATTCTACCTTCCGGTTGATATTGGTGTGGTTACCTGGGAGAAAAAGTCGTGGAAATTATTTGCTATCAACACGGGCTATCATTTTATGATGTTGCTGGTAGCTGCCATTATATTAACCCATATGTAAATTATAACCGCACCGCTCCATGATGAGGGAATGCTGATTTATACTTTACTGCTTTTAATTTATTAAAAAAGGGAGCCCTGCTGGGTCTCTAATTCAGAATATCTAAATGGAATTAACGCTTGGGGTTTGTTACCCATTGATTCTTTCCCGGTAAGTTTTTTTACGGTATAGGATTCCATCGCAGAGTTATCATAAGGCTGAACTAAACTTTCAATCAATTCAAGATCCGCTTTTTCATGTACTGGTTTCAACCATGTGAGCTCAGTCGATTTTGGGAGAATCAATGGCATACGCGGGCCCTCGCTGGCTTTAGGGTTATTATGAATTTTGGACATCATAGAATTAGCGCGCGTAGTCACTACGGTATATGTCCTCCGAACAATACCCGAGTCTTTATCTTCCCATTCATCCCAAAGGCCCGCCAAGCACATTGGCTCATCATTCTTTAATTGGATGAAATAAGGAAAGGCTTTGCCATTTTTATGGTGATGCTCAAAAAATCCATCTATTAAAATCAGACATCTTTTTTCACGGGCTGGCATACGAAAGGCTGGCTTCTCAAACATGCTTTCTGCACGGGCATTAATGGTACTATTGCTAATCGTCATTGCCTCCAAAGCTGATTTTGACCAAAACGGTATTAAACCCCAGGAAAACAGGTGGACTTGCTTTGTGATATCAATAATTACAGGAACAATTGGGTGATCGAAACCAGAGGCATGATAAACAGGATTGAGATTCAATATTTTGAGTTGTTGCCCAATGAAAGCAATCTCTTTCTCATTGTGCCCGTAGCGCTGGGCTAGCTTTTCGGCTCGTTTGGTAAGATAGGCTTTGTTATAGCACATAACTAAAACTCAAGGTAAAAACTTTAACAACAAATTAATCATTGCAGGAAGTCAGTAAGCGCTAATTTACATCACGTATACTACCCATCTAGCCGATAGAGACTGAAGTAGTCGCGATTCAAAAAAAATGATCTGGCAGTTTAAGACTACCAGATCATGATTAACTGTTCGCTTAGGTTTTAAAACTTAGTACCCGGAAAATAAGCGGTCTCTCCAAGTTCTTCCTCAATACGAATAAGTTGATTGTATTTAGCCATCCGGTCTGAGCGGGAAGCAGAACCCGTTTTGATCTGACCTGTATTTAAGGCAACTGCTAAATCTGCAATAGTGCTATCTTCCGTCTCGCCCGAGCGATGCGACATAATGCTCTTATAACTATTTTGCTTAGCCAGATTAACAGCATTGATTGTTTCTGTTAACGATCCGATTTGATTTACTTTTACAAGGATAGAGTTGGCAACACCCATGTCAATTCCTTTTTGCAGGAAGTCTACATTGGTCACAAACAAATCGTCTCCAACTAATTGAACTTTACTTCCAATTTTATCAGTCAATTTTTTCCATCCATCCCAATCTTCTTCACCCATACCATCCTCAATAGAAATAATCGGGTATTTCTTCGCCCACTTAGCCCAATACTCGACCATCTCATCCGACTTTAGTTTTTTACCATCCGATTTTTTGAATGTATAGGTCTTGGTCTTGGCATCATAAAATTCAGAGCTGGCTGCATCCATAGCAATAAACATATCAACCCCTGGTTTGAATCCTGCCTTTTCAATTGCTTTTAAAACAATTTCAATAGCTTCTTCATTAGATTTAATATTAGGCGCAAAGCCTCCTTCATCACCCACGTTGGTAGAATATCCCTTTTCATGAAGTACCTTCTTTAACGTATGGAAGACTTCTGTTCCCATTCTTAATGATTCAGAGAATGTATCTGCCTTTACGGGCATCACCATAAACTCTTGAAAATCGATGGAGTTATCAGCATGACTACCGCCATTCAATATATTCATCATCGGTACCGGAAGTGTATTGGCATTAACACCACCAATGTACCGGTAAAGTGACTGACCCGCTTCCATAGCCGCTGCTTTTGCTACAGCCAGAGAGGTACCTAATATTGCATTAGCCCCCAACTTTCCTTTATTTTTTGTTCCGTCCAACTCGATCATAATCTTATCAATCAGATTCTGATCAAATACATCAAGACCAACTATTTCAGAAGCAATCTTAGCATTTACATTCTCAACCGCTTTAAGAACTCCCTTACCCTGATAGCGTTTTTTATCGCCATCACGAAGTTCAACGGCTTCATGGGTACCCGTGGATGCTCCTGACGGAACAGCTGCACGACCGAAAGCACCGCTTTCAGTAATTACATCAACTTCAATAGTGGGGTTACCGCGGCTATCAAGTATTTGGCGGGCGTGAATTCCTTCAATTAAACTCATAATAATTTTAGTTTTTAGATTTACGAATTACAATTTATTTTACCAGTACCTCTTCCTTCACCATCTCAACGAATTGATCAAATAAGTATCTAGAATCGTGAGGACCCGGAGAGGCTTCAGGGTGATATTGAACTGAAAATGCTTTCTTATTTTTTAACCGCAACCCCATTATAGTATTATCATTAAGATGAAGATGGGTGACTTCAACATCTTTCACATTCTCCAGACTTTTTTCGCTCACGGCAAACCCATGATTTTGAGAAGTAATCTCGCCTAATCCAGTAATTAAGTTTTTTACAGGATGATTTAATCCGCGATGACCGTGATGCATTTTATAGGTTGACAATCCACAGGCTAATGCTAATAATTGTTGACCGAGGCAAATTCCAAAAACGGGCTTATCCGATTCTAAAATTTCTTTCACCGTTTTAATCGCGTAATCCATTACAGAAGGATCTCCTGGCCCGTTGGAGATAAAATATCCTTGGGGTTCCCATCGATCCATTTCCCCGAAAGTTGTCTTTGCCGGAAAAACCTGAACGTAACAATTGCGCTCGGCAAGATTTCTTAAAATATTAGTTTTGATACCAACATCCAGCGCAGCTATTTTATAAGTTGCTTTTGGATCTCCAAAAAAGTAAGGTTTTTTAGTACTAACCAATGACGACAATTCCAGCCCGTCCATGGATGGCACTTTTCTAATTTCTTCCTTCATCTGCTCCGGTGTCAGTACCGATGAAATCAGCGCATTCATAGCCCCTTTGCTGCGAATGTATCGCACCAATTGGCGTGTGTCTATATCAGAAATCCCAACGACTCCATGCTTCTCCAAATAAGCTTGTAAACTTTCCTTTGCCGTCTTTCGGCTAAACTCTTCAGAAAATTCATTGACAACAAGGCCACTGATTTTAGGTGAATCAGATTCCTGCTCTTCCGACACAGTCCCATAATTACCAATATGAGCCGTGGTATTTACGATGATCTGTCCGTAGTAGGACGGATCAGTATAAATCTCCTGGTAGCCTGTCATGCCCGTGTTGAAGCAAATTTCGCCACCGGAGGTTCCTTGTTTTCCAATGGCCTTGCCTTCAATTAAAAAACCATCGGCTAGTAAAAGATATGCTTTTGTACTCAATGTTTATTGGGGTCTTGGTTTTAACAAAAATACTCCGTCTAAAAGGGTTCTGTGCTATATCTAAAGTTAAAATTTCAACAACCGATTACGAAAAGTATAAAAGACAAAAAAAGGGATTGAACTCGCATTCAATCCCTTTGTATATCTTTTTAAACGTCACTAATCCTTCTTTTTGGCGGTTTTCTTAGCTGCCTTTTTAGGTTTAGATTCTGCTTCCGGAGCCTCTACATCAGCTGCTTCGGCAGCAACTTCACCTTCACCCTTCTTAGGCTTGCGACCTCTTCGGGTCTTGGCCTTCTTCTCGGCACCGTCCTTCTTGTACAAGTCGTTAAAATCAACAAGTTCCATCATACACATTTCCGCTGCATCACCTAAACGCACATCGGCAAACTTGATAATACGGGTATAACCTCCCGGACGATCTGCGGTACGACCCGCCACTTCTCCAAACAAGGCAGTCACAGACTCCTTATTTTGAAGATAGGACATTACTGTTCTTCTGGAATGCGTTGAGTTGTCCTTCGCCTTGGTGATCAAAGGCTCCACATATTTTTTAAGGGCTTTCGCTTTAGCCACTGTAGTCGTAATCCGCTTATGCAGGATCAACGAAGAAGCCATATTAGAAAGAAGTGCATGGCGGTGAGCCGACTTTCTTCCCAGGTGATTTATTTTTTTACCGTGTCTCATGATTTAATCTTCATCGAGTTTATACTTAGCCAAGTCCATTCCGAACGTAAGGCTTTTCTCTGCTACCAATTGCTCAAGCTCAGCTAACGACTTCTTTCCAAAATTTCTGAACTTCATCATATCAGAAATATCAAGCTGAACTAAATCTCCTAAAGACTTTATATCTGCTGCTTTCAAACAGTTATACGCTCTAACAGAAAGATCCATATCATGCAATGAAGTTTTTAACAACTTACGCATGTGTAACATCTCTTCATCCACCTGCTCTACCTCGCTGTCCTTACCGGTTTCAAGCTCAATAGACTTATCAGAGAATAATCTGAAATGTTGAATCAAAATAAAGGCTGCTCCTTCCAACGCTTTTTCAGGATGGATGGAACCATCTGTTTCAATATCAATTAATAATTTTTCGTAGTCAGTCTTCTGCTCAACACGCGTGTTCTCCACATTATATTTTACATTCTTAACTGGAGTGAAAATGGCATCGATGGGAATAAAGCCAAATACTTGCTCGTTCGGCTTGTTTTCTTCGGCAGGAAGATAACCTCTTCCCTTTTCAATGGTCAACTCAATTTCAAATTGAGCGGTTTCATCCAAGTTACAGATAACATGTTCTGTGTTCAGAATTTCGAATGATGAAGTGAATTTAGCAATATCACCCGCCTTAAATTGCTTCTGTTTTTTGATGTTTACAACGATCTTGTTGTCAAAATTCTCTGACACCTTCTTAAATCTAACCTGCTTTAGGTTAAGGATAATCTCAGCAACATCTTCCACTACACCTTCAATGGAGGAGAATTCATGCAACACGCCCGGAACTTTTATCCCGGTGATCGCATAGCCTTCTAAGGAAGACAACAGAATTCTTCTTAATGCGTTGCCGATAGTGACCCCATATCCCTTCTCCAATGGTTTGAAAGTAAAGAGACCGTGAAAGTCATCTGACTTCTCCATTACCACTTTCTCTGGCATTTGAAATGCTAATATTGACATATCGATTTGATTAATGTTAAGAATTACTTCGAATACAATTCAACGATCAGTTGTTCATTGATATTTTCAGGAATATCCTGGCGCAATGGCAAGTTGATCAGTTTGCCTATCATTTCATGGCCATCCCACTCAAGCCAATTGTACTTTTTAGCACTTTGAATAGATAATGAATTTGTGATGGTCTCCAAGGACTTCGATTTTTCACGAACACCAACCACATCACCAGGGCGTAAATTTACAGAGGGAATATTAACCACCTCACCATTAACGGTGATATGCTTATGCACAACCAACTGGCGCGCAGCCCTACGAGTAGGCGCAATGCCTAAACGATAAGCCGTGTTGTCTAACCTAGACTCAAGCATCTGCAATAAGACCTCACCGGTAACCCCTTTCTTGCGCGAAGCTTTATCAAAAATATTCTCGAACTGACGCTCCAGAACACCATAGATGTATTTTGCTTTTTGCTTTTCGGCTAACTGAACTGCGTATTCCGATTGCTTACGCTTTTTCCCTTTACCGTGTTGGCCAGGAGGATAGTTCTTCTTAAGAAGCGCTTTGCTCTCGCCAAGGATAGGCTCGTTGAATCTTCTGGAGATTCTCGCTTTGGGGCCTGTGTATCTTGCCATATTCTATTTTTGATTTACAACTTACGATTTCAGATTTCTCTTATTTCGCATGTCCTAATTTTTAGTTTTCAGTTATTAATAAATCGAAATTCGTAATTCTAAATTCGTAAATTTTTAAACTCTTCTTTTCTTCGGAGGACGGCAGCCATTGTGTGGCATGGGCGTCATATCTTTAATAATCATCACTTCGATGCCTGAAGCCTGAATGCTGCGGATGGCAGACTCACGTCCTGCGCCAGGGCCCACAACAAAAACTTCTACTTTCCGAAGTCCTAATTCGAAGGCTTTGGTTGCACACTCTTGCGCAGCTACCTGAGCGGCATAAGGCGTGTTTTTCTTAGAGCCTTTGAACCCCATCTTTCCAGCCGAAGCCCAGGAAACTACCTGACCCGTTGTGTTGGTCATGGAGATGATGATGTTATTGAACGTTGCGCGGATATGTGCATGGCCAATAGCCTCTACATTTACTACGCGTTTTTTGCTCTTATCTTTCTTCTTTTCGACTGGTGCTGCCATACTGAAAAGTTTAAATGCTTTTTAAATTAATTAACCTTTAGTTGCCTTCTTCTTATTCGCTACCGTCTTGCGCTTTCCTTTGCGGGTACGGGCGTTATTCTTGGTGGTTTGGCCACGCACAGGTAAACCCCTGCGATGACGAAGGCCACGGTAACAGCCGATGTCCATCAAGCGCTTTACGCTCAATTGAACTTCCGATTTCAGCGCGCCTTCAATTTTGAATTGCTCTGCAATCGCGGCACGAATAGCGTTCGATTCTTCATCGTTCCACTCTTTGGCCTTCTTATCCCAGGTTACTCCTACTTGCGTAAGAATGTTCTGAGCTGACTTACGGCCGATACCGTAAATATACGTGAGGGCGATTTCGCCTCTCTTGTTATCGGGAATATCAACACCAGCAATACGTGCCATAATTATCCTTGTCTTTGTTTATACCTTGGATTCTTCTTGTTAATAACAAATAATTTGCCCTTGCGCCTGATGATCTTGCAATCGGCACTCCGCTTTTTTATAGATGATCTGACTTTCATAGTCTATTTATATCTAAACGTTATCCTTCCCTTTGTTAAATCGTAAGGGGACATCTCCAACCTTACTTTATCGCCAGGCAATATGCGGATGTAATGCATCCTCATCTTACCTGATATATGTGCTAACACTTCGTGGCCGTTCTCCAATTGCACTCTAAACATTGCATTGGATAACGCTTCCAGAATTGTACCGTCTTGCTCTATCGACTTTTGCTTCGCCACTTATACGAATAATTTAGTTCTATATACTCGTGAGTCGTTAAAACCTCTGTTCTGTCCTTGTGTATCGCCACCGTATGCTCAAAATGAGCAGAAGGTTTGCGATCAGATGTTCGGATTGTCCAACCATCCTTTTCCTGAACTACGCTTTTCGTTCCCAGGTTTATCATCGGCTCAATGGCAAAAACCATTCCCGCCTCCAATTTCACACCCTTACCCCTCTTTCCATAGTTAGGAACTTCAGGATCTTCGTGAAGGTCTTTCCCAACACCATGCCCTACTAGTTCTCTCACTACCCCGTATCCGAATTGCTCTACATGACTCTGTATCGCAAAACTTACATCTCCCATTCTATTTCCAGCTTTCGCCTGGGCAATACCAATGTGAAGTGATTCGTAGGTTCGATCCAGTAAATCCAACACTTCTCTATTCACTTTTTCAAGTGGATAGGTATATGCGGAGTCACTATGGAATCCCTTAAACTTTACACCACAATCAACCGAAACGATATCAGTCTCCTTTAACTCGTAAGTTCCTGGGAACCCATGAACTACGGTTTCGTTAACCGAAATACATAAGGCTGCCGGAAACCCGTGATAATTTTTAAAGGAAGGAATCCCTCCAGAATCACGAATAAATTCTTCGGCAACCTGATCCAATTCTTTCGTAGTAACCCCAGGTTTTACCCTTTTGGCTACCTCACCATGTGCCTTTCCTAAGATCAGCGCACTTTCCCGAATTAATTGAATCTCATCGTCCGTCTTGTAGCGAATCATTCAACCTCAAGCCGCAGCAAACTGAGAACGTCCTTTAACTCTACCCGATTTCATCATCCCCTCATAATGCCTCATCAATAAGTAACTCTCCACTTGTTGAAGTGTATCTAACACAACTCCAACAAGAATTAACAGAGAAGTACCGCCATAGAATTGAGCAAAATTCTGCGTGATTCCAGCCTTCACCGCAAAGGCAGGAAGAATGGCAACCGCGGCAAGGAAAATAGCACCCGGTAAAGTAATCTTTGATAAAATACTATCTATAAACTCCGCAGTTTGCTTGCCCGGCTTAATGCCTGGAACGAAACCACCGTTTCTTTTCAAATTGTCAGCTATATCGTTCGATGGAACTGTAATTGCTGTATAGAAGAACGTGAAAACCAAAATAAGTATGGCAAATAATAAATTGTACTGCCAGGAAGTGAAGTCAGCGAACGTAGAGCCCACATAAGAACCTAAATCACTGTCTTGCCAGATTTGAGCAACCAAGGGCGGAATAAACATCAGCGCCTGGGCAAAGATGATTGGCATTACACCGGCAGAATTCAACTTCAAAGGAATGAAATCGCGTTTACCACCGTATAATTTGTTACCCACAACCTGCTTTGCATATTGAACTGGAATTCTTCTGATCGCCTGCGTAAGGGCAATTACACCCACCACTACGAAGAACAATGCGAGCGCCTCCAAAATGAAAAGCAACATTCCATTCATTCCTTTCGCATCAATTTCCTGATAGATTGCCGCTGGGAATCGGGAAACAATTCCGATCATAATCAGCATGCTGATTCCATTGCCAATACCCTTATCTGTGATTCTTTCACCCAACCACATACAAAACATTGTTCCTGCAATCAGTATTACAATAGACGAAACGGTGAAGAACATGCCAGGATTCAAAATCGCTTCTGCATTTACCGTTGCACGGATGTAGCCATAAGACTGAGCGGCAGTGATAATGATTGTTAATATGCGGGTAAACTGATTCAACTTTTTACGACCGCTATCACCTTCTTTCTGGAGTTTTGTAAAATGCGGTACGGCTACTGTTAGTAACTGAACCACAATGGAAGCCGAGATATAAGGCATTATACCTAATGCGAAGATAGACGCGCGACTAAACGACCCTCCTAAAAAGGTATTGAGAAGATCAAATATTCCGCCCTGATTTCCAGACAATAAGTTTGGATCAATGCCAGGTAATACGATGTAAGAGCCTAAACGGAAAATGATTAGAAATCCGATAGTATTTAGGATCCTTACCCGCAGGTCTTCGATCGAAAAAATGTTCTTTATGGTTGTAAAGAAACGCTTCATTATTTCACAGTTGTGGCCGTTCCGCCTACGTTTTCAATTGCTTTCGTTGCCGTTTCTGAAAAGGCATGTGCTTCTACACTTACCTTTGATTTCAATTCACCACGACCTAATATTTTTACACTATCCTTCTTGCCAACAATTCCATTATCAATCATTAACTGAACAGTAAGCGCTGAAGCCTTGGTCTTTTGAGCCAACTCCTCTAAAGCATCCAGATTAAGGGCCTTGAAGTATATCTTATTGTTGTTCTTAAAACCAAACTTTGGAATGCGTCTCTGAAGCGGCATCTGTCCACCTTCAAAACCAAACTTTTTATGGTAGCCCGAACGGGATTGAGCTCCTTTATGACCACGGCCAGCCGTGCTTCCACCAGAACCCTGTCCTCTTCCGAGGCGCTTATTATTTTTTACCGATCCTTCTGCCGGCTTGAGTGTGTGCAGCTTCATTTTATAATTCGGTTACGCTCACTAAATGCTTAACTTTTTTTACCATGCCCTGTATCTGCGGAGTATACTCCACTTCTACCGAACGATGTACTTTCCCAAGCCCTAACGACTCAATTGTTCTCAATTGCGTCTCCGGTCTTTTGATTGTGCTACGGGTTTGAGTAATTCTAACTTTTGCCATACTTACTATCCGTTAAAAACTTTTGACAAGGAAACACCTCTATTGCGTGCTATAGTTTGAGGGTCACGCATGGTTGTTAATGCCTTAAAGGTTGCCTTTACCACATTGTGTGGATTTGATGAACCCTTAGACTTCGCCAACACATTGTGTACACCCGCACTTTCTAACACCGCCCGCATAGCACCACCGGCTATTACACCTGTACCCGCAGAAGCTGGCTTCAATAGAACAAACCCACCACCAAATTTTCCTAGCGATTCATGTGGTACCGTTCCTTTTATGATCGGAACTTTTACCAAATGTTTTTTCGCATCATCAATACCTTTTGTAATGGCATCCGTTACTTCGTTCGCTTTCCCTAAACCGTAGCCCACTACACCATTTCCATCACCCACGACTACAATCGCAGCGAAACTAAATCTTCTACCACCTTTCACCACTTTGGCTACACGCTGGATGGCAACCACCTTTTCT
>Ga0154020_10002274_pt1 | contig 23315 bp, 17 predicted proteins | sample Klosneuvirus_201_FD_109709 | JGI IMG/M metagenome (GOLD analysis project Ga0154020, IMG submission 109709) | Active sludge microbial communities from wastewater, Klosterneuburg, Austria - Klosneuvirus_20160825_MG | ecosystem: Engineered > WWTP > Aerobic digester > Activated sludge | place...
TACATGCTCACCGTCATGCCCTGCTGGGCCAGCGCCTGGCGGAACGTCTGGTCATCCAGCCCGTTTTGCGTCTTGACCTCCTTGATGGCGCGGTCAATCTCCTCGGTGGTGACGTCCAGGTGCAGGGCATCCACCTGCTGCTGCAGCAGGCGGTCTGCAATCAGGCTGTCCAGCACGTCCTTGCGCAGCTGGTCCACCTTCTGCTGGCGTTCGGCGCCCTTGATGCTTGCCGGCAGGGAACCCAGCATGGGCACCAGCTGCTCCTCCACCTCACTGAGCAGCACCACGTCATCATTGACCACCGCCACCAGGCGTTCCACTTCCCGGTACCCCGGGGCCTGCGGGTCCACCGCCCGCACCGTCAGAGGCACCACCACCAGGCTCAAGGCGTACAGCAGCGTCTTCATCCCCGTCCTCCACCGTCCAGCACCACCGCCTGGTCCGCCGCCCAGGCCAGCGCCTCGGCGTCCTTGTGCACCACCGCCTTGTGCACCAGCTCGGCAATGACCCGGTCTTCGGTGGCCTGCACCTCGGCCCGGCGCAGCGTGTCCCGGATCTCCGCGTCCACCGCTTCCAGTGGCTGCATGACCTCGGGGCGCTTCTCGGTCACCTGGAAGATGTGCTGGCCATATTCGCTGGTCACCACGTCACTGACCTGGCCGGGCTCCAGGGTGAAACACACCCGGTCAAACACCGCCGGCATCACGCCCCGCGCAAAAAAGCCCAGATCCCCGCCGCGGTCCTTCTCCGGCGCCACGCTGTGTTCCCGCGCCAGCTTGGCAAAGTCCTCGCCGTGGTTGAGGCGGTCCAACAGGATGCGCGCCTCCTCCATGGTGCGTACCACCACCTGGCGGGCCCGCACCGTTTCGGCAACCTTGTACTGGTCCTTGCGGGCTTCGTAATGGCGGCGCACCGCCTCATCCGTGGCGCGCGGAATGGACCGCGTCTTCTCCAACAAGAACCGCTCCACCAGCAGGCGCTCTTCCAGCAGGGCCTTGAGCCGCTCGGGGGTCTGCATCTGGGCGTAGACCGCCGCACCAAAATCTTCGGCGCGGTACCCGTCCTGCGCGGCATCCCACGCGGCCTGCACCTCGCGTGCTGGCACTGTGATGTTTGCCGCGCGCGCCGCACGTGCCAGAATGTGTTGTTCCACCAGCTGCTCCAACAACGACGCCGCCACCACCAGCCTGCCGCTGTCCCCCGCCGTGGGCGGCCCGTGGACGCGCCATACTTCGCGCCGCAGGTCCAATGCCAGGATGGGGTCCCCGTCCACCACCGCCACCGGCCGGGCCTGCGGCGGCGGCGTGGGCGCGCGCGGACATCCCAGCGCCACCAGCGCCAGGAGACCCAGACACAACCCACCGGCGGGCACCTCAATGCGCATGCGGGTCCTTCCCTTCCACCATGGGCTCTCCGGTGGCGGGTGGCAGGTTGGGCGGCGCACCTGGCATGGGCGGGGGGGACTGGGTGGCGCCGGCAATCTTCATGTCCGCCAGCTTCTGTTCGTCCACCTTTACCGGGGTCTTCTGGCGCAGGCCTTCCACGTACGCGTTGAACGCCTCGGTGCGCTTCTCCCGGAACAGCCGGTTGCGAATCTGCGTCTCCACCTGCTCCAGCGTGCGGTCAATGGGTTTGCGGCGGCCGGTGTGCTTGAGCACGTAGAACCCATCGGTCCCTTCCACCACGCCGGAGGTGCTGTTGACCTCCTGCAGGCCAAAACACGCCTCACCCACCTTGGCGCCGTATTTGTCGTCCAGCTCCTTGCGGGACAGGTAGCGCAAGTCCCCGCGCAGTTGCTTGCTCTCGGCATCCTCGCTCACCTGCGCGGCCAGGTCTCCAAACGCATCCGGCGTGAACTGGCCCGGCGCGGGCTTCTTGGCGGCAGCGTCGTTGACCTGCTTGAGCAACCCCTCCGCCTTCTTCTTGGCGGCGGCCTTGTCCTGCGCGAACTTCACCACCATCGCACTGCACCGCGCCATCTCCGGCTTGTGGAACTCGTCGGGGTGGCCGTCGTAATAGGCCTTGATGTCCGCCTGCTTGATGTCCTCGGCCTTGACCTGGTTGTCGTATTCCAGGCGGGTGAGCTTCTGGACCAGCACCTTCTTGATGGCGTCCTGGACCTCGGCGTCTTCCATGAACCCGCGGCGCACGGCTTCCTGCGCCAGCACCTCCTGGCGCACCAGACCGTCCAAGAACTCCTTGCGCTTCACCACGTCTGCAAAGCGCGGCCGGGCAAACGGCCCCTGCGCGTTCACCTTCTCCTCAAACTCCTCCACGGTGATGACCGCGTCCCCCACCGTGGCCAGCGGCGTGCCCTTCTTGGCTGCGCCCGCGCCCGCCGCCTTGGTGGTGCCCCCGCCCGCGCCCTGGGATGGGCACCCCAGCCCCGCGGCCAGAAGCCACATCATCCCCAACAACACACCAGCCTTGCGCATGGTCTTTCCCCTCGCCAATGTCTGCTTTTGAGAAGGCTGCCGTCCTACGCCGCGCGCCCCCTGCGCGCAACGTGGGTGGTCGCCGCAACCAGACGGAGTGACCAGGATGAGCGTTCCCCCGCGCCTGCCGCTGTTGTTGTGGCCCATGCGCGGCAACAGCATGGCGCCCGCGTTGCTGGACGGGGACACGCTGTACCTGACGCCCGCGCCTGGCGGCGTGTTTGTGGGCGAGGTGGCGCTGGTGTTGGTGGACCGGGGCTTTGTGGTCCACCGGGTGGAGGAGGCCAGCCCCACCCGCCTGCGCACCCGGGGAGACGCCAACATCCAAGCAGATCCGCCGGTGGACCCGTCCCGCGTGTTCTACCGGGTGGCCGCCGTGGGCCGCGGGGGCCGCGTGGTGGCCGTACCGGATGCCCGTCCTGGGTGGCGGCTGCGGCTGCGCCGCTGGCGGGGTGGGGCGGCAGTGCCCTGAAAAGAAAGGAAAAACGGGCTGGCAACCACACCGCCACCTGGCCGATAATATCCCTGGCACGGCCTTGTTCCCGTTTGGCTTTGGGGATCTTTTTGGCGGGGCGGTGCCCAACAGGAGTGCGCCATGAGCGTGGGAAGTGTTGGCCGGACAGGCGTAGGCGCACTGGTCAACCGGTTTGTGGAGGCCATCACGTCACGCCTGCAAACGCGGGAAGTGGATGATGCGCTCCGCAACCGGCTCAATGACGGCACCGAACCATCCACCGCCATCCTGCTGGTCACCCTCAACCGCATGTTTGGCCGCCAGTTCAACCTGGAGGGATTTGTCCCCGGCGCCGCCGAGTTCTACGGGCAGAACCAGGGCAGCATGCCCACCGGCCGCGGTTATGCCCAGATGGGCGGGCAGCCCGGCCGCCCCGGTGTGGCCGCAACCGAGCTGGGCCGGGCCATTGAAGCGGCCATGGAGAGTGACCCGCAGTTCAAGGAAAAGCTGGAGGCCGCGCTGGGTGGACAAATCCTCACCAACGGCACGTCTGATGGGCGCCTCCTGGTGCACCAGGTTCCACCGCAGGATGGACCCATGTTCTCCGGCGTGGTGGGCGGCAACGCCCAGATGCGTGTGCAGCCCATGAGCGTCATGCACGCCGCCAGCGTCTCGGCCGGGGTGCCCGGCGTCCCCCAGCACATGGGGCCCATCCTCCAGGGGCTCATGCAAATGGAGGCCAACATCAAGGGCTTTTGCCTGTCCATGAACAAGGACAGCCCCACCGGCGGGACGTTTGAAGAAGCCGGCAAGGGCATCACCACCATGGCGGGGGACATGGGTGGCGGCGGTGGGGGTCAGGGCAACCTTCCGTTCTCCCGCGGCATGGCGGCGCAAATGGCCGGTGAGGAAGGCAGCGCGGGCAAGGGATTGTCTGCGCAGAACCTTCTTGGGCCGGTGCGTTCCCCTGAGGGCCTGAGTGACACCGCCAAACAGCAGATGTTGCAGCACATGATGTCCACCCTCAAGAAGTTCTATGAGATGTTGTCCAACGTGCTCAAATCCGCGCATGACATGCAGCGCACCGCCATTGACAATGTGAAGGCGTGACGCAGCCGCCCCAACCCGTGCTATTCCAAAACGCCGTGCCCAAGACGCTGCCTGCCCTTGTTGCCGTGTTTGCCGTGGGGCTGTTGTGGCTCACGCCCGGCGGCGCCCTGTGCCAGGCCGGGGCCACCACCGCGCAGGCGCGGTCCTGGTATGAAAAGGGCCGGTTCAAGGAAGCCCTCAAGGTGTTGGAGACGCGGGAGCGGGATCCCTCGCTCAGTGATGAGGAGCGCGTGGAAATCTACGTGTTGCGCGCCGCCGCGCACGCCGCGCTGGGCAAGACCGCAGACCGGGATGCCGCGTTGGACACGCTGGTGAAATTGCGCCCGCTCTATGAGCTGGACCCGGTGGTCTCCCATCCAGAAATGCGCGCCGCCTTGGAAGCCCGCCGCACTGCGTGGGTCACGTCCGAGGGGCTGAGCGTGGTGGACGTGGCGGTGGCGCCGCCGCAAGTCCGGGTGAAGCTGGAGGGCAACCTGACCCGCGCCAAGGACGTGGAGCTGTTTGCGCGTCCCAAAGGGGAAGTGGCGCTTTTGCGTCTCAAGGTGCCCGTGGAGGGCAGCGGCGCAACGTTCACCCTGGGTGAAGCGCGTGTGTGGGAGGCGGCGGCCGCCGCCGGTGGGCTGGAGGTGGTGGCCGAGGTGAAGGACCTCAATGGCATTGCACTGGCGCGCCTGGGGGATGCGGTCACGCCCCGGTTGATCCCGGTGACGGCGGAGCAGGCCGCGCTGGTGAGGCTGCCTGACCCCAACGCCATGCCCCCGCCCACCACGGCCGAAGAACGACGGGCGGAACCGGAAGAAGAAGAGGCCAGCGAGGAGCCCCGTCCCCGCAAGAAAAAGGCGCGCATCAAGACGGTGTTGTCCCCGCTGCGTGCGGGAGGCCTGCTGCTTGGTGCGGTGGTGGCGCCGTTGACCCTGAGCCTTTTGTCCGCCGTGGGGTGTTGTGGTGGCTGCATCCTCTCGGTGGCGTTGGGGAGCGCGTTGGACAACTTTGGTCTGGGTTGGGTCCAGCAGACGCTGCAATACGGGTCACTGGCGCTGTGCCCCACCAGCCTGGGCCTGGGTGTGTTGGGTGGTGCCGGGGCGCTGGGCACTGGCGTGGCGTGGTGGGTGGGCTGGTTGAGCGTGCCCGCCAAGGACATTGAAACCCCTCCGGCGGAATGACGCAGTTCATCCCGGCGGGAACTGGCAGCTGCCCTCAAAACAAAGCAGGGGCGCACAACACTGGTCAGACGTGGTGCAGCCCCCGCAGCTGCCGTTGACGCACGCCTGGTTGAAACAATCCGTGCAGGTGTTGCACTGCGGGCCCTGGCCGCCACCGTCTGGTTGGGGCGTGATGCCGGCGTCCGCCGTCACCGCACCGCCGTCCGGGTTGGCCACACCCCCGTCTGGCGTCACGCCGGGCGCCGGGCAGTCCTGGCCCTGCTGCGTCACCCGCGTGTCGTAGTGGATGTTCACCGGCGCGCTGGAGCCCAGGCGCTGCGCAAAGATGGACCCAAACACCTCCACGCCCCCGCTCAAACCCACCGGCGCGCGCGGCGCGTAGAGGTTGGTGGCAAACGTCACGTTGCTGGACAGGCCAATGTTCTGGGTGCCGCCCACATACGTGCGGTGCAGCGCGGGGTAGGCCTTGTTGCCCAGGATGAGTTCGGCGCTGGTGCCAATGCCCTCCTTCACAAACAGGTCCAGGGATCCTGTGGGCAGCAGCGTGATGTGGACGCGCTGGGAGGTGCCAATGTTGGAGCCCACGTAAAGCGCCACGTGGCCGTGGGCCACAATGGTCACCGGGTTGGAGCCGGTGATGGCGTCCAAAAAGAAGTGCCCGCATGGCAGGTCCAACCGCGTGGGCCCGCCCACGCCGGACAATGCGTTGGCGTTCAGTCCAATGGTGGCGTTGTCATTGTTGGTCCGGCGCGCCTCCACAATGGCATCCACGTCCAACAGGTCATTGGGGTTGCAGTTGCAGGGCAGCGGAATGGCCACCTCCTGGCGCACCACCGCACCAGCCACCGTGTCCTGGTCCAGCGTGGCGTCCGCCGGGGCGTACAGCGTGCCGCCGGCGGTGAACGGGTTGGCCGTGACGTCACCGTTGACGTACGCGTCCAGACCCACGGTGACTTCGGCGCCGCTTTGCACCGCGCCATTGCTCTTGAGCGTGTGGCGCACGGTGAGGTCCTGGCTCAGCCCAATGCCGTTGCTGCCGCCCACCCAGAGCGCGCCGCCAATGGTGATGGTTTGGGACGCGCCAAGTTCAGCGTTGATGCCCACCGCACCACCCGCGCCGCCCGGGGTGTAGGGCCCCAGCTGGCTGTCAAATGCGTCGGTGGTGAGCGTCTGGGACAGCCCCACGCCCTCACACGTGCACAGCGCCCAGGTGAAGCTCACCTGCGCCAGGTTGCCGGCGCATATGTCCCCGTCCGGGTCCGCCACAATGATGGGCGGCCCACCGCTGGTGCACTGCGCGGGGGGCGGGCCCACCACCACCGCCGTCTCACATGTGCCGTCCACGCAGCCCTGTGTTGCCGTGCATGGCTGCAAACAGTCGCCGCAGTGGCGGTTGTCAAACGTGGGGTCCACACATTCGCGCCCGCACGGGATGAACCCCGGAAGGCACCCGGCGGCCGCGTCCACGCACCGTCCCGCCGAACACGCCTGTTGCGCCCCGCACACCACACCGCAGCCTCCGCAGTTGTCCGGGTCTGTCACGGTGGGAATGCAAACGCCATTGCAGCGCTTCTGGTAGGTGGGGCAGGGCGCACCGGAAGAGCCACCGCCGCTGCTCCCTCCGTTGCTGCTGCCGCTGGAGCCGCCGCTGGAGCCGCCGCCAGAAGATGCCTGGCCTCCGCCCCCGTCACCCGTCTGGCTGGTGCCAGCATCGTCGGTGGAACCGGCACCCGGGGTGGAACATCTTCCGCACGCGGCAAGCGCCATCACACAGACCAGCAGCAGGGTACGTTGCATGGCCCGCAACCCTAGTGCCAGACCAACACCCTTTGCATGGTGTTCGCTCCTCCCACCCCACAGGACGCAACAACAGTGCGCGCCGCTGTGTTGGCCGGCCTGCACGCGGTGCTTGTGGAGGGCCAGCGCAGTGAAGAGGTGGTGCGCCGGGTCCTGCGCGCCAACCCCGCCTTCCACAACGCCCAACGTGCGCTGGCGGCGGATTCCATCCACGGTGTGGCGTGCCTGCGCATGCGTTATGCGCACCACGCCGGCACCAGCCAGCCTGCCTGGTTGTGGGCCTTCCACCTGCTGGAACGCGGCGCCAGCGAGGCGGATGCGGCAGCGCTGGCGCAATTGGATGAGGGCGCGTTGCGCGCACGCCACGCCGCGCCCCCGCCGTGGCCCGAGGACCCCACGTTGGCCTGGGCCACGCGCTTCTCATTCCCGCCGTGGTTGGCCGCACACCTCCTGGACGCACTGGGCCCCGCCGCCACCGCGTTTGCCCAGGCGTGCAACCAACCCGCGGCAGCGGTGCTGCGCGCCAACACCCTGCGCACCACACGGGAGGCGTTGCTGGACAACCTGTCCTTGGCGGGCTGGAACGTGACCCCCACGCGGTTGTCTCCAGATGGCATCACCCTGCACGGCCACGCCAACCTGCGCGGGAGCCTGGCCTGGCAGGAGGGTCTGTTTGAAATCCAGGATGAAGGTTCCCAGCTGGTGGCCCAGGCCACCCTGGTGACGCCGGGAATGACCGTGCTGGACCTGTGCGCCGGCTCCGGCGGAAAAACCCTGGCCCTGGCCGCCATGATGATGGACCAGGGAACCATCCACGCCACAGACCTCAACCCCGCACGCCTGTTGGACCTCCAGGGCCGGGCGCGCCGCCGGGGCGTGCGCAGCATCCAGACCCACGCGTGGGGTCAACTTCCACTGCTGCAGGCAGATGTGGTGCTGGTGGATGCGCCGTGTTCGCACCTGGGCGTGTTGCGCCGCAGCCCGGATTTGCGCTGGTTCCTCAATGCCGGGGAACTGGATGCCTACCCGCGCACCCAACGGGGCCTGCTGACGCACGCGCTGCAACTTTGCCGTCCCGGCGGGCACATCCTCTACGCCACCTGCACCGTGTTGCCGGCGGAAAATGAAGCCGTGGTCACGGGTCTACCGGGCTGTTCGCTGGAGGTGGTGCGCGCCGGTGGCCTGACGGGAACGCCGTGGCTCAATGTGCGGCCAGACACCCACGGCACCGACGGCTTTTTTCTGGCGCTGTTGAAGAAGGACGCTGCCTAGGGCTGCACGGTGGTGACGGTGGTGAATCCGCCGTCGGCGGCGCGCCAGATGTCCACGCCGGCCACCGCTTCTCCGGGACCATTGTCAAAGTCCAACGGCCCGCTCACGCCTTGCACGTTGATGTCCGTCCCGTTGGTCAGGTTGCTCACCACCGTGTTGAACCGCGGCGGGTCCAAAAGCACCTTGGTGCCGCCGTCCACCGCGGAGAGATGGGTGAGCCCTTCGGCCAGCGTGGCGCCGTTGATGGTGCGCCCGGGCAAAGACGCATACGCCGCACCCACCGCCACCAGCATCATGGCGTCAAAGTTGTTGGCCACAAAGGACGCCGACAAGGGACTCTCGCTGAACTTCTGCTCGTACTGCTGGCCGAACCACGCGTACGCCTCACCGAGGGGGTCCGGTGCCGCGGGTGCCGTGCCACACGCGCCGTCCAGCCGTGACGGCGTGGTTCCAGCAAACAGGCTGGGCGCCTTGGCGCTGTCGGTGAGCATCACCGGAACCGTCCCCAGCCGCGGCAGGCCCACGGTGGCGTCCATGATGCGCGCAGCGTCATCCGGGAAACCAATGACCACCAGCACGTCCGGTTGGTAGGCCTCGGCACCCATGACCGCGGTCATGACGTCCATGGACCGGGTGTACAAAAAACCCTGCTGGTTGGCGTTGCCGTATTGCGTGCGGAACACGGAATACAGGCCCTGGCCATACGCATCATCCACGTACACCACGGCGGCCCGCGCATTGGCCGGCAGCGTCCCACATGTTCCCTGGGTGATGGCCTGGGCCAGCACGGCGCCCTGGAACGCGTCTGAGGCCGCGGTGCGCCACACCAGGCCCGGACCCGTGCCACCTGGACGGTCTGGCAGGTCGGTGATTTCCGGACTGGTGGCGCTGCCGCTGAGCAACAACATTCCCGCCGGCAAGGTCACGGCAGAGGCCGCCAGCGTCTCACTGCTGCCCGCGCTGATGATGGCCACCACCCCCAGATCCCTCAGAGACGCCGCAAGCTCCGCCGCGCGCGTGGAGTTGCCGGATGAGTCACAGCTGATGAGCGTGAGGGTGCGCCCGCCAATGCCAGAACGTTGCGGCGGGTTGAGTTCATCCACCACCAGGCGCAGCGCCTGTTCGCGCAGCCGCCCGCGTGGGTCTTCGGTGTTGTCCGCACGGGTCTTGGGCAACAACGCACCAACCCGGATGGTGGGGCCCGCGGTGGCCACGCTGTCCAACGCGGCGCCGTAGAGGGTGCAACGCTCGGGCAGCCCCGTGGTTGGCCGCTCGGACAACGGCGTGCACGTGCCGTCGGTTCCGCAAAACCGCACCGCGGTGTCACAATCCGCGTCATCACGGCACCTGGTTGCCGGTGGTGGGCAACCCAGCAACGTGGGCACCAGTCCCAATGCCGCCATGGCCCCCCAAAGCCGAACGCGCCCCATCCAGACCCCTTTCACAACCACGCGGCCATGATGCGTTGGCCCAATGCGCCCCTGTCAAGGTGGCAGGGCCCCCACGTTGACGCCACCGTGACGCCGCCGGGGCCCCCCTGCTATGCACCGTCTTCTTCTGGCAAGTGATCCTGTTTCTGGAGCGTGTTGACATGCGCCTGGCCCCACGCGTGCTTGTGCTGTTGTGCCTGACCCTGCTGGCGCCCGCCGTCCAGGCGGATGAAGGTGGCCTCTCCCTGATGGTGTTGAGCGTGGGCAAGGACAGCGCCAGCCAGAAGGCCGCCGCCGTGGGCGCGTTTGTCAGCCGCGGCGTGTTTGCCCGCAACCCGCGCTACCAGCCCATTGATCTGGAAGCGTTCCTGGACCAGGCCGCCGAAGCGCCGGGACGCACGTTCATCACCAAGGGCCTGGCCGCCCTGGAAAAAGGTGGCCACGCCCTGGATGAGAATGAACTGGACACCGCCATCAGCGCCCTCAATGACGCCACGGTGGCCTTTGAACAGGGGGCGGCCTACGTGGAGGACGTTCGGCCCTACATCCAGGCGTTGCTGCGCCTGGGTGCGGCGTATGCCCTCAATGCAGACCAGAAGGGCGCGCAGGAGGCGTTCCGCCGCGCGTTGCTGTTGGACCGCGCAGCCAGCTGGGACAAACTCCCGGCGCAGGCACAAAAAGCGTTGGATGAGGCCGGACGCAAGGTGGATGAAGCAGACCGGCGCACCCTCAACGTGTTCTCCACGCCGTCCGCCGCCGAGGTGTACGTGGACGGCGTGTTCCGCGGCGCCACCCCTCAGGTCATTGACCGGTTGCCGGCGGGTCCGCACCTCATTCGCGTGGTGCGCGCGGGACACCGGTCATCCGGCCGCGTGGTGAAGGTCACCGGCGCGGATGAGACCGTCCAGTTCCCACTCAAGCCCACCCTGCGCGCGGCGGAACTGGAGTCCATCACCAACCGCATCCACGCAGACGTCACCGCCGGGCAGGGCGCGGTGCTCACCGAGCTGGCCCGTTTTGCCAAGGTGGACCAGGTGTTTGTGATGAGCGTGCAGTCCTCCGCCACCGACGTGCGGGTCTCTGCCGTCCTCGCCGACGGAACCGGCGCGGTGCTGGGCAGCGGTGAACGCGCGTTCCAGGGGGACCGCTACCGCCAGGAACTGGATGGCTGGATTGAAGGTGGGTTCCGAACCGGGCAGGCCGGCGCCAAGGACCCCATCCAGAAGGATGTGGGCACCAACACCGGGTCCAACTACACCGCCCCCAAGGGCGGCGGCGGTGGCGCCGGAATGGGCAAAATTGTCACCGGCATCCTGCTCATGCCCGCGCTGCCCGTGGCGGCGTTGATTGGCCTCATCCTGCTGGGCGTGGCCGGGTTCATGTTCTACCTGGCGCTGGGGTTCCGCATCCCGTTCACCGGGTATTACATCAACGCGTTCCAGAGCACCGAACGCCTGGTCACCAGCGTGGTGGGCTTCATCCTCCCGGCGGTGGCGCTCATCCTGGTGCTGGCCGGTGCTGCCGCGCTGGCCGGCGGCATTGCGTTGACCGCCTGGGGTTTCTCCGAACGCCAGAGCATGGAAGAAATCCTGGCCGGTGGCGGCGGTGACGCGCCCGTGGAACACTGCCGCGCCATGGAATGCCGGGAGTGATCACCATGACCAGAGCCCACCTTGCCGCCACCGTGTTGACCCTGGCCGCCCTCACCGGCGCGTACGCGTCCGGCTGCACCAGCCCGGGTGGTGCGCCCTGCGCGGACCCCAGCGAAGCCGAGCGCTGCCCGGCAGGCTACATTTGCGTCAAGGAACGCATCTTTGTGAGTGACCGGGAAGTGTGCCGCAAGGCAGACGCAAAAAATGAAGGCCAGGTGTGCGCCGCCAGTGAGGAGTGCCGCGGCTTCACCGAGGGTGTGATGGTGTGCGCGGACATGCAGCGCCGCTGCCCCACCGGAAGTGAGGCCGCGTGTGACCTGCGCTGCCGCCCCACCTGCCAGAGCCATTTCCAGTGTGGTCCGGACCAGATTTGCTGGCCCGGCGGTGGCAGCGTCCCCGGCGTGTGTCAGGAGGGCGAATGTGGCGAGACGGCCATTGACTGCCCCGGTGGCCTGCGTTGCCTGTGGTTCAAGCCCGGCCCCACCGCCGGGGTGTGTTACCCGGAATGTGATGTGTTGCGTCAGGCCGAATGCAACCAGAACCCGCCCCCGCAGGATGCCCGGTGTTGTGCCCCGCAAGAGGCCTGCATCCATTTTGCCGCCAACCCCGCCACCGCCACCTGCCTGCCGGTGGGCACCGCGCGGCTGGCCGAAAACTGCGACACCGAACAGACCGCGGGGTTGCCCAGCTGCCTGGAGGGCCTGTTCTGCACCGATCTTCTGGCCAGCGCCGCGGCGTGCCCCAATGGCAACTGCCTGGGCGTGTGCACGCAGTACTGCAACCGCGGTGGTGGTGCGCCGGCGTGTGACCGGGCCGGCGCGCTGTGCAAGGCGTTTGCAACCGGCAACAGCCTGCAATGGGGCTACTGCGAATGACGTTGGATGGCTGACACATTCTGATTGGGTGGGGGGCGCAGCAGGTTCATGGGTGCCGCACAGACCTTCAAGAAATTCTATTCGACCCAGGACGGGCCGGGTGATCAGATTTTTGCCGGGCGCCTGCGGGACAGCGCGGTGATGCTGCGCAACGGGGACCGTATTGACACGGTGTTGCCCTGGGCGGAGATGGCCGAGGAGCACCGCGCGTTTGTGTTGTTGATGCGCCTGCCCCGCCGGTTCAAGGACATGGAGCACCACGCGGGCGTTCCCGCAGAAAAGGCGCTGGCCATCCTGCGCGGGCTGCACGCCGCCGAGGTGTTGGACACCAAGGACCTGGAGCAGGCCCGGGCGTTGATTCCCGTGGAGGTGCGCAAGGCCCTGGCCGAGGTGAAGGGCACGCAGGTGGTGAGCAAGAAGCTCTCGGCGCAAATCTACCGCCCCTCGGTGGATGGGGCGTCCGCCGGAAGTGGCCACCCCACCGACGTCAGCGCCACATCCACCGCAGCCCCGCCTCCGCCTGCCGCCGCCAGCCCGCCACCTTCGCCACCACCCGCACCGGTTGCCACAGTGCCTCCACCGGCGCGCGAGCCGGCCCGGACCGCGCCGCCGCCCCGCGCCCCCACCATTTCCAGCTCGCGGCAAAAAGCCATGGACAACCTGGAGTTCAAGCAGATCCAACAGGACGTGGAGGACGCGCACAAGAAACTGGTGGCCGGGCTCAACCACTTTGAGGTTCTGGGCCTGCAGCGTGACGCCAGGGACGAACACGTCAAGGCCGCGTATCTGTCCCTGGTCAAAAAGTGGCATCCCGACCGGCTGTCTGGCTTCAAGGACGCGGCCCTGGAAGACGTGCGGGCCAAGATGGCCAAGCTGTTTGGCGCGGTGGGAGATGCCAACCAGGTCCTTTCAGACGCCGTCAGCCGCAAGGGCTACCTGGAGGACCTCACCAAGCGGGAATCCGCCGGGGCGGTCTCCGCCGCGGCCACCGCCAAGCCGGTGCGCGCCGAAGAGGCCAAGCTGCACGCCGCCAAGGGCCGCGTCTTCCTGCAGAAAAAGGACTTCCCAGCGGCGGAGGCGGAATACAAACGTGCGCATGACTATGACGGCGGCCTTCCAGAATACAAAACGGAATGGGCCTGGGCCATTGCGCTCAACCCCGCACGCCCGGACAAAGAGCGCCGGGAAAAAGCCCTCACCATGTTGCAGGAAGTGACCCAGACCAGCCGCCACGCCGAGGCGCACTACAAGATGGGCCTGATTCTGCGCATGATGGGTGACGCCGTGCGCGCGGACGCGGCGTTCAAGAAGGCCAACCAGATGGACAAGACCCATGAGGAAGCAGCGCGCGAGGTGCGCCTCATGGACAGCCGCGCCAAGACTGCCAAGGAAGACACCAAGGGCGGCATCATGGACCTCTTCAAGCGGCGTTAGCCGTCCTCACCTGCGTGCTGCGTCCTTCAGCGCCAGGGTCAGGGCGCGGCTGCCAGACCTTTTTTTCCCGCGGCTTTCTTCCAACGCATTGAGGGCGTGGATGGCGTCACGCATCTCCCGTGCGGTGACCACCCCGCCGGCTTCCCGGCAAAAAAAAGTGCGGCAACCCAACGGGCGCGCCGCGTAGATGCTGCATGAGATGTCATCGTCCGCCAGCAGTGGACACGCGCCGTCAGGGCGCAGGGGCGGCACCTTGCGTCCCTGCGCGCGCAGCGTGGTCACAATCAGGTCAAGTTCATCCTGGGTGACAAACGGCTCCCGTCCGGTGACCGCAAACTGGCAGCAGCGGCCGGACTGCGAGCACGAACGCTCGGGCATGGCGTCCTGGGCCAGGGCGTACACCTTGAGGATCCCCTGGGGGGGCTGCCGCTGGCTCACCGGCGCTTTCCCGGTTTTCCGCCGCGTCCGCCGCCGCCACCACGTGGGCCGCCACCGCCGGCACCCCGCGGCGGTCCACCACCTCCCCCGCCACGCGACGGTCCGCCGCCCGTGCGCGCCCCACTCCCGCCACGCGCAGTACCACCGCCACCACCACGCGGCGTTCCGCCACCACCACCACGGCGCGCACCACCACCACCGCCTCCACGGGAAGGACCCCCACCGCCGCGTTTGGGTGGGCCGGACTGGCCCGCAGGCCCACGTCCCGCATGCCCGCGGTCCCGGCCGCTGGCCGGATGCACCACCCGCGGAGGGTCTTCCAGCGCCAGCAACACCTGACGGCGGGAGAGGTTCACATCCGCCAGGCGCACCTTCAGCTTGTCCCCCAGGCGGTGGAAGATCTGCCCCTTGCTGCCCAGCAACATCCCGCGCCGGTCATCCACGGTGGCAAACGTGTGTCCCAGTGCTTCCACCGGAAGCAGCCCATCGGCGCCCAGCGCATGGATGCGCACAAACATCCCGGGCTCACCCATGCCGGTGATTTCTCCCTCAAACGCCTCGCCCAGGTGTCTTTGGCACCACGCCGCGGCGTAGAGCGAATCCACCTGCCGCTCCAGGTCGGTGGAGCGGCGTTCGGCGCGGGAGGAGGTCTCTGCCAGCTTGGTGAGTGCTTCCACCGCCGGCGCGTTGGTTTCCTCGCGGCCGTGACGGCGGGGATGGGCCAGTGCCTGGCGCAACAGCCGGTGGACCAGCAGGTCCGGGTAGCGGCGGATGGGGGAGGTGAAGTGCAGGTAGGCGGTGGACGCCAGGCCGTAGTGGCCAGCGTTGTGGGCCGCGTAGCGGGCTTGCATCATGGCGCGCAACAACTGGAATTGCAGCACGTGCAGGGCGGGATGGCCCGCCAGTTGTCCCATGAACTGCTGCAGCTGCTGCGGTGAAGGATTGGGCTTGAGGTGCCCGCCGCGCGCGTAGGCCCCGGACAGTTCCACAAAACGTTGGAGGCGGTCCTCGTCGGGTTGTTCGTGGATGCGGTAGACGCAGGGGAGGTTGCGCTCATCAAAAAACCGGGCCACCGCCTCATTGGCCGCAATCATGAACTCTTCAATGAGCTGGTGGCTCTCCCAGCGCGGCGCCTCACGGATGCCCACCGGCTCGCCTTGTTCATCCAGGGTCACCTGCGTCTCCGGCAGCTCCAGGTCCAGCGCACCGCGCGCCAGCCGTCCCTTGCGCAGGCGTTTGTAGAGTTCCAGCGCGGCCCCCAGGTCAAAGCCCGGTGCTTCCGGCAGCGCGGTGAGGCCCGCCGAGGCGGCTTCATGCACCCGTGTGTAGGTGAGCCGCGCGCGGGACCGCATGAGGCCCGCAAAAAAATGGGTCTTGTCCGGGACACACGCGCCCTGCGCAAACTCCATTTGCGCCACCATGCAAAGCCGCGGCACGTGCGGCCGCAGGGAGCACAGGTCATCACTCAGCGCGTGGGGCAGCATGGGAATGACCCGCCGCGGGAAATAGACGCTGGTGCCGCGTTGGGAGGCGTCCGCGTCCAATGGGGTCCCCGGCGCCACGTAATGCGAGACGTCTGCAATGGCCACGGTGAGCGTGACGCGCTGGCCGTGGGGTTCCACGTGGACCGCGTCATCAAAGTCCTTGGCGTCCTCACCATCAATGGTGACCAGCGGGATGTGGGTGATGTCCTTGCGGTTGGGGTCCTTGAGTCCCTCGGCGGCAATGTCCTGCGAAAATGCGGTGACCTGCGCCAGGGCAGCCGGCAAAAACGCCACGGGCACGCCCGCGGCGGCCACCAGCTTCTCCACCTCCACCTTCAACGACCCGCTCTGCCCCAGCACGCCCACCACCTCGGCGGTGCCGCGGTGGGTGGCCTCCGGGCGTTGGGTGATGTTGGCTTCCACCGCCAGACCGTCCGCCATCATGGGCCAGGCTTCCGGGTTGGTGACCAGAAACCCGTCCTGGTGGCCGTCCAGCTCCAACAGCCAGCGTTTGCCCCAGCGGCGGGTCACGCCCACCACGCGCGCCCGCGCGGTCATCACCTTCTCCACCACCGCGCGGGTGCGCCCGCCGCGCCCCGGCTCAATGCGCGCGCGCACCAGGTCCCCGTGCAGCAGGCCTTCCATCTGTTCGGGGGGGATGAACGGGTCATTGCCGCCGGGTGCCCCGGTATCCAACAAGAACCCAAAGCCGCGTTCGTGGCGGTGCACGCGGCCTTCCACGCGGTGGACCGGCGCTGGCATGCGCCAGGCGCGGCCGCGCACGCGCTCCAGCCGCCCATCCTCCTCGGCGGCGTGCAGCAACCCCCTAAGGTCCCGCCGGTCATCCGCGCCAACGTCCAGCGCGTCCCGGATGTCCTTGAGGGACAACACCTCGGTGGGATGGCGCGCAAACAGCGCGGCCAGTTGCGGCCAGAGGTCCTGGGACTCCGGGGAGGAAACGTCTTGTGCTTTGGATCTGGTCATGGTGCGTTGTGGGTCAGCTCTTGAAGAGCTTTCCCATCAAGCCACCTTTCTCTCCGGCCTTGTCTGCACCGGTGTTGGCGCCGCCACCCTTCATTTCCATCATCTTCTTGTCAATCAGGGCAATTTCCCTTTGGGCCACGGCCTTGTTTCCTTGTGGCTCCTCCAGCACACGCTTGAAATACGTCTTGGCCTGGCTCCAGTTCTCTGCCGCCTTGGCCACAATCCCCAAGAACTCATTGAGGCGCGGCACGGTGGTCTGGGTGCCCAGCTTCTCCAGCTCGGCGATCACCGGCACCGCCAGACCCTTGGACCGCGAGCTGCACATGAACCCGGCGTACAGCTGGTAGGCCCGGTAGAGGTCCTTGGGGTCCAGGTCCATGGCCTGGTCAAACAGCTTTTTGGCGGAGATGAAATCCCCGCGCATCAACACCGTCTCACCCTTGGTGAACTGGCTTTCCGCCTCAAAGATGACGGCAATGTTGGTTTGCATGCCGCTGTCCTTGGCGCGGAGCTCGGCGTCATACTCCTGGCGTTTTTCCGGCTTGGACAACACGTCATAGGCCTCGGCAATGCGGGCAAACACGGCATCCACGCGGCCGCGCGCGTCCCCCAGCTCCAGGCCGGAGAACTTGTCGGTGTGGAAGCGGCCGGCCAGGGCAAAATATTGTTTTTTGATGGTGGCGGCGTCGTCGGTGCGTTGGACCCCCAGGACCTCAAAGTGGTTCTGGGTGCCCAGGGCCAGGAACCGTTGTTCGGCCTCGGCCAGGATGGGCTTGAGGTCCGCCGGGACGTTGACCGGAGGCTGGGCTGCGGCGGGCGCCGGTGGACGGGAGGTGTTGCCTGCGGGACTGGGGAGCGCAAATCCCCCGGTGTTGGCGCGCGGGGCCGGCTGTGCGGCGGCGGCGTTGTAGACCCGCGCCACGGCGGGTGCGGCGGTGGCCTGGACGGGTACGGGGTCCAGCGCCTCGTCCAGGGGCTCGGGGTCCAAGGCTTCCATGGCCGGCGGCGGCGGCGCGGCGGCCACCGCAATGGCCGGGTTGCTGGGCGTGGCCCCGGCGCCGGCGGGTGCATCCTCGGCCACGGCCAGGGCGGACTGGGTGCACAGCAGCGCAAACGCCTGCGCCAGCCGGGCCGTGCGCGCGTCCGGGGTCTGCGCAGCGCCCACAATCTGGAGCAGGCGGGCGCGGCCGTTGATGGCGCGGCCCACTTCAGACCCCAGCGTGCCATCAATGCCCTGGCTGAACCGGTCAAACAGCGGGCCTTTGGCCAGGCGGTGGGACTTCTTTTTTTCCAGCAGCGCGTCCAGCTGCGGCCCGGAGAGGATCTTGAAGGCGTCAAACAGCAGCGGCAACACCGGGACGCTCACGGTGGGAATGAGCTTGAGGAACGCCTCGGTGGCGGTCCACTTGAAGCGGCCGGTCATCCCCACGGCGTCCACCAGGATCTTGGGGGCCAGCGCCTTGTACGCCTCCTTGGCGCGCGCTTCGTCCGTCACGTTGTGGTTGAGCAGGACCTTGTAGAGGCCCACGCTCTCCTTGGGCACGGTGGCCAGCGCCTGCATCAACGTCTGGGGGGTGATGACACCCTGGGCCACCAGCTCGGTGCCCACGTGGCGGCCCTCGCGGGAGGATTGCGCCATGGACAGGCTGCCGCGGTGGAAGAACAACCGCATGCGGTCCTTGTCCCCCGCCAGGTCCAGCACACCGGTCTGACGTTCCAGCTGGATGCGGAACATCAACAGCGCGGCGGGGTGTTCGGCCAACGTGCCCGAGGCGGGGAACGCTTCTGCGGTGGATGCGGATGCGGCGGCGGCGGTGGCGGCGGCGACCGCGGCGGTGGCCACCGGAGCATTTTTTCCCAGCGCGGCGTTGACCGCGGTGACCAGGGCACCGTTGTCAAACGGTTTGATGAGGTAGTCCTTGACGCCATACTTGTCCTTGATGTCCTTGACCTGCGCGGGTTGTTTGAACACCCCGGACATCACAATCACCGGCACCACGCTGCCGCCGAACTTGAGCGCCTCCAACACCGCGGTGCCCTGTTTTTTGGGCAGCAACATGTCCAGCACGGCCAGGGCAAACCCACCCTCGGTGAGCTGGGTCTCGGCGCTGGCGCCGTCCCCCACCTGGACCACTTCATACCCCTGCTGGGTGAGCACCTCGGCCAGCGTCTCCCGCAATGACCCGGTGTCTTCGGCAATGAGGATGCGGTCAGCCATGGGGGGCGGGGTCCTTGTGCGTGTTCAGGCGCATGCCGGCGGTGGGGGATCCCGCAGCGGGCGTCAGGCGCGCCGCAGCCTGCTCCAGGACGTCATCCGCGTCCAGGGCTGCGGCGTCCCCGGCCAGGTGCTTGACCGCCACCCGCAACAGGTCCCGCAGTTGTTTCTCCCGTCCCACATACCGGGTGGGGTCCAGCGGCGGGCCAATGTTGATGTCCACGCTGCCAGACCGGCTGATGAGGCTCTTGCGTTCCATGAGCACGCCGCTGTTGGTGATGCCCACCGGGACCACCGGCACGCCGGCCTCCATGGCCAGGTGGATGGCGCCCATCTTGAACGGCCCCAGGGTGCCGGGGGGGTGGCGGTGGCCCTCGGGGAAGATGATGACGCTGCGCCCGCCGTGCCGCAGCTGGGCGGCGGCTTCACGCAGGCTCTGCTTGGCCCGTTCACTGTTGGCGCGGTCAATGAAGATGTAGTCCGCCGCGCGCATGCACCAGCCGGTGAACGGGGCGCTGGCCATCTCTTTTTTGGCCACAAACCGCACGCTGTCCGGCATCCAGGCAATCATGACCAGGATGTCCAGGCCACTTTGGTGGTTGGACACGTACACCACGGGCGCCGGCGGGGCGGCCGCAGCGGCGTTCACCCGCACCTTCACGCCCGCACATGCCAGCACCGTGCGGGCCCAATACGGCTGGAGGGCAATGACGCTGCGCCGCCACAAGGGGCGCGCCAGCAACGCCAGGCTGCACCACGCCACGGTGGCCAGGATGCCCAGGAATGAACGGAACACCGCCAGCGCCACGCCCACGCCCCACGTCAAGACCGTCACGGAGTTTCACGGGCCTGCCGGGACACTGCGCCCCCCGGCCCAACGCCATGGCCCTTGAGTCTACCACAGGGGCCCCAGCGTCTGTTTTGCCGCGTCATCCGCTGTCCGTGCGTTTGTGGACCCACGCGGGGCGCGCTAAGCAGCGCTCCACTCCCGTGTGGCTGGACCTCTTGAACTGGAGGGCAGCCGTAGCCGTAAAGGAATCACCCCCCATGGTGGAATCTGCCGCGCGTCGTCTGCTTCCTGCCGCCCTGGCCGTCTGGGCGCTTGGTGCCTGTGAATGTGAGCGCAACAACCTTGGGGGCATCCCGGACGCCGGCCCGGACCCGGTTCCGGATGCGGGGATGATGATGCCGCCACCGGCCTTCCCGCTGGGCGTGGGAGACAAGCTGGAATACCGGCTCAACCTGGTGACGTGGTGCAATGAGAGCTTTGGTTCCTGCGCGGAGGAGTCCAGCTCCTGGCGCAGCGAATTCCGCCTGCTGGCCCCGGGCCCCATGGTGGACGCGTCCACCAACAGCTGGATGATTCCTGCCGAATATTTCTGGCAGATCAGCGAGCGGCGCCAGAACGACATGATGCTCTACAACGGGCTGTCCAAGCTGTGGCTGACCACGTTTGGCCCCTGGACGCAGGCCACCGGCGCCTCCAGCAACCCGCCGGAAGAGAAGACCTACCGCACCACCGAACCGCTGGTGAAGACCGGCCTGCCGGACCAGTACCCGTTTTTTGACATCAACCGTTTCCAGGCGGCCTCCGCCGCGTTTGATGCGTACGTCAAGACGCTGGATGCCGAGGCTGAGGTGGAAACCCAGGAAGCGTCCCGCAAGATGAGCGCCGGCTTCCTGGAGCCCGGTGACCAGACGCTGCTGCACACCGTGGAGGTCATCTACCACCGGCTGGGATTTGTGTGTCAGGTCACCGAATCCATTGGGCCGTGGGACCCCGCGCGCCCCAAGTCCGCCAGCGGGTTCCGCAACAACCAGCGTGACTTCCAGAGCAACGTCAATGCGCCGCGCCTGACGCGGGCCGGCGGCACGCCAGCGTTCTGCAAGTGTGGCACGGGCGCTGGGACAGATTGTGAATGACGCGGCAGGGGCTGTGCGCGTTTGACCTGGATGGCACGCTGGTGGATTCGGCGGCGGACATTGTGTTCCACGCCAACGTGGCGTTGGACGCGCTGGGCCGCGCGCCGTGGAGTGAAGCCCAGGCGCGCCCGTTGATTGGCCGGGGGGCGCGCGCGCTGTTGCTGGACATGTTGGGCCCGGAGGTGGCTGCCGCCACGGTGGACCACGCGGTGGCGGAGTTTGCGCACAGTTATGCGCAGCAGCCGGTGCGCCACACGGTGTTGTTTGACAGCGCTGTTGCGGTGTTGACGGCGCTGCGCAACGCCGGGATGGCCACCGCCGTGGTGACCAACAAGCTGCAGGGCATCACCACCGCCGTGTTGCGCGCCTTGGATGTGGAGACGCTGCTGGACGTGGTGGTTGGCGCGGGCGCGGGGCTGCCGCACAAGCCCGCGCCGGACATGCTGGCGTATGCCGCGCGGCAAACGGGAGCCACGCCGCAAACCACCACGCTGGTGGGGGACAGCGTGGTGGACCTCCAAGCCGCAGCCGCATTTGGGTGCGGGTTTGTGGGCGTGGGTCACGGCGTGGATGGCGGCGTGGGCCTGCGCGGGGCAGGTGTGGTGGTTTGCGCGGGTCTGGGGGACGTGTGCGCGCGGTTGCTGGCTTTGTCCTGACGGCCATTTGCACCGTGGCAGCGCCTTCCACGGTGGCTGCGCAGCGCGCCGCGTGGGACGTGGAGCGCGCCGAAGGCCCCTCCCGATCAGACGCAGCACTGGGCAATGGCCGCCTCACCGCGGTGGTGGCGCAGGACGGCACGGTCACCGCGCTGCGCTGGCCCAATCCCACGTTTTTTGAGCACCTCAACCACGTCACGGCGCGGGGCCCGGCGGCGGGCCCGGACCCGCGTTTGTTGCCGCGCCTGGGCGCCTCGCCCACGGCGGGTCTGGTGGTGGCGGTGTTGTGGGATGACGGTGGTGGGCCGCGGTTGTTGCCGCTGTCCGGGCCGGGCTGGGAGGGGGCGCAGCTGGCCTGGCAGACGGACACCTCCCGCGTGTTGCGCTGGCAGCGCGCCCGCCCGGGGCTGCAGGTCACGCAACAGGCGTGGGTGCAACCGGACAAGGACGTCCTGACGCTGCGGGTGGAAGTCACGCCGTCTGCACCGGTGACCCGCCTGGCGGTGGTGTTGCTGGCGCACCCAGCTCCGTCCGCCCGGTATTATCCGGGGTGGCCGGTGTCAGACGTGCTGGGGGATGACCCCAACGCGGCGGACCCCAACGGGTTTGCCGCGGCGTTTGACAGCGTGGGCAACGCGGTGGTGGCGGTGGCCCCGGGCCCGGCGCAACGCGCGGCGGCGGCGGTGGCCGCAGCACCGTGGCGGGATGGCGTGGATGGGGACGGGCGCGCGCTGCTCAGCGCGTTGGAGGACCACAGCGCGGTGGCGTTGGCTTTGGGCAGTGACCGCGTGGCCAGCGTGCAGGTGGGCGCGTCTGATGACGCAACCGCCGTGTTGCGTCCCCTGGATGCCTGGGCGGACGCAGCGGACGGCGTGCTGGGGGGCCAGCAGGTGCACGTGGGTGACGCCACGGTGGCGCTGTTGGTGGAGCTGCCGGTGGCTGGTGCGTCTGAAGTGGCCTTCCACGTGGCCCTGGCGGCCAGCCCATCCGAGGCGTTGGCACTTCTGGCCCACGCACGCGCCACGCCGGTGCGCGCGGCGTTGGAAGACGCAGACGCTTCTGGAGCGGCGCTGGCGCGGGAGGTGGCGCTGCCGGCCACGGCAGACCCGGCGGCCCGCGCGTTGGCATTGCGGTCCCTGATGATCCTGGACGCGTTGGAGGACCCCCAGGATGGGGCGGTGGTGGTGAGCGCCGCGGCGCAGCCCTTTGCCGCGCATGACCGGCCAGGGGACACGGCATGGGTGGACCTGGCCCACGCGCAGGCCGCGCGCCTGCCCCGCGCGGTGCGCCACCGGCTGTTGTGGGCGGGGGTGCAACGCGTGACGCCGGACGGGGAGGGGCCGGCGGGCACCCTGCCGGGCGCCATCTACGCAGACGGAGCGGCCGCCAGCGTGGTTGCGGCTCCGTGGGATGGGTTGGCGTTGTCCTTGTGGGCGGACGCGCGCGTGGTGGACCGCGCCCTGTCCACCCTGGAGCTGCCGGACCCCACCGCGCCCGCCCGGGGCCTTCGCGAATCCACCCGCCGTGCGGTGGATGCGCTGCTGGCGTGCGTGGACCCGGTCACCGGGTGGCCCTGCCAGGCCGCGCAATGGGATGAGGCCGCCCCGCAAAGCAGCGTGTGGCAACACGTCACCGTGCTGGTGGCCGCACGGTCCGCGGGGATGCTCATGCGCCGCCTGGGTGACCGGGAGCGCGCGCAGGCCCTGGACGCCATGCTTCCGGTGATGACCAGCGCCCTGGACGCGCGCCTCCAGGACGCCGCCACGGCCGTCCCGCCCCATGCCATGGCGCTGGCGTTGGGGGACGGGGAGGCGCTGCAGCAGGCGCCCCTGGCGCGCGCGCGGGCGCTGGACGCAGCCCTGGACGCGCTGGATGCGCTTGTGGAAGGGCGCGCCACGCAACCCATGCTCCTGCCCACCCTGGTGGCCTGGCAGCTGCTGGTTGCCACCCGCGAGGAACCCGTGCGCCTGGAGCGCGCGCGCGCCGCGGTGGA
>Ga0154020_10002275_pt1 | contig 23315 bp, 18 predicted proteins | sample Klosneuvirus_201_FD_109709 | JGI IMG/M metagenome (GOLD analysis project Ga0154020, IMG submission 109709) | Active sludge microbial communities from wastewater, Klosterneuburg, Austria - Klosneuvirus_20160825_MG | ecosystem: Engineered > WWTP > Aerobic digester > Activated sludge | place...
CGCCAACAAGCACAGAGAAACAGATACCCTACAGTCGGGTGCGAACGACATTGGCCCTCGTGGTGCCACCCGGACAGCTGCCCACGCCGCCAACAAGCACAGAGTCCCAGATGCCCTACAGCCTTAGGTGGACGGCACTACTTCCAAGGCCCGCTGCCCCAGCAGCGGCAGGAGCCGCCCCGGCTCGAGGCGCTCGGCGATCGCGCTGAGGGCGGGCAAGGCTCCGACGACCTGGAGCTCACCTTCGGCCACCGCGCGCGCCAGATCGAGCGAGCCGAGCTCGGGGCGGAGCACCCGCCCGATGAAGCTCGGTGCGATCGTCAGGACCACATCGGGGGTCCGCCCGCGGACCGCGCCCTTCTTCAGCCAGGGGCCCGGCCCTCCGACCAACCGCCAAACTCGGGGCGGGCATGTGGCTATCCGGATCTCAGCGCAGCCCTTGAGCCGCTCCAGCTCGACCGCCTGCGTCGCCAGGATCTGCGGGAAAACTGAGTCAAAGAGCAGATCTATGTCGTCTTTGTCCTGCACCGATTCAACCACCTAGGCACACATCCAAAACACAGGTTCTCTCATGGACGGGGCGCTCACGAGATCGGTAATAATGTATGCCATGGACCTTCAAACGGCCCGTCCGGGGCCGAGCCTTCGCCCCCATCAAATCTGGTGGGCGATGCTCCAAGTTCGCCTGGATCAAGTAAAGCGCTCCCTGCCGAGCGCGCTGGCGGGGGTCATCCAGTTTGAGATCCTCACCCGCGGCGGCACGACCGAGTTCTACCACCTGATCGTGGACGGACCGAAGACCCACGGCGGCCTCGGCATCCAAGGGAGCGACGACGTCTGGGTGAACACCACTGAGGACGAGATCGAGGAGCTGCTGTTCGCGGACGACGATGTCCCCGGGGCTCTGCGCGCCACGGGGAAGGTGGAGCTCTTCACCAGCCTGCTGGAGGCGATCGCCAAGCAGGCCGGCCCGGCCACGCCGCTGTCGCTGAGGTCCAAGAAGTCATGAAGATCGACGCCAAAACCCAGCTCTTTGGCGAGATCGGCGGCCTCGCGGCCAAGATCATCGATCGGACCGCCAGCCCAGAGAAGGCCAAGGAGGTCATCGATCTCCTCGAGCAGCACAAGGCCGATGAGCGGCCCGCGATCGCGCTGCTCATCACCGAGTACAAGCAGCTCGAAGCGGCGATCAACGCGTACAACACCGCCAACCCGGACGCCCTGATCAACCTGAACGAGGCGCTCAAGAGCTTCGCGGCCAAAGCCAAGCAGGCCGTCGTCAGCGTGGATCTGGCGGCCCCGCAGGTCGTGGACGGTAAAGCGCTGCGCAGCGCCGTGCTCGCCGAGGTCGGCCGGGTCGTCGTGGGCAACGAGTCGACGATCGAGCTGATGCTGATCGCCCAGCTCTGCCGCGGTCACCTCCTGATGGAGGGCCCGGTTGGCTCGGGCAAGACGCACCTGGCCAGCTCGTTTTGCCAAGCCGAGGGCCTCCGGTACAAACGCCAACAGTTCGTAGCGGACCTTCTGCCAGCCGACGTGGTCGGCACCGAGGTCCAAAACCAGAAGACCAAAGAACTCGAGCCGAAGTTCGGTGCGCCAGCCGAGACCGACCTCTACCACGCCGATGAGTTCAACCGCGCGCCGCCCAAAGCTCAGGGTGGCCTGCTCGAGGCCATGGCCGAAGGTCAGATCTCGATCGGCGGCGTCACCCGCAAGCTCTCCGACTGGTTCATGGTGATCGCCACCCAGAACCCCGAGAGCCATGAGGGCACGTACTCCCTGACCGAGGCCAACCGCGACCGCTACATGTTCAAGGTCAACCTGGGCCGGCCCTCCCGCGAGGAGCAGGCTCGGATCATGGATCTGCAGCTCGAGGGCATGCCCAAGCTCAAGCAGGTCGTCGACCTGGACACGCTGCGCGAGGCCCGCGCCCAAGTGCAGCGCGTTCGGGTGGAGAAGCCCCTGCGCGACCTGATCATTGGCATCGTGCGGGCCACCTGGCCGGGGGAGAGCGATATTCCGGGCCTCAGCGGGAGGATCGGCGGCGATGGCGCCAGCGAGCGCGCGACCGGCGCGATCTTGCAGGGCGCGCGGGCGCAGGCCTTCTTGCGCGGGCGAGACTATGTCACCGACGAGGATGTGTTGCGGGTGGCGCCGTATGCGCTGCAGCACCGCATCGAACTATCGGCGAGTGCTAAGGCGTCCAAGACCACGGCCGAGGACGTCATCCAGGCAATCCTGACGCACGCCCAAAAGTCCCTCAACGGCTGAGCATGCTCAAGGACGCGACCAAACTGAAGGCGGGCGTCGTCCAGGGCGACGCTGGCGTGGAGCAGGTGGGGACGGCCCGCCCTGCCCCGCCTCCGCCCGAAGTCGCCGCGAAGGTCGGCCTTCCCGAAGACGATCGCTGGGTCGCTCCGCGCCGCGACAAGACCGGCCGGGGCGACGCCCGGGCTCGCCTGAGGCGATCAGTGGTCAGCGCTGGCCTCACCGCAGCGATGAACCAGGCGCTCAAGGCCGGCGGCTCCGAGTTCTCCCACAGCCGCCAATACGCGATCGGCGACGAGGGTCGCCACATCGACTGGAAGGCCACCAGCCGGACCGACAAGCTTCACTCCAAGGTCTTCACCGACGATCCCGAGCCCGCAGTGATGATGATCGTCTCCACCAAGAACTGGGGCAAGGCGACCATCCACGAGCGCGAGCGGCGGCGGCACCTCGAACAGGTCGCCTCGCTGCTCGGCTTCTCGGCCGAACACCACCGCACCCCCTTTGGGGTGATGGTCTACGGCGAGAAGACCGAGCTCTTCGCCGTCGCCGACGGCACCCCTGCCAGCACGGACTCGCTGTTGGACCGCCTCGCCGCCGTCGAGAGCCCGGGCGTGAAGGACCAGCGGGAACAGCGAGCGAGCTTGGTGCCTGAAGAGCTGCGCGCGCTCCGAGGACGCCCCGCGGTCATCTTCTACTGCTGCGATCGCCCCGATGACCCCATTCCCCCGGAGGTCTTGGCCCTGGCCGGCAAGAACGATCTGGTGCGCCTCACGGTCACCCCCGACCGCATCTCCACCGCACAGCCCGCGATGCTGCGGGTAATGGGCAGCGCGCTCGGCAGCGGCAACGCCGACGTGGCGATCCGCAAGAAGACCTCGGGCATCTATGACGAGCTGATCGCCCAGCGCCTCCTGGATCGTCAGCCCGCTGAGGTCGACGCCACCACCACCTTGACCCTCAGCGTGGCGGAGCCCTTCGACCGCCAGCTCGTCGACTTCTTTCGGCGGCCCAAGTGAACGGCGACGTCACCACCCGGCCGGTGCGGACCGCGGCGGAGATCACGCCGACGCCCGCGCCGATCGTGGCGGAGACGCCGATCGCCGAGGCCCAGGTCCCGGCGAAGAAGCAGACCGAGGGGGTCTCAGATGGCTATGAGGGCCTGGGCAGCCGGGAGGTCCTCTCCACTCACCACGTCAACACCGCCTCGCTCTTGGCCGCCCAGGAAACCCAGCGCGAAGACCCCTTCGGCTGGCTCAAGCCCAACACCGCCTGGACCTTCGAGGACCTGGGGTTGGCTTTTCAGCAGCTGGATATTCAGTACTCGCGCGGGACCACCGAGCAGCGAAAAGGGCTGCTACAGCAACTCACCAAGACTATCCACGACACGGCCCCCGACTATCAACTACCGAACGCCGGTGGTCGGCTGCGCTGGGCCAACGCCAACCTTCTGCTCAACTATCTGGCGCTCAGCGAACAGCGGATCGGCTTCACGGACGTCGCCGCCCAGCTGGTGATGGACGCCCGCCAGGGCAAGCGGATCGACACGGGGACCTACCTGAGCCGTCGCTACTCCTATTCGGGGGTCTGGCGAGAGTACAAGGCCACCAAGACCCCACACGAGTATCTAGGGGTCGATCCGCAGGCATTCATCGAGACCGTGCAGTTCGGTCAAAAGCTCTCCGAGACCTCCCTGGTCCGCGAGCTCGACGGCGCCTCAGCGGCCGAGTACGCCAAGACGAAGAGCGGCACCGAAGACCTCTGGCGCCTGGCTGAGGGCTACGCCGCGCAAACGGCCAAGACGCCCGAGCAGCTCAAGCGGTTGATGGAGATCCGCGGCGTGCGCACCGCGCTCGAGGCCCGGGGCACCAAGGGCGTGGCCCAGCCATCTCAGCTCGGCTCGATCAACCCCCACAGCCTGCGCGTGCAGTCAGAGTGGTTTGCCGAGCTCGAGGCCCGCCTGGCGAGCGACGAGCGGAAGTGGACCGACGCGCCTTGGGCCCTGGCCTACGACATCAACCGGATCCCACCCTTGGGCCGCGAGCTCCTGGCCGGGCGCTTTCGCGAAGATCTGGCCGCGGTAGGTCCCGAAGATAATCACGACTATTTCAAGTCTCTGTTCCTGATCGAAGACCTGGCGCAGCGAGCGCATGAGCTACGCCCAGAGGAGATCGATCAGCGGGTGCAAGAGCTCACGCCGGCGATCACCGAGCACCTGCTCGGCGGCAAGACCACCGACTTTCTGCCCCCGCTCGCTCGGATCGGAGAACGTTCGCCCGCGCTGCAGCGCTTCATCAACGACTTCGAGGCGCGCATCCCGGAGTACGCAACCGAGCAAAGTCCAAGGCCAGGCGACGGCAATGCCGCCTCGGCGGACGCCAAGAAGCCGACCTACGACCAGCGCTACGCCTCCCGCCTCGCGCGGAGCGTGCAGTGGATTCGGGCGCTGTCCGGCCAGCTCGCGAACGCCGACGACAAGACGCTCTCGGACGCCTACGGCGCGTGCTGGAGCCTCCGCAGCGAGACCCGCGGCGATCAGCTGTGGTTCACCGGCGCCAGCGCCCTCCTCAAGCAAGCCCACAGCTTGGGCGCCCGCGACCGGCTGGCCCAGGATCTTCGAGATTTTGCGGTCGACGAGCGGGGCCTCACCCTCTGCATCGAGCGCAACTTCGAGACGGGCATGGAGGGGCGACGCACCCCCGGCCTGACGACGCTGGTCAGCTTCATCGCGGTCGCCAAACACTCAGAGACCTTCACCCTGGAGCAGCTCCTCGAGACCGTCGCGCCCGAGGTGAAGAAGACCGCCGAGCAGATCTGGCGTCGGCTGGACGCCGTTGACGTCCAGCGCTTCGAGCAGATCATCGTGGGGCCGACCATCCTGCGCTTTGAGCTCGATCAGAGCGCACCGCGCCACTCCAAGGCCCTCGCCGAGCTGGCCCAAGAGCTCTTCGAGCTGCCGCTCCCCGGGCAACGCCCTCCGGAGGTCTTGGCCAACGAATGGGCGCACTTCGTGGATGTCCGGCTGGGTCAGCTGGCCGATCGCTTGGAGGCGGCCGAAGTGAAGCGGGGCTCGCCGGCGGCGCTAGCCTTTGAGCGGCTGTATGAGGTGGCGCTCGGGATGTCCGAGGCGCTCGACGCTGCGACCTTGGACGGCACCCTGGACCTCAAGGCCCTCCCGGAGCCGCTGCTGGCCGCGGCAGACGGGCTGGTCGCGCTGAAGAACGAGTGGTGCACGCTCCAAGTCGTCGACAGCACGACCTTCGGCCACGATCTGGCCTACGCCAAGCAGGCCCAGTTGGTCAGCGACCTGAGCGAGATCTCGCAGCTGGTCCAGGCGACGCTCGAGCCACCCCCGCCGCCGCCAGCCAAGGACCAGCCCCCCGAGGTATTCAAGGAGCCTGAGGCCAAGGGCCCTCCGCCCAAGCCAGTGATGGAGCTCGGGCCGAAGAAGGTCTTCTCACTGGCGGAGGTGCGAGGCAAAAACGAGACTCCGCTGATCCACCTGTCCAAGAAGCCGGAGGGTCAGGCCCGCTTCCTGGCCGACAGCATCGGGACCTTCCGCCTGGATCAGCAGTGGCACGACAACGACGAGATCTCCCGCTCGGTCTTGGCGCTGATGGCTCCGCCGGGACCAAACGAGCCGGTGATCGACGCGGCGATCGCCTCATTCAAAGAGGGCGGCGCGGCGCGGCTACCGCTGCCGCTCGCTGGCGCGGGTAAGGTTGGTACGAGCACGACCGCGTGGCCGCTGGAGCTGGCTTCCGCCAAGGACGGCGTCGACGCAAACCGAGTGCTCTCCTACTCCTTCCAGGCCCACACCGAGCGAAACGCGGATCTCGAACTCACCCGGGCGGAGTATCTGAACGTACTCACCCAGCAACTATCGAAGACACAGTACGAGTCTTTGACCCGAGTGCCGCTGGCCACAGACCCACCGTTCAAGGTCAGTGAGTTCATCGACGCGCTGAGCGCCAAGCTCGACCAGGGCCTGTCTTTGCACGGGCTCTTGATCGAGGTCTTCGCCTTCGTCAACCAGCACTACGGTAAAGAGGGTGAGACGATCACCGGCACGGACTGGCCCTCGGCCTCCAATGAGCTCTCGCTCATGATCCTGCGCCGGCTGGGCTTCGCCTCGACGATGGTTCACGGCTATATCGCGACCAGCGACAAGATCCGGGAGGCCGACGCCAACCACTGGCTGGCCGTCGTAGCACCGGACACCAGCGGTCACGGCCTGGCGTTGTTCAACGGGTACTTCGTGCGCATGGGCCCCGAGGGGAAGGTCGGCGCCCCCGTCGGGTTGGAGGGCGGAAAGGGCCAAGAAAAAGACGTGCTCGGGGAGGCCGCGGCGGCGGAAGCGGCGGCCAAGCAGGCAGCGGAGACAGCGGCGGCGGAGGCGGCGGCCAAACAGGCAGCGGAGACCGAGGCCAAGGCGGCGGAGGAGGCCGCACGGGCCCAGGCCGGCGCTCAAGGCACCCCGGCCGGCGACGCGAAGCTCGACGGCCCGGCAAGGACCGAGCGCCTCGCCCGGACCCGTGGCCAAGCCAACGGCGCGCTGTGGCAACGCGCGATCGAGTCGCTGCGCGAGATGTTCCGGCTCGGCGGGGGCGGCGAAGAGACGGCGAAAGCAGAGCCGCGCGACGCCGCCGGAGATAGTACGCGGGCGCAGGATAGTAAGGGTGCAGGAGATCGAAGCTCCTCCCCAGATCGTCCGATCACCGCGGAGGCGAAGGGCCGAAGTTTACCGGGAGGGGCCGAGGCCACTGAATCCTCGAAGACCCCGGCAGGTACGCAGGCCACTGGATCGTCGAAGCCCTCCGCAAGCGCCCAGGCCTCACCGACCCACGCGGAGAAGAAGACCGGCGGCGCCTCGGAGAACGCCGAGGAAACGAAGACCGGCCCGGACTCCCAAGCTGCCGGGGCCTCGAAGCCCTCCGCAGAGAAGAAGACTGCCGCGGAACAGAAGACCACCCAAGTCCCCGGGCCGAGCGGCGAGGCCAAGGCGAGCAAGCTAAGGGTAGCGAGTCCAGACCCTGGGCCGACCGGCCCTCCGGTCCCGAGCGCGAGCAAGTCCCCGCTCGGCGGCGGGCCAGGCGGAGAGGGCGAGGTCGAGGCCAGCGTGAAGGGTGGGGCTGGGACCAAGAGCAAGCCCGGAGGTACCGCCGAAGGTTCCTCCGCCGAGCCCGCGCCCGAAGACGCCGAGGCAAACGGCGCCAAAGGAGCCAGCGGCCGTAGCCCCGCCAAGGATCAGCCCCCACCAGAGGGCGCCAAGGGGACGGGCAAGGGCGAAGGCGCGGGAGCAGGCGAAGGCGAAGGCGCGAGCCCCCCGGCGGACCCGAGCCAGATGCTCAAGCCGAGCGACACGATCTCACCGACGGACACCGGCTCGGAGGACTCCCTCAAGTCCCCGGCGATCGCGCTGCGCCTCTCCGCCGTTCCGAAGTACGCGCAGCACCGGTATTTTGCGGTCCAGATCGGCCTGCGGCGCCAAGGGGGAGGATTCCGCGAAGAGTCGGCCCTCTTACAGGAGCTGGAGACCCACGCCGGCAAAGAGACCATCCGCGTGACCGCGCTGATCCCCCCCGCGAAGCAGCTCGTCTTGCCGGGGCCGATCGGCGCCAGCATCTCCCGCCGCGGGATCGAGATGTTCCATGGCCCTTTCCCGAGCTCCGTCCCCGCGAAGACCTCGGCGTTCAAAGGCGGCGAGTTCAAGGCCGACCTGCACCTGCCGGATGCGGTGAACGCGCTGCCCGAGATCCCGCTGAGCGAGTTTCGCGCTGACGTTCAGCGCCGCCTGGGCACGCGGCTCTTCGAGCTGGCCACCCAAGCGGACCCCACCCTGCCCTTCCCGCCCGCGGCGCAGCAGATGCTGAGCGAGGTCAAAGCAGAGCTCGCCTCAGGCACGCTGACGGTCGCGGCGGCCGAGCAGCTGGTCTCGAGCTTCATCGAGAAGCGCTACGCCTACGACATCGGCTTCGCCAAAGGCACCAAGATCAAGGAGCAGGACTTCAGCGGACCGGACGGCGCCCAGAGGCACTTCGGGCTGATCCACCAGGACCCTCCCCCTGGAAAGATTGGGCGCGGGGTCTGTTATCAGCTCAACGAAGTGAAGCTAGAGATGCTCCGGCAGCTCGGCATCCCCGCGGTCTTCGTCACCGGGATGTACGCGAACAAGACGGAGGTCGGCGTGGCCGATGGGCACGCTTGGGTCGGCATCCCAGTGCCCGGGAAGGGCCGAGAGAAGGTCCGCATGTTCGCCAGCGATAGCTCGGTGACGCCCGGATCGCCCGGTCATGGCAGCCTCCCCGAGCCACCGGCCGAGGGCGCCGCTCCGCCCGAAGGCGCCCCGCCCCCGCCCGAGACCAGGAAGCCGCCGCCCAAGAAGGCCGTCTTTTACGATCCCACGCCCGAGGACCTCAAAGCGGCGAAGAACTTCCTCGGCCACCTAATCTTCAGCGGCGCCGGGCGCGCCCTGGACCCCAAGGTCGCGGGCGCCTTCCTCCGGCGGAAGATGGACGATGAAGAGCTCCGGCCGAGCTTCCAGCCCAAGACGGTGGGCGAGCTCCAAGGTGTGTGGTGGCTATCCAAGGAGCGCATGGCCGCGACCAACATCACGCCCTCGGAGCTGGAGTCGCTCATGAAGGCCGCTGGTCTCAGCGCAGAGCAGCGCTGGTCCGTGCGGCGGGTCTTCGACTTCGCCGAACCTTACTAAGGGGGCGGCGGATGGGAGCGCGTCCTTCGGCGCGAACTCAAGCTCCGCCCCGAAAAGCAGCCCACAGAGTTGAGCCAAATCGCGCGGACAAAAGACGACGCGATCCTGGTCGTTGGTCGCGCGCAGCTCAGCGAAGAGACCGACGGAGACCCGACCTCAGCCGGTTGCATCGCCCAAGCCCCGCGGGAACTCCGAGGAGCGGAGCGGCAGGTTTGGCCGAGGAATGACGGCATCTTCGGCCGCAGCCGGTCTGATTACCGGTTCGGCGCTCTAGTGAGATGACGGCGACGACGCATCCGCTTCGGGGCGAAAAGAGTGCGGGTAGCGCTCGACCTTTGCGGCTGCGACGTTCAGGGAATAGGGTTGGGCCTTGAGCGCAGCGCTGGCTGCCGAGGGGGCAGGTAATGAACAGGGGCAGAATTCTGCTAGCGGACGACGACGGCGCGATTCTTCATGTGTACGGGCGAGTTCTGGAGTCCGCTGGTTATGAGGTCGAAGTCGCCCACGACGGGCTAGAAGCCGTGGAGGCCTACGAGCGAGGAAAGTTCGACGTCGTGGTGGCCGACATCTCGATGCCGCGGCTTGACGGCCTCGGGCTCCTACGCGCGGTGCGGCGCCGAGACTCGGATATTCCGTTCGTGCTAATGACCGGCGGTCCCACGCTCGACAGCGCGTTGTCGGCGATGGAGTTTGGGGTAATTCGATACCTCAGCAAGCCCGTAACGGGCACCATCCTCCTCGAGGTCGTAAATCGCGCGATCGCGCTGCGGGATGTGACCTCGCTGCGGCGGCGGGCCGCCGAGCTCCTCAAACAGGATGAGCGTAGAGTAGCCGAGCGGGCGGGCCTCGGGGAGGCGCTCGATCGAGGACTAGCCGCAATGTGGATGGCCTTTCAGCCTATCGTTCGCTGGAGCACGAAGGAGATCTACGGATACGAAGCACTGCTCCGCTCGGGAGAGCCGGCGTTCCCCCATCCGGGTCTTTTCCTTGACGCAGCCGAGGAGCTGGGTCGCATTCACGACGTCGGCAGAGCGGTCCGCACGCGATCGGCGAACGGCATTGCGCTCGCGCCAGCCGTGCCCCAGTTGTTCGTTAATCTCCATCCGCTCGACTTGCTCGACGATCAACTCCTCGACTGCAACTCCCCGCTCTCGACGATCTCGTCACACGTCGTCCTCGAGATCACCGAGAGACGCGCGCTCGACGAAGTGCGGGACCTCGGACCGCGCCTCGAGAAGCTCCGTGGGTTGGGATTCAAGATCGCGGTGGACGATCTCGGCGCCGGTTACGCAGGGCTCTCGAGCTTCACCACCATCGAGCCAGAGGTGGTGAAGCTGGACATGGCGCTGACTCGGTCCATCGACACCAACACGACCAAGCGAAAGCTCGTGGGTTCGCTCATCGAGGCCTGTGCGTCGCTCGGGACCGCCGTGGTCGCAGAGGGCATCGAGACCGAGGCGGAGCTGGGAGCCATCGTCGAGCTGGGCTGCGATCTCGTGCAGGGCTTCTTGTTCGCGAAGCCCGGGCGGGCGTTACCGCCGGTGAGTTGGCCAACCCTAAGTTAGTCCCCGGTCAAGCCGGTCTGGTCCGTACGGGCTGAACAGCGGCCGAGAATCCCGGCTCGCCCTGTTTGTTGTTTGACCACGGGTGATCCGGCGACCGAAAGCAAAACCGTGCTACGGTCACAGAGCATTGAGCAAGATGGACAATCGTAGTGTCGAGCAGCTGTTCGACGCGTTTTTTGAGTCTGCGCCGATCGGCGCAGCGGTGACCGCGCCGGATGGCTCGTGGCTGCGGTTCAACGCGGCGCTGGCCACCATGTTTGGATACTCAGTCGATGAGCTACGCGCTACCTCATTCTTGGAACTCACCCACCCGGACGATCTCGCGGCGACTCGCGAGGCGGCTCGGAGCTTACTCGCTGGTGAGCATCACAGCCTGGCATTCGAGAAGCGCTTCCGGGCCAAAGACGGCACATACTTCTGGGTCCACATCACGACCAAGCTTCGAATTGACCGCGGGAGTGGGGCGCATGAGTTCATCACCTACGTCGTGGACGTCACCGAGCGAAGGGCTGCGGACACCAAGCTCAGGGCATCTGAGGAGCAGTATCGCCGACTCTTCGAGTCAGCCAAGGACGGCATCCTAATTCTCAACGCAGAGACCGGGTGCGTGGTGGATGCCAACCCGTTCATGACAGAGCTGACGGGCTACCCGCGTGACCACTTCTTAGGCCGGCGGCTGTGGGAGATCGGACCGCTCGCCGATGTCGCAGCTTCCAAAGCCTCATTCGCCGAGCTTCAAGCCAAGGACTACGTTCGCTACGAGGAACTCCCGCTCAAGACGCGTGATGGACGCAAGGTCGACGTCGAATTCATCAGCAACGTCTACCTCGTCAACGGCAAGAAGGTCATTCAATGTAACGTTCGCGACATCACGGTGCGCAAGCGGGCGGAGGACGAGCTACGCCTGCGCGAGCGGGCGATCGAGGCTGTATCGCAAGGCATCATAATTACCGACGCAAGCGGTCCTGACAACCTGATCACCTATGCGAGCCCTGGTTTCACGATACTTACCGGCTACGAGATCAAAGAGGTACTGGGACGCAACTGTCGATTCTTGCAGGGTCCAGGCACAGACCCAGCGTCGATCGCGCTGCTTCGAGATGCCGTTCGCGACGGGCGGTCCTGCGCCGTCGAGCTACTCAACTTCCGCAAAGACAGATCCTCTTTCTGGAACCACGTCGCCATCTCGCCGGTCAGAGACGGCGACGGTCGAGTGACGAACTTCGTGGGCGTGCAAACGGACGTAACCGCGCGGCGGCAGCTCGAGTCCCAATTTCTTCAAGCCCAGAAGATGGAGGCTGTCGGACGACTTGCCGGAGGCGTCGCGCACGATTTCAACAACATCTTGTCGGTGATCCTTAGCTATGCGGAGATGATCGGGGGCGAGCTCAAGCCAGACGAGCCCCTCCGCGCCGATGTCGAGGAGATCAGAACCGCAGCCTTGCGCGCGGCCGAGCTGACGAGGCAGCTGCTGGCATTCAGTCGGCAGCAAGTGCTCGAAACAAAGGTGCTGAGTCTGAACCAGATTCTCACCGGGCTGGAGCGGATGCTCGGCCGGCTCCTGGGGGCCGACATCGAGGTGACGATGTTGCCAGCCGTCGACCTCGGCAATATCAAAGCAGACCCGGGCCAAATCCAGCAGATCATCATGAACCTCTGCGTCAACGCTCGCGACGCGATGCCACAAGGTGGCAAGTTGACCATCGAGACTGCGAATATCCAGCTCGACGAAGAGTACGTGCGCATCCACCACGACGTGCGAGCCGGCTCCTACGTCGTCATGGCAGTAAGCGACACCGGCGTCGGGATGGACAAGGAGACCCTGGCGCGGATCTTCGAACCTTTCTTCACCACGAAGGAGAAGGGAAAAGGGACCGGACTCGGCCTCGCCACCGTGTTTGGGATCGTCAAGCAGAGCGGTGGGCACATCTTCGTCTACAGCGAGCCGGGCAAGGGCACCGCGTTCAAGATCTACTTCCCGAGGGTCGGTGCCGCTGCCGAGACTCGCGTTTCAGCGACCGCACCAGAAGTCCAGCACATTGGCGGCACGATCCTACTCGTCGAGGACGAGGACCAGGTGCGGGTTCTAGCCCGAACGATTCTCCGGCGGCAGGGCTACGTCATTCTGGAGGCACCGAACGGTGGGGAGGCTATTCTCATCTGCGAGCAACATGCAGGGAACATCGACCTCCTGTTGACCGACGTAGTCCTCCCCCGAATGAGCGGCCGCGCCCTCGCCGAGCGGCTTGCACCGCTGCGGCCTGCGATGAAGGTGCTCTACATGTCGGGCTACGCCGACGATGCAATTCTTCAGCACGGTATCATCGACTCCGGGGTCGCCTTTCTTCAGAAGCCGTTCACGCCCACTTCGCTGGCGCGAAAGGTGAGCGCAGTCCTCCGAGCCCAAACGGGCACCAGTTGATTTGTTCGAGGCCGGTGCGACTGGGGCAGCCTTGGTTGGCGACGCTTCGGCCGGACCAAGTTGAGTAGAGACACCCCTTAGCAGCCCGAACCGACGAGTGTCGGTCGGCCCCAACAGTCCCCGCCGAGGAGCACAGGGACCGCGCCAGGCGCACACTTTGCTTTAGCTTGGTGCATGCTGGACGGACTGGGGCGCTTGCTACACACCATGTGGCCCACCGAGGCGGTGGCGCCGACGAAGGTGAAGGCGGCCAAGCCTCCGGCGCTGATCAACCCCGAGCTCCCGCTGAGCCAGATCTCCGGCGCGGGCATCCGCGATCTCATCGCCTTGGCCAAGCGCGCCGACGTGCCGCGGCGGATCCAGTCCGGTCCGACCTGCGGGCTCTTCGCGATCGGCATGGTGATGGACTTCTTCCATGAGCAAGACCCCAAGGCCCCGACCGCGATCGTCAGCGACGGCGACGAGGGCCGGAAGTCCTTCGTGGAGGACGGCCAGCGCTACCCCGGCCGCTACAACTTCCCGCCGACCACCGACGAGAAGATGCTCAGCTATGCCCAAAAGAAGGGGCTAACGCAGGACGGGGAGCTCTACGACGCAGACAACCTGGCCAAGGTGGCGGCGCACTTTGGCTACGGGGCGCGCGTGCGGGACCAGGCGACGCTGAGCGATCTGTACCAAGTCCTGGACCAGGGACGGCCGGCGATCATCGCTATCGACTACGATCTCGACACCCAGCGTCCCGTCGACCATGGCGGCGCAGGGGCACACTACGTGGTCATCGAGGGCTACTTCGACCAAGGCGGCGAGCGCTACCTGGTAGCCAAGCACGGCGACAACCGCGCCGATGAGGACGACTGCGTGTGGAGCGCTGCGGACGTGGAGGAGGCTTGGAACGCGCTCCACCACAACGACTTCTACGCGAGCACCCCGCTCCCCGCGGGCCTTGAGCTCCCGAAGGCCGGGCCCCACAGCCATGACATCGAGGCCTCCTTGAACGCCAAGCTGATCGAGCTGGTGCCGCCGGGGCAGAGCTTCGTGCTCGGAGGGCGAACCATTGCTGCACCAACTTAGCCTCGCGCGCCTCCCGGTCGTGGAGACCGTGGAGCGCCTCCGCCCGCCGAGCAGCGCCCGCGCCCGTCCGAGCGGCGCCTTCATTCATCGGGGGGCGCTGGTCTACCGCGGCGAACGGGGCCTGTGCGCGGGACCGGATGGCCGAAGCCTCCATCCCGACCCCGAGGGCTGGTGCTACCTCGGAGCCCAGAGCGCGGGCGAGCTGATCGTGGCCAAGAAGGCCAAGTGCCGCATGGTCCCGCCGATCGCTCAGCAGATCGTGTTCCTGCGCGAAGGCCACGGAGAGGTCGCTGCCTTCCCCGGGCAGTGCTTCGCGCTCAGCCGCGGCGCCAAGCGCGCGGTGGTGGCCGATCTCAGGAGCGGCGCGCTCTCGGTGGTGGATCTGAGGAGCTTCAGCGCGCGCAGCCTGGGTGCGATCGAGGGGGCGCTCGAGCCTCGCTATGAATTGCCGCTATGGCTCAGTGACGACGGAGCGGTGCTGCTCTACCTCGAGACCGCCGCCGAGCAGAGCGCCAGCCGGCTCATCCGCCTCGATCTCGAGACCGGCCGAAAGCGCCTCGTTTGGGGCCCGATCGCGGGGCCCGCCTGGGTCAGCGGGATCCGGCTCCCCGGCGCGCCCAGCGGCCGCATCCTGTCGTTGACCATGCACCTCGCGCCGCGGCCCCGCTTTGAGCTCCACCTCGGGGACAGCCTGCTGCTCGCCCTCGACCAGCCGCAGCCGAGTCACCCGCCGACGATCGTAGGCCCCGATCATGTCGCGATGGTGCTGAGCCCGGAGCGCTCGCCCTTCGCGAGCTACGGACCAACGGATCTGTATTTGGTGCCGCTGAGGGCGGGGGTCCTGCACCGGCTCACGCAGCGTGGTGACGTGAGGGGCAGGACCCGCCTGGAGGGAGGGGCGATCTGGGTGGAGGGAGGGAGCGAGGTGCTGCGGGTGTCGCTCAGTCGCAGTACTTGAGATCGAGGTGGTCGCTCTCGATCGAGCCGTCCGCGTTCTTCCAGGTCACGACCATGCGATCCCGGCCCTGATCGCGGTTGCCCGCGTGAGCGCAGTCGTCCTGGGTCACGACGAAGGGCGTGTTGGCCTGGAGCTCGGCCAGGCGCCAGGTGCTGTCGCCCTCCATCTCCACGGACACGATCTCAGCCGGCGCCGCGCCCTTCTCGAGGAAGGCCAGCTCGAGCTGGAAGGTCTCGCCGAGCGGGAGGCTCATGTTGCACTCGAGGTCGGCGTTGCCGCCCTGGCTCGAACCATCGTGGCCTTCGCCGTCGCCATCCTCGTCGCTATCGTCACCGTCGTGGCCATCGTCGTCGCCGTCGTCGTTGTCGCAAGTACCGTCATCGTCCACGTCATCGTCGAGGCCGTCGGGACGCCCGTCGTCATCGCTGTCCTCGAGCGAGTCACCGGAGTGCGAGCCGTCGTCCGACTGGCACTCTTGGCTGAGGTCCACGTCCGCGCTCACCAGGAAGCTGATCCGGCGGCTGAACAGGGTTCCGGGGTTGGTCCCACCGGTCGGCGGCGTGGTGCCACCAGCGGTACCGCCGGCCGTGCCACCCGTGTTGCCGCCGGTCGCGCCACCTGCGGGGGTATCGACGGGGTTGGGCGTGTCCACCCCGCCCGTACCGCCGGTGGGCGTGTCGGTGGGGTTCGCCGGGGGTGCGCACTCGGTGCTGCTCGCGCGTGAAGAGGAGGCCTGCTCCGCCGTCTCCGCGCGATGCACCTCACCGATATCGAGGTCCGCGCCGGGGGTGATCACCACCCGCGAGCTCAGGGTGCCCTTGTTCTGGAACACCAGCTGCGCGAAGCGCCCACCGGACTCGGGATCCTTGAAGGCCAGCGCTGCGCTGCGGCCGACCGCCAGGGGAATGCTAAAGCGCCCGCTCGAGGCTACGGCCACCGAGGTGACCGTGCCATCCGGCTGGATCGCCACCAGCGAAGCGGCGGACTTCCCAAACGCCGCGAGGTCGATGTGTCCAGTCACCGAGCGCGTCTCGGGCTGAGCGCTGCAGCCCGCTGCGAGCAGGCTGAGGCAGAGGAGAGGTCGCTTGAGGGTTCGTGCGTGCATTGGGTAGCCTCATTGCCACCGTCATGCCAGACGCTCGGTCGAGCATTGCGGTCACTTCTGTCGCTGTCTCCGGGAATCTGTCGCCGGCGCGGAGACAGGGTGCTAGTCCCCGCAAAACCCGCCGTGTTCCAGCCGGGTCCAGTACCCACACGGGAGCGACGGCTACGGCTACGGCTGTGGTCGGTTTAGCGCAGCGCCCGCACCAGCAAGAACACCGCCAGCGCAAGCAGCACCACCTCCACCGCCCGCCCAAATCGCTCTTTATCCACTCGATCGAGCGCGCGTCTCCCCACCCAACTCCCTGCGACCGAGCACAAGAAGATTAGCCCGAGCAGCGGGAGATGCGGCGCGAAGTCGAAGCCCAAGAGCAAGAAGGCCGGCGCCTTGAGCAGGTGGTTCCAGCTCTGGGCGATCGCCATCGTCCCCACGATCTGCTTGGGCTCGAGGTCGTCGCGCTGAAAGAAGGGCGCCATGAACGGCCCCGTCGCGCCCACGAAGAGGGTCAGCACTCCGACGAAGAGCCCCACCGCCGCGTAGCTCCACAGCGGCGGATGACGCAGGCGCGGCGCGAGGTGGCGAACGGCGATCACCACCAGGAGCATCCCGGCGATCACCGGTTCGAGCCAGCGAAAGTCTAGACCCCGCCCAAACCAGGCCCCGAGGAGCACGCCGAGCGTCAGCGGCCCAAGATAGACCAGCGCATAGCGCCACACCACCTCCTTGAGGAGCAGCGCGGTGCGCGAGCCGTTGGAGAAGAGCTGCGCCATCCCGTGCAGCGGGATCACCGCGGGCGCGGGCAACACCACGGTCATCACCCCGAGCAGGGCCACGCCCCCCGCCAGGCCCAAGATCCCGGACACGATCGAGGTGATGAAGCTGGCGGTCAGCAGAAAGGCCAGCGCGCCCGGGGGGAGACCGAAGATCACCTCCGCGCTCCCGCCTGGGCCCGGAGGAGCTCGATCGCGCCCAGCGTCACCACGGTCGCCGTCTCTACCCGCAGCGGACGCTCCGCGATCCGCACCGGCCGAAAGCCGAGCGCCTCAAAGGCCTGCACCTCATAGGGGATGAAGCCGCCCTCCGGTCCGATCGCCGCGATGACCCTGGCGTCCTCGGGGATCTCGAGCGAGGCGAGGTGCGTGCTGGCGCCGGGATCGGCGATCAGGCGGAGCTCCGCGGCGGCGCTCAGGGCGGGCGCGCGATCCTCCAAGAAGGGCTTGAACAGAGGCTCAAGGCGGACCCGGGGCTCGTGCGTGCGGCGCGCCTGCATCAGCCCGAGGTGGAGCAGCGGGCGGTAGCGCGAGGGTTCGAGTACCTCCGCCGATAAGTAGGGCTTCTCGACCTTCCAGGCCCGAAAGAGGCATAGCTCATCGATCCCGAGGGCCGCGATCTCGGGCAGCACCTTGATCAACGTCTTCGGCCGCGGGATCGCCAGCCACAGCGAGGTGAGCGGCCGCGGCGCGACCGGCCCACCCCTCGGAGCGCGGAGCACGAGCGCGCCTTCCTCCACCGCCACCACCTCCGCGAGCAGCTCTGGTCCGTCGAGCCAGCCCGCCTTGAGCGTCTGGCCAGGCACGGCGCCCAAGATGCGCTGGGCGTGCTCGGCCCGCTCCCCTCGGATAGTGACCAACTCACCTTCGGTGGGGTCGCTCGGAAGGAGGAGGAGTAAGTTCATGGGTCCGCGCAGCAGCGAAAGCCGGTCGAATAGTCCCAGTGGGAAGTATCATGGGCGGTGGTCCGATAAAGGCAGCCGTTCCCGTTGATCACCGTATCGACATAGTATCCCCCGCGGAAAGTCCCGGCGGGGTCGGCGGTCCATTCGTGGAGGTTGCCCATCATGTCGAAGGCGCCCTCGGCGGTGAGGCAGCCCGAGCGATCGCCAGTGCGAGCGAGGCCGTTGGCCAGCTGATTTAGGCAGGGATTTCCGAGCTCGGACCAAATCCAACTATCTGAGGTCCCAAAATACTCGATCGCCGGGTGTTGCGCGCGCGCGTCGTTGCAGACGCCCGCCTGCCGCGCGGCCCCGTAAGGATAGGTCAGGCCTTGGGGGCCCTGACAGGCCCGCAGCCACTCGGCGTCGGTGCAGAGGCGCTTGCTCGCCTCCGCGCAGGCCGCCGCGGCCTCGGTCTGACGGATGTATCCCTGGGGTACCGCGCCCGCGACCGATTTGGCCCGCACCCGATGCCCAGCCGGGTTCCAGTAGGGTGACCAAGAGCGCTCGAGCCCGCCGCTGTCCAGCTCGACCAAGGAGCCCTCGTAGCGATCGATGCAGTAGCCTTCGACGCGGAGCATCCCGGGCGGACAGCCTCCGACGCCCGGCGCCTCGCTCAAGCCGACGTTGGGCGTGGGCATCGCCGCCTCGTCGCAGCTACCGGGCGTACTATCTGCGACGCAGCACTGCACGTCGCGGGGGCCGGGGCAGTGGCCGGGCACGGGGTGGTTCCCGCCGCGGCAATCGCCGACGAGGAGGCAGGTCCCGGTGGAGCTGCCGACGCTGCAAGGTTGGCCGATCGCCGGGTCCGCGTCCCCGGGGGTCGCGTCGGCGGGGGTCGCGTCGAGGCCCGCTCCGGCGTCGAGGGTGGCGCTGTCGCTCGGGCTGTCCGCGTCTGGGTCGCTGGCCGCGTCGGCGCCGCTGGCCGCGTCGGCGCCGCTGGCCGCGTCGGCGCCGCTGCCCACGTCGAGGTCCGTGCTGCCCGCGTCGAGGTCCGTGCTGCCCGCGTCGAGGGGCGGGCCGAGATCCGGAAGGCCTGCGTCCAAGGCGGTGCCGACGTCCGCCTCAGCGCCCAGGTCCGCGACGTCCCCATCTTCCCGCGGGAGTGAGGCCGGCTCGCCACAGCACAGCGACAAAAATGCCGCAAAAACAAGGGTGAGACGCGACAACACGGCCGAGGATACGCGGAGCCGCCGGCGAGGCCAACCGAAAAGCTGCGCCGTCCGGGCTGGGCAGCCACGCCCCGCGGTACTACAACCGGCGCATGAGCGAGCAGCATCGATTCGAGTGTCACCTCCGCTGGACCGGCGCCGGCGCGAACGCTCCGCTCAATGAGCCTGGGCCCGTTATCGGCGCGAACGCCTTCACCTACGACAGCTACTCCCGCGACCTCCGGGTGTCCTTCATCGACAAGCCCGCGCTCGAGATGAGCGGCGCGCCCGCGTTCAAGGGCGATCTGATGCGCCACAACCCTGAGGATCTGATGATGGCGGCGCTCTCGGCCTGTCACGCGCTGACCTATTTGGCAGTCGCGGCGCGGAGCCGCATCGAGGTCTTGGCCTACGAAGACCGGGCCACCGGTATCTTGGCCAAGATCGACGGTCCGATGCGCTTCACCGAGGCCACGCTCCATCCGCGGGTCACGGTCAAAGCCGGGACCGACCTAGCGAGAGCCAAGGAGCTCCACGCCAAGGCCCATCAAAACTGCTTCATCGCGCAGTCGGTGAACTTCCCGGTGCACATCGAGCCGGTGATCATCGAAGGTTGAGCGAGGACCGAGGCCGAGAAACTACGGCGTCCTCGACCGCAGTAGGTCCGCTTAGCGGTTCGCCGCTCGAGCAGCGGCGCTCGGGTAGCCGCTCTGGGTCACGGGCAGCCCCTTGACCCTCCGCGCGGCGCGGGTCTGATTGGAGGCCTGCTGCACCAGCGGGATCCAGCGGGCGTCGTCGAACGTCCCTTCGGCCAAGTACAGCGGGTTCCCATGGCCAAAGAGCATCATCGGCTCGGTGTGCCCGAGGACGCTGAGCTGGTCTTTCACCGGCAGATGACAGGCGCCGTTCTCTTTGAACAAGGTGGGATGCAGCTCGATGAAGTCGGGGTAGATGTCCGCGCCGCCGCTGTCGCGGAGCAGCGCGATCGCCAGCCGGTGCAGGGTCTCTCGGCACGACGCGCTGTAGGTCCGCGCCGCCGGGCTCTGGTACCCGGCCTCGGCCTTCTGGAAGGTCGCCTGCGTCTTCTGCATCTGCTTCCACCGGGAGGCGTTCTTTGGATCGAGCCGCGCGAGCTCGACGTAGAACTCGTCCTTGCCGATCAGCAGCGGGAGCGTCCCGACATCGGCGGTCTGGCCAGCGACGCCGAGCCAGCGCGCGTGAGCGAGCACTCTCATGGATCTGTTGTCGACGCGGCGGAGGCTCCTCGCCAATCGGACGCTGGGGGGGCCGGGCGGGGCGATGCTTGCGCGAGATCACGGACGGACTCCGTTGCGTGATCCGCTCAGCGACCGCCGCAGTCCGTCCGCGGGCTATGAAGGATGCGCATCACCAAGCCCTGTGGATCATAGGTCTGCGTCTCGGCGACCAGCACCGCGGCGGGGCTCAGCGCCGCCAGCTTCTCCGGATCCACTCGGCCCGTGAGCGCGAAGCTGCCGGCGCAGAGGCCGAGGCCCTGGTGATAGATCTGAACGCCGTTGCTGGTGGCGAGGAGCCAGTATGGGCCCCAGGGCAAGAGTCGTTTCCCGGCCTCGAAGGAGCGGCTGTTCGGCAAGGTGGACCAGGGCCCGGCGGGCTGTTGGGCTTGGTACACGCCGAAGCCGTCGATGGCGACGGCCAGCCGCCCGTTCTCCGCGCGAGCCAGCGCGTGGAGGAAGACCTCGGTGCCGGGGATGGGGAAGTGGCTCCGAAGTTGCCCCCGCTGCCACTCCACGACCTGGGCGGTGCCGCGCACGGCCGCGACCCGATCCGGCTCGATCCAGACCAGCCCGCCGATGGTCTTGTCGGTCGGCGGCGGGAAGCGGTGCAGGACCTCCCAGGCGCGCCCGTCGTAGCGGACCAGCGCGCGGCTGCTGGTGAGCGCGAAGAGCTCGGCCGCTGCGGTCTCTCCTACCGCGAGCCGCTCGATCAGCGCCTGCTCCGGGGGATCGATCAGCGCTTCGATCGGACATGCTCCGCTCTGGGGCAGCGCCGAGAGCTGGAGGCGCGCGAGGCGTCGGTCGGCGCCGAGGATCCACAGCGTGCCGGCGGCGTTGCGCCAGCCGTCGAGCGGAAGCAGGTCGTGCAAATCGCAGAGCGCCTCGGCGCGACCGTCCTCCCGCACGCGAAACAAGGAGCCATCCGCTTGGGCGACGAGCACGCTCCCCGGCTCGAGCTCCACGACCACCGCCGGTACACAGATCGAGCCGCCCGTCGTCACACAGCTCTGACCCACGGGGAGTACCGCGTCGGTGTAGCGGAAGGTTGGGCAGAGGCCGGGAGCTGGACAGCGCTCGGCGAAGTCGGGGATCAGCGCAAGGCGCAAGTCCTCCGGCATGGTGAGCGCCGCGCTCCAGACGCCCTCGCCGAGCGGGCGCCGGTAGATCCAGCTCGGATCGCTCAGCGCGCACGGGGGGCAGCCGCTCTCGAGCCACCCGCTGATCTCGGCGGCGCCTTGGGGGTAGCCGAGCAAGTAGAGCTCGCCCTGGAGCGTCGGGCTGATCAGGTGCAGCGGGTCCTCGGAGGCGGCGAGCCCGATGCTCCAGGCGCCGCCGGTCGGATGCGCCAGCGCGACCCAGGTCGTCGCCTGAGCCCCCTCGGGCGCTAGCAGCGTCGTCTCGGAGGTGGTGCAGGCCGCCCACAGCGCGCCGACGGATGCCAAGCGGAGGCTGAAGCGAGCCCTTCGCACCGAATCGTTCAACTGGGTTCTAGCACGAGCGACCGGGGTCTGAGTCGTCTGGCGGCCGCGCCGACCGGCGCGGATCGGGCACCGTTCAGGTCGGCACTCCTAGCCTGGGGAGTATCCAGCGCTGAAGCGCGAACCACGCCGCGACGAAGAGGAGAATTCGGAGCCATTCGTCCATCGAAGCTGGGAGCCCCCGGCTAGCGAATGGGTTCGGGCCCGTTGGCGGCCGGGTGAACCCGCCTGCGGGCGCGCTCGTTTCGGTCCTCCTCAGGCACGATCGGTGATCGGCGGCCGCGCGCCCCGGTGCTTCCACTCCACCTCCCGCGGCTCGATGTGGGGGGAATGATCGGCGTGCCCATGCAGCAGCGCGCCCGCAAGCTCGCCGCCGAGGCCCGCGAGCAACGCGAGCACCACCGGGCGGACCCAGCCACTCACGCCTCGGGATCCCTGCTGCGCGGCTCGGACCGCGGGCGGAACAGCGTGCTCCTCCGGCGGCAGGGGCCAGCGGACCTTGGGCGCTACGCTCAGCGGCGCGTTCGGAGCTCGGAGGCGACGCTGCGCATCGGGGAGCGTGATCGCCGGGAGCTTCGCCGCAGAGGCCGGGGATGCGAAGGGCTCGGGCTGGGCGGCGGTTGGGGTGGAGACAAGGCTGGCCTTCATGAAGCGGGCGGTTTGCAGACCGCAGGCCAGGCCACGAGGGTCGACGATGGACCGGCGTTGGCGCCAGCCAGGCACGGAGCCCTGACGCCGAGCGGACGCCGGGTGGAGCCCCACGAGTCCTTACGTCGCTGGGGCTGGGATGAACCCTGGTCGCGCTATCAACTAGCGGGATTCACGGTTGAATTGATGGAGGCGAGCCCATACGAACATTATCCTACCTCAGCATGCACATCATTACATTCATTCGGTCGATAACCTCGGGCGTGATGAGGACCGAGACTCAAGCCCCAGCCCGGCCCCGGACGACCCCCGCGGAGGTCTTCGCTCTCCTGGAGGTGTTCCTCTCCCGCTCCTCGCTGCGCCTGCGGCGCGCGGCGAAGCCGGTGGTGTTCGAGGTGGTGCCCCGGGGAGAGCGGTGGATTCTCGACCCACGCACCAAGAAGGGCCCGCTCTTGCGCCCGCTCGGCCTCGACGAGTTCGACCCCGACGTCTTTCGGCTGAGCTGCTCGCTCGACGTGCTGACGCGGCTGATGACCGACCGCCCCTTCACCTTGCGCGAGGACGATGTCGCCGCCTTCTCGGGTGACATGGACGACCTCTTGGTGGTGGCCGACGCCCTCGAAGAAGGCGGCCGAGCCTTGGATCTCCGCGTTCGGAGGATGTGATCTTGAAAACCGAGCTGCTCCGACCACGCGCCATGCTGAGCTCCGTCCAGTCGGGCGATGAATCCCTCGAGGCCCGCGTGGCCGCGCTCCAGGCCCGCGTGGCCGAGGCCGAGAAGGCCGAGAAGGCCGCGGTCGACGGGATGAGCCCAGCGCTGGGCACGATCCCAGCGTCGCTCCCGGCCCCAGCCGTAGGCCTGGCGGCCAAGACCGATCGCCAGACCGTCGGCAAGAACCTCCGCAGCCTCGCCGCCGGGCTCCTCGAGCGCGAGGCCAAGCTCATCCAGCGCGTAGGCAGCGTGGTGAAGAGC
>Ga0154020_10002277_pt1 | contig 23307 bp, 47 predicted proteins | sample Klosneuvirus_201_FD_109709 | JGI IMG/M metagenome (GOLD analysis project Ga0154020, IMG submission 109709) | Active sludge microbial communities from wastewater, Klosterneuburg, Austria - Klosneuvirus_20160825_MG | ecosystem: Engineered > WWTP > Aerobic digester > Activated sludge | place...
ATTAATTAAATTTATAAGTAAAAAGAAATGTTGACGATAACGGGTCTGTCTGTTGCGTATGTCCTTACCATTAAATTAATAATAGCAACAACGACATTTCTTTTTGTCAGAGTAGTAGGGTTCGAACCTACAGCCCTCATAAAGAGGATGGGAGTTACAGTCCCACACAGCTTCCAATTGCCGCATTACTCCGATAAATAAACCGTCTGGAAAATACTTTTGAATATCCCACATCAGAAATGAATATCAGTATTTATTACCGGAAAAAACCAGCACAGCTTTTTGTTTTTATTAGAAGCATAAAATCATTTTGGAAAAAGGTGGAAACCACCAATCCCTTTTATTCTTGGTTTAAAACCAAAATAATTTTATGCATTTAAATTAAATTTGCCAATAAGTCAAAGATACGCACGCTTGTCCTATGTGCCTGTGAGATGATCGGGTCTCAGCCGCTCATCAAGGTTTGTACTGATAAAGTTTTTAAGCTTTATCGATTCCAAGTCTGGAAGACAGGACTCGAACCTGCATTAATCTCCTACGTCCGAGGTAGGCGAGGCACCAATTCCTCCACTTCCAGTTATTTCAATAATCAATTATACCGTTGTATAATTGCTGCTAACATTTTGTCATCATTACTGATGTGCATTAACCACCACGTGCAGGTAGTTAGCCTTGATCAACTCTGGAGAGGGAGATTCGAACTCCCGTGCTCTTCATTCCAGGTGAAGCGAGATAAACCTGACTCCTCTACCTCCAGTTGTACTTTTGACAATTAATTAATTAGTTAACCAATTGCCTGTTTTTTTCCAATGCAAGAATTTTTTTAATGCATTTGATAGTTCCATTGCTCTAATAAAGTCAGCTATTGCTTCCTCTAAATTTTCATGACCGATGATTGCTCCTCCTGGTTCATTTGACCAGATTGTATATCCGTCTTCGCTTTGAACAACTGTAGCATCATTGCCATCAATCATTTTTCTTTCCCACACACTTCCATTGTCATGCACAATTTTCATTGCTTTTATTTTTTGTCGGGGAGACAGGGCTCGAACCTGCATGTTCACTTATTCAGCTACTTTCCTGGTCCCAAACCAGGCCGGAAACCAATTACCGATTACACCCCGTTATGTTTTGTATCACTTCTGTCAGCTTTAAACTCACTATTCTGATATGAAACATCATTAAAACAAAAAACCCGGCTTTCCTTGCGGAGCCGGGTTTGTTAAGTTTCTTTCTTAACTTTTCAGAGATAATTTAATCATCTCGTCCACACCCAACTCCAGATATATTGCCGCCACGGATATAATCATACCCTGCAGGGATGGCAATACAATCCACTCCTATCACCGGCATCGCCATAATAGCGCACCATGTAGGTCGGATAGAGTTGTATGTGCTTGTTAAGTTCATTTTATTTATTGTAATAACTTTGTTTCTGTTTCTTTAAATAGTAGGAAAAAAAATAAATTCTTTTTCCGATTGTGAATGCAAAACTACAATCACATTTTCTATTTTGCAAGACATATTTTTATAATTCTAATTATAATTATATAACTGCATGATTTTCAACATATAAATTTGCCATTTCATATGCTCTTGCAAGTCTTGTTAAGCCGATACCGGCACCAAATCTGGGGAAGAATGTGAAATTTAAAAAATCATTTAGTTCTTTTTCTACACGATCTTTCCCAAATAGTTCGAACAATTTGTTTGCATATCCTCCGTTTTCAATTGTATAAAACATTTCTTTCATCTTCTCAACATCACAACTTCTTTCTGCAGAGCCAATAGTTTCTTGCCCATATAATATTACATCTATTTTATTGAATATATTTTCGTTATTGTGTTTCATATTCCAAAATGGATTAGTTCTTATAGGAAAATTCTGCAGTGATATCACCGGGCCTTTTTCGTTCCACATTTTCGTTTCATGTTCATTTTCCAAGATAGATACATTGCCATATTCTTTACAAACATCTTCATAGTTTACTTCGATTGGATTTTCAAAACCAAGATGTTCAAGCAATTCTGATTCCAACTTTTTCAAATTACTAATGTCGCCTTTAGATTCAAATTCAAACATTGGAAATATTAGTTCGTGTCTTCCTGGTATTGGATTTTTCTCTTCACGATAAGAGGTAGAAATACAAAATACTCCATCCCATTGTGGATTTTTTAGAAGTTCATATTCGAGCCACATTTGTCCGGTTTGTGGCAAAGGCCAGATTAAGCCTCCGTATTCAAAAGTTTTTACAGAGTGTGGATTTTCACATGCCGCTAAAATTGACAACCTTGACTGTGTTGGAACTTCAATGAAATTTTTGCTCAAAAAAAATTCACGCATTTTTTGTGTTAGTTCGCTGTAGATTTTGGTGTTTTTCATTATTTATTTTATTTAATGGTTTACAATAGGACAAAAAAAAATCCTTTCTTTTGGAAAGGATTTTTCTTAAATTATAGTGATGAAGATATGTATGTGTCGATTTTTCATTCGATATAAATAGTAGGTAAATTTTACTGAAGGTCTATTATTGTTTATAAGATTATAAGTTATTAATTATCAACAATAAAAATTTGATTATTGATCTTCTTTTTGTAATTTCTTCGCATAATCCTTAAAATATTGTATTTCTTCCGGGGACATTTTTGCTCGATGTTCAAATACATGCTCCTTTAATTTTTTATTGCTTTCAAATTCTTGCTTTGGGGTAAGGATTGCAGGAAGAAAAAATGATTCTGCAATTTCTTCAAGTGTATACTTGCTTTTTAACGCTTGCCAAAGCTTACGCTGCTCATTTTTCTTTCTATAATAAGTAAACAATTGTTTCTTGTTCATCATTTGCAAAGATAATTAAATTTTTTTATATTGGCTATATTCAGGTGTATGCCAGCTTCCTGATTTAAAAAATTGTTCTAATGGTTGATGTTTGGCCGGCATTTCATGAATAGTTAAATCTTTTAAAGTGGTATCAAACAATCCTATAGATAGATGCCCGACATTTCCTTGATCATCACTTTGGGCATAATCTGTAATTCTAATTCCATCATAGCCTTGTTTTCTTGCTGTCTCAAACCAGCTGTGTTTATGATAATCTATATCAGTTAAATCAGCTTCTCTTTGGCCGGCTAATGTTGCATCATAGATTTTTAGATCACGCTTAGGAATGACGATAAACAATCTTCCTGGTGCATTCTCATGTGCTGGCATTATATTGTGAGACATATCAAACTTAAGTTTCCATCCATGGTTCAAATGATAATTGTCAGGATGATAAGGTTCATAACCTAATTTTTCAAGGTGATCGTTCACATATTTATTTCTTAATTTTTCAATCTGACTATTCCAATAATCAGACTTAAGCTGTTCAATTTCTTTTTTTAACTCCAGATAAATTTTATATCTTTTTTCTCTTTCATCCACATCAGAAATACGATTATTATAGATTTCTTTTTCCAGATTCTCAAATTCTGTTGCTTTTTGAAAATACAATGATCTGATTTTGTAATATTGATCATACATATCACTAAAAACTGGAGCCGGACGATAAGATTTTGCTCTTTGACCATCAAATTCAACATCAGCATAATTATACTCTATACCAAATGACTTCTGAATATTTTGTATCCCTCTGTCTTTTGATGGCAAAGATATTATTTCACTATTAGTATAAATTGACGAAGGAGCAGTAGGTATGTATGTTTGAGCTATGGGACTATTATCCGCTGTCCAAAACAATTTGTCGTATCCTCCAGGTCGAACGCTATTTTTATCAAAATCTTCAATGGTACCATGATAAAGTTCAGTACCAGCTTTGACAATTAAATTATAATCATCAACTTGTTCTAATACCTCTCGAATAAATTTACGTAAATTCACAAATACCTATTTTAAAATAAATAGTTTTAGTTTTACTATAATCTTTTAATGATTATTTAAAATAAAACATTTGTGTTATCCGTATTTAAATCTGTTTTATCTTTTTGAAATTGTTCCAAAAGTCTTTTTCCAATTAGTGGGCGAGTTTTTCTTACTTCTTTAAATAAGATTTCAGCTTCTTCCTCTTTTAAAGATTTGAATTCATTAAAGAGATCAGAATAATCGGTTAATAATTCTTTAAGATTTCCTTGCTGAACAATACCGAGATTGTATGTTTTTATAGCTTTCTGAATGCTGTCTGTAATTGTAGTTGCGCTCATTATATTAATGAATTAATTGTTTCTTCTATTTTTTGTTTTGGTAATGCACCTTTTATCGTACTTATAATATTGCCATCCTTAAAAAATAGTAATGTTGGCACTGATCGAATATTATATTCATTGGCTAAGTTTGGATTGGAATCAACATCTATTTTGATTATGTTGATTTTTCCGTCATATTGTTTTTCTAAACCATCTAAAACCGGGGCAAGAGCTTTACATGGTCCACACCATGGAGCATAAAAGTCTACCAGGGATGGTACTGAGTTTTTTACAACTCTTTCATTAAAATTATTTTGATTGATTTCCATAATATTTAGTGTTATAATTCTAAATATTTAGAAAAAGTCCAAAACCGGAAATTGTTTATTTGGCTTTGAAATTACTTTTATTTTCTGAAAAATTTATAATTCGGTCAAGTTGTACCAGCTTATCGTCAATTGCTTCTAAGTAAAATTTAACACTTGCATCTTTTGGCCTATTTGCCCATTGATTACTTTTCATGTGCTCAATGCTATCATAAATCATTCGGTAGGAATCAATTGCCATTTGCCTGGTATAATATACATTTTGAGCATATCCACCTTTTGCGGTTATTTTTTGAGTCTCAATATGCTCTTTTTCGGTGTTCTTATTTTTGGCCACGATAATTTAAATGTTAATTATAATCCAATGTATTTCCACTGATTTCTTTTAACATATTCAGTGATGGCTAAAACAATTTTTTCCTGATCGGCACTGTAAAAGCCAACTGAATTCATGCATCCACATTCAAGAATATAATAATCACCTCCGGATTCTGCAATGTCCATTACAAATACATCATGTGGAGTAAATATCTTGCAAGCATTCTCACAAAAATTGATCATCTCTTCCGGTATGTCATTTGCATCTTTGCTTAATACCTGGTTTTTCATGTATCTTGAAGAAGAGATTACTTTGCCATTAATAATAAAGTTTCTCCATTCCTTATTGATCTTATAAGGTTCTGATATAAGAATCTCTGAGTCATCCCCAATTAGATACCCACTATTATCGATTATCTCTTGATCATCTTTGATTTTATTTCTGATGGCAACAATATTTTCTCTCCATTGTTTGATTTCAGAAAATGTTTTTACCTGACCAGCAAAAAGTTTTGAATCATCGACAGGTCGAATGAAAAGCAAATGTTCATCTGAAAATTTTTCCTGAACAACTTTTCCAAAAGTCGTAATACTTGCATCACAGTTAAGCATTAACTCCTTGTATTTGGAAATATACACATCCATACGGAAGGTTTTCTCATCAAAGAAAATTCCGGGTCTTAATATTTTATCAGCATATGCATTTAAAAGCATTGTAGTTGAACCATAGAAAATATTTTCTCTGGTCCGGTCAAAATCTGGAAGATTAGGGTCATATGGAATAACAGTCACAAATTCATGAGTAATATTGTGTTTTTCAAATATTTTTTTAAATGCTTCGTAGACATTCCTATCAGAAGATAAGTTTTCTTGAACTACCCAAGCTATTGTTTTTTCCATTATAAACGTTTCTTTTTAATTCGACTTACAACCGATTCTGTAACGCCATACTTAATTGCAATATTCATTTGTTTCATTGTTCCTTTTTTCAACTCGGCAATAATTTTTTTGACAAGTTGTTGAGAAGTAGTCTGTTGATTCATTTTTGGCCGTGTAAGTTCCGGCAAAACTTCTGGCCATGATTCACCCCTTGCAATTCTTGCAAGATGGGTATATGAAACATTGTACTTAATATGTAAGTCCTTAAGCTTCATATTATTCTTGAACATGTCTTTTTTCAAACTGGCAACTTGTTCTGGTTTAAGCATAGGGTTGCAAGTTATAAATTTTGTTGGATAAAGCTCCTAAATTTATCATGTAATACTTTATCTTCAATTTGAAATATATAAGCTTTAAATTCAGTTTTGTTCAAAAAGGATTCCCGGAACTTTGACATTAATTTTCCAAGAGTTGCTTTATCATTTATTAAATCATTAACCACTGACTCCATCGCAGTGAGGTTAAATTTGTCGTAAACTGTTTTCCAAATAGTTAAATTATCATTACATTTTTTATCATAACGATCAATGTCAAAACCGAGCTTATAAAAATCATTACGATTAAATTTTCGTTTTAACCTTAACGGTTGGCGTTTAATGAATTGATAAAACTCATTCAAATCTTCTTTTGTGTTTTCAAATTCTTGAACCGAGTCGTGATAAATAAAAGGACTCTCAGCAAGATATTTCCAAAAATCTTCTCGTGTATTAAACCCTGCAATTAAGCGAGTTGGTGATAACTCAAACAATTTTAGAATAGATGAAAAATCTTTTGTAATCCAATTATCACCGATTACAACATTGTGTGATGCATGTGTATATCCTCTCCGTTCAATGCCAAGATAATTTTTGTTGATGTATAGCTCCGGAGATAAGCTGTACTTTAATACAGTGGCAAGTATTGTCCCAAGAAACGCATAATTATTTAAGTATGCAAAAACTGGATTTTCATTTGCCAAGATAAGGACGAATGTCTTGTTCTCTCTTGTGATTTTAATTTGTCCTGGAGAACTATAATACTTAACGGTAGAATCTTTGAGCTGATTACGGATAGAATCCGCTGTGTTGCTATCACCGGGAGAAACTATATAAGTTTCATAATCTCCATGCGTATACAATTCCATTGGAAGTCGTTTGAAAAAAACGAAATTTTTCTCCATTAATTGGAGAGAGTTTTCTGATTCCATATTTCAATTAAACGCAAAAGTATGAAAATGTTACACATTTTCATAAAGATCAGAAAATGAAATATTTACAGCTATTTATATAAACGTGGATAATTGAAGAAAATGTTACATTTTAAGCAATTCTCCACCATTCCTTAAATGGAAATCAAGTAGTTAGTTGGTTTAAGTAACAGTCGTTTATTTAATACTTGAAAAAGAGCAACCTGATTATTCAGCGTTGCTCTTTTGTTTTGTCATTTCAACAATAGCATCTTTCATTTGCAATAACTCATCAGCACGCAGCTGTAAATACTGAATGTACTGCATAATTTCATTCTCGTCTTTAGAAATGTAGTAAGTGCCTTTGTTCTCTATCAAAGCACCTTCACATAATTTTTCTTTCCGGATAGTTTGAATCACTTCAGAAAGAGTAATGTGATCTAAGTGGATAGGATTTTTTGCTCCAGCTAATTTCTCAATTAGAACATTCCGGTTAATTGCATTTTCTTTTCCCTGGCAATTGTTGGATAAAGATTTTGCTATAAGTGTAATTGTGTTTATGTCGATCATGATTATGTTGAAGTAGTAATTTCATTATGAATGTCGTAAAGAACCTTGTTGGTAATTCTTACTTTCGCAAGCATTGCTTCCAGTCTATCAATTAAAATATTTAAATGTCCTAACGGTTCTGCTTTTGGCTTCGAATTATTTTCGGCAACCTCCTTTTCCGGTCCCATTAAACCATTTTTTAAATGATAAGATGAACTTTGTAGTTCTGATATTTCCTCACTTAAAATTTTAACAAGATTATAAACTTCAGACATTTTAGCTTGTCTGGAAGGCTCCATCACCATCGAGTCTTGAGGGGATGATGCCCAATTAGAGTTTTGGCTCATAAGTATTTGTATTATTTAAATTCAATACAAATATATAAATTCTAATTGGAATTCAAAAATTATTTCTTTATTAATTTGGCTCTATTGTCTGAGGCTTCAGCAATTAATTTTTCAGCAAATTCAAAGGTAAATCTATTTAATAAAAAATCAATATATTCTCCCATGGTTTTATTTTCAATATAAAGCTTCCATATTAAATCTTGATCTTCTTTGTATAATAAATTGGATTGAGAAAAATAAATACCCCTTACTTCCTTTAAAGGTGTTGAGTTGTCAATGGGTTCTAATGGATCATCTTCATAATGTGGTATATAAGCTAAGTTATAGACACTGCTAAATTTGTATTTTTGCCAGTTTGAAGGTCTTATATTCCTGGTTTTTAAATTAATTAAATCAAGAATACTATTGGCTTTTACTTTACGTAAATAATCAGATAACATTTTTAATATTGTCCGGTTAAGTGAAGAACTACCTTTTTTGGAAATATTATGAATATCTGCTTGAATAGATGGAATAAAATCACGACTTCCGTATTTTAAAGATGTGAAATAATCATATGCCTTATATAGCATGTCATTATTCAGTTGAAATTCAGGATAATTTTTTAAATATTCAGTTGCTGCGGCTACAAATTTTTCATAATCATTTATTTCACGACTATAGATAATGAGTGCTATAACTTTGTATAAAAAATAATAATCTAATCTATCAGGAAAATTATAAGGCTCTTCATCCGGTTTAATTTCAGAATTTAAAAGCTCTTGGTTTTTTGCCATTTGAATATTGCCTCTTTCAAAATTTTTAATATCAGTATAGACATATAAAGAAATACCTAATGATTCTGAATGGGATATTATACTTTTTAATTGTGTAATAACCTGAGATGTACTATCGATTTTATTTTCAGGTATAAATACATCTATTTGTAAAATATATTTATTTGCATTATCCAGAAATGGTGTTTTAGAAAATAAGCGATCTTCAGATTCAAAATCTGCCATCGCTCTGTGAAATACATCTTTGTAATTTGCTCCTGGTCCATGTGCTGCTTTTAACTTTTCAAAGTCTTTACGTTGCCAATAATCAGCCGGTGCTCCTTTAAATCTATGATTAAGTTTATTGCCATCAAATTTAATTCTGGCAAAAGAAGAATCAGCTTCTCCAAAAGCTGCCCCGGACATATTACGTGCATATCCTATAGTATGAGCTTTTGACCTGGTTAAAGAAAGAAAATAATATCCTTTGGTCGGGTGAATAGAATCACCATTAGTTCCCAGATGAGTAGAAAAATTTATTTTATTGTCTTCAAGGATGGGTGTTAAATTCCTAATAGGTAAAAAATGGTATACAATAGAAGAAAGGCTTTCTTCCAAAAGCTTTTTAATTACCGAACGAAATTGCTTTAAATCTCCCATTATATACCATAAATAGGAATGAAAACAATTAAAGTTCAGATTTCAAATTCTTAATTTTATCAATAATATCGTGTCTTTTATATCCAGGTTTTGTAGGATGTTCAATATGCTGTGAAAGAATTTCAATTTGTTTTTCAACAATTAACTTCCGTAGTTCCTCATCGGTAAAAATTAATTTTTTTGCCATTTAAACTTAAAGATTAGCATGTGGACCAGTTAAAGTAAATTCCGGTTCCATTTTCATTCGCTCTGCTTGAGATTCTTGATCTTGTAATCGTGGGTCAAAATATATTAAATGCTTATTTTGTATACCAATATTAGAAGCTTTAATATCATCTTCCTTCATTCCCAACGATCTCATATCATTAAGTAAACCCATTGTTTCTTTAATGAACCAAGTTAAAGTCGGTTGGTTTTCATTTGTTAATAATTTATAAAATATTGATAAAATTTTGGATTCAGATGTAATATCACCTCTCAGAGAAACAAATAATAAATCTTCATATGTTGATGGCATTATTTTATCGTAATCATTTCCATCAATTTTACGCATAAAATGTAATTCCATTTCTTGTTTTAATATAGTAGCCAGTTCTTCATAATCACTCATTAATTGCTCAATACGCTGTTTATATTTATCATTATGAAAAGTAAACTCTTTTAAAACTGCATAAATATAATGAGAGAAGTCATTATTGGTTTTAATTTTTACTATTTGATAAATCTTTGGTAGGTGGTTTGAATTAACATTTTTTATCCGTTGATAAGCTTGTACTTCCATCGGGTCAGAAGTTATTTTTAACACCTTTCTATCACTGGTTAAAAAGGCATGTCCAAAAGTGCCGGAGCCTAAATATCGGGTAATTTTTATACCCATATGCTGTAGGATAGATTTTAAAGCTTTATACAACGGAATCGAAGAGCCCCAACCCACTTTTTGTAGTCCAAAATTCTTTTGGTCATCAGAGACTTTTTTGGTCGTAAAAGTAGATAGTTTAGGAGCTATCTTCTCACGTAGAATGTTTCGTATTAATTGATGTAAATTCACACCAATAAATAGAGAACTATTTTTAAGCCATTTTCTGCCGGGATTGCTGTTTATGATATTTTTCCAGTTGCATTTCAGTTGGCTTAATTAAATCCGTGACAATGTATGGCAAATGTTCCTTTTTTAATTGAAAGACTTTCCATGGTAAAATATCATAGCTTTCAAGTCCTGTCTGAACTGTAAAATTAACTGGTGTGATCACCAGATCACCTTCGTTAAATATTTTAATACCAACCTGTAAAGGAGCCGGTTTTTCTTGTTCAAATATACCGAACAGATCATCCAATACTTCATTGGTAGGTACGAAATTCATTTGTTCGATCATGGAATTGCGCACCCTCAATATTTCATTTGCACGCTCTTCTAATGAAGTTACATACTTCATTATTTCAAATTTATCGATTGATAGATAATATCCGGCAGAGCTTGCAATTAAACATTTACAAATTCCTGAATTGCGAATGTAGTTAATCATTTTACGTATTCTTACCCCTGAAAGTTTAATATTCTTTTCGTCCGGCTGTAATACTTTAATGATCTCATCGCTTTTAATCGCATTTTCTTTACCTACATGGGAAGCGTTTAAAATAATAGCCAATTTCTCAGCTGCTGCTTTTTCATTTCCTTTTAGTTCAAATGTTTCTTTTTCAAAATTTGTAATCATGGTTTGATCTTTTTTAAATCGAACCCCTAAAGTAGAATAAAATTTCTAATTAGAAAAAGTACTTCGAAAAATGTTTTCAACAATTATGGTACTGTTTCTGGTAATATTCCTGATATTCACCAGATAAGACATTCGTAATCCATTGTTGATTAGCCACATACCAGTCAATTGTTCTTTCCAGACCATCTTCTAACAATACCTCTGGCTTCCAGCTCAAGGCATTGGTAATCTTTGAATGATCAATAGCATAACGCAAATCGTGGCCGGGACGGTCTTTAACAAAGGTAATAAGCTTGGCAGTTTCTCCATTTGAGCGGTTTAATTTGCCGTCCATGATCGTACATATTTTCTTTACCAGGTCAAGATTGGTTACCTCGCAGCTTCCGCCTATATTATAGGTTTGGCCTTCTATTCCATTGTTTAAAATACTCTCAATGGCTGCAGCATGATCTTCTACATAAAGCCAATCTCTTACATTGGTTCCTTGGCCATAGATAGGAATGGGAATGTTGTTTTTGCAATTATGAATCACCAATGGAATTAGTTTTTCTGGAAATTGATTGGGTCCATAATTATTGCTACAATTAGAAATTATAACCGGCATCTTATAAGTGTCAAAGTAAGCACGTACTAAATGATCGGCACCGGCTTTAGATGCTGAATACGGACTGTGTGGGTCATATTTATTATCTTCTTTAAAGGGCTCGTCATGTTTTGTTAATGAACCATACACTTCATCAGTAGAAATGTGGTAAAAAAGTTTGCCTTCAAAATTACTTTTCTCCCAAGATGATTTTGCAGTCTGCAATAATATGGCTGTGCCTAAAATGTTTGTATTAACAAATTCTAACGGTGAAGATATACTCCTGTCAACATGTGATTCGGCAGCTAAATGAATGACATAATCAATATCAATCTTAGAGAATAATTCCGTAATGAATTCTAAATTGGTAATATCCCCTCGGATGAATAGATAATTTTCTTCACTCTCTATCTCGGTTAAGTTTAATAAATTGCCGGCATACGTTAATTTATCTACATTGATAATTAATGATTCGGGATGATTTTTAACCAATCTCTTTACTACATGCGAACCAATAAAGCCGGCACCGCCAGTTATTAAAATTGTCCTCAAAAAATTATTCATTATTTAAAGTATTTCAATACGAGTTTCACCGTTTCTAATTGGAATACACATAAAAACGTATTTATCTTCCTCTTCCTTAGAAGTAAATCCTTTTTTAATAGTATTAAGTATATTTTTTGCTTCTTTTTTAATCAAAATTGTGTCTATTTCTTGTCCAATGTTAAAATAACAAATAAAAATTGGCTTTCGATCAAACATTGTAGGAGATAAATGTGTCATATTAATTATATTTTAATAGTTTTTTATTAAAAATATATTATTATTCGACAAAATAAATATTAAATAGTATAAAATGATTACTTTTTACCAGGATTTACTGCGTACATTGGGTAATGCGCCATAAAATCATACATTACTGTTTCATAATCACCAGAACCATCCTGGTCATCTGCATAAAGTTCGAAAGGATTTTCTTTAATTTCTCTTTTGTATTGAGTAACAACAAACGAAAAGACATTTTTTAAAGCTTCATTACTGGTTCCTACTTTACGGGCAAATTCCAAACATAATGGTGTATTTACCATATAAAGAATTAAATCATTTGCTGCAGATGTCGAACTACCAGTCTCGTGGTGATTTGTTTGCTCAAAACCTTCATACAGCCCAGCTAAGGCACGCATTCTTTTTTTGAACTCTTCGGTAAGGATAATTTTTTTCATGGCTTATATAGCCATAAATAGGTCAAGAATTATCTTCGTACTTGTCATAATACTGAAATACCTCCTCCAATTGAGATTCATCTTTAATTGTACCCTCCCAATCGTCAGGTTTAACTTCTATACTAATCCGATCTATATAAAAACTCTTTGGCGTAAAAGGAAAACTTTTAACATATGCTCTGGAATAAATTCTTTCTCCCTTAGAATTAAGTGCTGTCCCGGTAAAAGCACTTCTATCCTGGTCTTCCCAAATAATTGCATCTAAATAATATGCTCTCCCTTCTTTGCCTTCTTTGAAGAGCGCATAACATCTATTATTCTGGTATAATGGTGTGCCATCATTTAATTCTGATACGTCCACCCATTCATTATCTGTTCCCATAATATCACAAATAGGCTCCTGCAAACATAATTTTTCAATTGCCATTGATAACGCCCTTGCAGTGTAAGGTGCAGAACCACCGGATTGTCCGGATTCACCAAATTTTTTCACCAATGCCAATATTTCATCTTTGTAAGGCTCAATGATTGGCCGTTCATCAGGTTCAGTTCCAGCGGTAGAAATCAGAATATCCAATTCTCTTTCTGCATGTTGTAAAGTTGCTCCCATAATTAAATTAACTCCTTTCCATTTTCATCTTTGATTTCACAAAGGAGGAAATTAGCTTTTAAAACTTCTGCAGTATGATTACGCCCTTGTTTAGAGTCATACATTTGGCTTGTCGCCACAACTTCTCCGTTGGCTGCAGCAATGGTGAAATAAGGATGATCACCTTCTGAATTGTGATAATGGATAGTAAATTTTTCTTGTTTGTAACTCATAGCTATAGTTTTTTAAGAGGAAATTTAAAAATAGTCGTCTAAAAGGAAAAGTAAATAATTATGTAAAAATATTTGTCATATTTATTAATATGAACATACGAACTGTAATTCGCAAATATATTATGGAAAACATCGATGGCAATAAGCCGGTCGATAATTTATTTAATTATTATACCACACGAAAAGAGCAGGAAGAAACGAATTTCAATTTTTCAATACCAAAAAAGAAATATGGTGATTATGTAATATCTTCACTTACTCATATTATTATGGAAGAAGAAGGTGTTAGTGAAAAATCTTTTTCTCAGGTGGACAAGGTTGTTGAAAAAGCTAAACACTTGGTTTTAGATAATCCGGAAGCAATTAAAATTGTAGAAGAGTGCAGCACCAACAATTATCGCCATAATTTATGTGCGGAGAAAATATATGCACTTTAAAACTCATATACTGATTGAATATTATATAAAGGAAATTGAGTATTAATTGACTGACGTTCATAAGTAACTAATTTAAAATCATCTGTATTTAATACATTTCCACGTAAAACCACTTTAATAGATTGCTCCGGATTGTTATAATTTAAATCATCAATTGAATAGCTTATAATTAAAGGATTACCTAAATAAATTTCCTTATCACCAATTTTGGTATTTAATTTAACTGAATGTTCCCTTTCTTTAAAATTCTCTGCAGACATATAGTGCTCAAATATTTCATGCAACGAATCCAGCATTTCATTTGGAAATATAAGCGTAAAGTCAGTTCCTATATCTACAGATTGCTTTACATCAACTATAAATGAACGCTGATCAAAAATATAATTTTTCTTATCAAGCAGATTTTGAATTATCATTGAATTTTTGCTCATATTTTGCGTTGCTGATTTTATCTTTTTGTTCTTGGGATAAGGTTTCGTCTTGTAATAAAAATTGTTTAACAACATTAAAATTTTTTTCATCGACTTCGTTAATTTGTTTTAATTGATCAGGTGTCATCTCTGCAAGAATTGCTTCTTTTAATAATTTGGTCAATTCCTCTTCAGCATCAATACTGGTAAACCCAAAATGTTTCATATTATCCAGGTGATCATTTAATTCGTTATTTTCTTCCATTTGTATATTTTTATTTTATTTTATATTGACTTACTGTTTTATAAAGACCAGTTCCAATTGGCCCGAATTTTATATAGAATGAATATACGTGTTGCTCACTTTCTCGCTGAATTAATTTAAAATTTTCCGCATTTAATACAGTGCCTGATAGAGTACAAAGAATGTAATAATTTTTATCATTATAATTTAAATTACTATATTCTAAACATCGGATAATCGGGCATCCTAATAATATATTTTTATTTTTTGACACAGGAATGAAGCATTCCATTGTCCGGTTATTTAAAAAATATTCTTCACTACAATATTTTGACATAAAACTTTCTAATAATTTAACGCTTTTATTACCAGAAAATATTAATTTAAAGTAAGTATCATCTTGAATATTTTTATTTATAATCACCTCAAAAAAATTACTTTCTAAAGTATATATTTTTTTATTAAGAAGTTCTTGAAGAGTCATGATTTGGTTGTATCTATTTTTTTTTAAATTTACTTTTTACCCGGTCAATAAACTCTTGCAACGTTATTTCTTCTTCACTAATAACTTCAACATTATCATCGTAAATGGTGGAAATTAATTTACCGTCTTTAACTTCAGCTAAAACATCCTCGCCTGTCATGTAATTCCAAAAGTTTAGAAATACCCGACCATCACCCACCACATGTAATTCTAATTCGACTTTAAGTCTTTGCTCTTCCATTAATGATTTTCTTTTTAAAGAAACTCTAAAATTTATAAAGTAAAATATGTTTTTTTCTCATCCTTTGTGGAATAAAACAATTTATCAGATGATATTTCAATTTCCGGCATTTTATTGGTATATTTCTTACCTTTTCCGACCTTCACATAAGCAACTGTTATATGAGGATGATAATCCGGGAAATCACTGGTATAATCAAAATTCTCTCTGACAAGCTTATTTAATTTCTGAAGATCATTTGATTTAACATCAAATTTTAACACGTCATATTTATCTTCCACCGCTTCGAATAAAGTGATATTATGTATGCTCAATTTAATCTTGTCACCAGCATTTTCTTTAATTAATTCTTTGACTTTATCCACATCTGTATTATCATGAAATCCAAATAATATGGTTACATGTGGGTCTTTTTCCAGGCCAAAGCCTTCCTCTTCGGTATATAGATCATCTTTGTCAATACCATCCAGTATGTCTTTCCAGCCATCAAAATTAATCTTAACCATTAAACAACCATATTCATTCTTATGGTTTTTACCTTCATTCATAATGCCGGCCAGGGACTGTAAACGTTTGCGAAAATTTTCAGATATAAGTTTCATATCTAATAAATATCACCAATTATTTATCCCTGAGACCCAATTTTGGTTTCACCTTTGTAGATGTCAAGTTTCTTATTCTTTTCATTTTCCTTCACAACTACCTCTTCTACTTTGTTTATTTCAAAAGCAAGTGCGAATTCATCCGGCATTAATTTTAATATTGTTTCCCATAAGTGAGAGGAATTAACTTCATCGGTTTTTGCAGGACGTTTGTAAATTGGTTGACCTGAATATTCTTGATAAGATTTTTTATCATCTCTCACAGGTACCTTTTCAACACCTAATTTAAACTCACCTCGTTCTTCGTAAAAATATGGAATAAAGCAATATTTATCTGTATAATATTTACCTTTGCAATGTTGTAATTTTCCAATTTTTAAAATTTTATTTTTAAAACTTTCATACAAAATTTTTGGAGAAATATCTTCACATTTATATTGATTCAAATTTTCATTATAATCCCGATTAACATAGTCGCCATCCGAGTTAAAATATAAGTTGAGAGTACATCCCATTTCTCGATAGGTCAATTCAATATCTGAAAGTTCATATTCATAAAAGTTATTATAAAATTGTACACTCATTGTATTTACTTTATTAGTAACTCCTGGCGTTACCATATCAAGTGTAGAAAATGCGCTTTGTAAATCGATCTTTCGAAGTTTCATATATCCTTTTTCATCATAAAAAAATGAAATAATACCAAATGCATTTTTAAAATAGTTATATGCCTGGTATTTTTGATTTCTTTTTTCTTCAAGATTACTGCTTAAAGCTTGTTCGATTTCTTTTTTGGGAAAATAAGAAATGTTTCTTCCGGACTGACATTTCACTTCATCTTCTTCATATCCAATAATTTTCCATTCTTTTTCTGGCCATCCCAAAGTAATTACATCAGTGGGAATGTTGAAAGATGCAATTTCTGCTCTTAATTTTTCATCTGGGTTGGTATAGATGGAATAGTTATTACTATCACCAATGATATTTTCCTTACTTAATTTTCCTGCTAAATATTTTTTCATTTTTATATTATTAGTTTGTAAATTCTAACCAAACATAATTGTCTTTAACCACTTCGTCAAGAAATTCATTTAAATGTTCATCCAAAATGTTTTCTGGATTTTCCATTTTGCTAAACCTAACTGAGCTATTAGAATTTATAAAATAATCGCACATGAATGGTCGCCAAATTATCTTATGCCAGTCATTGTTTGACATATTATATTTTTCCATAGCCCAATCACTAAATTCAGTGGTATCATAAACAATTTTCATTTATTGTTATTTTTATTAAATTTTTTACTTATTGAGTTGGTAATAGTTCTGCCAAAATCAACTGCTGTCCGAGCTTCGCCTTCAACATAAGGTTTAAAATAATAAATAAAATTATCGCCATTATTGCCTTCCTGAAGACATTTATCGTAATCATAATATATATTATTCTCATATAAGAAATAATTTATTAGTAAATCATATAGAGATATAATATCATTATGTTTTTGTCTCCTTTTAATTAATTGTTTATATGAGGGATGTTGATTATAATCCTCCATATTATTTTCGATTAATTCTTTATCAATATTCTTGGAGAATTGATCAAAATCTTCATATGCAATATTTGCTGCATTTTTTATATGAACAAGTGCCGGAATAGCTTTATCTAATTCTTGCTTGGTGTAAATAAATTTTTTTTCCATTAGTTTAAATTTTCTTTTTAAACCGTTTGGTATACTGATTACTTAATGCTGTGCGTACATGTAAAATTTCATTTGCTCTTTGAGCTAATGACTTCATGTATATTTTTACATCTTGTTCTTTAGATGAAGTATAATACCCTTTACTTGTTGCAATTAAGCAATTGCAAAGATTCTCATTTCGAATGTAATTAATGATCTTACGCAGACGAGAATCCGACATTTTCCACTTCCGACTTTTACGTGCAAGCATTTTAATGATCTTGCTGCTGGTAATAGAATTGTCTTTGCCCCGGTGATTCTTATTGAATTCTTTGGCAAGATAAGAAGCAATTTCTTTTTCCATTGTTGTTACCTCATAGGTAAGTTGTTCAAAATTTGTTATCATATATTATGTTTATTTTATTAATATTATCTTAGACCCATCATTCCAATTAAATCAAACATGTTTTAGTAATCTAATTTTAAAATAATCCAGGATGCTCTTGCTTGAAACTCTTCCTGGCTATCTGTAATAATAGCCCATTCTTGGTCGTTGCCCCATAAAAATGAATTCTCCGTTTCATTCGTAATTGACCATCCGGTGCTATTGATCGAATCATACACCCTAATCAATCCCTTTATTAATTCCAATGGTGAATACTTGCAAAGCCATATTGCATCACCATCCCCACCCTCAGACTTTACAGAGTTGTATATCAAATCTAAAACCTTATTGTTGAGTTCTATATTCATTTTATGAGATTGTTATCTTTTATAGCTTGTTCATAAGCATCACAATATAATTTAGTTAACTTTATTGCTTGTTTATTTCCAATATCTCTTAATTTTTTAATACCACCTAAAGTATTAAAATTTTTATCTAAGTACTCATCAGCTTTTTCAATTATTTTCGTGTTCATTTTTGCTTTCTAAAATTATGTATCCGCAACGATTAATATCATCTTTCCCGCAAACAATAATTAATGAGTCCGGAAAATCTCTTCTATATTGAACCAAATATCGTGACCCACCAATATATTCTTTTTCCTTATCGTAATATTCCAAAGTTTCAAATAATGATCTATTGTCATTAGAAACAATAATCATATCAGCTCCTTTACGAGTATTATTTTGGAATATTCTGGCTTGCATCTGATTGATTGAAGTAATCAAAGTTTGATTCCATTCATTTTCAGTATGATAAAAATCATTATGCTTTGTATATCCTAACCGGTTCCAGGTTAAATAAATTTCGTATTTTTCGTATTTTTCCATTGCTTTTATTTATGATCAGTGATTAATGGTGGGTTCATAATTGTATTTTTTTAATTCATTAATTGTTTGTTCCAAATAAGCTATTTTATTTGCACGCATTTCGGCATCAAATTGACACATTTTATTAGTGATTTCATTTGAGTTTTTAAATAATTTACGCACTTGTTTTTTCTGATGAATATATGGTGGATAAGTATCAATAGGATGTAATTCTGTTAATAAAATTGCATATCTATCACCATACCCAAAATTTATTATCTCACTTTTTTCAAAAAATTCTTTTGCAGAAATCCATCCTGCTAAATATCCTGTTTTATTAATTAAATTAACAATTACAAATAAATAATTTTCAGGATAAACCTTTTTATCAATATCTTCTATTAAATGCTTAGCTTTAAAATGCTCACTTGCTTTAACATTAACTTCGTTGCTAAAATCGATACCACTGTCTCCATCTATTAATAATTCAAAGTTAGGCTCTTCATTTAGATACTGTCCTGTAATATATTCGCCTATTACCCCAACAACCTCATAATTTGGTGAAAGTTGTTTACAAGATTTAAATTGTTTTTTTTGTTGATGCCGTTCATCGGCAATTGCTTTTAATCGGAGATATTGTTTACTGAAATCAATAATCATCATTATTTTGTAAATGAATATTCTAATTATAATTAACAAATGTAATTAGAAAAATTAGAATATCAAAAAAAAAATTTTTAATTTGAATAAATATAATCCCAAGTAAAAATATCCATTATTTTCTCCGGTTCTGAAATACCATTTAATCTGGAATAAAATTTTCCCCAATTATTGCTAAGAAACCATTCTACCAGCTTTCCAGATGGTGTATCAAGAATGTCAATATCAGCAATAACAATATTATCAGTTAATACCAATCTATCAATTTTATGTGACACATTACTCAAAGAAATTATAGATGACCTATCGTTATAGGTATCATGAAAAAGTTCACCCAATAATGTACCCTCTTTTACGTTTTCATTTAAATTATTAATAATATTAGGAAGTTCACTTAAATCAGTATCTTTCCACCTGGGTTCATTAAAATTAATTAATATTCTGTTTTCTATTTTCATTATTTTTTATTTTTATAAATCTACATACGCCTTCCATTTTTTGTTTCCGATCTCCTCAAATAGCTCACAAAATCTATTAGGGTTCCATTCTGTAAGCACACAATCATCCATTTCTTTTACCTTTTCATTAATAGGTTCTCCTTCATAATGGTCATATAGCTCAATATTTAATAGGCTCATGACCCAATCATAATCATCTGTATCTTTCCGGCTGATTCTATAAAGCATAGTGTCAGCAGGCTCTGTGCGATGCTTAATGTAAATTCTCATTTGATTGATTTATTTTGTCATATAATTTGTGAGCGATCTCCTGGCAAGCAGTTGCTGTTTTAAAAGCATTTTTCATCCATGCTATCGGAGTATACATAATATTTTTAAATTCATAAATCAAAGTCATTATGAACTGGATTTTTTTATTCATATCAAAATCTTTAATAGTTTCGATTATTTTATTTTCCAATCCAGCAACATCTTCATGTTTAATGGTTTCTTCAAACAGCATTTTTGCTTGATGATGTTCAATGTCGGTTAAGTAATTAGCAAGATTTGGCATTATTTATTTTAATTGTTTTTCTTCAATCGTTCTTTTAATATCAGCCGGAGTAATTTTTCCTCCAAATTCTTCATCATAATCCCAGCTCATATCATCATTGGTGATCTCATTGATTGGAAACACATATTGATATCCAAACGGAGATTGTATCACCACCTTATACCGGCTGGAATATCTGGTCCGGGATTTACGTATCCACCATTTAAATCGGTGATCATTGAGGGTTAGAAGACGTGGTTTCATTGAATTTCTTAAAAGTTAATAAATTATGATTTAGCCACTTTAATGCATTTTCCTGACGTTCTTTAATTTTTTCTCGTACTTTTTCATTATCCCACATATGCCCAATTTCCATATCAATAAAAGAACGTTCATTTGGCATGCGTACATCTACTTTATTGTCTAAATCAGTAAATGATATATTAACATAATCCAAATAATCTTCTTCCAGGCTAATCATTTTATTGTATTTTGCCAATACTTTTCTAACATACTCCATGTATTCTTCTGAATATTTCATTTGTATTGAGGTTGATATTAATACAAATTAATAAAACCTAAATGACATTCTAAATGATAGTTTTGAATATTGATTATAATATAATTAATACTATTTATTGTTATGAAATTAAGGCATTTTATTACTGAAAATATACGTAAATTAATAAATGAAGGTCATTTAAATGGTGACAACAATTTGACTCTTTATCACGGCTCAAATAATCAAAAAATTTATACACATTTTTTGGATAATCAATTTTATACAGTCAATGATTATATTGCCTCTAATTATGCATATAATTTTGGTGGTTTAATGTATGAAGTCCATGTTAGTTCTTTAAAGCCGTTTGAACTTAAAAGTTATAATGAAAGCCGGGAACCAGAAAAATATAGATTTATGATTAATCTATTAACCGAACTTTACGATGATCGTGTTGCAGAAAATTATAAAAACAGATATTTTACTCCGAGCCCTTCTTCAACATTTATGAACCATGGCTGGACACCAATGATTAATTGGGCAAAAGAAAATGGATATGACTCTCTAAAATTTACGGATGAATCTTTTGATACATTTGTACATGATACCACTTATCTTATTTTTAAAGATAATCACATTAAAATTAAAGCAGTTTATGATGTGACAGAAGCAGTGGAATCAAATTTTTCAAAGCCAATGAAAAAAATTAATAATTAATAATTCTGAAAATATTCATTGATCAGTCTAATCACGTCTTCGGTTTCAATACTTTTTACCGGCAATATATAATCCAACGTTAATTCAATGTGCCAACTTGTCCATTCTGGCCTGTAATACAAAATACAATCATCAATTGACCAATTGTTTTGTTGATACATTTCTAAAGTAATTGATGATTTATTCATTTAATACATTTCAAAACATAATACTTTTTCAGATGTAGTGTTTTCAACACCTGAATCTCCAAAATAAGCCCCATCATCATGGATACTTATTCTGTCTTCAGTTACCGGATAGCAATTGCCGTTGCCATCCCGGTAGATTACCACCTGGATAGACTCATCATATTGATCCAGGATGGTTTTTAGTTCTTTTATAGTGAGGGTTGTCATTTTAATTTTTTTTCTTCAATTGTTCTTCTGATATCTGAAGGCTTAACGGTGCCGGCAAATTCTTCATCAATATCCCAACTCATAAAGTACTTAATCGCTTAACACGTTCATAGTCTTGTTTATCTTGTTCCATTTTTTCGAAAACTTCTTTAGCTATCTTTTTTACTTGTTCTTTATCGATTTCTTTCCTCAATGAAGATGAAACTATGATGCTACTTAAAGTTAAAAATGCTAAGAATACACCAAGAGATGCTCCAAGATGATTTTTAATTAAAAATTCTGCAATAATATTATTATTAAAATAATCAATTAGAAATATTAAAATTGCCAGAGCCATGGTTACCTTCCCAGGAAGAGAACTTAAATAATTCTTTATTTTATTTGGAATCATTAAAAAAGAATTAAAGTATATATTTTTATTTAAGGCACATTCTAAAATATTTTTTTTAATTTGACTTATACGTATTTCCTTATAGACAGGAATTGGGCTTGTCCGATGTCGCAAGTGTAAAACAATTTGAATATAATAACATAGTTCTCTTTTTATAAAATTTATACTACATCCTTCCCAATTATTATCAATATATAAATAAGCCCCATTAGGGTAAAAACCCTTTGATTTCCATAATGTATTCAATGAATTATGAGTAATTTTTATTAATTCAGTTCCGATTTTGATTTTCATTTTTAATTTTTCTATATAAATTACAAACATAAAAAATCATCGAAACAAATGCCAGTGCTATTTTTAATTTATCTGGGAGAGGTAAGGAATGAATAAATATTTCAATTAAAACTTCTATTATAAATTTTTTAATCATTTTGTAAAAGGAATTAATTTGATAATTCCCTATACTCATTAAATAAAAAAAGTAGATTTCATTTTTTCTATTTACAATATCTTCAAAAATGAGCAAATTTGAATTAATTTATGAAAACCAAATCAAAAAACATCAACGTCTCCTTTTCTGTAAACCCGGAGAATTATATTCGATTCCTTAAATTTTTTGATGATACATTAATTGATCGGTCCAAATTAATTGAAAAATTAATCACAAAATATTTGGAGAAAAATAAATAATTATTTCCTTTTTATTTTCTGTTACTATTTATGTGA
>Ga0154020_10002278_pt1 | contig 23305 bp, 20 predicted proteins | sample Klosneuvirus_201_FD_109709 | JGI IMG/M metagenome (GOLD analysis project Ga0154020, IMG submission 109709) | Active sludge microbial communities from wastewater, Klosterneuburg, Austria - Klosneuvirus_20160825_MG | ecosystem: Engineered > WWTP > Aerobic digester > Activated sludge | place...
ACCCGACAGCACCACGACCGCGGCCAGCGCGCTGGGCACCAGATCTTCCCCGAGCTCCATGTGAAGCCACAGCGTCACCTGGCCGTGTGACGTTCTGGTGCTGCATGGGCAAACCGTCGGTGACGGCGCGCGGCCCGGGTACGCGTCTCAGCGCAGGGTGGCGCCGAGCTCGGTGCTGGAGCCATCGGCGCGGGTGACCCGGCCGAGCAGCCCGCGCTGGCCGCCGGCGAGCATGCGGTTGGCGCGGATGTTGACGTCACGGCTGCGATCGAGGCCGACGCGCTCGACCTCGAAGTCATAGCTGCCGCCTGGCAGCACGCGGACCTGGAAGCGGTAGTAGACGTCGTCGATGCGGGTCTTGAGCTCGGCGGGCTCGCCGCGGGTCGAGGCCGCGATGGCGATGCGAATGACGCGGGTGGTGCCGCTGGCGACGTCACGCACGTCGAGCTCGAGGGTCTGCGCGGGCAGCGGGGTCGCGGCCGGCGCGGTGACGGCTGGCGGGGCGGGCGGGGCGGCCGGGGCCGGCGGGGCGGCGTCGGCGACCGGGTGCAGCAGCAGCACGGGGGTGACGACCAGCAAGCGAATCAGCCAGAGCGAAGTGGAACGCATGTGAGCCTCCATTGTGGGCAGAGGCTTCAGCAAGTGGCACGCCAGCCAACGCGGCCGTGATCCTGCGCCTTTGCGCGCGGCGGCGGCGGCGGGGCGGACATGCTGTCGCGCGCCGCGCCGGGCCCGTGACAGGCTGTCAATACACCGAGCTGGTGGCGTGCACGCCGAAGTCGAAGCCGAGCACGAACAGCAGCTGATCACCGGGCGGCGTCAGGTCGACCACGCCGAGGGCGCCGCGCGCGGAGTCGTAGCGCAGGTCCTGGTCGGCCTCGACCCGGCGGGTGCCGATGCCTGCGAAGACCGGAAACGCGCGCAGCCCGATCGAGAGCGCGCCCTCGACGCCGATGGCGACCGAGGTCTCGCGCAGGGTGCGCTGCTCGGCGCTGCTGACGTTGCGACGGGCGCGCAGCTGCAGGTGCCAGCTCGGCGTCAGCGGCAGGCTGGCGGTCAGCGCCAGCTCGTGGTCGGCGCTCAGGCTGCGCGGACGATCGTGCGAGGCCAGGGCGTACATGCTGGTGCTGCTCGCATGCAGCGCCAGCACCAGTCGGTCAACCCGCCCCAGCCGCAGCCCGGCCGATGGCGTGAGCAGCTGGAAGTCGTCGCCCGGCGTCATGCCGGCCAGGTAGCCGCCCGCGGCGAGCCCCCACCAGGGGCGATCGACGCGCAGCTCGGCGCCGTAGAACCGCACCGCGGCACTCTCACGGTCGTTGCCGAGGTCGATGTTGTGAAAGCTGAAGCAGGTCACCGCGATCGAGGTCACGTCATCGGGGCGGTAGGCGGCGCCGCGCTCGAGCGGGACCGCCACGCTGCCCACCGACGCGAAGGTGTCGAGGCGCAGGTCGCCGTCGCCGTCCCGACTGGCCCAGGTCTCGAAGCTGGCGCTGCTGGCGTGGAAGTGCTGCTGCCGCGGCGCGGGCGTGCGCCGCCGGGCCTGGGCGGTGCGGCTCGCGGCGAGCGTCACCCCGACGGCGACGGCGAAGGGGATGACGACGGCGACAGCACGGAAGGCGACGACGGCCAGGCGGCTCGGGCGGGGGGGCACAAGGGCGGATTCAGCAAGAGTGGTGCCGCACGCGATCTCGCGCAGATGGCCCGCGCGCGCGGGCGCGACCGGGACAGCGGCGTCGCGTCAGGCCGCCAGCACGATGAAGAGGTCACACAGGTTGTTGCCGGTCGGCCCGGTGCTGATGAGGTCGCCCGCGCTGGCCAGCGCGCTGCCCGAGTCACAGCGCTCCAGGGCGCTGGCGGGGTCCTCGCCGGCTGCGCTGGCGCGCGCCGCGCTGCCACCGTCGACCAGCCCCCCGGCGTCGCTGCTGGGACCGTCGCTGCCGTCGCTGGCCGCGCACAGGATGGCGACGTCGGCGAGTCCGGCGAGGCCGAGCGCACAGGCCAGCGCGGTGTGCTGCGCGCGTCCGCCGCGCCCCGGCGACGCCGGCAAGCGCACGGTCGGCTCGCCGCCAGCGACATAGGCCAGGGCCGGCGCGCGTGGGCCGGCGGCGAGGCGCGCGGCACGCAGGGCGCGCGCATGGGCGCACAACGTCTGCGCCAGCGTCGCGACGTCGCCCTCGACGCGCGGGCGCTGGCCAACCACGCGCACGCCGGCGGCCTCCAGCGCCGCGGCGGCAGCGGTCACCAGCGCGTCGGGCCCGGCCAGCACGCGCGCGTGGACATGATCGAAGCGACCGGCGCCGGCGCGCAGGTCGGGCTGCAGCGCGGCGGCCAGCGCCGGCGCCAGCGCGATCCCTGCGCGCTGCAGCGTCACCCGCGCAGGCTCCTCGTCGGGTGGCGGGCTGACCGGGCCACCGCCGATGACGTGCAGGGCGTCCCCGACCACGTCCGACAGCACCAGCGCGTCGATGCGCGCGCGGGTCGCGAGCGCCAGCCGTCCCCCCTTGATGGCTGACAGCGCCCGGCGCACGCGGGCCAATGCGGCGATGTCCGCCCCGGTCGCGGCCAGCGCCCGCGTCAGCGCGACCTTCTCGGCCAGCCTGACCCCCGGCGCAGGCACCGCGGCCAGCGCCGAGGCGCCACCGCCGAGACACAGCACGATGCGCCGCGCCGCCGCCGCCCGCCCCAGCAGCTCGCGCCCGGCCACCTCGGAGCGCGCATCCGGGAACGGGTGCGCCGCCACCACGTGCGCGACCGGCGCCGGCAGCAGCGCGGCGTGCTTGCCGACCACGAAGCCGGTCGACACCCGATCCTCCAGCACGTCGATCACTCCAGCCGCCATCGCCGCAGCAGGCTTGCCAGCCCCGAGCAGCACGATCCCCTCGCCCGCCGCCACCCCGAGCTCGAGCGCCGCGCGCGCCGCCAGCCGGCGCGGATCGAGCATGGGCGCGCGCAGCGTCTCGCCCAGCACCCGCATCGCCAGCTCCCGCGCCCGCACGCAGACACTTTAGTTCTCCCGGGCGCGACGCACGCGCGAAAGTCTTGCGCGCCTGCCCGCCTGCTCCAGTGTGTAGCGGCAGACCCCGAAGTTACGCGAGCGAACCGCTGTGTTTGCCGTGGTATCCTGCCTTCATGCGGCGGTTTGTCCTGGTCTTCGCAGCGCTGGCTGGCTGCACTGTCCGGGTCAACTATGGCGGCACCCACTATCGCTGCGACGACGGGCAGTGCCCCTCGGGCTACCAGTGCATCGCCGCGGTGTGCGAGCTGCCGCTGGCGCCCGACGGAGGCAGCGCCGACGCCGCCATCTCGGTGGACGACGCCGGCAACATCATCGACGCCGCCGTGCTGCCCGATGGCAGCGTCAGCGTCGACTCCAGCGTCATGCCCGACGCCGCGCCGGCGCGCTGCGGCACCTTCGCGCTGCTCAGCGACGACTTCACCGACGGCGCCCGCGGCGAGCCCTGGGGCGAGTCGTACGCCAACGCGCCCAGCACCATCGCCGAGACCGGCGGCCGGCTGACCGTCAACCTGGCCGCGGGCGCAGGCAATGGCGCCTATGCCGGCTATGCCACCCAGCGCAGCTATGATCTGCGCGGCGAACGCTTCGCCGTCGAGGCGGTGCAGATGCCGCCCGGCACCACCACCGCGCAGGGCTACTTCAACATCGGCTTGGGCGACGGCCAGAACGTGCTCGAGCTGCTGGTCGAGGGCGGCCAGCTGTATGCCCAGTACCAGGTCAACGGCACCGGCACCGTGGTGCGCCAGGTCGCCTACAACGCCACCAACCACCGCTTCTGGGCCTTCCGCGAGGCGGCCAACCGGCTGTTCTTCGAGACCTCGTCCGACGGCACCACCTGGACCGAGCTGGGCTCGGCGGCGGCGCCGTTCTCGCTGGCGCTGCTCAAGGCCAACCTGGGCGGAGGCACCTACCGCGCCGAGCCGGTGGCATCCTCGGTGGTGTTCGACAACGTCGGCGTGCGCCCCACCTCGACGGCGCGCGCGACCTGGTGCAAGCCGGGCACGCTGACCGACAACTTCGACGACGGAGTGGTCGGTCGCCCGTGGGGGATCTACCGCGATGGCTCGGGCGCCCTCAGCGAGACCGGCGGCGTGGTGGTCGAGACGGTGCCGGTCAACGCCGCCGGGGGGGCCACGCTGTACTCGCGACAGGCCTTCGATCTGACCAGTTCGATGCTGACGGTGCGGCTGGCGCAGTCGGTCAACGCCGCCACCAGCGCGCTGGCCACCCTGCGCATCGAGGTGCCCGGCCACTACGCCGATGTCACGGTGCAGAACGGCCAGCTCGGCGTCGGCTATGACGACATGACGCTGGCCACCATGACCTATGTGCCGGCCACGCACCGCTGGTTCAGGCTGCGCGAGAGCGGCGGGCAGATGTTCTGGGAGACCTCGGCCGACGGCCTGACCTTCACCCCGCGGCTGACCCGGGCCACGCCGTTCGCGGTCAGCGCCGTGGTCGTGGCCATGGAAGCCTATAGTGGCGCGGGCTTCGCTGCGCCCGGCGCGGCGCACTGGGATGACTACAATCTCCCACCCTGACGCCATTCGCGTCCTGGTGCGCGTGATCGCCGCAGTCAGGGCGGGATCACCTGGAGAGCCGCTGATATACTGAGGTCGCGATGGCTGCGGGCGCGTCAGGATCTCGTGTACCCGCCCACCTGAGGAGCTTCGGCAAGTACACCTTGCTGACGAGGCTCGCGACGGGGGGCATGGCCGAGATCTTCGTCGCGCGCCTCAAGGGTGTGGCCGGGTTCGAGAAGCAGGTCGTCATCAAGCGGATCTTGCCGCACCTGGTCGACGAGGACGGCTTCGTCCAGATGTTCCTCGACGAGGCCCGCATCGCGGCGCGCATCTCGCACCCCAACGTGTGCCAGGTCTACGAGCTCGGCGAGGTCGACGGCCAGTACTTCATCGCCATGGAGTACCTCGAGGGCACCTCGCTGATGGTGCTGCTCAAGAAGCTGATCCGGCTCAAGCAGAACCTGGATCCCGCGCTGGTCGCCGGCGTCATCGCGCAGGCCTGCGAGGGGCTGCACCACGCCCACGAGCTCAAGGGTGACGGCGGCGAGTCGATCGGCGTGGTGCACCGCGACGTGTCGCCGCAGAACCTGTTCCTGACCGGCGACGGCGTGGTCAAGGTGCTCGACTTCGGCATCGCCAAGGCCGCGGGCGCGTCGGCCAAGACGCGCACCGGCACCGTCAAGGGCAAGTACGCGTACATGTCGCCCGAGCAGCTCAAGGGCGAGGCGCTGGACCGGCGCTCCGACGTCTTCGCGCTCGGCGTGGTCACCTACGAGGCGCTCACCGTCAAGCGGCTGTTCTATCGCGAGACCGACTTCCTCATCTTCAAGGCCATCGCCGAGGAGGACATCCCGCAGGTGCGCGCGGTGCGACCTGACGTGCCCGGTGATCTCAACGACACCGTGGCGCGTGCGCTGTCGCGGGCCCGGGATGGGCGCTTCGCGTCGGCGCGCGCCTATGGTGACGCCATCACGCGCGCGGTGTCGCGCATCGGCGGCGTGCTGGGGTCGGCCCAGATCGGCGAGGTCGTGCGCGCGCTGATGGGCGACGAGATGACGACCGAGCGGGCGCAGATCGCCGCGGCGTCTGCGCTGCCCGACGACGGCGCCCAGGTGGTGCACTCGCAGCCGGTCGAGGGCGAGGTGGCGCGCCCGGCCAAGCTGCCGCTGCCGGCGCCGCCGCTGACGCCGCCGCCGGTGCGGCTGGCCGAGATCAGCCTGCAGCTGGCGCTGCCCGCCAAGCTCTCGGTGGGCTCGGGGCTGCGCAAGCGGCGCCCCAGCGAGGATGACACCGCCGAGGACAGCGTCGCGGGCACGCGCGATCCGACCGCGCCCACCGGCGTCAGTGTGCACGGCAGCGCCACCCGTCCCGGCGGCCCGGGCGGCGCTGACGCGGGCGAACCCGCCGAGGCGCCCGACACCGCGGTGGGAGACGAGATCTCGGACAGCGCGGCGCGCGGGGCGGCGGGCTTCGACATCCAGATCGATCCCGAGCTGGGCGGCGAGGACGGCGACGGCGACGGCGCGCCCGCGGGCTCGAGCAGCGTCAGCGCGAGCTCGCTCAAGGCCACGGCGCCGCAAGGCGTGGCGCGGCTGAGCGCGGTGCGTGAGGCCAGTGGCGAGGACTATGGCGACCAGAGCGTGGTCGAGCCGTCGGTGGTGGATGTCGGCCCCGAGCCGCGACGCCGGGTCTGGCTGTATGCGCTGACGGGCGGGCTGGCGCTGGCGGTGGTGGCGGCCTGGGCGCTATGGCCCAAGACGACGCGACCGGTGCAGGCGCACGATGGCAGCAGCGCGCGGGGCGCCGGCGCAGGTGCGACGGTGGTCGCCGGGGCGGCGCGACCAGGCGGGGGCAGTGGCGGCGGGGCGGCGGTGCTGCCGTCCCCGCTGGCCAGCCCGCTGCCGGTGGTCTCGGCCAGCGCGTCGCCCCAGGCGAGCGCCTCGCCGCTGGCGAGCCCGTCCCCCGTGGTCAGCCCCGCGGCCGTCGCGAGTCCGAGCGCCGCCGCGAGTCCGAGCGCCGTCGCGAGTCCGTCGCCGATCGCCCGTGTCAGCCCCTCCCCGCTCGCGAGCGCACCACCGTCACCGTCCGCCAGCGCGTCGCCCAGCCCGTCGCCGCGGGCCAGCGCGTCGCCGTCAGCGTCAGCGTCGGCGTCGGCGTCGGCGTCGCCGCGTCCGTCGTCGTCGCCGATCGCGCGCGACCCCAGCCCCCGGCCCGACCGTCGCCCCGAGCGCTCGCCGACCCCGGTCGATCGCGAGCCCAGCGAGTCGCCCCGGGCCTCGCCCAGCGGCGCGCCCGGCACCTTCAGCATCGACTCGGAGCCCTACGCCACCATCTATGTCGACGGCAAGAAGGTCGGCGACACGCCGCTCTACAAGCTGCCGCTGGCGCCCGGCAAGCACAAGGTGCGCGCGATCTCGGCGGCGGGGACGCAGAACTTCAGCATCGAGGTCCAGCCCGGTCAGGCGCTGCCGCCGCGCAAGCTGCGCTTCGCCGCGCCGCCGTAGCCTGGCGCCCATAGCCCTGGGGCATCGGCCCAGGCTATGATGTGCATGTGACGCCTCCCGCGCGCCGCCGCTGTGCCCTCTCGGGGCTGTGCCTGGCGCTCGGCGCCGTGGCCCTGCCCAGCGTCGCGCGCGCCGAGGACAACGCCTTCCTGGTCCAGGCCCGCGCCGACATCGACGCCGTCGAGTTCGACAAGGCCCGCGAGTCGCTGGAGCGCGCCCTGCTGGCCGGCACCAGCGGCCCCACCCAGCTGGCCGAGATCTATCGCCTCACCGGCGAGGTCGCGGTCGCCGTGGCTGACGCCGACGGCGCCCAGCAGGCCTTCCAGCGCCTGCTTGCGATCGCGCCCGACAGCAAGCTGCGCGACGGCGTGTCGCCCAAGATCACGTCCGCCTTCGAGGCCGCCGCCGCCGCGCTGGGCGGCAAGCGGCTGCGCATCGAGTATGTCACCGGCCCGGGGACGATCACGCTGGTGGTCAGCGACGATCCGCTCGATCTGGTGACCGGGGCAGCCATCGACTATGTCGACGCCGTGGGTGGCAGGCGGACCCAGGTCAAGAAGGGCAAGTTCCGCATCGAGGTCAGCCTCGATGAGGCGGCGCCGGTGCCGCACAAGGTCGCGCTGGCGGCGCTCGACGCCCACGGCAACCGGGTCGCCGAGCTGGGGTCGCTGCGCGAGCCGCTGGCGGTACCCGCGGTGGTCGCCGTCGTCGGCAAGGCTGCTGGCCGGGGGCGCACCCGCGCGTCGCGCTCGTTCCTCGGCAAGGGCTGGCTGTGGGCCGGCATCGCGGTCGCCGCCGCCGGCGCCGGGACCTACTTCGCGCTGCAGGTGAAGCAGGACGAGGACGACCTCGAGACGCTCAACAAGGACAGCATGAACCACAGCTTCTCCGAGGCGCGTGCCATCCAGGACCGCGCCGAGGACCACGCGCTGTACACCAACATCAGCTTCGGCGTCGCCGGCGGCTTCGCCATCCTGGCCACCGTCCTGTTCCTGCGCGGCGACCCCAGGGCCGAGGTCGACGATGAGGATGGCGCCTCGGCGGATGGCGAGTCCAGCGCCCGCCTGGTGCCGTCGCCGACCCGCGGCGGCGCCAGCCTCGAGCTGATCCTGACGTACTGACGTAGCTGCTCGCGTGTAGCGGCCTTGGGCTACACTGCGCCGCGATGACCGCCCCCGATTCCACCGCGTCGATCACCGCCGCCGTCGCCGCCTCGCGTGACTCGCTCGTCGAGCTGTCGCGACGCATCCATGACCATCCCGAGCTGCGCTTCCAGGAAGAGCAGGCCGCCGCCTGGCTGACCGCCGCGGTCGAGGCGGCCGGGGTCGCGGTCGAGCGCAACCTGGCCGGCATGGCGACGGCGTTCCGCGCCAGCATCGGCCCCAAGGGCGGCCCGCGGGTCGCCATCCTGGCCGAGTACGACGCGCTGCCCGAGATCGGCCACGCCTGCGGCCACAACCTCATCGCCACCGGTGCGCTGGGCGCCTTCCTGGCCCTGGCGCGCCGCGCCGACACCCTGACCGGCGAGGTCACGCTGCTGGGCACCCCCGCCGAGGAGGGCGGCGGCGGCAAGATCAAGCTCATCGAGGCGGGCGCCTTCGCGGGGCTCGACGCCGCCATCATGTTTCACCCCTACGACCGCGACGTGCTGGCGCTGCCGGCGCTGGCCAGCGAGTGGATCACCTTCTCGTTCAAGGGCTCGCCGTCGCACGCCTCGGCGGCGCCGTGGGACGGCAACTCGGCGCTGACCGCGGTGATCCAGACCTTTGGCCTCATCGACAGCCTGCGCGTGCACTTCCGCGACGGCTCGCGCGTGCATGGCTTCATCACCAATGGTGGACAGGCTGTCAACATCATCCCCGAGCACGCGGCCTGCCAGTTCAGCGTGCGCGCGACCACGGCGAGCTACCTGCCCAGGCTGGCGGAGCGGGTCATCGACTGCGCGCGCGCCGCCGCGATGGCCACCCGCGCCGAGCTGAGCGTCAACCGCCAGCTCGGCTACAAGGACATGCGCAACAACCTGACCCTGGCGCGCGCCTTCGGCCGCCACCTCGAGAGCACCGGCCGCCAGGCGGTCGAGACCGATCCCGAGGTCGGCGTCGGCTCGACCGACATGGGCGACGTCTCGCACGTGGTGCCCGCGATCCACCCCTACCTGGCGGTGTGCGACAAGGGCGCGTCGATGTGCCACCAGCACGACTTCGCGCGCTTCACGCGCTCGGACCGCGGCATGGACGCCATGCTGGCGGCGGCGCGCGCGATGGCCGCGACGGCGGAGCAGGTGCTGACGGATGGCGAGCTCAGGGCGGCGGCGCACAAGGAGTTTGCAGCAAGGTAAGGTAGGCGCCAGGGCCGGCGCGACTGTGGCACCGGCGCCCGGGATGTGAGGGCTCGCAACGCGAGCTGGCGCACACGCGGTGGCAAAGCGCGCGCAATCACGCCTGGCAGCAGGTGGCACCTGGCTTGCTGAGGCCGAGGTCATGCGAATCGCGACGCGGGTGGCGCTGCTGGTCGGGCTGGGGCTGACATCACTGCTGGGCGCCGAGGTCGCGCGCGCCGACGGCGGCTATGGCGGCATGGGACTGGGGCTGGGGGCGCGGCTGGGTGGTGACCTGGCCAAGGTGTATGACAGCGACGGCGAGGTCGCGGGGCGGATCGTGGCCGGTCAGCGCAGCGGGATCTGGGCCTTCGAGGCCGCCTTCTTCGGCACCGACCTGCACGCCGACGGCGGCAGCAGCAGCGCGAAGTCCTCGACGCTGTCGCTGGGCGGCGACTTCAAGGTCTTCGCGCCGCTGGCCGAGCACCTCGAGGGCTATCTGCGCGCCGGCCTCGGCCACACCTGGATGAGCGGCCTGGCCGCGTCGGCAGCCGACGGTGACGGCCCGTCGTACGAGTATGGCGCCGGCCTGGTCTATGCCTGGCGCTCGCCGAGGTTCGCGGCCGGGGTGTGGGCCGACTACAACCACCAGGTGGTGCGCCTCAAGCGCACCGGCGCGGACGTCCAGGGCACCATCGGCATGCTGACCTTCGGCTTCATGGTCGGGGCCGATCTATAGAGTCATCGCGTCATGCGTCATGCGTCAGGCGTCAGGCGTCAGGCGTCAGGCCGTCGCCAGGCGGCGGGCGGCGCGGGCGGGCGGCCGGAGCTTGCCGTGCTGGGCGAACCACAGCAGGGCGTCGCGCAGCGCGGCCTCCAGCGGGGTCTGCGGCAGGCCGAGCTCGCGCACCGCGCGGCTGCAGTCGGCGGCCAGGCCGAGGCGCGCGATGGCCACGGCGGCAGGCGTGATGAGCGGCGCACGGTGGGTGACGCGGTCAGCGATGGCCAGCGCCACCCGCGCCGCGGCGCCGGCGACCGGCAGCGGCACGCTGAGCACCGGGCGGCGCACCCCGGCGACCTGCATCGCCAGGCGCGCCAGCTCGACCATCGACAGATCGCGGTGGCCGAGCAGGTAGCTCTGGCCGCTGACGCCGTGCTCGGCTGCCAGCAGGTGGCCGGCGGCGATGTCGCGCACGTCGGCGAAGGCGGGCGCGCTGTCGACCCCGGTGACCTGCGGGAGGGAGAGCACGGCGCACAGCAGGCGCCCGGTCGGGGTCGGGCCGATGTCGCCGGGGCCGATGGGGCCACAGGGCGCCACGATGACGACGTCCTGGCCGGCGGCGGCGGCGCGCACCGCGACCTCGTGAGCGTCAGCCTTGCTCTGCGCATAGGCATCGCCCGTCGGCCCCAGCGCGAAGCGGCTCTGCTCGGTGGCGCGCACCCCGGCGCCCTGGCCACCGAAGCGCGCGATCGAGCTGGTGTACACCACGCGGCGCACGCCGGCCTCGCGCGCGGCACGCAGCACGGTGGCGGTGCCGTCCACGTTGACCGCCCGCAGGCGGCGCGCGTCGGGCAGCCACAGCGCGTAGATCGCGGCCAGGTGGAAGACCTGGTCGCAGCCGGCCATGGCCGCGCCCATGCAGGCCAGGTCAGTGACGTCACCGGCCACGCGCTCGAGCTCCAGCCCGGCGAGGTTCGAGACATCCTCGCCGGGGCGATGCAGCGCGCGCACGCGATGGCCAGCCGCGACCAGCTGGCGCGCGACATGGGCGCCGATGAAGCCGGCGGCGCCGGTGACCAGCGCGTTCATGCCGCCTGCAGCGCGAAGTACAGCACCAGGGTCTCCTTGCCGCCGGCGCGCAGCCAGGCCTGACCGAGGTAGAGGTCGGGCGAGAGCTCGCGGATCTCGTCCTTGATGGCGCGGATGAAGAACGGGTTCTCGGGCAGGTCGTAGTCGAGCTGCACGGCGTCGAAGGCGCCCGCGCGCGAGGGACCGACCGAGGTCTCGAAGCGAAACACCTTGAAGCGATCCGAGACCACGCGGTTTCGGCCCTCGCCATGGCCGTCGCCCAGCGCGGTGAACGACTTGCCGCGCCAGGGGAAGCTGTCGGACGAGGCCAGCGTGCGCAGCAGGCCGTTGCCGGTGGCGCCCAGGCCCGGCCAGGCCAGCATGCGCCCGCGCAGATCACCGTGGATCGCGGCCAGCTCGGGCACGCGCGCACCGGCGTACAGGCGGCCCAGGGTGGCGGCGTCGAGCTGCAGCAGCTCGGCGAGGCTGCCCGGGATGGCGGCGGGCGCGGTGAACAGGACGGGGCCGCTGCTGCTGCGCGCGGCCGTGGCGGTGTCGGAGCTCTGCGATGCGGTGGCCATGGTGATCCTCCTCGAGGTGGCTCTTGATATTTCACATACGATGCCGTATGTCAATATGCAGATGGTCGCCAAGCCCCCGCCCAAGGCCAGATCCGCGCAGCGGCCGCGTGCCCCGCGCCGCTATGCCGCCGCCGCCCGCGCCGAGAGCATGCAGGACACCCGTGATGCGCTGCTGGCCGCCGCGGGGTCGCTGTTCGCCGAGCAGGGCCTCGACGCGCCCAGCCTCGACGCCATCTGCGCGCGCGCCGGCCGCACCCGCGGCGCCTTCTATGTGCACTTCCAGGATCGCGACGCCCTGATCGACGCCGTGCTCGAGCACACCGGCCAGCGCTTCCTCGACGCCGTCATCGCCCCCGGCGACGCCCCCGGCGGGCTGGCGCTGACGGTGCAGCGCTTCATCGACACCATGCTGCGCGGCGAGTATCCGCTGACGCAGGAGGACGGCGTCAAGCCGCACCAGCTGCTCGACGCCTGCGCGCGCTCGCCGCGCATCCGGCGCCGCTACCTTGCGCTGATCGCGACCACGCTGGAGCGCGTCGGCGCGCTGATCGCCAGCGGCCAGCGCGGCGGCGCGCTGCGTGCCGATGTCGACGCCACCGTGGTGGCCCACGTCCTGCTGGCCACCGTCATCGGCGCCCAGACCATGCTGGAGCTGAAGGTCCCGCTGGACGTCGCCGCGCTGGCCGCCGCCGTGATGACGCTGCTGCTGGCGCGGTCGCGCTAGTGCCCCCCGTCGAAGATTTCGCGGGCGAAATTTTTGGCGGGAGGCACTAGACCGCGGGCAGCGACAGCGTGAACCGCGCGCCCGGGCCTTCGCCCAGCGTGAGATCGCCGCCCTGTGCCCGCGCCAGCGCGCGGCTCAGCGCCAGGCCCAGCCCCAGACCGGCGGGGCCGTCGCTCGACACCGCCCGCGAGAACGGGCGGAACAGGCGGCGCGCGCGCGGCGGCAGCCCGGGGCCGTGGTCGACCACGCTGACGCGGCCGCCCGCGGGGCCGACCTCGACGCTGACCTCGATGCTGCGATCCGCGCTGTCACGGCTGTACTTCTCGGCGTTGTCGAGCAGGTTGTGCACGATCTGCGCGACCGCGTCGGGATCGAAGCGGGCGTCGGCGACGTCCTCGGGCATGGTCAGCTTCACGCTGGCGCCGGCCGCGCTCAGCGCCGGGCGCGCGCGCTCCACCGCGGCCTCGACACACTCGGCCAGATCGGCGACCCGCGGCCGCACCGCCAGCGCGCCACGCTCCAGCTGGGTGAAGCCGAGCACGTTGCCGACCACGCGACCCAGGCGCGCCGCCTCGTCGGCGATGCGTCGGGCATAGTCGCGCGACTTTTTCGGATCACCCAGGCCCTCGGCCAGCATCTCGCCATACATGGCCAGGCCAGCCAGCGGCGTGCGCAGCTCGTGCGCCGCCGAGGCCGCGAACAGCGAGCGCTGCCGGGCGTGGTGCTCGCTGCGTGACACCAGCGCCACCAGCAGCGCGCCCAGCAGCGCGGCCAGCGCCGCCACCGGGGTGAACTGCCACAGGAAGCGGCGCCGCGTGGCCAGCGCCAGCGCGCGCGCCGCCGCGACATCCGCCTGTGCCGGCGCCACGTCCAGCGCGAAGGCCGCGGCCGCGAAGGCCAGCGCCACGTGGCCGGCGGCCGGCTCGAGGTCGGCGCTCTCGCGCACCACGCGCGCGGTCGGGGCACCCTGCCCCGCCAGCCACGCGGTCAACGCCGCCGGCGACACCAGGAAGCCCTGGGTCAGCGCGCCGTCGGGGGTGCCGACCTGGCGCAGCGCCACCAGCATCGAGACCCCGGCGACCTCGACCGCGTGCCACTGCAGCGGATCGGTGGTGATGATGATGCGCGGCGCGGCCTCGGCAACCGGCGCCTTCTTGCGCAGCTTGGTCCTGGCCTTGGGCTTGCCCGGCGGCAGCGTCGGCGGCGTCGTCGCGGTCGTCGCGGGCACCGCGGCCTCGGGCACCACGTCGGCGCCGAACATGTCGACCTCCTCGTCACCCAGCGGCAGCAGCGCGTCGGGGCCGGTCCGGTCCGACGCCGGCTGCGGCGCGCTGCCCGGGGGCGCCATGTCGGGCAGGCTGGTCGGGCGCGGCAGCGGCAGCCGGCGCGAGGTCTGGTAGATCGAGTTGGAGTTGCTGTTCTGCCAGTAGGCGTTGGGATCCAGCTCCTGGATCACGCGCGTGCGCGCCTCGATGCGGGCGACCTTGTCGTTGTTGCCGTCGCCGACGCTGTCGACCTGGGCGACCTCGACCTGCTGCCCGGTCGGCGGAATCGTCCAGCGCTCGGGGCCACCCTGGGGCGGCGCCTCGGCGCTCTCGAGCCCGGGCGTCAGCGCGGCGACCACGCTGAAGTCGGTGCCCGCGGGCGCGGCGGCCAGCAGGGTCGCGACCTCAGGCCCGAGCTCGCGACGCAGCGCCTCGGCGGCCACGCGGGCGTCGTGGGTCGACAGCTCGGGCACCTCGTCGTTCAGCGTCGGCAGCGTGATGCGCCCGTCGGCGTCGATCTGGAAGTGCGCGCGCACCAGCGCGTCGTCGGGGCCGCCGGCCAGCGGCGACGGGATGACCGACGACCCGATCGTTGCCCCGCGTGGGTCATGGTAGAGGTTCTGATAGTGGTAGTAGGGCCGCTGCGACTCGCGCTCGCGCAGCTCCTCGAGGCGCGCGCTCAGGCGCGCCGACAGCTCCTGGGCCGAGCTCGCGGCGTGCTCGGCCGGCGCCGCCAGCACGGTGGCGACCTGCTGCCGGGTGCGCGCCCAGCCGGTCACGAACCAGGCCGCCAGCGGCGCGCCCAGGCCGACGGTGACCAGCGCGGCGGCCAGCAGGGTGCGCCGGCGCGGGCTGCCCGGCGCACGGCGCGCGCGCTTGCTCGGGCCCGGGCTCGCGCTCGCGCTCGCCTTGCCGGCCTTGCCGCCGCTGTCCGCTGTGGCCCTCATGCTCAGCCCTCGCGCTCGCCCCACGCGTAGCCCAGCCCCTTGATCGACACGATGAGGCGCGGCCGCCCGGGGTCACGCTCGATCTTCTTGCGCAGGTTGGCGATGGTCATGTCGACGGTGCGCGTCTGCATCGACGCCGAGGCGCCCCAGACCTGCTCCAGCAGCTCGGCGCGCGCCACCACGCGCTCGCGATGGCGGTGCAGCCAGCGCAGGATCCCGGCCTCGCGCGCGGTCAACGTCACCTCGGCGCCCTCGCGGCGCGCCACCAGCCGACCCAGATCGAGCTGGCAGCCGTCCATCTCCAGCAGCTCGGCGGCCACCGGCGCCCCGGCGGCGCGGCGCCCCAGCGCCCGCACCCGTGCCAGCAGCTCCTTGGCCGAGAACGGCTTGGTCACATAGTCGTCGGCGCCCTCGGCCAGGCCGCGCACCTTGTCGTCCTCGTCGCCGCGCGCGGTCAGCATCAGGATGGGCAGCCCCGGGCGCGCCAGGCGCAGGCGGCGGCACACCTCGATGCCGTCCATGCGCGGCAGCATCAGGTCGAGCAGCACCAGATCGAACGGCTCGGCCTGGCCGCGCTCGGCCGCGGTCACGCCATCCCCGACCGCCTCGATGGCGTGACCGTCGCCACGCAGCAGATCACTGATGCCCTCTCGGAGCAGCGCCTCGTCCTCCACGACCAGGATCCTCATGTCCCTCACAGCCTCCCTGAGGTGCCGCCTCGGCGCCGTAAATGCCGGGTAAAAGCCCGGAACAGGACTCCCTCGGCTGCGCCGAGGGGGCCTGGGAGACTATACGCCGGAGCCGCCCCGCCTTTTCCGTCCGCGGGCTTGCGCCAGCGCCAGCAGCACCAGGCCCAGCGCCGCGAAGCACAGCTGCCGCGCCCGCTGCACCAGCGCCAGCACCAGGCCCGCCACCGGCGCCATGCCCAGCAGATCGAACAGCGCGTAGTTGCTGCCCTCCGAGACCCCGACCCCGAACGGCACCACGGCCGACACCCACTTGATGACCAGGCTGGACGCCATCATCGACAGCGCGAAGCCCAGCGGCAGCGGCACCCCCAGCGCATGCAGCACCAGCAGGATCTCGCCCTGCGAGGCCAGGTGTGACAGCGCCGACAGCACCAGCGCGTGCAGCAGGTCACCGCGCCGGGCGCCGCGGAACTCGGCCAGCTGGGCGTCGATGGTGCCCAGGCGCTGCTCCCAGGACGCCTCGCGCGCCGGTCCGATGATGCCGAGGCGCCCGAGGCCCCGTGCCAGCGCCGCCAGCGCCCCGCGCCCCATCAGCAGCGCCAGCCCGAGGCCGACGCTGGCCGCGACGCCGGCGCCGACCCACATCGCGATGACCAGGTTGCGCGGCAGCTCGACGCGCGCCGCAATCACGAAGATGCCGAGCACCAGCACCAGCACGTTGACCCACAGCGCGGCCAGGTTGAACAGCAAGATCCCCGACACCGCGCGACCACGGGGCGCGCCGGCCTCGTACAGCAACGTCACCTTGGTGACCTCGCCCAGGTTGCCGCCCGGGGTGACCAGGTTGATGGCGTGGCCCGACAGCTGCGCGACCAGGCCGCTGACGAAGGACATCGGCGCGTCGGGCGCGCGCACCAGCAGCTGGATGATGCGGCCGTCGAGCACATGCGCGATGAGCTGCACCGCCAGCACCGCGAAGAACCAGCCGCCGATGGTGCTCAGCCGCTCGCCCAGGGTGCGCACCCCGGCGTGCGTGAGCAGCCAGGCCAGGCCGCCGAGGCCGGCCACCAGCGAGACCCGGTTGAAGACCCTGACCCAGCGCGGGACGGCAGCGGCCATCAGTCGGCGGCGCCGTGCCTGCCCGCGCCGCGCGCGAAGCGCTGCGCCCCGGCCAGGGCGTCGACCGCGAGGGACGCCATGCCGTGCTCGAGCTCGTTGCGCAGGGCGGCGCCGAGCTCGAGGCCGTCCTGCTGGTAGGCCGACAGTCGATCGTGGCGCAGGCACGCCTGCGGCAACGCGGCCAGCTGCTGCGCCAGCTGCTCCGCCACCGCGCGCGACTGGCCGCGCGGCACCACACGGGTCGCCAGCCCGATGGCCAGCGCCTCGGCGGCGCCGACGCCGCGGCCGGTCAGGATCAGATCGAGCGCCCGCCCCAGCCCGATGATGCGCGGCAGCCGCACCGTGCCACCGTCGATCAGCGGCACGCCCCAGCGTCGGCAGTACACGCCCAGCACGGCGTCCTCCTCCACGATGCGCAGGTCGCACCACAGCGCCAGCTCGAGCCCGCCGGCCACGGCGGCGCCCGCGATGGCCGCGATGACCGGCTTGCCGAGCAGCATGCGCGTCGGGCCCAGCGGACCATCACCATCGGGCGCGACCCGGTTGGGTTCCCCTCGCGACACCGCCTTGAGATCGGCGCCGGCGCAGAAGCTGCCATGGTCGCCCCACAGCACGCCGACATGACAGGCGTCGTCAGCGTCGAAGGCGCGAAAAGCGTCGGCCAGCGCGCTGGCGGTGCCGGCGTCGACCGCGTTCTTCACGCCGGGACGATCGATGATGACGGTGCAAATCGGCGGCTGGCGCTCGACGCGGACTCCCATGCCGGCAGGGTATCACTTGGCGGTGATGCGCAGCCGGTAGGTGCCGAAGTCGGTGTCGCCGAAGCCGGTGGCGACCAGGTTGATGCGCACGCCGCTGTTCAGGTTGAAGTTCGAGACCAGGGCGCCGATCGAGGTGCCGCCGCCGGCGCGATCGTCGTTGCCGGCGGCACACTGCAGCGGGTTGGCCGGGATGGCGATGCTGGTATAGATGACGATGTACGGATCGGGATGGCTCAGGGCGGCGTCCTCGTCGGTGCCCTCCATCGCGAAGTCGTAGTTCTTGCTGGCGGCGCCCAGGTTGCAGAACACGTGCTGCGCGCGCGGGACGGCGAGACCGAACGACGAGTAGTCGCTCGCCGGGCAGGTGGTGGCCAGCGGACGCAGCCACTTCTCGGACGCCGCGGTGGTGGCGCCCATCACCGTGATCGAACCGGTCTGCGGCAGCGGGGTGCAGTTCAGCGCGGCGTCGGCGCCGCCCACGACCTGGGCGTCGGGCACCCGGGCGTCGGGCATCGCGGCCGCGGCATCGATGGGCAGGCTGACGGCGGCGTCGATGGGCACCGCGACCGCGGAGTCGAGGTCTTCAGGGGTCAGGCTGGTGTCACGGCTGCCGGCGTCGGTCACCGGCTGGTCCTTGCCGGCGTCGGGCTCGGGGCTGGGCAGGCTGTTGCCGGCGCTGGCGCAGCCGAGCGCGAAAAAGACGGGAAGCAGGAGGGCGAGCGCTGGACGGATCGACACGACCACGGGTTCTGCACGATCCGAGCCGCGGCGAAGTGGTTGATCTCGCGTGCGCGAACCGGGGACAAATGCCCCAGCGGCAACCTCGACTGGCCGGTGGACCCGCCAGTGGTTGCGCAAGCTGGACAAGCCGGGTACACCCGCGCCATGCGAGGACGCGTGATCTCGGCGCTGCTGCTGGCGGCGCTGACACAGGGTGCGTGGGCCAAGGCGCCCGCGAAGGCGAAGCCAGAGGCGGCGCCCAGCTTGAAGTACCAGGCTTTCGAGCTGCCCAACGGCCTGCGTGTGCTGGTGCACGAGGATCACGCCACCCCGCAGGTCGCGGTGGTGACCTGGTTCCGCGTCGGCTCCAAGGACGAGCGGCCCGGGCGCACCGGCTTCGCGCACCTGTTCGAGCACATCATGTTCAAGGGCTCGGCGCACGTGCCCGACGGCAAGCTCGATGTGCTGCTCGAGGGCGCCGGCGGCTGGTCGAACGCCTTCACCTCCAGCGACATGACGGTGTACCAGAACGTCGCGCAGTCGAACTTCCTGGGCATGACGCTGTGGCTGGACGCCGACCGCCTCGCCGGCCTGACCGACACGCTGGACCAGGCCAAGCTCGACAACCAGCGCGACGTGGTGCGCAACGAGCGCCGCCAGAGCTACGAGAACGCGCCCTACGGCATGGCAGAGCTGCTCAACCTCGAGCAGCTATGGCCCAAGGACTTCGGCTACCACTGGAGCACCATCGGCTATCACGAGGATCTGGTCGCGGCCTCGACCGCTGACGTGAAGCAGTTCTTCGACAACTTCTACGTGCCCAACAACGCGACCATGGTCATCGCGGGCGATGTGACGCCCAAGGCGGCGCGCGCGCTGGTGACCAAGTATTTCGGCTGGATCCCGCGCGGCCCCGAGCCGGCGCGCCCGAGCTATCCCGAGCCGGCGCCGCTCACGAAGGAGATCCGCATCAGCGATACCGACCAGGTCCAGGTGCCGCGCGTGTTCATCACCTTCCGCGGCCCGGTGACCTTCAGCGCCGACGAGCCGGCGCTCGACCTGGCCGCCGACGTGCTGGCCGCGGGCAAGTCGAGCCGCCTGTACGAGCGCCTGGTCTATCGCGAGCGGCTGGCCCAGGACGTCGAGGCCGGCTTCTCGGGCGAGGAGCTGGGCGGCAACTTCCAGATCGTCGCCACCTGCAAGCCGGGCGTGGCGCCCGCCAAGCTGATCGCCGCCATCACCGAGGAGCTGGCCACGCTGGGCCGGACGCCGCCCGCGGCCGACGAGCTCGCGCGCGCGCAGAACGCCCACGAGGCCGCCTTCCTGCGCGGCCTCGAGCCGGTGATGTCGCGCGCCATCCAGCTGGCGCAGTACGCGGTGCAGGCGGGGGATGCCAGCTACCTCGGCAAGGATCTGGCGCGCTACCGCGCGGTGACGCCCGCGGCGGTCAGCGCCGTGGTCAGCAAGTGGCTGACGCCGACGGCGCGCGTGGTGCTGACCATCTCGCCCGAGCCCAAGCCGGTGGTCAAGAAGCCGGTGGTCAAGAAGCCGGTGGCCAAGCCGGTGGTCAAGCCGACGCCCGTGAAGGGAGGCAAGTGATGCGCAACCTGAAGCGGATGAGCCTGGCGGGCCTGAGCCCGGCGGCGGCGCTGCTGCTGGTGGTGACCGCGAGCGCGGCCAGCGCGCGCAGCGCGCCGTGGGACAAGTCGGGCATCGAGGACTGGGCCGCGGTGCCCGCGCCGGGGGCCGAGCCGAAGTGGAAGGCGCCCAAGGCGAAGCACTTCACGCTGAAGAATGGCCTGCGCGTGGTGGTCATCGAGAACCACCGCCTGCCCGTGGTCGCCTTCGAGCTGGTCGTCAACCATGCTGGCAGCGCGGCCGATCCGGTCGGCAAGGCCGGGCTGGCGTCGTTCACCGCAGATCTGCTCGACGAGGGCACCGGTGACCTGGGCGCGCTGGCCATCTCGGAGCGCCTGGATCAGCTCGGCGCCGAGGCCGGCTTCGCCACCAGCACCGAGGCGGCGTGGGCCAGCCTGTCGTCGCTCCAGCGCACGATGGATGACAGCTTCGACCTGTGGGCGCGCATGATCACCGAGCCGGCGTTCGCCGAGGCCGAGGTCAAGCGGGTGCACGCCGACCGCATGACCTCGCTGGCGCTGCGCCGCGACCGCCCGCGCGAGATCGCCTCGCTGCTGCTGCAGGGCGCGCTGTTCGGGGCCGACAGCGCGTATGGCCACCCGGGTGCGGGCTATGCCGCCGACCTCGGCAAGCTGGGCGCCGCCGAGGCGCGCGCGTTCTACCAGGCGCGCTGGACGCCGGCCAACGCCATCCTGGTGGTGGCCGGGGACATCACGCGCAAGCAGCTGGAGCCGCGGCTGACGCGCCTTGCGGCCTGGAAGGGCGTCAGCGCGAGCGAGGCCGCGCCGGCGGCCGCCCCGTTGCCGGTCGGCGGCGGGCCGCGCCTGCTGGTGGTCGATCGGCCGGGCGCCGAGCAGACCGATCTGCGCATGGGGCTGCCGGTGTTTCCGCGCACTGATGCGCGCTATGCGAAGTTCGAGGTGCTGCGCACCATCCTGGGCGATGGCTTCACCAGCCGCCTGGTGCAGCGCCTGCGCGAGCAGCTGGGCTACACCTACGGCATCGCGGCGCGGGTGGACTGGCGCCGGGCGCCGTCGCCGTTCACCATCGCCAGCGCGCTGGTCAGCCCCAAGACCATCGAGGGCATGGGCGAGATCACGACCATTGTGGACGCGCTGGCCAGCACCGCGGTGCCCGCTGACGAGCTCGACAAGGCCAAGCTCAACATCGTGCGCGCGTTCCCGCAGCAGTTCGAGACCAACGAGGGCATCGCCAGCGCGTATGCCGAGCTGGCCATCTTCGGGCTGCCCGACAGCTGGTTCGCCAGCCACGTGGCGGCGGTGCGCAAGGTGACCGCGAAGGACGTGCAGGAGCTGTCGGCCGCGCTGCTGCCGGTGGGCGGCATGAAGGTCGCGCTGGTCGGCGATCTGAAGCTGCTCGGGCCGCAGCTGGGCAAGCTCGGGCTGGGGGATGCGGTGGAGTTCGACGCCGACGGGCTGGCGCCCAAGAAGAAGTAGAAGTTGAAGTAACGCTTGAAGGATCGGCGGCGCAGCGGGATGGGACTCCTCGAAGCTGCGCTTCGAGGGGCCTAACGCGGTTCGGGGTCGATCGGCGTGGACGACGCCACCACCGGGAGATCCTCGATCATGCGCGGCGGGGGCGGCTCCTCGGGCAGGTGATCGCCGAAAGTGCCGTCCATCAGCTTGCCGATCATCTCGCTGTTGGGGATGCGCGCGGCGAAGTCGTGCCACACACGCTGGTCGTTCTCGCAGGTGTACAGGCGACAGATCAGGGGGCGCGCCTCGAACACGCCGCAGCGGCCCGAGGGGCGCTCCTGGTGCACGCAGTGGCCCTCGGCGTTCTTGCGGATCCAGTACGGGCGGCCGTGATCCCAGCGCACGATCCCCTCCTGGATGTCCTTCACCTGCAGCGCGTGCTCGAGGTAGCAGCACACGCCCTTGCACAGGTGCATGCGGGCGTCACAGTCGACCGGGTTCGACGGCGCGGCGTACTTGTCGGCGGGGTCGCCGTTGAGCGACAGCTGGACCTGCCTCGACCAGTGTCGATCCTTGAGCGACTCCTTGACCCGGCTGTTCATCTCGCGCAGCTCGGCCTGGGTGCACAGGCCCTTCTCCATCATGAGCTCCATCGCCGAGAACACCCAGGCGGCCAGATCGTGGACGCGCTCCAGGGTGTTGATCTCGGCGGCGTGGGCGTGCAGCGCGCTGCGGTCGAGCTGACGGTCGAGCTCGTGGGCCCAGCCGTCGTCGATCACGGGCAGGTGGCGCCTCAGCTTGGCGGGTTCGTCGGCCATGCGTCAGCCTACCCGATCGGCTATCGTTATCACCATGTCAGGCGGGCCCTCTTCCGACACCGAGCTGCGCAACGCCGTGCAGGAGCTGACCGGGGCGCTCATCGAGCTGCACCGCGCCGCCATGAACGCCGCCACCATGGCCTTCGAGCAGGAGCGCGGTGCCGTGGGCACCCGGCTGCGCCTGCTCGAGCTCCTGATGCACGACCCGTTCTTCGCCTGGCTGCGCCCGCTGTCGGGGCTGATGGCGGCCATCGACGAGGGGCTGGACGACCCCGAGCCCATCGATCACACGGTGGCCGCCGATGCGCGGGCCATCGTCGAGCACCTGCTGGATCCGCCCGAGGGCGCCGCGCGCGAGCTGGCCGACGGCCTGGCCGTGCTGCTGCAGCGCGAGGCCGACGTGGTGCTGGCGGCGGGCGCCCTGCGCAAGCAGCTGGCCAGGTTGCCGCGCCACCCGCCGGGCAGCCATCACGAGGCACACACCCGCTGGCACGCCCGCCATCGCCCGCGCCCGCATCCGCGCCGCCAGGCGTAGGCCACTCTCAAGGACAGGTCAGCTGCACCGGGATCGGGATGGCGCTCTCGCCCGGGCCGGCGGCGCCCAGCTGGCTGGAGTCGTTGCGGCCCCAGCACGACACCCCGGCGCGGCGCAGCACACAGGTGAAGTCGTCGCCCGCCGAGACCTCGACGGCGTCGCCGATGGCGGGCACCTCGAGCGGCATGCGCGACCGGTTGTCGCCCGCGATGGCCGGCTGGCCCAGCTGCGAGGCCGTGTTGTCGCCCCAGCACAGCACCTTGCCGACGTCGGTGACCGCACAGGTGTGCTGGCCGCCCGCGGCCAGGCTGACCACCGGGGGCAGCGAGGTGATGCGCATCGGGGTCGCGCGCGACGTGGTGAAGTCGCCCAGCTGACCGCGATCATTGTTGCCCCAGCACCAGACCTCGGTGCCCACCAGGGCGCAGCTGTGCTGGCCGCCCAGCGCCAGCCGGGTCGCCCCGGTGATGCCGGCGACCTGCATCGGGACCAGGCTGTCGGCGGCCGGCGTGCGCCCCAGCTGCAGTCCGTCGTTGTCGCCCCAGCAGGTCACCGCGCCGCCGGGGAGCAGGGCACAGGTGTGGTACTGGCCGGCGACCACCGCGGTGGCGCCGGTGACCGCGACCGGGGCGACGTTGAGGCTCCAGGTGCGGCTCGGCTCGGTGACCGGGGTGGCATAGCCGAGCTGGGCCTCGTCGTTGGCGCCGGTGCAGTAGATCTGGCCGCCCGCGAGCACGCAGGTGTGCCAGCGGCCCGCGGCGATCATGGTGATGCCGGTCAGCTCGGCGGCCGGGGTGGTGGTGCGCGGCGGGGCGTAGTCGCCGAAGTGGCTGGCGTTGGTGCCGTCGCCGCACTGGCCGTTGAAGTTGGCGCCCACGCACCACATGTGGCCATCGGCGTCGAGCAGGACGATGTGCTCGGCG
>Ga0154020_10002279_pt1 | contig 23301 bp, 16 predicted proteins | sample Klosneuvirus_201_FD_109709 | JGI IMG/M metagenome (GOLD analysis project Ga0154020, IMG submission 109709) | Active sludge microbial communities from wastewater, Klosterneuburg, Austria - Klosneuvirus_20160825_MG | ecosystem: Engineered > WWTP > Aerobic digester > Activated sludge | place...
ACCATTTACAAAGACGATGACCAATCGTATGACCTTTGGCAAAAAGTGGGCATCAAGGCCAACCGCATTTTGCGCTTTGGCGAGAAAGACAATTTCTGGAGCATGGGCCCCACCGGCCCGTGCGGCCCAAACTCCGAGATTCACTACTTCACCGGCAAGCTGCAAGACAACGACCCCAAGTGGGTGAACAACGATGACGACCCGAACGAGACGACGGTCGAAGTGTGGAATCTGGTGTTCATGCAGTTCAATCGCACCGAAGACGGCGTGCTGCATCCCCTGCCCCAAACCGGCGTGGACACGGGCATGGGCTTTGAGCGCCTGTGCCGCCTGATTGAGGGCGGCGAGAGCAATTACGATACCGACTTGTTCATGCCAATCATGGACAAAGTTCAGCAACTGGCCGGGCAAACCAACGCCGCGCGCAAAGAGCAATTTGTGGCCTACCGCGTCATCGCAGACCATGTTCGCGCCGCCACTTTCCTCATTGGGGATGGAGTTTTGCCGGGCAACGAAGGCCGCAACTATGTGCTGCGCATGGTGATGCGCCGCGCCATGCGTTATGGCCGCGACCTGGGGTTTGAGGCGCCGTTCCTTTACCAAACGGCCGAGGCGGTGATTGACAAGATGGGCGGGTATTACACCGAGCTGCTCAACCGCCGCGAACACATTCTAAAAACCATTCACGCCGAAGAAGAGCGTTTTGAGCGCACGCTGGATCAAGGTCTGGAGCGCCTGAACGAAGCGCTGGCCCAAACCGAATCCAAAGAACTAAACGGCGAGGCCGCGTTTAAGCTGTATGACACCTACGGGATGCCGCTGGAGATCACGCGAGACGTGGCAAAACTGCGCGGGTATTCGGTGGATGAGGCTGGGTTTGCCGCGGCTCGCGAGGCCAGCCGCGAGCGCAACCGCGCCAGCGGAAAATTCACCGCCGATTTTGACAAACAGCAAAGCTACGCCGATGTGTTGAATGAACTCAAGGCCGATGGGTTTGTGGGCGAGAACGGCACGACCAACGCCCCGTATGGCGACCTCAGGCTAAACACAAAAGTGGCGGCCATTTTGTATGATGGGCAACCGGTTGACCATGCGGAAAGCGGGCAGGCGGTGGAAGTTGTGCTGCCAGAAACGCCCTTTTACCTTGAAAGCGGCGGCCAGGTGACAGACACCGGCATGATTTGCGCCGCCACCAACGCCCAAACGGGCGAAGAACCCGCCTGGTGTCTGCGCGTGACCGATGCGCGCCGCATCATTCCGGGTCTCATCACCCACGTGTGCGAGGTGGTGTACGGCCAGCCGCGCACGGGCGATGCCTGCGTGGCGCAGGTGGACGAAGCACGCCGCAACGCCATCCGCCGCAACCACACCGCCACCCACATTTTGCAAAAGAGCCTGCGCGCGACGCTAGGCAGCCATGTGGGCCAGCAAGGCTCGCTGGTTGCGCCCGACCGCCTGCGCTTTGACTTCTCGCACAGCGCGGCGCTTTCGCCCGATGAAATTGCGCAAGTGACCGACGCGATGAACGACGCGATTTTGGCGAATTACCCAGTGAGCATTGCCCAACGCGCCTACAAAGAGGCGCTGGCCGCTGGCGCGATGGCTTTCTTTAGCGAGAAATACGGCGACGTGGTGCGCGTGGTCAGCATTGGCGATGAGGATCAGCCCGCGTTTAGCATGGAGCTGTGCGGCGGCACGCACGTGGATGCGACCGGCGATATTGGTCAGGCGCTGGTGGTGAGCGAGAGCGCGGTAGCCAGCGGTGTGCGGCGCATTGAGGTTGTGACCGGGCGCGGCGCGTTGGAGTTGGCGCGCGGCCAGCAAAAGCAACTGGTCGAGATTTCGCGCACCCTGAACACATCCCCAGACAAAGCCGCCGAACAAACCAAGCATGTGATGGCGCAATTGAGCGAGACGCAAAAGGCGCTGGACAAAGCGCAAAAAGAGCTGATTCGCTACCGCTTTAATGACACGCTGGCAAAAACCGAAACGCTGAACGGCGTCCCGGTTCTCATTGCCCGCGTGGAGGTGGATGGCGCAGACCGCCTGCGCGAGATGAGCGATTGGTTCCGCGAGAAGCACCAGAGCGGCGTGGTCGTGCTGGGCGCGGTCAGCGCAGATAAACCCGCCTTGCTGGTGGGTGTCTCGCAAGACCTGAACAAGCGCGGCATTGAGGCCGGTAAACTCATCAAAGAAATCGCGGCAATTGTTGGCGGCAGCGGCGGTGGCCGCCCCACCCTGGCCCAGGCCGGCGGCAAAGACCCTGCCCGGCTGGATGAGGCGCTGGAGAAAGCGCGAACGACCCTGGAAAAAACAATTAACGGATGACAGACGGGAGACGGAGGACGGAAGACGGCAGTGACCGTCTCCAGTCATCCGTCTCCCGTCTGCCATCCAGCAACAAACTACTAGCAACTAACTTTGATCGCCCGAATAATTCACCTGAGCGAGAACGACGACGCGGCCAGCGTGGCAGACAACCTTGAGTGGGCCAACGCCAACCGGGTTGTGCTGGTCGTCCCGCCGGGTTCACCTTTGCGCACGGAGCTGGACTTCGCGCGCATCACCCGCGCCGCCCGCGCAAGCGGGTGCGAGGCGGCCATCGTCTCTGGCAACCGCTCCATCCGCGCGTTGGCAAACGAGGTGGGGCTTGCCAGCTTTGCCAGCATGGACAACGCCGCCACCCGCGAATGGATGGGCAGCGATGACGTTGAGCCGCTCACCCGCCAAACAGCGCCGCGCCGGTTTCAGCCCAACTCGTTGCGGCGGTTTTTTCCCTCGCGCAATTGGTTTGGCATCGCAAGCAGCATCCTCATTGGGCTGGTCACGCTGGGGGTGATGGGGCTGGCGATTGCGGCGATTGTCCCATCGGCCACCATTACCCTGACCGCAGACAAAACCAACGTGAGCGCCATTGTGCCGGTGAGCCTGGACACCGCCGTTACGCGGCCCAGCGCCACCACAAAAGTTGTGCCTGCTCAGCGGGTGGATGTGGTTGTGGGCGGCGCGATGACCGTGCCCGCCACCGGCAAAAAGGATGTGCCCAAGTTCAAAGCCACTGGGCAGGTCACGTTTTTTAACATTCTGGCTCAGCCATACACCGTGCCAAGAAATACGGTCGTGCGGTCATCGGCCACCGGCAACGTGGTGCGGTTTATCACGCTGGGCGAAGTGGCGCTGGCGCCCGGCGGGCAAGGCAGCGTTGGCATTGAGGCGATTGAGGAAGGCTCGTCGGGGAATGTTCCCGCCAACACGATCAACGTGATCGAAGGCGTGCCCTCCATCGCCGCGAGAGCCATCAACCTGGGCGGCACGGGCGGCGGCGGCGGCGAGAGCGTGAGCGCGGTGACGAACGATGATTTTGTGCGCGCCCGCGCCGCGCTGCGCCGTCAATTGGTGGCGCAGGCCAGTGATTTGATGGCGAAGAACGAGAAAGTTGTGAACAACGGGCTGTATGTTTTGCCCGATACGATGTTTGTGGCTGATGTGCAAGATGAAAGTTTTGACCGCTTTGTGGGCGAGCAGGCCCAGAACGTAACGCTGAACATGCGCCTGCAAATCGCGGGGTTGGCGATTCAACCCACCGATCTGGATGTGATTGCGCGGGGCGCGCTGGCAAGCCGCGTGCCGCGCGGGTTTGACCTGCTGGATGTGAGCACCGAGCGCGGGAGCGTGGCCGAAGAAGGCGGGTCGGATATTGAGTATTTTGTAAACGCCAGCGGCATTGCAGGCACGCGCATAGATGAGGAGAGCGTGAAGAAGCTGGTGCGCGGCAAATCTCCGGCAGAAGCGATCAAGATTCTAAGCGGCGCGTATCCGCTCAAGTCCACGCCAAAAATTGTGATCTCGCCAGATTGGCTGGCAAAAATGCTTGACCGCATTCCGCTTGCGCCCATGCGCATCAACGTGAAAGTGGTGAGAGAGTAATATCCAAGCGCCCGGAGCGCTTTTCCAGCGCTCCGGGCGCTCTTGCGATCATGGCACGAAGTATTTGTTTGGATGTGGGCTTGCGGCGGGTGGGCGTGGCCGTGTGCGATGAGTCTAAGATGATCGCGCGGCCACTGCGCGTGCTGGAGCTAAAAAAGGGGATGGAACCCGCGCAGGCCGCGCAGCTTGTGTTTGGCGAGCTGGCGCGGATGAGCGAATACGCCCAGTCGGATGAGGTGGTCATTGGCTATCCGCTAAACTCGGATGGAAGCCAGAGTGAGCAAACGCGGCTGGTGCTGGCGTTTGTGGATGAAGCGCGCAAGCTCGCCGCGTTGCCCATCAAGCTGGCAGACGAGCGATACAGCACCGCGGCCGCGAGAGAAATTATTGGCGCGAAAAAGCGCAAAAAGCAAGACACGCACGATGACGCGCACGCGGCGGCCATCATTTTGCAAAGGTATTTGGACGAGCAATTACGAATTACGAATTACGAATTATGAGAATGTCATCTCGAAAGCAACGCAAAACCATCATAAACATTGCGTTGTTTGTGGTTGCCTTGGGCGCGTTGGCATGGGCGGGGTCGCAATTGTTTGGCCGTTTGGGCAACATCAACGCCAACACATCGCGCATCACCAATTTTGATAAAAGCATTCTGGGCACGTATATTGACCTGCTGCGCTCGCGCGATATTGACACGCCCGTGAGCAACGACCCCAGCACCGTGCCATTCGTGGTCGGCAAGGGTGAATCGGTGCAAGCCATTGGGCAAAACCTGCAAAAACAAGGGCTGATCAAAGACGCCGAATTGTTCCGGTTGTATGTGCGGCTAAACGGGCTGGATGCCACGATCAACGCGGGCAACTTCACCCTGCGCAGAAACATGAGCATCTCCGAGATCGCCAGCGTGCTTCAGCGCGGCACGGCGGCGGAGGTGAGCGTGACCATCCCAGAAGGCAAACGCGTTGAGGAAGTGGCCGAGATTTTGCAAAAGCAGGTGGGCATCAACAAAGACGAATTTTTGCGGCTGGCCCGCCAGCCCAATTTTGCGTATTCCTTCCTGAAAGATTTGCCAAACACGGCTTCCATCGAGGGGTATCTGTTCCCCGACACCTACCGGTTGCCCATCAACCCCAGCGCCCAAGACGCGCTTTTGCGCATGTTGGACAACTACGAGCAAAAAGTGGCCCCGCTGATGGCGCAGGCCAAGTTGTCTGGCTCAATCAAAACCCCGCGCGATGTGCTGGCGATGGCCAGCATCGTGGAGCGCGAGGCGGTGAACGCGGCAGAACGCCCCACCATCGCCAGCGTGTATCTCAACCGCCTAAAAATTGGCATGCCTTTGCAGGCCGACCCCACCACGCAATACGCGCTGGGGTTTGACCCCAAGCAAAACACCTGGTGGCGCACACTCACGTTTGAGGATTACAAATACAACGACCCGGCGGGTTACAACACGTATGTCAACCCGGCCATGCCGCCGGGGCCAATCGCCAGCCCGGGTCTCAGCTCCATTCAGGCGGTGCTAAACCCGGCCAATACCGAGTATTACTTTTTCGTGGCGGCGTGCAATGGCAGCGGGGTGCATCAATTCTCAAAGACGTTCGCAGAACATCAAAGCAAATTGTGTAATTGAATTCTGAATTCTGGCTGGACTTACGCAAAGCCGCGTTAATTTCGTGAAAATGATGAAATAAACCGAAGGCTTAGGCGTAGGGGCGAGGCATGCCTCGCCCCTGCTACGCGCCATTTAGCGCGTTCAAGGGAGTTTTTGCGTAAGTCCAGTTCTGAATGCAGAAAGATGCCAAGCCGGTCTTATTTCAGCATTCAACATTCAGAATTCAACATTCAAGATTCTTACTTTCGCAAAAGCTGTTCCGCGCTTTGCAGGCCGGGTTTGCCCTCGGTGCCCAGCATTTGGGCCAGCTCTTCCACGCGTTGCTTGCGGTTGAGGGATCTCACGCTGGTGGTGGTTCGGCCATCATGCAAAAGTTTTTCAACCTTGAAGTGCGCGTCGGCAAAACCGGCAAGCTGGGGCAGATGGGTGATGCACAACACCTGATGCGCGGCGGCCAGCGCAGACAGCTTCTCGCCCACAACTGTGCCCACGCGCCCGCCAATGCCCTGGTCAATCTCGTCAAATATCAGCGTGGGCGTGCTGTCTGCGCGAGACAACACCGCCTTGAGCGCCAGCATCAGCCGGGCGCTCTCGCCGCCGCTGGCCACTTTTACCAGCGGCTTCAAGCCTTCGCCCAGGTTCGGCGCAATCATGAACTCCACGCGGTCAACGCCGGTGGCGTCAAACCCATGCCCGTCCGGGCTGCCATCACCCAAAGGCAAAAGCTGAACCGCAAATGTTGCGCCGCCCATGCGCAGGTCTTGCAATTCTGTCTCCACCGCTTTGCCCAAATTGGCAGCGGCGGTTTTGCGCCTGGCCGAGAGGTCTTTGGCGAGCTTCATAAACTCACCGCGCAACGCCTTCTCGCGGCCCTGAATTTCCTCAATGCGCTCCGCGCTGGTCTCAATCAACTCCAGCTCTTTCTCGGCGTTCTCGCCAAACAAAATCACAGAATCCAGCGTGTCGCCATATTTGCGCTTTAGTTTTTTAATTCCCTCCAGCCGCGATTCAACATACGCCAGCCGCTTGGGATTAAACTCAATCTGGTCGCGGTAATCGCGCAGCATCCGCGCCACTTCGTCAATTTGCGCGGTGGCCTCGCCCAGCGCCTTGGCGTAGTCTTCAAACTGTTTGTCAAAACGGATGAGGTTCTGGATGGCGCGGCTGGCCTGCGCAATTTGGTCCAGCGCGGCGGGCTGCTCGCGCGTGGATTCATACAACGCGCCAAACGCCTCGCTGGCATACTCCGAGAGCGCCTCGGCGTTGGAAAGGCGGGTGTGTTCCTCCAAAAGCGCGGCTTCTTCGTTGGGCTTTAGCTTGGCCGCGCGTATCTCCTCCACCTGAAACTTGAGCATGTCGCGGCGGCGTTCGCGCTCGCGCACGCCATCCACCAATTCCTTGAGATCGCGCTGAGCCTTGCGCACCTCATGAAATTTGTCCGCCGCTTTTGCGCGCAATTCCCAAACGTTGGCGTAATGATCCAGCAAATTGATGTGCTCTTTCACCCGCAAAAGCGAAAGATGTTCGCTCTGGCCGTGCACATCCACCAGCAGCTCGCCCAGCTCGCGCAAAATGTTTTGCGTCACGCTGCGCCCGTTCACCCGGCAGATGGTGCGCCCGCTGGCCCGCACCTCGCGTGAGAGCGTGATTGTGGCCGGGTCGTCATTTTCCAGCCCGTTGGCGGTGAGAAGTTGAGCAATGTTGCCCACCCCAGCCTCCTCCCGCCCTTCGACACGCTCAGGGCGAGCGGGCTGCGCATGGGCCAAAGTGAACACGCCCTCAATCAACGCCCGCTCTGCGCCCGCGCGAACCATGCCCGGCTCGGCCTTATCGCCCAGCAAAAGCGCAATTGAATCCACGATGATGGACTTGCCCGCGCCGGTCTCGCCGGTAAGCACGTTAAGACCGCCGGAAAATTCCACATCCAGCGATTCGATGATGGCGAAGTCACGGACACGTAATTCGGTGAGCATCTCAATTACGAATTACGAATTACGAATTACGAATTACGCAGCCTCTCCGGTTTCGTAATTCGTAATTCGTAATTCGTAATTATTTTCTAACAACAGCGCCCAATTGTCCTTCCAAATTCCGAATGATCTTGTTGCGTGCTTTTTCCACGTCCGCATCGCCCAGCGTGCGATCATCGGCCATAAACTCCAGCGAGTAGGCCAGGCTCTTTTTGCCCGCGCCCAAACTTTCGCCGCGATACACATCAAACAGCGTGATTTTGCGCAACAAATTGCCGCCCGACCTGCGGATGGCGCTCTCGACCTGCGCGGCGGGCAACGCCTCATCCACGATCACCGCCAGGTCTTCGCTCACCGCCGGGAAACGCGGCACGTCTTGCGTTTGGGTGATCTCGCTGGCGATCTCGCGCAAGGCGGCCATGTCCAGCTCGGCCAAAAACGCGGGCGCAGCAATCTCAAACTGCTCGCGCACCAGCGGATGCACCTCGCCGAACACACCCAGCCGTTTGCCATTGCCAAACACCTCGGCGGTGCGCCCTGGGTAATAGGTTGGATGGGTCGCCGGTTTGTAATCGGCTTTCACGTTCAACGCGGCCAGCGCGTTTTCAACCGCGCCCTTGATGTCATAGAAATCCATCGGCGTGTCGGCGGCCTCGTGCCACGTGCGCGCGCCGCGCACGCCGCCCATCACCATGCCCAGGCGCGGGAGTTCGTCTGGCACAGCGCCATCTTCCGCGGGCCAATACACCGCGCCCACCTCAAACATCTCGGCGCTGGGGTGATGGCGCAAGTTGCTCGCCAAAATTTCCAGCAAACCCGCCGCCATGCTGTGCCGCATCACGGTTCGGTCTGGGGTGATGGGGTTGAGCAGGGTCACATATTTGCGGTCATCGGCGGGTGTGCCGGGCACAAACGCCTTCATCTCCCGCTCCGGCAACGTCATGCGATACGGGATCACCTCTTGCAAACCCGCCTCCACCAAAATGTCTTTGACGCGCTCCTCAAAATCCAGTTTGGGGCTGCCCGCCGCGTGCGGAATTTCATCGCGCATAAGCGTGGCTGGAATTTTGTCGTAGCCGTAAATCCGCGCAATTTCCTCGGCCAGGTCGTGTTCGCCGGTCACGTCCAGGCGGTGCTGGGGGACAATAACTTCCAAGCGCCCGGAGCGCTCTTGCGTAACTTCAAACTCCAACGACTCCAAAATGCGGCGCTGATCTTCAACCGGCACAGCCACGCCCAACATGCGGTTTACATCGCCCGGGTTCAACTCAATGGAGATGACCGGCGCGGGGAGCGGATACGCATCCACCATGCCGCGCAAAATTTTGCCGCCGCCATGTTTTTGCAGCAAATGCAAATAGCGTTTTTGCGCCAAAATGGTCAGCTCTGGGTGCACCCCGCGCGCAAAACGATACGACGCCTCGGAGTGGAAATTGTGATGCCGCGCCGTGCGGCGAATGCTCACGTAATCCCACGCGGCCACCTCGTGCAAAATATTTGTGGTCGTGTCTTTTACTTCGCTGTCCAGGCCGCCCATCACGCCAGCCACGCTGAGGGCGCGGCCCGGCTCCATCACCACCACATCGCTGGGCAAAAGCTCGTGCGGTTTGCCATCCAGCGTAACCAGCGTTTCGCCAGGTTTTGCCAGCCGCGAGCCAATGTGTTTTTTGCCATCGGGCTGCGTTTGCACCGCGTCAAAATCAAACGCGTGGGTGGGCTGGCCGGTCTCCATCATCACGTAATTGCTAATGTCCACAATATTGTTGATGGGTCTCATGCCGATCAACTTGAGCCGCCGCTGCATCCATTCTGGGGATGGCATTTGCGCCACGCCTTTGATCACGGTGGCCGTAAAGCGCGGGTTGAGTTTGGGTTCCTCAATCGTGATGGCAACTTCATCGTTTACGTTTGGGTCGCTCTCGGCGTACTCCGTGGCGGGGTAACGCACGCGCTGGCCGGTGAGCGCGGCCACTTCTCGCGCCACGCCCAAAATGCTGGCGCATCGCGCGGTGTTGGGCAGAATGGCAATCTCCAGCACCACATCGCCCATGTAATCGGCCAGCGGCGAGCCAACCGGCGCGTCATCGGGCAGAAGGATGATGCCATCGTGCTCCTCGCTCAGGCCAAGTTCTTTCTCGCTGCACACCATCGAGTCATTTTTGATGCCGCGCAGCATGGCGGGCTTGAGGGTCATCAGCTTTTTGCCCTCGGCGTGGCCGTCATACAACCGCGCGCCGTTGAGCGCCAGCACAACCTTTTGCCCCGCGTCGCCGGGTTTGATGTTTGGCGCGCCGGTCACCACCGTGATGGGCTGGGCCGCGCCGTATTCCACAGTCGCCAATAAAAGTTTGTCGGCGTTGGGGTGGCGCTCCACGCCCAGCAGTTGGCCGACAAAAATTTTGTCTTTGTCCCAGGCCAACTCTGCGCCGGGCAAGCCAATGAAATGGGTGTGTTCAACTTCCAGCCCGGCCAGCGTCAGCCGCTCGGCCAGCTCTTCCACCGGGATGGTGATGTCTACGTACTCTTTTAGCCAGGATATGGGAACTTTCATGTCTGGCTAATTTTAACTTGAAGTGGTGATGGATATTGTTATTGGCAAGCTCCCCAAGGCGTGTTTGGCAAATCTGATCGCAAGAAAAATCCAAACACTCTCCAATTGTCTGGTGCATCCTGACGAAGATTTGAAATAAATCGGATTGTTCCTCCATCATAAGAAATCAAACCCGCCGAAGACATCCCTCTGGCTCCACCTACCTCTCCAATCACTCCCCACTCGCAAACCTTTAGAGACTGGAATTTCGAGATGGGCGTCATACTTTTAAGTTGCATGAGTGCGGTTGTCAAATCAGTTTCATTTACTTGACTCAACGTTTGCGAAGACATCTTTGAAATAACCGTTTTCGCATCGTCATTTTGGATCGAGTGAATAAAATCCAGCGTGTTTTTTTCTGCTACTGGAAGACTGGCAGCATTATTTCCAACCCCCACAATTGCAGCATACGCAACTCCACAAATAATTACAACAATTAGCAGGGTTAAACAACCTCCCAAAGCAATATATTTCAATTTAGAAGGTTTTTTGACGTTTGTGGCTTGAGGTGCTTCGTTGTTATCCATTCTGTTTTTCTCGGCAAACAAAAGCTGGTTACGGCGGATTGTGCTTTTGGCATGACCCCTACGGGCGTGGGCATCATCTCTGGTATATCTCTCAACAATGATACTACATGGCTAGTAAGCCTCATGGCCGAATAACCCCCATCCAAAAGGTATTTTACATAAATCAGGATTAAGTATAATACTTATGTGAAACAAAAAAGCGGGGGCCGACCTAAAATCTGCCCCCGCTGCTGTGTTTCACCCCCGCGCGGCCCTCCGAGCCTTCTTGGTGTTATTTTCAGCAAGAATGCTCTGCGCCTCCTCTTCGGGCAAAATGCCAATCGCGGCCATCGCATTTGGCAATTCCGTCAAATCAAACTCATTAGCCACATTGCGTAGCTGGGTAGAAACAAAAATCTGTTCTGCGTTCATTGCAACCTCCTGTCAAAAAGTGCTTTCACATAGATTGTGGTGTTGGTGCCGCTTCCCCCCACCCGCCGAATTGCGAATTTAATACTATGGCTTCCTGCCCCCAGGGTAGCCCTGCTTACCCCCGGAAAATAGAACGGCGTCACGCTCGGCAGCCCTGCAACCGTTCCGGGCCACGTTGGGTTTTCTGTCCACACATTCACGCCATTGTCCTGCAGGTTTAATTCAAGTATCGTCCCGGCCATCGCGTCGGGGGTGGATGCAAAGCCGTAGATATACCAGTTCACCAGCAGCACCTCCGCGCAGGTCGCCACAAAGTCGTATCTGCCGTTGGCGCTTGTCCAGAACGGCATGTTCTGAAGATTCCCAGACAGCGGGGAATACGTCTGGCCGATGTGCGCTGCGCTTTTGTCCTTTGGCGGCATCCCCACGCACGGCCCGGCTTCGCCAAGGCACGCGCCCTCGGCCACCAGAACCTTTGCGCTGGTCGAATTCACCTCCGGCATCAACAGCGCCATGGTCGCGTCGTCTTTGGCGCACAGCCGCCCATCGCTTCCCACTTTAAGCGGGCCGCACTTAATTCGTTGCACCCCGCTCGCTATGGGTATGCACCCATTGATCAGGCCATCACTTGCAATATCGCCACAACAACTCATCTTGTCCTCCTGTTTTTGTTAAATCCAAGCGCTTCCATTCCACGTCTTCACAACCGTTGTCGGCCCGCCAGTCTTCACCCATACATGATTAATCACCGGCGCGGCGGGCGCAATCGCCCCGATGTGAATCGCGGGCTGATCCACAACCCGCGTCCGCTCGCGGAACTCGCGCTCAAGTTCCGTAATCCTCCGCCGCAGTTCGGCCATGGCCTCAAACAGTCCAGCTATCCCATCCATCAAGTGTCCTCTCTGCTCTCAGCGCGCAACTGATGTCATACCGCCCGCCTTTTACGCTCAGCTTGACGGCATCCACCCGCGCGTCAAACTGCTCGCCGCGCGATTCAACGGTCACCACATCGCCAAACCCAAAGTCGCGCCCAAATCGTGTGCCCGGCGCTTCGATGATATTTGCGGTCACCGTGCGGGTGGCCCTCCCTTCCTGCAGCCGCGCGTCGGCCTCGGTCTGCACTTGCAGCGGGTCGCTGCTTTGCCTGGCATCAATAAACCGCTCAACCCGCGCGTCCGCGGTCAGCCACGCCGGCGCGGGGGATGGGCTTGTTTTAATAACCCGGTTATCTTCCTCGCCCTGCCCTCCGCAATACACAAAATCAAAGGCGTTGCTGTAATCCATCTTGTCCCGAATGCCCCCCAGGTTGCCTCGTTTCGCGCTCAAAACAACCGGGTTTGTCCCGCTCGGATGCCGCCTGTCCACCCCGCGCTTTCCAGCGTATGTGCGAAACTCGCGCACCCCCGTGCTTTCCACGTAAACAACATCAAATGCGATAAACGTTCCGGCCAGCGCGCTGGCGCTGGCGGTCTCGGCCAGCTTCTCCAAAAGCCGCGAGTGCGCGTATGTTTTATCAATAGGTGCGCCCAGCCCCGTGTCCGCCTGCACCGCAAAATTGTCAAACGCGCGGATGGCCGCCGCGCCGTTGTAGTCATGCGCCGCCGCCGTGCAGTTCTCGCGCACCAGCGCCTTCATCACGTCATCCGCGGCCCCGCTCTTTTTAGAAAAAGTGCTGCCAGAATACGCCGCGATGATCCGCCGCGTGAGCAGATCGTTCAAACACACCCCCCGCACCTCAATGGCCCCGCCCGTGTCTTGTTGCCACTCCACGCTCCGAATCAAAAAATACCGCTCGCCAAAAAGCTGTGCCCGTTCGCCCTCCATGCTGTACCGAATCTCCACTCGGTTGTCTCGCTGCAAATACGCCGGGTTGTAGGTTGGCGGAAGCGTCATCACAAACGCTCCAACATCATTCACTTTTATCGCTGCCTCAATCGCATACAACGAGCTTTCGCGCGTCATCATCAGCTCATCCAGCAGCGTTCCAGCGCGGTCTTTCAGCGATACCATCACCTGCATTGGGTCGCAGCTCATCCCGCCCCCTTCGCAGCAATGCCGTCAATGCCAAGGTGCGCCACGCGCCATCCAATCGTCACAGCGCATCCGGGCGCATACACTGCCAGCCGGTTTGTTTCACACTCCCCGCATCCGCTCGGCACCAGCCTAAAAGTCGCCAGGTTGCTGATGGGTAAAACGCGCCCGGCCATATTTCCGTAATAACTGCTCCGCACCAACATTTGCGCGTCAAAACGCAAATCAATCGTCACCGTCTCGCCCGCGGCCACGGTGTATCCATCAAACAAAATCTCGTCGCCCGTTCTATCGTTGCGGATGGAGTGCAGCATTCCCGGCCCACTGATGCTGAAATACGGCTGTGATGGCGCGCTGCCACAATACTCAACCTCCGTCACGCCTTCGCCAATGGTTTCCCCTGTCAGGTCGTGCCCAATCGCCAGATTTCCGTTCCCATCGGTCGCCACCGTCCACGCCCATTTCAGCCCGCTGCCCGTGCTGGGCAACTTAACGCTGGCTCGCACCCACGCCGTTCCAGTCCACTCCGCAATAAGCGGCAGCGCCTTGTCTCCGCTGGCCGTGAACCCGCCCACCGCCAGCAGGTGTCCGTTGGGCATCTTTGTCATCTGCGCGGCATACAAATTCAGCCCCGCCCCCAATGCGCTCCACTGCGCCCCGTTCCACATGGCGATGTTTTTTGCGCTTGTCCCGCCTGCCAGCGTAAACTCCCCGCTGGCATACAGCAGCCCATCCACAAATGCCAGCGCGTTCACAGCGCCATTCATGCCGCTTCCCGCCGCCGCGTATGCCATCGTTTGCGGGTTGTAAATGGCAACATTGGCCGCGCTCACGCCGCCCGCGCTGGTAAACAGCCCGCCGATGTAAACCTTGCCGGTCGAGGAATCAATCGCCAGCGTGTTCACCGCCCCGTTCACGCCACCGCCCGGCTGGCTCCACGATCCAACATACAAGTCATAAACGGCAAACCCACCCGTCAACGACCCAAAATAAATCTTTCCTGCGTTCAAGGCCATGCACACAAAGCTCGCGGCTGGCTGTCCCGCCCCCAGCGGCTTTGCCTCGCCAACCACCGGGTCATATACCCCTGCCCCAATCACCGGGCTGGTGATGCTCCCGCAGAAATACAGCTTTCCATCTGGCGCAAATGCCATATCGCGCACGTTTCCGGTTAGGCTTATCACCTTCGTGAAGCTTGTCCCGTCCCACTTCCAAATCCCGCCCGCGCTGCCAACGTAAAGCATCCCATCCGGCCCATATTCAAGGGCATACGGATACCCCGGCGCATTCAGCCCCAGCCATTGCCCGTCGGCTTGTCTTACCGTGATCATGTTGCTATAAAACGGTTCGCTGCTCAGCAGCCTTGCGCACCGCTCCCCTCTCTCAAAAACGCCCGTGGCCGATGGGTCTTCAAACGTCAGTGTCACCGTCTCATCTGTCAGGCTGCTCAGGTTCATCTCCAGCCCGCCTGTGTAATACCCGCCAAACTCAATCTCGCCACAGTCCCATCCCGCGCAGTTGCACAACCGGTATCTAAACCATGCCCGGCGCGGCTTGCGCGTGATGGGGTCTGGCGCAATGGCTCGCATAAATTTAAGCCGCGCCTCGTGATATTTCCGGGTCGTGTCCGCCAGCAGCACCCCAGCAATGCTCCACGTTCGTGCGCTGGCGATGGCGCCCTGCACGCTCTTCCCGCCGTTAATTGCGTATGTGTCGGTCACCAGTTGCACCGGCGGCATCCCCAGCCCGGCCAGCGCCTGCGGTTCAAACCCCAGCCACTCGCACAAATCCACCACCCGTCCGCCGCTCTCGCACAGCGGGTCGCGCTCGCTGTCTGTAAATGTTGTGGGCGGCCCGGCCTCAAGCTGCCACCCATCCGTGAACCATGCCTTCCCGCTGGAGGACAGTTGCTCAATCTCCAGCGTGATGTTGCCCGTCTCACCATCCCCCAGCGCAAACGTCAGCTCGCGCCGGTCTGGGCAGCACCGCGTGTCAAATACAATCTCGCGCAAAGGGATGGGTGTGGGCAATACCCGCACCTCTGCGCACCCTCCCACCGTCACCCGAACGGTGATGCACCTGTTTTGCTTTGGCTTCGGGCGTATCTTTGAGCCGCCGCCAGAAGCGCTCGTCCCACTGGTGATCACTGGCGGGCAAATATCCTCCGTTCGATACACCCGCATCGCAAACCGTTCGGTTCGTCCGCACGCGCACAAATCAAGCGCCCAGGTGTAAAAAGCGCACGGCCCAACGGTCACCTCTTTGCGCAGCTTGCTTGGGCCGTAGCCTTCGGGCGTCACCCGCAGGCTTCTGCATCCCTGGCTTTGCCACTCCTCGGTGTAATCCACGTCCGCCGCGCCTTCCCACCTAAAACATTCATCTGCCTCCAGCTCTCCCCATTTAAGAATGTTTGTCGTGGCGCATGGGATCACAAACTGAATCGGGCAGCACCCTCCGCCGTTCAGCGCAACCCCGCCAATCGGTTGTGTCGCAATTCGATAATTCATGTCAGCAGGCTCCCCACTGTGAAGTCGTGCATGATTCGCGCCACGCTCGCCGCGCTGTTCACGGTGATCTGGTTTGTCACGCTTCGCTGGTTGTTGTAGGTGGCCGCGTTCACGTTGGGCCGCGTGGCAGGCACAGAAACCCGCACATCAAACCCGCCTGTGTTTGGCGTAATTCCCGGCACATTCAGCGCGCCGCGGCCAACCTGCGCAAACGCGCTCAGCCGCTGGCTCAAATCAGCCATCGCCTCATCAATCCGCAAGCTGATGTTGTGCACAAGAACGCCTTGCGCAAAATAGTTGTGCGTCTCGGTCTCAAAGTTGTAAACCTCTTCGCCGCCCTCGCTCCCCAGCGCCGCAATCGGAACGGTAGACACGTCAGCCCTCAGCATTCGCTCGCCGATTCCTGCGTCCTCCGCTGGCGCATACAAGCCGCGCTCCGGCAGCCATATCTCGTGCTCTGGCGTCACCCGCATCACCCGCCCGTTTATGCTCAGCCTTAGCAATTCTGCTGCGCGGTTTTTAAACAACCGCACAACTTTTGTTCTCACCACGCGGCCAGTCGCATGGTCATACCCCATCACCTCGTCACCTGGCACAATCTCCTCGATGCGCTTCTCAGCGCCGCCCGCCATCGCAATCATCGTCCCAGCGGCAAAGCACTTTCCTGTAACCGCGCTTGGCAGCGAGCCAACTGTCACAAAATTAGTCGTCACCGTTATCGTCCTGTCATGCAATGCGTCAATGGCCCCGCCAAGGCTGCGCACAGCGTCCTCGCCGCTCACATTCGCTTTTACATAGAGCTGTGTGTCAACGGGTAGCGCCTCAATGGCCGCGCCCAGCTGATCAACCGCAAACATCCCCTGTCCTGCGCTCATCGCCAGTTGCCCCATCGCCGAGGCCCATGCCCCCGTGAACAAAATCAAAAATGCGTTTGTGGCCGCCAGTTCGCCATCTCGCCATTGTTGCCAGCCAAGCGCCAGAATAGCCAGCCCCTCAGCCAGCTTTAGGCCCAGCCGAATATTTAACTCGCCAAATGCAATCTCCAGCAAAATAATGTTGCTCTTAAACCCGTTCGTCAGCGTATCCGCAATCTTCCGGCCCAGTTCTTCAGCGTTAATCGTCGCGGTCAGCAGCACGCCAATCAGGTTTGTAATCGCGGCAAACACTTGGCCGATGGCGTTCGTGGCTGCGTTGATGGCTGCCACAATCCCCGCGGCCAGCCCTTCAATCAACAACCTGCCAAATGCGATAAACACCGTGCTGGGCGATGCAATCCCAAACAGTTCCTTAAAAAACCCCACCACGCCGTTAAACAAGCCTTCCAACCCGGGTCGTATCTCGCTCACGTATCGCAGCAGGCCGTCGCGCAGCCCCTCAACAAATGTCCGCGCCAAAACCGGAAACTGCGGCCCAACATCACTAATCCAATTCGCCACCCCCGCGGCCAGCGCGATCCCCGCCGCCACCAGTGCCGGGCCAATGCCAGGTATCACCTCATCGTTAATCCACAGAATAAATTTGCGCGCCAGTTTGCCCAGCTCCGGCCCGGCCTGCGCCGCCCACGTCCCAATTTGATTAAATATCCCCACCCAAAACTGATGGATGCCCTCAATGGCCTTCGGCGCGGCTTCGCTGATCCACGCGACCAGCTTTGTCCCCAGTTCCGCCAGTTTGGGCCCAATCATCGCTCCCAAATTCCCTGCAAACTCAGAAATACCTCGCGCGATAGATGCCAGCGCCGCGCCAATATTCCCGCTTTGAAGCGCCTGGCTTACCTCGCCAATCACCCGCGCGGCAATGTCGCGTATCCCCGCAAAATTGCTGGCAAACGCCGCCGCCAGCCCCGCCACCACAGCCACCACGGCCCCCACCGCCAGCGTCAGCGGCCCGCCCAGCAATGCCACCACCCCGCCAATCACACTCCCAGCCGCGCCAAACGTCGCAATCAACCCGCTCACCGCGCCCACAATCCCCGTGATGACGCTGACAAGGCCGCCAAACGCCACAAACCCGCCAATGGCCGCGCCAATCTGCGCGATGGTCGGCGCAAGCCTTACCAACCCATCCACAAACTGCGTCACCTGCTCAGGTCGAATATCTCCCAGTGCCGCTGCCACTCCCTCCAGCACGCTGCTCAGCCCGATAAATATCCCGTCCAGCGCCCCGCTCTTGTCCAACGCCTCTCCAATAGTTTTCACAAATTTTCCAAAGGCAGTTGTTAATGGCGTAAGCGCAGGCAGCAGCCTGCTTCCCAGTGATATGCCCAGCCGCGCGATGGCGTTCTCGGCCAGTTTCTCTTGCGCCGTCTGCGTTTCCATCATTTTGGCGAACGCCTTATCTGTCGCGCCTGCGCTGTTGGCAATGTTGCTCAGCACCTCAGAATACGCATCAGCCTGGCTTGCGCTCACACTCATCACGCCTGTCAGCGCGCGAATGTTTGGGATGATCGTGTCGAGAATCTCAAAATCTTTCAGAATCTTCGGGGCTTTAATTCCGATGTCAATTTGCCCCACATCTTTCACCCGTTTCTGCAAATCATCCAGCGTGCTCAGCAAACCGCGCTCGCGGATCATCTTGCGCACCTCATCGCCGCTGGTGCCCAGCGCCTCCAATGCGCGTTTTGCTTCTGACCCCGGCGCAGCCAGCGAACTCAGCGTGCCGCGCAGCGCGGTGGCCGCTTCCTCTGCGCTTGCTCCGCTTCGTGTAAAGGTGGCGATGTTGGCCGTCACCTGCTCAAAACTCACCCCTAGCGCCGCAGAGATGGGCAGCACCCGCGCCAGCGCTCCAGCAAACTGATCAGGCTCGCCCTTCCCTTCAATCACGGCCTGCGTCAAAATATCGGTGTATTTCCCCGCGTTCTTCGCGCTGTCTCCGTAAGCGCTCAATGCGCTGGTCACAATGTCCGCAATCACCTTTGTGTCGCCCAACCCGCTGCTTGCCGCCTTCGCGCTGACCTTCAAAATATCAAGACCCTGCGCTCCGGCATACCCGCTGCTGGCGATGTAATACAGCGCATCAGCCAGTTGTTTTGGTGTTTGTGTCACCTCTCCGCTCAGCGCCAGCACCGCGCTTTTCATCACCCCTAGGTCTTTTGTGGTTGTGTTCGTCAAACCAGAGATAAGCGCAAATTCCTGCTGAAATTCCTTCGTGTCTTTCACCGCCTCCTGCATGGCCCGCCCCAGCGCCCGCACCCCATCTTCCGCCAGCCTTAGCAGTTGTGCGCCCACCTCGCGCAGCGCGCCGGTGGCAATCTGGCTCAGCACTCCGCCAAACCCGCGCGTGGCCGCCTCCCCGCGCTGTGCCCCACCCACAAACGCGGCCAGCGCCCCCTGGGCGCGGCTCATCGCGCCAACAAATCCGTCAGCGTCCTGCGCAACAAGCCTCACTCCCGCTGTTTGTATCGCCATAATTACCAGTCACCAGCAACCAGCCACTAGCTACTAGATTTCTCTCTTTCCTTCTCTGCCTGCGCGGCCATAACCGCCTCAATTTGGCAGTGCGTCTCGTAATGCGCCAGCATGTCGGCCTGCTCGTTCCCGCTCAATGCGTAAAACTCGCGGACGCGAATGCCATAAAACCGCGCGGTCTCTCGTTGCAAATACGCCTGGCTATACGTGATGCCGCTTCGCCGCGTTCGTATCTGCCAAACGTCCCTGCCGTTCAGTTGCGCGGCAAAGAGCCTTTTTTTTGCTCAACCGCCTTGTCCGTTGGCCCACTCCGGCTGGAGATAAAGTTCGCCAGCTCCACAAAATCCTGCGGGCTTCCCACCGCGCAATACCGAATCCACAACCCGCGGTCGCTCATCGCGGGCAGGTCGCGCTTCTTCTCCGCGTAATACGTCCGCAGCTCGTCCACCTCCTCGCGCTTGTCTTCGTCAACCAGTGTCCCGTCCGGGTTGGCCTCAACCACCACCCCGCGATCCACATACATCTCCATGATTTCGGCCAGCATTTGCGCTTCAAAATCCTTGATGGCCTTCTCGTATGCCGGGTCGTCTGGGTTGGGTCGCAGCTCAGCGCCGTGCGCCATCTGCACCTCTTCCATTGGCGGCTTGGGGCGTTTCTCTTCCAGCGCCAGCCGCACGTCTTCCACATAGTGCAGCGGCACGCGCCGCACATTCAGCGTCACGCCGCTGTCCTGGCACACAAAATCAAAGGTTCGATGGGTTTTCATTGTTTGCCTTGCGGCAGGCCAGGCAAATGCCCGGCCTGCCATCATTTCCTGCTATCAAAACAATCTCTTGCGACTAGCCACTAACAACCAGCCACCAGCTACTAGCCACCAGCTACTAGCCACCAGCTACCAGCCGCTAAACGATATTTGGCGCTCCGATGATCGCCACCCCATGAACGCCATCCGATGCCGTCCCCGCGATGGCGAGCTGGTTCACCCGCTTGCTCGGTTCAGAACAAACCGGCGCGGCCAGCCGCTCAATGCGTTGAATCGCCGGGAACTGCGCAATGCGCGGCGCAAGGTTCGTGCGGCTCGCGTCCCATGTCCAGCTGCTAAACAGCCGCGCCGTCGTGTCCCCGTTGTGGGCAAACCACCGCACAAGGTCATCCACCATCAGCGCGTCGCCAATGAACCCGCTTCCGCTTCCATTGAACTTGATCTCGCTCCAGTTTGTCCCGCCGTCAAGAGTGAAGAACTCGCGCCCGGCATCCGTTGTCACATAGAACTCAAACTCGCTCACCATGTAGATGCCCGTGAAGCTCGCGTTCTCATCAATCGGCGCGCTGGTCAGCGGAAGCGTAAACGTTGCCACCTCGGTGGTCTGCCAGTCGTTCGTCGTCCGCAGCACAGAAAGGTCATCCCCAACCGCAATGTGCGCCGCGCGGCAGCTCGCAACCCGCCGCATGGCGCTTGGCACCAGCCCGCGCGTCACGGCCTTCACCCCGGTCGCCACATCCTCGCTCACATACACCGTCCCGTTCAGCGCCCCGGTGAAGTAAACGCGGCTTCCGTTGCCGTTTGTCACGATGTCAGTCGGCCACGCGTCCGTCTCAAACCCCAGCGTCACTGCCGTGAACAGCCCCGGCGCCCCGGTCACCGGGTCAAGGTCAGCAAAGTAATACTTGCCAACCTGAGCAATCAACACCACCAGCCGGTTTCCAATCACCGTGAGGTCGCCCGTCACCTCGCCAGCAATCGAGCCATTGATGAACACAATCGGCTGCATCGTCTGCCCGCCGTCGTTTGTCCACACAATGGATGGGCGCTCGCCGCCGCCACCCGTCATCGCCCAATAGATACGCTTCGTGCCGTCATCTTTCGGTGTGCAGTCGCCGCAACTCACATTGCACGCATACGCCACGCCGGTGGTCTTGCGCGGCAGGGTCGTGTTGCCGCCAAACTTCACACTGCCAAGCACATACAGCTCGTCGTATGTCGCGTCCGCTTCAACCTCCATCGGCTTGTCATCCGCTGGGTCAATATCCCCCGGCGAAATCGTGCCGATGTCCACGCCCTTCAGCGCCATCACATACCCGTTCTCCCAGCTCGTCAGGTGGTCGCCCAGCGGCCCGCAGCAAGAGAACAAGATGTAAATGTTGATCTTGCACCCCACGCCCGCCAGTAGCTTCGGAATCCCGCCGCAGCTTTGCCGAAAAGTGATCTTCAGCTTGCCATCGTCCGGCGGTTCGCTCAGCGTGCCGCGCTGCACAAACGCCCCGCGTCGGTAGGGGTCGGCTCCCCAAATCTTCTTGGTCTTGCCATGCCGCGCCCACTCCAAACCCTTGATGGTGATGTCGTTGTCGTCCACGCCGGCATACAGCAGCGGCGTGGTTGGGCTTTGCCCCCACTGAATAAAGATGCGGGCTTGCCCCGTGGTCAAACTCTTGCTGTCGCAACCCATGTCTGCCTCCTGTTAAAACCTTCGTCCTCGCGCAATCGCAAGGTGTTTCACCCTGCGCCACGCCTCAAGCTGGCCGCGTTTGCTCCCAAACGGGTTGGCCAGTTCCTCTTGTGAAATGTTAAAAAACTCGCCTTGCGCCCCCGCGCTTCCGCTTGTGCGATAGGCGAAATCAAACTGCCAGAAATCAATCGCGCTGTTGGCCTTGTCGCATCCGCAAATCCTCTGCTGCATGATGGCCGTCGCCATCTCCGCGATCACCCTGTCCCACTCGCACAGGTCGCCGCCCGCCTCGTAACAAATGCGAACCCGTTGCGCTTTTGTGTTTTGGCATCCGCACGGCTCTGGTCTGTCAGCGCACCTTGCCCCGCTCCCGCCAATGGCAATCTCGCCAATCCGCGCGTTGCAAATCGTGGCGCACACCTTTCGCTCCGTAATCACGCCGCAGTCATCCTCAATCAGCGTGATGGTGTTCAGTTCGTCCAGCCACTCGCGGTAAATATCCACCTTCGCCGCAAAATTTGTCCGCACATCCGGGTCAATCGCCGCGTTCGTGTCATACCCGCGCTCTTGGTTAAAGGCCCCGTTCGCCAAAATCACGCCCTCATATCGGATGGGCTTCACCATCAGCCAGGCCCTGCCTCCAAACCAAACCGTGTCGCCTTCGCGTGTCACCTTGGTGGGGCGTATCACCTTTTGGCACGGGTAACACGTCTCGTATGGCAAATCGCTGGCCGTAAACTCAATCACCAATTCATCCAGCGTTGCGCCTGCGGGCAGGCTGGACGCGTCCATCGCCACCCAAAATTGGTCATACAGCCCGTCGCCGTCGCTGTCTTCAAGCTGCACCTGCGCGTTGGCAACAATCCGCTCCCTGCGCTCCGTCCCAATTCGCCGCAGCATCCCCTCCAAAAGCAGGCTCTTGGGTATTCGCGCCTCGCATCCAATGTCAATCTCGGTGCAGCACCGGTGCGGCGCTGGGCTGTAACCCAAATACCGCGTCAAAATCTTTTCGGCCTCGCGGATGGCGCTCTCAACCTCACACCGCCCGCCGATGTTCCCGCTATTCCAGGCGTGCTGCATCACCAGCGAGTTGCAGGCGTTGTTGGTTGGCGCTTTCTCGTTCGCCAACTGCCAAAAGTGATACGGGTGATACCCAATCAACTCTCGCCACCGCTCCAGCGGCAACAAACTGCATCCACAACACGCCTGAACCATAGTTAGTTACTCCCCTCCCCGCGAGTAATCTCGCGCTGGGAGGGGTTGGGGGTGGGTTTATCCCACCAATTTATGCAAAATGCGCGCCATGCCCGCCACGGCCAGCCACGCGGCCAGCCCAAACAAAACGCGGCCACTCGCAAGCCCATAAACAAACCCGCTTGCGCCCATCCAGAATGAGAGGCACATCACGCATGTAAACCCTTCGGCAATCCAGTGTTCTTCCTCAATCTCTTGGCCGTTGTCCAGCGTGCGCCGCGTGGGTTTAAATGTGCGCTGAACAAACTCGCGCCACCGGCTGAACGCGTTGGCCGGGCCGCGCTCTCGCGCCAGCATCGCGCTCGCCCGATAAGCCGCCAGCGCCAGCACAGCCAGCGCAAAAGCATCATTCGCCATCGCCATCGCCTTCCTTCTCTTCCTTGCTGGCCTTGTTTTTGCTCCGGCTCTGCTTCGCTACGCTCCCCTCCCCTGCGCCCCCCTCCCGCTGGGAGGGGCTGGGGGTGGGGCTGAGGCCGGTGGTGGGCAAGGTCACGCCCTGCTCAGCTTCTTCGGCATTCAGCATTCCCAATTCAGAATTCGGGTTGACATACCCAAATGCGCCCTTCCCAACCAGCGTGGCCGCGTCCTCCGCTGGCAAAACGATTTCCGGGC
>Ga0154020_10002280_pt1 | contig 23298 bp, 13 predicted proteins | sample Klosneuvirus_201_FD_109709 | JGI IMG/M metagenome (GOLD analysis project Ga0154020, IMG submission 109709) | Active sludge microbial communities from wastewater, Klosterneuburg, Austria - Klosneuvirus_20160825_MG | ecosystem: Engineered > WWTP > Aerobic digester > Activated sludge | place...
AGCCAGTCTCTCTCGGCAAAACTGCGACCCCGACCGAAACACATCCTCACTCTGCGGCGCCTGCCCAAGCGACATCCCCGCATCCGATCATTTCCCACTCCCGAAAACAACAAAAAACACCAGCCACCTAGGCCGGTGAGCGCGGCGATCTCAATGGCGGCAAGTGGAATTTGCACGGAAGGAGGAAACCTGGGCCACTGCTTGACCAACTGCACCGAGACTTCGGTAAAGCGACCCGCGGTCAGGTGCGATTCGATGAAGTTGCTTTGCGCCGCGAGATCAGCCGGGTGGCGCGCCAGCCAGTCTTGGTTCAGCTCAAACGCCTTGGCAAAGTCGAACAGTATCTCGTGATAGCGGACTATGGATTCAGTATAGGCGACGGAGGATCGCGTTGAGGCATCGGGATTGGCGCGAAGCGCTTCGGCAAACGCATCGGCGGCACAGAGATCATCGCCAAGTAGCACGCAGGCCTCGGCCAAGTTCCTTTGCCGCTGTGCCCAGTCTTGCGGCAGCACTTTCTCCGTTCGGAAATCGAGCGCCAACCGGTACAGCCTCACCGCTTCCTCTAGCAGCTTCCGTCCTGGCAGTCCCAAGGTACGCTTCGCTTGCTCAACCAAGGCGACCGCCAGGTTGTTCTGGGTGGTCGCCCACTCGTGCGGCTGGTGCTCGCGAGTGTATACCTCCAGCGCCAATCGGTAGGCTGCCACTGCTGCCTCTCGCAGCTTCGCACCGCCTTCGCCCGGCGTACGCAAAGCCTGCTCATAGAACGAGAACGCCAGGTTGTTCTGGGTCATCGCCCACTCCTGAGGCCACCTCTCACGCGTGTAGACCTGCTGCGCCGCTCGATAGGCTGCGATGGCTTGATGGAGATGATCCAGTGCGGTCTCCCCATCGCCCCGGCTGCCGAGGTCCGCGTGAGCCATCCCGAGCGAAACCTGCACCTCCGCCCAGAGTTTCGGGGACTGGTCGCGCCGAACGAGCTTCGCAGCCTGTTCGCCAACGCGCAAAGCGGCGGCATGGTCGGTGCGGGCTGAATGGGCTTCCGCAGCCTTAATGAAATGTCGAACAGCCTGTTCGGTTCGTTTAATGACCTCGTGCTGGAGCTTGTCTAGCTCTCGCAGGTCACTTTGACCGAGCAACTCGAAGCACGGGGCCGACTCGGCGAACCTCTCTTTGGCGAACTGGGCAAGGCATGGTTCTTCGCTGCTGATGTCCGCGTGCTTGAGCACTTCGGTGGCCCAGGCATCGACCGCCTCTTGGACTTGCTTGACGATGAGGCCGTACTCGAGTGCCCATTTTTGGATCGGGCCCTTTAGATTGACGAGCGGCGGCGGGTGACCAGGCGACTGTCCTGGTCGGGCGGACTGGTCTTTGACTTCGGACATCGCCCGACGCAGCAACTCGACGATTCCGTGGTTATCGAGGAACCGCTTAGAGCCGAGCGGCAACAGCTTCAGCACGATGGGCTGCTTTTCGGCGACTGCCGGAACCGTCACCACTCCGCCTTCGGGTTGATAGAGCTGCCAGCCGGGTGCTTGCACTGTCAGGATCACTTGCTGGCCTGGTCGGTACAGTCGACCCGGCAGCGGCAGCCGAAAGAAGCCACGTTCAATCGTGCGCGTTGGGTTGCCGATTCCATGAACCGATACCACTGCGCCGACCACTGGCTGCGGCTCGTCTTGTTTTCCAAGCTGGACCAAGTAGCCAGACAGCTCAGAAGCGTGCTCTTGGGCAAGCGATGGAGTCGCAAGGCCGAACCAGAGCACCACAACGATCGAATAGAGAGTAGCTATCGCAGGTAGACGCACGGTTCCCGATGTTACAGGTCCGCAACGGCGAACGGCTCATGTTCCGACTTCCAAAGATTCCTCGTTCTCACCCAGCCGCTACGGAATCGGCCAGGCTGCTAGGGCCGTCTCGATGGCTGCTCGGTTGGGTTGCTCGAGCGCGTCGAATAGGGTCAGGAGCCGGGCTCGGCTGCTGGCAAAGCGGGGGTCGGTGGACAGGAAGTGGCGGGTACCTCCGAAAGTCCAGTCGAGCTTGAAATCGGTCGGCTGCGCAGCCAACAGCTCCGAGAGCACTCTGCGCTTCAGCGCGACTTGGCTGGTCTGTCCCAGGCCGGTGAGCGCGGCGAGCTCGATGGAGGTCAGGGCAATCTGCCCAGACGGAGGGAGATTGGGCCAGTGCCTGGCCAGCGGTACCGGGACTTTGGCGAATCGACCCGTCGTCAGGTGCGACTCGATGAATTCAGCCTGTGACTCGAAATCACTGGGGTGGCTGGTCAGTCATTTTGGTTTCAACGCATACGCGTGAGCATAGTCGAATAGCCGATCGTGGTAGCGGACATACGCTTCGGTGCAGAGGGAGTCATGATCGGGATACATGCGCAGCGAACGCGCAAAGCCATCGGCAGCACAGCACCGGCCACTGCCAGGATGCGCTCGTCCGCCCGCGATGGTGCTCCGAGCCCAAGCCCGACGCACATTGCCCAGACGTTCGCCTTGCCACGCCAGTCCATGATCCACTGCTACCACAGCAGCCGGAAACGCCGCACCTGGGCACTTCCCACCTGGGCCGATCCCTGAGCAGTGATCTACCTGGACTGCGGCACGGTCCAGCCGAGCTGGGTGTTGCCGAGTGTGACGTTGTGGTCGTGGACGCGTCCGTGGCCGAGGTCGATGCGCAGGGTCACGGACTCTTCGGGCTTGCCGCGAACCTCCAGGCGAAACAGGCCGTCCGGGTTGGTGTGGCCTTCGACGCCGTATTCCAGCACCACCACCCGAATCCCGGCGAGCGGCTGGTTTCGGTGATTGAACAGAGCGCCCGCAAGCGGCTGTAGCGGCGCAGTCAGATCCGGCGGTGAGGCTAAGTCTTGCAGCTTGTGGGTCAGGTCGTCGAGATGATGCCCAGGCTGTAGCCCGCGCCGTGAAACCAGCGCCAGCCCTAAAGCCCCCGCACCGCTGAGCAGGACCGCCCCGACCGCCAGCACCGCGAACCAGGGCGACCGCCGGACTGTCTGGGGGATGGGCTCGGCACGGAGCGGACCGTGGCTGTGTTCATACTTCGCGAGCGCTTCCGGCTGGGCCACCTGCAGCTTGGCCACCACTTCCTCCGCCCCCTCTTGGTCGAGCAGCAGGTTCACCTTCTGAACCCGGTCCATCCCATCGCCAAGTCGCTGTCGCGTCTTCGGAAAGTAGTCACCGACAAACGCCAAAAAGTCCGCCTCCACCAAAAACAGCGAGCCCAGCGCCAGTCGCACCCGATCGCGAAAGCTACGAGATTCCGGCTGCGGTGGCTTCATAACCTCTTTACTTACAGAGCAAGTGGGGTCGTTGACAAGACGCACGGACGGAAGCGAGGGCGGAGTCTGGCTGGCCGTCTGCCTTCCTCACTTGGCATCGAGCGCCCTAGGCCTCCCCTTGAGCATCGATCGGTCTGCAACAACTTCGGCATAGTGGTGGAGGTTGATCGGAACGGCGGCTGAGACGGTCAAAATCGGGAGCTGAAGGCCGGTCGACTGAATGACTATGACTTGGTGGCCGTTCAATCAGCCAAAACCAGCAGGAGCGTTGTAACGATAGCTGAGTCATACGGACCATTGCCGCCCGCAGCAACCAAAGAAGTGCGACTTAACCGCAGAGTAAGTGCTGAAACGCCCGTAGGGTGTTCTCCACTAGCTTTCCCCTGGCCTCTCTAGCGTGTGTGCTTTTTGCCAGATGCATGGTCTGTCCCTGCCAGAATACCGGCACCATACTCGCTGCATGAGAGAAGGAGTGCTCGGTCTGCTGCGATAAACCACTGCTCCGCCCGTCATCTAACCATAGGAATGACGCCAGCAAGGTCCGACTGCATTGAGGTTCTTGGGACTGTTCGTATGGTGCAGATTCTGAGTCGTTCAACGGCGCTGAACAGGTCAACCGGGAAGGCGAGTGGACTACCTATGCCCTATCATCACGCCTGCAACGTTGTTGCTGCGGCCAACTGCTGGCCCAAGCCTTTTTGATTACGCCCGAACCATCTGATTACTCGCCGCAAGTCACGCCAGATTCGCCGTTCCGTTTTCGTCGCATCGGCCAAGCTTCACTTGGCGACTCGCAATATCCACTTCAACGAAGGTTCGAGGAACGGTTCTGGTCCATGGCTGTCCGGCTTCCAGGTTGTCTATGACCTGTTCTAATTCACCGTCGGGAAGTTTCCCAATCGGAATCCACGTGCCACTGTTGAAATAGGCAGGCACCTTGTGCAAGATGGCTCGCGGACCATGCGTGTGTCCGGCAATCAGAACCTGTACTCGGGGCGGTAGAAGCGAGCGTAGTTTCTGATACAGCTCGTCGGGTTCGTCTTCCGCCAGGAACCGCTCGGTGCGGCGCACAGTGGACAACCAAGAGCGCAAGAGCCAACGACCAACTCCATCATGAGAAGCCAAGGTGGGCGGCTCTGCCCCGCTCCCGAACGAAGGACCGGGCCAGCGACCAAGTCTCGCCAAGAGTAGCTCGGACTGCATCTGCGGCAGCGAACTCAGCCCCAGGGAAAGCGCGCTCGCGAGCTGCTCTGCCACCTCTGTGTGAGCTTCCTTCGGCTGATTGGTGCCGAGCGTAGACTCTGGGGACAGCTTCGAAAGAATCAGGTTGCGAAGCATCGTCAGCGTCAGACCGTAGTGCTCCTGCAGATAGCTGAGCGTGAGATCCTTGTCCAAGTAGAGGAGTAAGGGAAGGACCGTCTCAAACTCTGGTTTCAGCTCGTAGACCCAGGGCTTTGTGGGGTGAAGCTTCGATAGGACCTGGAACACCAGATGCGACCCTGCAGGCAGCGAGGTGCCGCCAACCCGCAGGATCTCTTCGCGATGGATGTCGTTTTGGGAGTCCCCCCTGTCACCATGCACCACCCAGACCGTGTCTTCACAGAGCCCTCGGCCCCACAGAGAGCGGCCCTCCTCACCGGTACAGAGTGGCTGCTCATATCTTACCGTACCAGGTCGAGAGATCTCCCGCTCGAATGCAGCGCGAACCACAGGGAGAAGTACCTCTGGATCGTGGTTTCCCGATAGCAGTGTGACTTCGTTTCCCTTCCTTTTCGCGAAGGTCGCGAGTGCCTGAAACACCTCGGTGTGACTCGCAGCGATCGACAGAAAGCGCTCCTCGGCCACCCTCTGATCAAAACCGACATAGCCGGGGCATTGCAGGAAATCGAAGACATCTCCACCCAGGATCAGCTCGGTGGAACTGGGCTCTTGCGCCAACTTGGAGATGAAGGCAGCAAGGGGGGAATCGTCCTCGAAAACGGAGAGCGGGCCTGCGGGTCCAAGATGGACGTCTGAAAGAATGATTGCGCGTGCGGTCATGAAACCCTCCGCTTCAAACTCCAGGGTGCCGTGTGAGAATGCACAAAACGTCCTTTCCAAGGACTCTATCAGACCGTAGGGCGCTGCGAACAGGCCGTTGTCGACACCAGATCCTGATTTGACTCGTCGCCGTGGACGATGCAAGGATGTCGTTCATGCAGCTCTACTCAAGACCCAACCGTCAGGAACTTACGGTGCAGTTGAAGCGCGCCGACGGTGACATGTTTCAGTGCTGCTACTTTCGACCTGACACAGGTGAGCTTGAGAAGCTGCGTCCTTTGCCGGTCGATCCCGGCAAGCTAGGACTTGATCTGGAGTACGGGCGCAAAACGGGTCTGTGGGCAGCCGAGGCATTGCTCGATCAGGGCCATCCATCCGTGATCGCCGAGCACGTTCGCTCGCGGTTTGGTCAGCGTCTGGGTGAGGTCCTATTTTCGCTGCTGTTTCCGAATGACAGATTGCTTTCGGAACTTCTTCGTGGCCTGTTTCCGCAGCAGACCCACGGGAACATCACCCCGGTGGAAAAAGCGGTCCGCCTGAGGATCTGGACCGATGATCCGCTGCTGCTTCAGCAGCCGTGGCGACTTGTTCGCTGGCATGGTCAGCTTCTGATCCACAGCGGCTGGACGTTCGAGCTGGTGCAGACGGAGCGCTCCGAAGGGCAGATAGAGATCTTCAGTCCCACCAAGTTACTCATCGTGGCTCCGACGTATGGAGGCCGAGCGGGAGGAGGAGACATTGGCACAGACTCTCATCTGGAGAACCTGAAGGAGCTCCTGGGTAGTCTGTCGCGGAAGGGACAGCTGGAGGAGGATTACTTTCAGCGAGCCAGAACCAGATCCGAGCTGCTGGGCATGCTCAAGGGAATGCAGCCAGAGATTCTCTACTACTACGGTCACGGCGAGTTTCTGGACGATCAGCTCTGCTTGATGTTGGATGGTGACAGCCCTGACTCGGGTTTGCAGGCTCTGCAAGTTTCAGAGCTGTTAAGCCTGTTCGGAACTCACAAGCCACGGGTTGTGTTTCTGAACGGCTGCGTCACGGGTGCGGGGGGATGGCAGAGCGCTGGCACTCAGCTTGGCGCACACATTCCGCTGGTCATTGCGAACCGCACGATTGTCTTTAGCAAGGAAGCCGCTCAGACGGCCCAGTGGTGGTTCCGGTCGTTGTTTCACGATCGGATAGACCCGGTGGAATCGCTCCATGCGGCAGATGAGGCTCAAAGTCAGTGGCAGCCCCACTGGATGACGACGGTCATTCACAGCCGCTACCAGTATTCGCGGATCGCGGGACCCTCGCGTGAATATCAAGATCCCGATCAGCACCTGGATCTGGACCGGGATGCGCCACGCGCCCTGGCGGTTCGGCATGTCAAAGACTTGGTGACAGACCAGACCCGCAAGGTCGAGTCCATCGTCGCTTATGCCACACGCAGCAACATGGTCTCCGACTTCTCGACCCAGCTTCTGCGTGAGCTGACCGATTCCGATCAGCAGAAGCTCTTCCGAGTACAGCACATCCCGCTCAAACGCTTTCCGCAGCTTCCAGAGCACCGGTTTTCGGAGCTTCGCGACCAGCTTGTCAAGGAACTGAAGGTACAGCTTCGGGCCAAGCCAACCGAGACACTGCGTCAGCTCCTCAATCGGCAACATAGAGCGCCCATGGGGACAATCCCCCGGGTGTTGTGGCTCGACTTCGGAGTGTTCGGCGAGGGCAAGGACATGCATCCACCGCCGACCCCGCTACCGGAATGGCTGGCCTTCTGCAAGGAGGTACTCGCTCCGGAGTGTCCCGATGGGCTCTTCCTCCTCGCCACACTCTGTATTGAAGTCGAAGAGCCAGCCGTTCTGCCGTTCATCCTTGAGCAAATCGAGACGGCAAGGCTCGATCTGTCATCCAGCATCTTTCGCTGCTCAGGACTGCCACCTCTCCATCTGGTCACAGAGGGCGACCTCCATGACTATCTCACCAAGGCCAAGCACGGACCCGAGGCGCTGGCGCGCGAGCTGGCGAAGTACATTTATCAGCTCACCAAGGGCGAATATGAAGCGGCGGTGAGTTGGATACGGCGTGGCCACGTAGAAGGATGGAGTCTCATTTTCCAAGAGCTCAAGGATAAGCTACCTGCGTCTGCTCCAAAACCACCGAGGAGAAGATTTTGAGCCCTCCTGTTCCTTTCGACATTCTCGATCCCGAGCGTCCCGATGCGCCGAAACGAAAGGCGCTGCTAAAACAGCGTTCGATTCCCAAGGCTCTCGGCAATCACACCACCAGTGCCCAGCACTTTGTGCCTGGAAAGGAGCTGGCGCTGGCCGTGAACATTGCGCTCTCTGTGGGGGCGCCGCTGCTGCTGACGGGTGAGCCGGGCACCGGCAAGACCCAAGTCGCGCACTACCTGGCGTGGTACTTCGGACTTGCAGAATCGCTGTTTCAGCTTGATGTCCGTTCGACGACCACGGCAGAGGATCTGCTGTACCAGTTTGACAGCGTTGCCTACTTTCACGCCGCCCATGATCCAGCGCGGAAGGAACAGGACGCCAGCCGCGCCAAGCTCCATCGCCAGGACTTTGTCCGCAAGGGACCGCTGTGGAAGGCGTTTGAATCGACTGAGCCGACGATTGTGCTGATCGATGAAGTGGACAAAGCGCCGCGCGACTTTCCGAATGACATCTTGGGCGTGCTCGATCAGGGCCGTTTTTTTGTCCGAGAGTGGGGACCCGAAGGAACCTGGATCGAGCGCCGACTCGAGCTACCGCCACCGCTGGTCATCATCACCAGCAACAGCGAACGGCGACTCCCGGAGCCCTTTCTACGTCGCTGCATTTTCCATCACCTCGAGCTGACCGCCGAGCTGGTCGAGCGAGCGGTCGCTGCCCGAAGGAAGGATTTTGCCGGGCTGAGCGATGACACTGTCGCGCAGGCTATCAAGCGGTTCCTGGATCTGCGCGCCAAACCCGTTCGTAAGAAGCCGGCGACGGCGGAGGCACTGGTCTGGCTGGCGGTCTTGGCTGCACAAGGAGTCCAGGTCCAGCAGCTCACTGATGATGTCTCGACGAAGAAACTCCCAGCGCTGTCCGCTCTCATCAAGGATCGCGACGATCTCGAGCTGTTGTAATCCGAATAAGCCCAGCGTATGCCCTCACTTCCTTCTCGACTCGATGATCTGGATCGACTGTTCCGCAGTCTCCGCGATGCGGGGTTTGCCGTTGGCGTCGAGCAGTCGCTGCGCATCGAGACCGTCTTGCGGGTGCTCGGAGCCTCGCCGCAAAGTACGGACGTCGCGCTGTCCGAAGTGGTCGCGGCCATCATCCTGACCGACCAGGAGCATCGCCCGGAGCTCGATCGAGTCGTCGAGCTGTGGATGCAGTCGCTTGGTCCGCTTCAAACGGATTCTCCTGAGACTGCCGACTTACGGCTCCCACTGTCCGATTCCTCCTTGGCAAAGCGCGTGGAGCTTCGTCGAACAGAGCAGCGCAATCGGCGCCGGGTTGCTTGGGGAATCGGGATTCTTGGGATTCTGCTGGGGATGGCGCTTTTGGTCTGGTTTGCACTGTCGAGACATGGGCTTCCGGATCTGCCCGATGCGGCCCTGGTCACTACGAATGAACCAGCGGATCTGCGGCCTCCCAATCCGGACCTGAGTGTCCCCGCTCCTGACCTGGGCGTGCGCAAGGAGAAGCCTCCGACCCATCGGGTTTGGGTGCCCACGCTGACCGAGCAGCCACGCGAGCTTCCTTCGGCGCTGTGGGTCTGGGCCGGTGTCGCCGCGCTCAGTGCGCTGCTAGGGATGGGTCTGTGGCTCGCGCTGCGCAACCGCAGTTTTCTGCCCACCCTGCTGCCCCTGCCGACTCGTCCGGGACTGCCGCGGATCGTACCAAGTGCCGAAGCGAATCATCGGAATCAGTCTTTCCTGCTGTCGCGCCGCGATGAAGACAGTGCGGTGTGGGGCATCGGGCAGTTCATTTCAACGGAAAAGACCCGGCGCTTAGACATACCGCGTACGGTGAGCGCTACCGCCGACGCGGCGGGGCAGCCACGTCTACACTTTGTGCCGGCCCGCCATGCCCGCGAGGTCTGGCTGTGGCTCGACGAGTCGATGGGCCTGCGCGGTGATGGCAGCGGCGATGACACCCGTCGCTTTGTCGCGGAGCTCGCCAACGTGCTGACCCTAGCCGGGCTTCCGGTCGAGCAGGCTCGCTTTTGGGGCCTGCCCGAAGAGCTGTCTTCGGATTACGGCACGTTCTCGCCCAGTGAAGTCGATGAGCGTCGGGATGCGGCCCTGGTCTTGATTTTTACCGATGGCGAGCTGCTGCGCGGCGCACTGGATTCCGCCACCGACCGGCCCCGTGTCGAATCGCTGCTACGTCAGCTTGGGCACTGGCCCCAGCTGGCGTTTGTGGATAGTACCCAGGGCGCAGCGTGTCTGCCGGCGCTGCTACAGAAGTACGAGCTGCTCGCGCTACTGCCCGAACAGGTACCAGCCTTCCTCGCCGGTCAGTCGGCACCCACTGCACTGCCAGTGCGGGGTTTGGCCGGGCCGATGCTCATCGGCGAAGAACGCGCCTGGGCCGCCGCACTGGCACTGTCCCCAACCCCCGTTGATGAGCAGACCGCACACCTTTTGCGTGAACACTTGCGACTGGCTGTCTCTCCGTGGCGAATCGGAGTGTTGCGCAGCCATGCTCAGCTCGAAGCCGGTGGGCTGCTGTTCGGGACTCCCGAGCGGGCGAGGCTCCTCTCCTGGCTGCTGGCGGTGGGTGGTGGCAGCACCGGCAGCGACACCTGGATAGGCCAAGCACTTTTCTTTTACCGCCACCTACTGGATTCGGAAGACCAGCGGCGTCTGCAGCGCGAGCCCGCTGAGCCCTGGCTGTCCACGCCATCCGAACATCACCTGCGCATGCAGCAGGCACTCCTGCTGCTGTGGGACGACCCCGAACGGGCCGCTGAGCAGCTGTTTCGCCGATATCGCGACCCGCTGGCCGCCGAGATTCGCCGTCACCTGGCCTGGCTTGGGCCAGCGGAGTGTGCGGGCGAGGTGGAGCATGGCCTAACGGTTCTGCCGTGGGCGATGAAAGACCGAACCCCACGCGCGCGCCTGCTGCTGCGCGAGCTGGGACTTGGCAGTGCCAGCCTTGGCTGGAAGCCGCGCGTCGAGTCGCTGCGTCGGCCCGGTCGACTGCCGCTTGGACTCGGTCTGTGCGCTGGCCTTTCGCTGCTCGGCCTACTGGGCGTGTTCCAGAGTCTCCCCCGCCATCAGGGAGAGCCCACGGTCGAAAATCCCAGTCCGCCCCCCGGTGCGGTCGTCAAAATCAAACCACTCGGTGCCGAGCAATACGAAGTCCTCGCCCAAAGCGGCAGCGAGCAGGCCCATCTCGTCGTGGCCGGCGGCAGCCTCGTCCACCTTGCTTGGGACTCCCACGAAGAACCCACCCCCACCGATGCCGGAACACTGGCCGACTTAGGAGCCGACTTGTCTATGCCGCCTGACCTCACTGAGCGCGCAGACCTCGCGCAGCGCGAAGACCCAAGGAAGCCGAAGGAACGGCCCGACCTTGCGAAGCCTCCGCGATCGTTCAGGGACATGACAGCAGTAGTGGCCGAGCTGCGCGACTCGGGAACAGCCCCCGTGATCCCAGATCTGGGAGCAGCGGTGGCATGGTCGTGCCCGTCTCAGGAGTGGACGGAGCCGAAGAGCGGAGTGGTGTTTGTCAAGGTGTGCGGAGGGACGTTCCTGATGGGGTCCGCGCCAACTGACCGGGCAGCGGAGACCGATGAGAGGCCGTCGTATCCGGCGAAGCTGTCGGACTACTGGATCGGAAAATACGAAGTATCGAATGAGCAGTATCGGAAGAAGGAGCCATCACACAAAAGCACGTTCGAGCGGGATGATCTGCCCGTGCAAGACGTGGACTGGAACAGCGCCCGCGCGTACTGCCGGTCGATAGGAGGAGATCTGCCAACGGAAGCAGAGTGGGAGTACGCGGCGAGAGGACCGGAAGGAAGGAAGTATCCGTGGGGAAACAAGCCACCGCCGGATCACGAGCATGCGATGTTCGATTTGAGCACGGGGCCCGAATCCATCACGACCAAACCGAAGGGACGAGGGCCCTTCGGGACGCTCAACCAGGCGGGAAACGTGTGGGAGTGGGTGACGGACTGTTGGGATAGTGAGGCGTACGGAAAGCGCAAGGCGCTAAGTGACAGGACGCCGCTGGCGATACCTATTGAAAATCCGGTCGATGATCGATCCGGTTGTTCCAGGCGCGTTTTGCGCGGCGGTTCGTTTGTGGACGTACCCGGGAGCCTGCGCTGTGCGGTCCGCGGAAAGAGCGCGCCCTTGTTCAAGAGCCAGTTCTGGGGGTTTCGGTGTGTGCGCGGGTCTGGGCGCCAGCCTTGATCTTTGTCTGGTTGCCTGTTTGTGCCGTAATCTGCCCTCTTTGAATATTCTAGTTCCTTCCCGCGCACTCCTGACAGTTCAGGGGAAGCCCAACCGGCCCGTCTGGACACTCCCGGCAGTGCCTTGGAAGGCAAAAATGGCCGCTCGGGCACTCTTGACGGTGCTTTGGCGGGTGAAAAGGCGCTTCGGGGTACTCTTGACAGTGCCTTGGAAGGCAAAAACGACTTTCCGGGTACTCCTGACTGTGCCTTGACGGTTCCACTGGGCGATCTACCACTTTCCCGACAGTGAAAGATCAACGCTGGCGACCGGAACCACGCACACACCGAAACCCAAGGCTCCTGCCCCGGACCTCGGGCTCGAACCCGAACCGGAACGCGGAGCGCAGGTTCCTGGGACCGTCGAGGAAGGAACCGCCTCGCAAAACGCGCCCGCTTCCCGTCGGAGGGCCAATGGGACAAGTCAAACTGACACTCTTGTCATTGTCACTTGTCACTTGGTAGTCGCCGTACCAGTCCCAGCACCACTCCCATACGTTCCCGTGCAGATCATGCAGTCCCCAGCCATTCGGCTTCTTCTGTCCTACCGCGTGAGTCCGGCCCTCGATGTTCTTGTCGTACCAGGCGTACTCACCGAGTTGCGCCGTGTCATCCCCGAAGCTGTACGCAGTTTCCGTTCCCGCTCGACAGGCGTATTCCCACTCTGCTTCCGTCGGCAGCCGGTATCCGTCTGCAGCTTGGTCCCACTTCACTTGCGGCAGCAGGTCCGAGCCTGCTTGGGGCTCGGTGATTCGATAGCACGGCTTCCTTCCTTGTCGCTCGGACAGTCGATTGCAGAACCTCACCGCAGCGAACCAGCTCACCGTTTCCACGGGCAGGTCTTCCCATGCCGTATCGCTGGGCTGGCTTTTGCCGAAGCCGCTCGGGTTCTCTCCCATCAGCTCTTGATACTGCTTCTGCGTCACGGGGTACTTTGCCATCGCAAACCCCGAGAGCCGGACTCGATGGCGGTTCCAAGCTTCTCCCATCCAGAACTCGCCGCCGGGTAGCTCGACCATATCGAGCGGTTCGGAGATTGGCTTTGGCTTGGCAGGCGCAGGGGAAGCCGTCGTGGCTGTTGTCGCTGGCTCTGGCGCTGGCGTTGGGATGGGTTCTTGGTCTGGCTCCGGCAGCGGTTCGGCCACCGCATCGCCGGTCAGCGCCAGCGTGCAGGCCGTCCCGAGGAGCAGCACCGCGCCCCCAAGTCCCCACTGCGGTCCCGCTCGCAAGAAACCATACCCGCACACCCCCGCAATCCCCGCTCCAAGCAGCAGTCCGCTCGGCATCGACAGCCCATCCACCCGTACCATAAGCCGTCGCGCCCACAGTCGAGTCACCGACAGCTTCGGCTGCAGCGGCGAGTCCATCCCCTGAGCCGCAAGCGGCTTCCTGATGTTCTTTGGGGCTGCCCGACTGCCGTCCTTCGCCATAACGCTGGTGGCCCGACGTATATCACGCGCAGCCCCCTGGCCGGCAATGCTTGTCACCAACCCAGCAACTCACCAGCGGAATCACGACCACGACCCCCTGTCGAGCCAAACCTCCCGTATGAACCCAGAGGAATGAAAGTCTCTGTGCCGCCGTCGTTCTGGCGATGTATCGCCTCTGGAGCCTGCGTTGCGCCACCTCCCGCGCTGCCCATGGGCGCACGGTGGGCACTGCGCTGGCTGGCCTCCTGCAACGGTCCGCACTTCTCCTGCCAGTGCACATCCCATCGCTCGGAAGCACCGCATCATCCTACGTTTCGGTCATCCAAAGATCTGGACGGCATGGGGATTGCGAAGTCGTCCCGGTACGTAGCGAGGCGTGGATGGAATGTGAAATACCATTTTTGTCGACTGTTTCTCTAAAGTTCATTACCGTGAACCACAGTACTTGAATTTCATGCATTGAATGGGGGGGAGCCCATCGAGAGCTGGAGACTCCCGTCGCAAGAGGTTTCCATGTGGAATGTTGACTCGAAGTCGGCACCGGAGTCACCGCTGGCCTCAGCCCAGAACGGGACGGCTGCACCATCTGCTACTCAGGACCAGCACCACGACGCGCCAGACGCAGCGCCTGGTGCAAACGATGGTGGTGGCATTGGTGGAGGTGCGAGTGAGGACGTGATCGCAGCGATGTCGCACTGGGCTGATGACCAAGAAAACAGTCGTGGCCAACGCGTGATCAGCGGACTTGGGAGGCCGCCGGCACACTCCGATGGACATGACGACGACTCAGAGCACGAGAAAGGAAAGGCCGCTCACGAGGGCGACAGCCATCAGGAAAGCGGCCCCACCGAAGATGAACACGCCACCAGCGGCAGCCGGGAAGCCAGAAATGAGCGTGCGCTGCCTGGGATTGTTCATTCGATGGGAAAGAGCTTCGGATATGACTTTTCGGATGTCTCTTTTGCCAAGGGAATGCCATCTGTGGCGAGTGAGCATGGAGCCAAGGCTGTCGCGTCTGATCACAGCGAGGTCGCGATCGATCTGAACACTGTGGATCTGCACGAAGCAGAGGGCCAGAAAATCCTGGGGTCCGAGCTTGCGCACATCATGCAGAAGCGCAAGGGCACAGTCGAACCCGATGCGGTCGACGCACATCTCGAAGGACAACCGGCTCCTGGGCTCGCGGCACGAGTCGCACATGACAAGTCCCGACGGGACCATTTGGAGAAAGAAGCGGATGCGGCTGGTGAGAAGGCCGCGCGCGGGGGATCTGCTTCGGTTCAGTCTGGTGCACGAGCACCCAAGAATCAGTTCTGGGGACTTGGCGACATTTGGAACAAAGCCAAGGAGTCCACGTCCAGAGTCCTCGATACCGCAAAGAAGGGCGCCGCGTGGGCTGGTGACAAGCTCGACAAGGGGGCCGCGTGGGCTGGCGACAAGCTCGACAAGGGCACCTCCTGGGTCGGTGACAAGCTCAACAAGGGCGCCTCTTGGGCCGGTGACAAGCTCAACAAGGGCGCCTCTTGGGTCGGTGACAAGCTCGACAAGGGCGCCGCGTGGGCTGGCGACAAGCTCAACAAGGGTGCCGCGTGGGCTGGCGACAAAATCAACAAAGGGGCCGCATGGGCCGGTAACAAACTGAGCAAAGGTTCGGCGTGGGTCCGCGACAAGTTCAGAAAGGGCGCTGCGTGGGTTGGTGACAAGGCGCGGAAGGGGGCCAGTTGGGCGCTCGACAAGCTGAAGAAGGGCGCCTCATGGCTCGGCAAGAAAGGCGCGCAGCTTTATGACGGGGTCAAGAAGAAGGCGACCCAGACGTTGGACGACATCCAGAAAGGGATGAAGCAGGAGGGTGTCTGGGGCTTCATCAAGGACCCAGTTGGTGCGCTCGACCGGCAACAAGCGCAGCGAGAGCTCTCCAACCGTTTCCAGGTCGTCCCAGACAACTTCCACGGGCCACGGGCTCCCAATACGGTGACGCAGGCAGAGTACCAGCGCATCTGCCACACCTACAGTGACATCCGGCTCGGTCGTGGCGATTTGACCATTGATGCAGGCGCCAAAGACAAGGACTCGGGAGGCCGGCTCAAGACCCAGAAGGAACGCGACGCCTATCGCCAAGGGGCACTCGACGACATCGTGTCCATGATGCAGACCGGAAGCGGACGACGAGAGATTGAGCAGCTTCACAACAACGTGTCTCACGACGAAAATGGCAAGACACGTCGAGGTGTGTTTGGGGTGCAGATGCCGTTCAACTTGGGAACTCCCATTCACCACCACACCACCATGGTCCCGCTCCTCAAAGCAGATGGCACGTATGACCGCACCAATGGCTATGCCGCGCCCGATGGGAATGGGGATGAGAGAGAGGTAAAGGCGGACGGTAGCCTCGGCAAAGCTGGTTCGGGAACCGACGTTCATATTCGCTACAATCCTGGGGTGAACACGGGTGCTTCCATGCCCGCCAATCTGGTCCAGGCCAATCCTTGGCTGGGACAGATGCGCAGCGATGTTCTTCTGTCTCACGAGATGAACCACGCCATCAAGCAGACTTCCGGAATGGTCGATCCGCGAGCTGTGCAGGCTACCGACAATGCGGCCAATCCCACCGACCCGAACATGGCTCTTGATGCCTCCTATCGCTGGCCAGCGGCGAATGGCGGTGGTCCGCTCCGGCGAGTCGAGCATCAGGCCGCTGGCATTGGGATGTACGCAGGCGATGACATGACTGAGAACGCCTACCGTCGGGAGCGTCGCCAGCTAGCAGATATGCACGGTGTCGGACAGATCCCTGGCGATGACTCCATGGTGCAGCGAAATAGCTATACCTTCTATCCTCCGCAGCCCTCGGCGCCACCGCCTGGACCGGGGCCGGCCTCGCCGTAGGATGAATGCATACGAAAATCATGTGTACCGGCGAAGGGTCCGGTTAGACTCGCACCCCTCAGATGAATCAGAGATGCTCATGCAAATCACCAGACGTTCCTTGTGCTGGAGCTTGCTTTCGGCGCCATTTACCTGCTCTGCCGCGTGTGCCAAGGAACCGAAGAATCCACGGGGCGCACAGACTGATATGCACGATCGAGGTACCCCAATGAATGAGCTCGCGACCCTCGAGTGGACGATGACGGTTGTGGAGGCCAGCAAAATGCTGCGTATCGACTACAACGTGACAAGCCGCGCCAGCCAGCGCTTCTACCTATGCGATTTGCTACCGATGCCAGGCGCAAAGACATGGGTTCTGGGCAGCAAGGAGATCATCGTCATGAATGGCCCAGAACCAGGCAGCGTGATTTTTTCAAGAGCTCGGGTGCCATCGAGAAGCCCGCTGCCATTCCTTGTGGACCCAGGCGCACGGTCCATCGATCCGGGCCAGACGGTCAGGGGATCTGCCGAGGTGCCGCTGCCACTGACCGCGCGCCATTACAGAGGAACGCTGGAACCACTGAAGGGAAAGCCGAAAACGGCCACTCTTCAGATCGGCTGCATCGTTGGAAATGCTCACTGGAGTGAGCTACTCCTGGACGACGGTGGCAAACTGACCATTCCGAACTCGAGCGATCCGATGCAGCTCTTGTGCTCAGAGTCCAAGCCGCTTCCCATCTGAGGGAACTCGCTTCCCACCGGCAACAGTGTACAGATGGGGCATGTCGATTCCTTCAGGAGGTTCCCATGCAAATTACTAAAGTTGGCAAGTTTCGACGCTGTGTACTGCTCTCGATGCTCGGGGTAGCAGGCTGTAGCTTCACTCCATCGACAGTGATGATAGACGGAGTCCCAGTACCCCGGCAGCAGCATCGCTTCGAAGGGAATCCGTACGCCATTCGGCACTACGACGCCCATCCCAAGCCGGAGTCTGTCACCACAGGGAAAGTCGAAGGAGGCCGCGTAAGCGGAGTGGTCTGCGGCTCCGACATCGAGTACAGCATCGACCACACAGCGTCAGAAATTCGTTTGTCGGGAACCATCGACAATCAGTATCAAAGCCAGCTCAAGGTACTTCTGACGAAGGACGTACACGGAATCATTGGCAACGTGGGGCCCAAAGAGGTCCGGCTGGAGTTTTCGCGCGAGCACATCGAGGGCTACGTCGGTCGCTGTCCCTATCACCTCGCGATCGACAACGCTACGTCAGGGAAGGATACGGTGGTCGAGTACATCTCTGCTCGTGGACAGAAGATGCGGATCGAGCTGTATGGAATGCAGTCGCTGTGGCAGATGCCTGCTGCGGACCAAGCTGCGGTGCTTCCCATGGTTCTGTTGTGCATGACAACCAAGATGTTTGAAAACCTCGGTCGGGAGTCAATTCCTGCTTACGGATTCGGAGGGAGACTGGGAGCCGTACCGAGCGGAACGATCCAGCTCGGCGGCAGCATCCACAACACCGACTGCGGCGCCACCGAGTACAAGTGATCTGTCGCGAACTCAAATCGTTTGACATACTGGATTCGGTCCGAATCTCGAACTCGCAGGCCACAGTCAACCGCTGGTGCGGATGCGAGGCCAAAGGAGCTCTGTCCGAAGGGCTCTCCATCACGAGCTAACATACCCTGTGCAACGGTAACTCCGCGAATCCTTCCGGATTCTGGTTCACTGTCGCCGCATTCGCTGAAACATCATCAGTGCGTGCGTATGCTCCCGTGACGTTGCTCCGAACTTGAGCGTAGAGACGGTTGCCCAGCCGATGCTGCGCAGCGCGTCCGCCAGTGGGCCGGTCTGGTAGCGGCGAGTGTGAAGCAGAGCGAACTCCTTGCGCTGCGTCCTTCCTAGATGACATCGAGCGACAAACTCAGAAGCGTAGCTGCCGGGGATGGGACAATACCGATCAAGGCGGATGAATGTCTCTACCTCGGTGATACCCTCCGCGTAGCGTCGAATGGGTCCGCTGAGCCAACGATTGGACAACTCGTCTAGTTGGCTCTTCTCCTTCTTTCGCAACGAATCGATATCATCCGGAGTTCCTAAAGCGAGCGGCAAATCGACGAGTAACAGATCGCCCTCTGCTGCCCCACTCAGCGACTGCTGCACGAAGTGCAGTTCGTTCTCTAGGTTGGTGAATGTGAAGCCTAGCATGGTGTAGAGCCGTCGTCGGTGAGCCTGAGTCGGTCGATAGTGGAGCTGCGGATAACGAGAGAGGTGGTAGAAGTTGCCGTGCATGGCGCAGACAAACACGCCACGCTTTCGAGCAAAGGTATCGTCGGCCCGCCGGAAGGCTGTGGATAGGAGTGGATGACTGATGTCGAGCAGATAAAAGCGGATATCATTTTTTGCGTCGGCAGCAAGCTCTTCGACAAGCCGCGTCTCAACGATGCCATCGCCTGGCCCAAGCGCGATCACGTCAATCCCAGCACTGCGGACACATTCCTTGACCTGTTTGGCCGCCGCTTCAAGCGGTAGCTTCTGTCTGTAGGCACCGATGTACTCAGGACGCTGAACACAGCTCAGAAAGTCCTCCGCACTCTGGTGATCCAAATACAGAGCGGTCTGTGCCAGCGCGCCGCCGCTACCTTGGAGTTGCAGACGAAGACTATTGAGCATTTTCAGCGGCAGATAGTCCGGCGCGATCCACCAATTGGGCGCGGTTGCCGGAAGATCCAGCGGCTCGATGCGCTGCGAAGGAAGAAGCCCCAGCTCGCTGACACCAAGCAGCGATGCGAGTGCGCTGGCCCCTGGCTCCACTCCGTGTTCGATCCGCGCAATGTGCTTGGTCGACAGACCCGCTCGCTCCGCCAGCTGCTTCTGCGACCAGCCAAGCTCTTGTCGTCGAGAAATAATCAGATCGCCTAGTCCCTCGCTACGCTTCGTGAGGTGCCGCGACAGTGCCTCCCGCGCCATATTGGCACCGTGCTGAGCCGCCTGAAGCCACGGCGTACGATCATTGCTGTGCCGTGCCAGCATGTGAACCATCTGGTCACAGAGCCCAAGCAGACCTGTCAATTCCCGCACGGGATCATTCATGTCCTCTGCTGGGTCAGACTCCTCCAGCGTCGGGAAGCTCGTCATCTCGGTCTCTTCCATCATGGCCATGTCCTCCTGCATGTCGCCTGCTTGATCCCTACCGATGTCGCTTTGGCTGACGAAGTCGTCACGAGGTCTTGTCGCTCGAAAGCGAACACAACCTTATGAGACAAGACACTCCGCAACATGAGCACCACCAACTAGGAATCGTCGATTTCTCGACGGCACCCGATGCGAGCAGCACGCCTCACAGAGCGTCAGCGCTCACTCACAACGAGGAGAAGCATGCCCAAGAATCGTGCTTTGGCAAGACTTGTTTTTGGATCGTTGCAACGCAATGTCGGGAAGCGCCACTTCATCTGCGATGAAAGGAGTCCCTGATGAATGCTGCTCTATCGCTTCTATTCGGTACTGCGATCTGCAGTGCCCTCCTCTGTCTGGCCTGGATCGCTTGGCAGCAGAAGCAGGAACTCGATGCGCTACGTATCGAGCAGCGGACCCAAGAAGTTGAGTCAGGGAACAAGATCGCGCTCCTCGAACAGCTCACCTGTTACGATGCGCTGACCGGACTACGGAATCAGCGGATGTTCGAGGACGAGCTGGCAACCATGCTGAGAAATCGGACTCCGCTCGCGCTCATCTACATCGATCTGGACGGACTCAAACAGATCAACACGGAGCGCGGCCATCAAGTGGCAGACCAGGTGATCCGCTCTGCTGCGAAAGCGATTCGTGCCTCTCTGCAACGACGGACGGATCGCAAGCATGTCTATCGACGAGGCACCGCAGCGGATGAGTTCCTGGTCATGCTGGAGCGCGCAGATCTCACCACAGGAATCCTTCTTGCCGAACAAATCTTGATGGCCTTGCGGATGCTGCCAACACCGACCACTGCATCGATCGGAGTGACCGCCTGGGATGGCCATTCCTACATGACTACGGATGACCTGGAACGCGCCGCAGAGCTGGAAATGGAGCGCGCCGAGGCGAACGGACGCAACCGCGTCCACGCACCAACGCCACCGCAGTCACCCAACCGAGAGCACGCCAAAGCAGATCAGGAATCTGCCTCCCATTGCAGAGCGCTGCCTAGATACCGAGGCTGTTTGACCATGGCAATCAAAGAGAATCCGAAACGCTGCCTGCGCTGTAACTCGGTGTCTGTTTGTCCGCGCAAGGGAGTGGGGCGCACTCGTCATTACCGGGTCCTGGCACAGCTACCGATACCTGACGATTTCGAGATTCCGACGTGTGGACGCTGCGGCTCTGAATACTCGGAAGAGTCGATCGATAGGAAGCTCGATCAGGTACTCGCCGCTGTGTATCTCGATTCGCTTCAGGCTCTGGCAAAAGCAACGATCGGCAAGCTGACCGAGCGTGACCCAGCGACGAAAAGGAGACACATCAGTCAACGTCAGATGGAACTCATGCTAGGGCTCTCGCAAGGCTATCTGTCGAGACTCCTAAGCGGTCACGGAAAGCCAAGTGCGCCGCTAGTTCTGCTGCTCGGTCTGTTGTCTCTGTCTCCGGAGCAGACTCTCGGTGAGGTTCAGCGATTCTGGAGACTCGCAAGTCTTCCCCTTTCGACGGAAAATCCAACGCAAAAGGAGTCACTCTGATGAGCATCCAAGGAAGTTCCTTCGGCACTCTCCTTCGCTATCGCAGAGAGGAAGCGCACCTCTCAAGAGCGACTCTGGCGAAGCTAACAAAGCTTTCCGAAGCGACCATAAAGTTCATCGAAACCGGTCGCACCACGCCATCCAGAATGACACTCCTTGCGCTTCAATCGGTCGCCGCACTCGGTCTGGAGGACGAGGAAATGCCGTCAGAGTTTCGAGAATACCGTCGCAACATGCTGCGGCAGCAAGACACGCTTCGCAGGGTACTGGACAGACAGTACCAATCGACCGAGCTGATGATTCGGGAGTCGGTTTTGACGGAGATCCTCGAGTATGTCTGCGCGCAACTGTTCCGCATCAAGCAGCGGAAGGATGAGCTGACTCCCGAACCTCCTGGAACGAATTCAGCAGAGGCGCCGTGAGACCACGACACGTCAGGAATGGAGAGGTCCGCAGAGCCCATCGTTCGTTAAGCTACTACTATCCAGAGCCATATCAAGACCGGCCTCCAATCGGCTGGTTCGTACCCGTTCATGACAACTTGCCATCGCAACGTCGTTGCATCGTTGTCACAACGCCCTTGCATCATCGTTGCATCTTCATCACGCCGCAAGTGAGCTTTCTGCCGTCCGCATGCCAGAGGAAAAAGTGCGGCTTCCCGTCTTCATTTTTGCGCCTCGGTGCGGGGTTCAGAGCCTGCGAGTTCTCTCACGCTAGCGCCCACAATATTGCGCGCTATATTGTGGGCGCTAGCGTGAGAGATTTTGTGGGCTGTTGGGCAATCTGGCGAGAACCAGCACGTGATCGCTTCCGTGAAAGCGAGGCGGCGATAGCCCAGCAAAATCAGTCCCTTCGGGTAATCGGTCTGTTTCTTGCAAAGACAGCCCGAACTCAGCCCCGACGAGCGCCCAAAAATAGCGGGTAAATTTGCGCGCTATTTTGCGGGATAATTTGCGCGCTATTTTGCGAGCAATTTTGTAGGGGAAAATGTGGGCGCCAATCCGACCAGCAGAGTTCGTAAATCCGCGCGAGTCGCGCTTTTTCAGCGCCAGAAAAGGGGAGTCATGATCAAGGGCTGTTGCTCCACAAACGGCAACGAAGACTCGCCGCGATTCCTTGCAGCGGCAACACCACCAGGCCGAGGAAGAACTTGCTGCGAGGCACTCATTTTCGCAAACCGCCGATTCGACCTGCGATCGAGAAGCCAGCTGTCAGCGCATCGTCAGCCAACCATCCATCAGCAGGGAATCAAGAAGTCACATGCTTGTACTCATTCACCGCACATGCCCCGGTAGGCACCACATGCTCCGGCTTCTCCGGCGTAGGCTTCCTCTTCCCATAGAACTGATCATACCGACCGAGGAGTAGCTGCTGCACCTGTGCGGGCCACCAGTTCGCATTCCCCCGCGGCGTCAAGTATCCCGCCTCGCCGAGTAGCTTGGCGAGCTGCGGATAGCTCGGCCTTGAGCCTGTTCGCTGAATCAAGGACTCGCAGTATTTGCGAGGAGTCAGAATCGTCGTCGCCTTCGTGCTGGCCATCAGTTGGTAGACGTTCGACTCTGTGAATTTGCGCCCCTTAAACGGAAGGTATCCCAGCTCGTTGAGAATGTTCGCGATGCCTTGGTAGGTAGTCCCCCGATCGCGCAGCTCGTGCATTTTCAGCTTCACTTCTTCGTCGCTGTAGGGCCGCTGGTTCACCGGCTTACAGACATGCCATCCCTTCCGAATATTGAGATTGTAGATTACAGACACAGTCCATGACGCTCCCTGCGGAGGAGGAATCTGTTCCGCGTTGAATTGCGTCGCGATCTTTTGGTAGCTCACCCGAGCTTCGATCATCGACTTGATCCGAGACAGAATGATCTGTTCCGCTGGATCATCGATCAGAATGCGATACCGAGGATTGTTTGGCGACGGCACAGCCTTGCTTCCATAGGGAGCCTTCCCAAAGTGATACCCATTCCCCCGAATGTGATTGATCGCCTCCCTCGTGCGCTCCCCGGTCGCCTCCCTTTCCATCTGCGCGAACACAAGCAGAATGCTCACCAGCGCCCGCCCAAGCGCAGAGTCGAGACGAATCGCCTCGCGAATCGCAACCAATTCCTTCGTCCCATCCGCAAAGTGCGTTTCATACAGATCACAGAAGTGCTTAATCGAACGACTCAGCCGATCAAACTTGAGCACCACCACCACGTCTGCCTTCGTCGCGAGCGCACGAGCCAGACCCTTCCTATCCGCTCTCCCTCCCGACTCCACATCTTCATGAATCTGAAGGAGTCGCAGTCCGACCGATTCACAATACGACTTGATCGCGGCCCTCTGTGCATCAAGAGAGAGCCCATCCGCCGCCTGCATGTCGGTACTGACACGAATGTATCCTACAGCCGTCCTCGTCCCTGAAATCTGCCCGCTTGGGACATTATTCCGATCATGGTGATTTCTCATATTCCAGACCCCTTCCGCATGCGCCAAGTGCGCCGCTGTAGGGACAGGCTTAAACTCTGTTCACGTC
>Ga0154020_10002281_pt1 | contig 23295 bp, 21 predicted proteins | sample Klosneuvirus_201_FD_109709 | JGI IMG/M metagenome (GOLD analysis project Ga0154020, IMG submission 109709) | Active sludge microbial communities from wastewater, Klosterneuburg, Austria - Klosneuvirus_20160825_MG | ecosystem: Engineered > WWTP > Aerobic digester > Activated sludge | place...
ATGCAATGGCGGTAAGGTAGCGCCCTGCGCAAACAAGGGCAAATAAGGTATGAAAGCCTTGGGATTGGTTTTGGCAATAGTTTGTTGAACAACCAGCGCCGCCTGTTCGTCCAGGTGTTCGAATTCTATGCCGCAGGTCATTGTCGAGAGTGCATCCGTCTCTGATGAAACAGGCCTTTGAGGTTCCACCCAAGCAACAGTTCCCACCCCTTCAAAGACAGTCAGTTCCGATCCGGGGTGACTCTTTAACAGGAAATAAATGCAGTCACCTCGCATTACGACCTGCCTCTTTATCGCCACGATCATTCCACCGGTACCCAATACATCTGCAACAGCCCAGCTTTGCTGCCTCAGATCATGGTTACAATAGACTTCAACCCGGCGCCCCGGCTGGCCATCAAAGCGAAGCCAACGGTCCTTTTTGCCCTTCAGGGCTTTGCGCACCTTGCGCATTAAGCCCCCTGCATCGAATGGCTTTGCTACAAAAGCAAACACACCAAGTTGATGCAAACTCGCCGCACACAGATCGCCAAAACCGCTGGTCAGGATCACGGGAGTTCCCGGATGATTCGCCTGGACCCAGGTCACCAGATGCAATCCGTCTTGATCCGGCATTTGGTAGTCACTAATTACGAGGTCAAAAGGCTGGGTTCCGAGACACTCAATAGCCAGCGCGACCGATTCGACTCCTGAAATCGCCGTCGGAACCTCGCAATAACGCTCAATTAAAGCTGTTACGAGGGCCACAATATGGGGGTCGTCATCGACGACAAGAATTTTGAACTTGTGGGGCATCATGTGGTTAAAAATACGGCAGAACGGGGCCTATTACCAGATGGTATTAATACTTAGCGGAAGATCGCCGCATATTTTGCGGGAACATCTCTTTTTGAGTGGTTCTATAGTGCTCCTGCACACTTAATGATTTTTCAGAAAGTCCGGAGTTTTGCCGATGACGCCGGACACAAAGGGAGGAATTTGAACGCTGGTTACGGGCAGAGATGTTGTGATCCAAACATCGGTGAACCCCATTTCAGACAGAATCCGGGCCACTTCCAAGCCAGATTCCTCACCAATATAATAGTCGATGAAGCATCTGGTGGAAGTAGATGCCTTTTTAGCCCATTTAATCATATCTTCACCCGTCGAAAAGACGCTTAGCGAAGCCAAACCGCTGTCAGAGAATGCTTGTTTCCAAGACTCCAAAACCCAGGGATCATCGTCAACCAACGCCATTTCTGCTGGCAGAATCTGATCTGTCACGGTTGATGCAAAAGGGCCAGCACTGGCAATTGTGCTCCCCGATGCCAAAGGAAGGACCACCTCTGCCACGGCTCCACCTCGACCGCCGTTACTGAGGTGCAGGCTTCCGCCAAATGACTCTAAGATCTCTTTTGCCGATACCAAACCAATACCATGTCCTTCAGCTTTCGTACTAACACCCAAACCTTTTTCAAATGCCTCAAGGACCTCTTTTGGAAACCCGTTCCCCGAATCCACTATGCGAATTCCTCCACGCCCCTTTTCCGCAAAGGTGACTACGGAAATCACGGCGTCTCCAGACGGGCCTGCCTCGAACGCATTGTTCAACAAGTTGCTGAGCACCGAGGACAACGCATCGCATTCCGCGAGCACAGGCAAATCTACGCTGGTCGTAGTTAACCCTAATTGAATTGAAGAGTGTCCCATCTCGGCAAACTCGATTTTTTTTGCAGCGACCACATCAAAAATAACGACATTCAGATCGACGACCTGCGCCTTGCGTCTGCGATGTTGTTCCAAAAGACCATCCGCCACACCGCCTAATCGGGAAACAGCCATTTCCAGGCGCGATGCCTGCAACTGATCCCAATTTGCCAGTTTCGGCGATTGAAATCCCCCGATCAGACTTCGTATGACCCTCAAAGGCGATCGAATGTCATGTGCGACCCGCAATGCAAGGCGGGTCTGAGCATCAGCAGCGGCTGCAGTAGCTTCAAGAGTCCTTGCTCGTTTTGCATCTTCAGAAATTCTTGTCATCTCCGACAGGAGTTCTGAAAGATTCTTCGCTTGTCCTACATTGACCCCGCAGCTACGGATTAAGTCCCTAACCGCAAGATACGCGCGGACTTCGATCCGCTGTCCGGCAAATGCTGAAATAAAAAGCGCCGCAACATATCCAACAAGAAGCCAAATAAGGAATTTATCTACAGGAGTCCCACTGTAACAGAGTTCGAATTCAATTCGCTCTCCTTCCGGGCGTATGTAAAAACTCTTTGCACAATAGGGAAAGCGGTTGGCATTGGGAGGGAAGGAGAACACCCCACTGTGACTGCTGACAGAAATTGAAAAGCTATCTTTAGGCAACCCGGACGATTCTACAAATCCGCGGTAGTCTCCCCGGTCAATAAAGGCGACTCCGACTCGCAAGAGAGTTTCCAGGTTTACTGCTGCGATGCGAACCGCCTCCTGCGTATGAAGACTGGATATCGTGAATGCTCCGGCCAGCAAAACAGCAAGAGTCGCGACGTTCAAAATGAGCCAAAGCCGCAAGGGGCTCATGACACTTACGCGAGAGGATGTGGCCAGGTGTTTTCTCCCTCAATGGATTGTTCTCCCCATTTAAGTTTCGGCCAACGCCTATGGTAGGCCATAGCAACAGCGGGGAAATCTGTCGCCTCGACAATGATCCTATCTTCAATTTCATTTTCGTCTTCGAGTTGAGGCCCACGTGACTGCGACGCAGGTTCTTCAAGAAACCGAAACGCCTCTGTATTGGCCGGATCAGCATAAAAATGCGCATGATCCACCGGATCCCCAACGAAGGGCATCGCCCAACCTTCAGGGGTTTGGCGCTTTTCCCTAACCATCGCCGCTCGCACAAGCGTCATGAAGGTCTTTGCCTTCAGTTCTTGCTCCATTTTGGCCTCGTTCGCTTCCGGGCCGACTTCAGCGGCAGCGCAGTCAAAAACGGCGCCATAGCTGGCGTGGGTGGCCAACGCTGCTACCGCTACATGTGGTGTTACAGCCAATCTATAGGCAATCACTTTCCAGCCGCGACCAGCAAGATAAGACCCAAGTATCGCCGCCGTAACGACTTTCCAGGTACTAACGGTCGACCGCAGCGGCTGCCATCCTTGACGGCTCGTCCAGGCAGTATGCAATGCAGCGCGCTCAATCAGCTCTGCTCTGGCTCTATTTACCGCATCGAGACTGTTCGAACCGGCCGCAAAGCCGTTAGTAGAACCTATGCGAACGCTATCAGATCTTTCCGAAGTATCCCGCCCGTGCACGGAGTCGCGAAGACGCCCCGAAGCTTCCAATCGAAACCACAGTCGCTCCCACGCCTCGCAAAATGCCCTGCGCGCAGCCTGCCCCTGCAAAACGCCATCTCCGAATCCCAAAACCTCTAAATCCCAAGCCCGCAAAGTACATTGCAGGAGAACCGGAAGTCCCGATGAGCCCCGCAGGAGTTCTTGAAAACTCCAGCTGACTCCAGACCGACCGAGTGTCGTTCGGCCGATAGCTGCCGGATCAAATTCGCCGAAACCCTGGCTCAGGAAAGCAAAAGACAAATCACAGTTACTTAATTCTGATGTCATAGAATCGCAGCCGCATATCGAACTGATTCCATGCGGACAGATCGACTCTGGCAGAGGTATAGACCGGGGTTTCTTCAAGAACAAAAGGGACGATCACCGCGTCATCCAGAACTTTCTTATGAAACCGTGCAAGACTCGTTTCGAAAGCCTCGTTTGTCGTGCTGGTTAAATGAGCGAAGTCCGATTCATAATCCGAACGAAATGTCGAAATGGGATTTTTGCTGCCGCTAAAAAGAAAACTCCAGCTACCGACGGGATCTCGCTGGTTTCCTTTGAATCCGATGACACGCGCGAACGACACCTCTTCAAATGGAACTTTAGCGTACTTAAATGAGATTTCCGCGCCATGCTTCCGGGCTTCGAGCGCCAATCCGTCGAAGATTTCCTGCAAGGCGGACAGAGCCTCATACATAATGATCGTCAGCTTCCGCCCTTTTAGTACCGTCAAGTCAGTGGGTAGGGGCGTGAAATGCTCAAGACGCCCGGCAAACCCAAAGGGGATAACCTGATCGTCGTACTTCCATGCTTTGGGAAGGCTCTGCACCCCGCGGAAATACAGTCGGACTACAGCTGCAAAGGCATTGCGTACCAATGGATTCGCGGCGTTGCTGTCTCTTTTGTCAAGCCCGAAAAGAAAGTTGCCGGTTGCATGACCCAAATGACGTCGTGGCGCTGTCCGATCAAGGTCACTAAATTCTGGCTTGAAAGTAAATGCCGAGGGCGCAAAGAGATCTGCATGGTGACTGGTGAAGAGCTCACGAATGTTGCCATCTGCGGGCCAAAACAGTTCTACTTTGTCAGGAGGCAATCCATTTGTCGCCGGTCCGGCATGCCCAGCGTAATAGGTGTTTTTAGATAAAACCATCTGGCGCTGGTTCAAATCAAAGGCAGCCATCGAGTATGGCCCGGAGGTGACGGACCAATTGCCGCTGCGATTTTCCGCAGAAGTAAGGACGGCGTCGGCCAGACTAAGCTCGTGAAGAATACCACGATCAACTTTCGACTTAAACTCAAGCCGCAGAATCCTCGTCGCCTCATCCACGGTCGCGCTCTTCAGTATCTTCAAGCGCGACAGGTGCCGGCTTTCGCTTTGCGCCAGCCGTGTCACATGTGCGGCGATTTGATTCAAATCTATCGGCTTGCCGTCGCTCCAGCGCGACGTTGCAGCCAGTTCAAACTCCCAGATAAGATCGCTTGATTGCCGCCATGAATTCGCGAGTCCTGCCACATAAGAGCGTGCGTCCCCCGGGTCGTCCCGCAATAGACCAATGCCGAGATTTTCGAGAATGTAATATTCTGTCGTTGAGGCCGTATCCGAAGGGTCGATAATCCTTGCAGACTTGAACGCGGTAAAGGGAACAGCAACCCGAATTACGGAGGTGCTGTTCGTCGAATCAGGACTCAATCGCTGCCCCTTGGAGAAAAAAATAAGACCGGGAACAGCAATCACCACCGACACCAAGGCAATCATTGCCACCCGTTTCAAGCTCATCAGGCGTCGCAGCGCTCACAATTCCGAGCCTGCTCCGCAACCCGGTCATTCGCTGCAGCGCGTACGCCTAAAATATAACGTGCGGGAAAGTTAATTGCTGCCATTAGCAATCCAACGACAGAAACAAAAAAGACACCCGAAATCCATTTGCTGAAAAGTTTCATAGTCCATCCTTCCAAAAAGGTGTGATGGAGCCTGCACCTGCAATCCTTAGGCCACGCCAAAATGCACCCATATCAATATTTTTATACAATTTATTAAAATTATTTCAATAGAATATTGGTTTTTATATAACACTTTGGAGGTTGCGGTAAACATTTGAGAGTCCCCGCCGTCGCCTAGCCGGGTCCGGTTGCCAATTTACTCACCAACCGGTCGAGTGCGTTGGCAAAATCACGTTTTTCGCTTTCGCCAAAAGGAGGAGGACCGCCGGACACGGCCCCTCCGCTGCGAAGCTCCTGCATGAGGTTTCTCGTGGAAAGCTTGTCGGCGATATTGCGGCTATCGAATACCTCGCCACGGTTGCTGAGTCCCGTGGCTCCTCTTTCCACAATACGCGACGCCAGAGGTACATCGGAAGTAATGACCAAGTCACCGGCGGTAACATGCTCGGCGATATAGTCATCCGCCTTGTCGAAACCGCCATCGACCTTGATCATCTGCACCCCACCTCCCGGTGGAACATGCATAAAGGAATTCCCGACAACACGGACACCCACTTTGCATCGCGCAGCATTCTTGAAAACAATGTCACGGACAATGCGCGGGCAGCCGTCGTTGTCGATCCAGATCAGCAAGTGGTGGTCTACTTCATCAGCGCGGTCATATTGGCGACCCCGGTGCCGGCAAAATTCTTCGCCACGAAATTCCAATCTATGCGATCAAGAAAGCCCGTGACATATCGCTTCCGGTCGTTACGGAAGTCTATGTAGTAGGCATGTTCCCAAACATCGCATACCAGTAACGGCTTGCTGCCATCTTTGAAGGGGACTTCCGCGTTTGATGTGTTGACCAGCTTCAGGCCACCGCTTTTCTCCTGAACAAGCCAGGTCCATCCTGAGCCAAAATTTCCAATCGCGCTCTCAATAAATTTCGCTTTAAACTGATCGAGGCTTTCAAAGCTCTTGTTGATCGCAGCCAGAAGCCCTGCGTCTGCGAGCGGGGTCGCCTTCGGTGTCAGGCAGAACCAATAAAACGTGTGGTTCCATGACTGTGCGGCGTTATTAAACAGGCCACCGCTGGACTCCAAAGCCAACTGTTCCAGAGTCTTTTCCGCATTCGGTGTGCCATCGATCAACTTATTCATGTTGTCGATATAGGTCTTGTGATGCTTTCCGTAGTGGAATTCAAAAGTCTCTGGTGTTAACCATGGAGCGAGATCGGTCTGCTTGTACGGAAGTGTAGGTAGTTTGAACATGTCTTTTCCTTTCGTAATATAGACTCAATAGAATGTATCAAAAAATTCCTTCAAAGTATGGCGGAGAGATATCCATGAATGTATTCACTGAATCGATGAGTACACCAGCCGGTCTCCTACATATCGGGGCGACTGAGGAAGCCGTCATCGCCGTTGTTTTTGGTCCATCGATTGCGCCTACATTAAAGAAAATCGCGCTGCAAATAGGCAAGTCCATTAAACACATCAGAACCTCCAATCACATCACAAACTTTGCCGCCCGTGAGCTTCAAGCTTATTTCTCCGGAAAATTAGCGACATTTTCTGTGCCCCTTCATCCCATCGGTACTACCTTTCAGATGAAAACCTGGAAAGCTCTGTCAAAAATCCCCTTCGGCAAAACCATCTCCTACGGAGCCCAGGCGCATATGATCGGAAAGAAAAAAGCAGCCCGCGCCGTGGGTGGTGCCAACGGCAAAAATCCCATTTGTGTCATCATTCCCTGCCATCGGGTCATTGCGGGCGACGGCACCATTGGCGGGTACACCGGCGGGTTGGAGATAAAAAGAAAGCTCTTGCGCCTTGAAGGGGTATTACTTTGAAACAAGCATGACCGGCATCATTCCACCACCGCGACCAATGTTAACGATCTGATGAGACCCAATACGGGCCGCAGCCCCGCGCGGACGAAACGCGACGCCGGAATTGCCAAACAGCGAGAGATCTATGTAGGTCTTCATGGACTGAGCATGACCGGACATCAAAACTTCATTCTCCAGAACGACACCCGGCACAAGATCCTGAACGATCCAGACATCTCCTTTTGACCCGCAGCAAAATGCCAAAAACTCACGGAAAGTGATTTGACCCCGGGAAGCCTCCTCGCCAGGAACGACACCCATGAGGGAGCGCACTTGTTTCTGAACATGCTCCTGATCGAATTCATGACCAAGGATCACACCGTGACCACCGTAGCCATGTGACTTCTTAAGGACCAGCCGGTCCCGGCGCGAGACAATATCATCAAGTTGTTCAGGAGCAATGAGCACTCGCGTCCACGGAATTAAACTGCGAACCGCCGCCATTTCGTCGTCCGTAAGTCCGACCTCCCTGGCTAATCCCTCGCTATCACCAACCCGGGACAGCTCAGCGAACAACGCCTTGACTTCCAGATGTCCGGAGACAGGGTTGAAAATTTTATAGAACGAGGAGCGACGCAGAGCCCGACCGAAATCCGTGTCCGGGTCAACGCGACTGGCAAAAACGTGGCGATAGACCAGATCGAAAGGTCCACCGTCATCGTGCAATTGGCTACCCACAATCCGCAACGTCTCGGGCGTCACAATATTGACTGCATAACCGAGCTTTTTCCATGCTGCCTGATAGTGAAGAAGCTCTCCGAGCTGTGAGTCTCCGGCCCTCGCCACGATTGCAATCCGCGACAGGCCCGACCCACCACCAGCTGCTGCGTAATGTTCGCGCAGGGATTCGAGTAATTCCATTGTGTTTGAAACGATCTCACCGTCACCCACAGAATTCATTGACCCGGCAGCCAGGTAGGACTCCGCGATTATATCGCTGTAAGCCTGCATCGCGGGGATGGTCGTATTGATCTCCAGAATTCTGACCTTGTCTCCATCGAGGAACAAATCAAAGCGCACCGTGGCACTTCCGGTATGTTGTTCAAGACGACCATAGGCTGCGTCTTTCTCAATGGGACAAAGCGGGGCAAATATCCGCGACGCGACCGCCTCTTGTTGCTCAAGACGCATCCAGGTCGCTACTTTGTTGAGCGCTTCCAATACCCGTCCGGTTTCAAGAACCAACTCATGCCAAAAATCTTCGGCAAGCAGCAGACAGCGCGTCGAAGCAGGGATCGGTCGGTAGTGGTCCTGCGTCGCGTCATAAACGGCAAATTTTCCGTCGAATAATTTCCGGGAAAAACGATGCACGCTGGCACTCGTCCCAAGACTTTGACCAGCGTACAAAAAGGAGCTCAATTTAGTATTTTCAGAGGTCGAATTCATGGCTGTCAGTATAGCGCAATGCGCTCCGCCGCAACAGCGGGAGACTCAAGGTACTCGTCATAACTCATCGGCTTATCCAAAATACCCTTAGGCGTCAGTTCGATAATGCGTGTCGCAATCGTATTCACGAATTCACGGTCCTGCGAAGTGAATAACAAGGTCCCCTTGAAATCCACCAGGCCGTCGTTCAGGGCCGTGATTGACTCCAGGTCGAGGTGGTTGGTGGGCTCGTCCAATATCAGAACATTCGACCGCGCCATCATCATCCGCGCTAGCATGCAACGGACCTTCTCGCCTCCGGACAGCACCGTCGATTTTTTTGATGCCTCCTCGCCGCTGAAGAGCATCTTTCCAAGAAAGCCTCGCACATACTCCTCATCGCGCTCAGCATCTGTCTTTGCATATTGACGCAACCAATCGATCAGACTCAGGGACGCCGAGAAATATTTGGCATTATCCTTTGGGAAAAACGCTCTCGAAGTGGTTACTCCCCACCGGATTTCTCCGGATTCGGGCACTGTCTCTCCGATCAAAGCCCTGAACAACGCACTGGCAGGTGCGCCATCTTTGCCGACAAACGCGACTTTTTCGCCGCGGGAAATGTTTAGTTCAAGGTTCCGGAACAAGACCCGGCCGTCTTCCTTGACCGTCAGGCCCTTCACATCCAAAAGGTCCCGTCCGGCTTCGCGTTCTTCCTTGAAAAAAATGTGAGGATACCGGCGGTTTGATGGCTTGATTTCGTTGACGTTGAGCTTATCGAGCATTTTCTTGCGCGAAGTCGCCTGCCTTGATTTTGACGCATTGGCGGAAAATCGCTCGATAAAGGCCTTGAGGTCTTTGATTTTATCTTCGGTTTTACGATTGAGATCACGCCGCTGTTTCAGCACCAGCTGGCTGGCCTGATACCAAAAGCTGTAATTTCCGGTGTAGAGAGTAATCTGTCCGAAGTCGATATCCGCCATGTGGGTGCAAACTTTGTCGAGAAAGTGTCGATCATGCGACACGACGATCACTGTGTTTTTGAACTCACAAAGGAACTCTTCAAGCCACATGATGGAATTGATGTCGAGATTGTTCGTCGGCTCGTCGAGAAGCAGAATGTCAGGATTGCCAAAAAGCGCCTGTGCCAGCAGTACCCGGACCTTTATACCAGCATCGAGGTCCTTCATTTTTGTCTGATGCAACTCCCCGGCAACCCCCAGAGAACCAAGCATTTCAGCTGCCTCGCTCTCCGCATCCCACCCTCCGAGCTCGGAAAAACGCGTTTCCAGTTCGGACGCCAGGATCCCGTCTTCCTCGGTAAATTCAGTCTTGGCATAAATCTCGTCCCGTTTTGCCATGACTTCGACCAGCTGCCGGTTGCCCATGAGCACTGTTTTAACGACTTCCAGCTCGTCGAATTCGAACTGATTTTGTTTCAAGACCGCAATTCGCTCACCGGGTGTGATCGACACCTCACCAAAGTCAGGCTGCACTTCTCCAGAAAGTATCTTTAAAAACGTAGACTTACCCGCGCCATTGGCTCCAATGAGGCCATAGCAATTGCCGGGAACAAACTTGATCGAAACGTCTTTGAACAACGCCCGTTGCCCATAGGCTAACGTCACCGAGCTTGTACTGATCATGGACGACACTCTCCGTATGATAGGGACGGGCAAGCGTTTACCACATAATCATCCCCACAAACACATTGAACGCCAGGAGGGGAGCAGGTAATGTCCGCCCCGACCGGGGCGTGGCTGGCATGCGACCGTGAAATTTCTCATTAGATTCAGTCAGATACTCCGAAGGATTCATTCCATTTGACGTCTCCGACGCAAAAATCAAAGCCGAAAGCAATTTTAGTTGGCCTGCAATTGCCCTCGGTGAGCGACAACGACCACCGATCGTCTATGGCGGAACTCCACCGCCTGGTTACGACACTGGGCTTTGAAGTCATCGGTACAATGTCCCAAAAACGCCAGACCCCCGTGACAGCGACTGTCGTTGGGCAAGGTAAACTCGAGGAACTGGCCCGACATACCGGTGGCACCGGCAAAGTGCCTTCACGGGCACCTGCGCGCAAGGGAGTTGTCCACGAACAGGCCGAAGACAAAGCCAATTTCGGGCCTGATGAAGAAGAAAAAGAAGATGAAGCAAATGGAGATCAGGAGGCTGACGGCGACTCTGCTCCTCCGATCAACGGACTTGCAGACAAAGTCGTCTTCGACTGTGAGCTCACGCCCAATCAGCTACGCAATCTCGAGACTGCCACTGGTGCCGAGGTCCTCGACCGCACCGGAGTGATCGTTGAAATTTTTCATCGGCACGCCAAGACCCGCGAAGCGCGCATTCAGGTCGAGATCGCGCGCCTGCGCTACCTGGCTCCCAGGCTCCGGTTTTCACGACAGGGCGGTGACAGACAAGGCGGGGGAATCGGCGCGAAAGGAGTTGGTGAAACAGCTCATGAGCTCGACAAACGACGAATCAGAGACCGCATCGCGGAATTGGGACGCGAGCTGGAAACAGTTCGTACCAGCCAATTGGAGCGCCGGCAACGTCGCAGCGAGCAACACAAAGTCGCGCTTGTTGGCTACACCAATGCCGGTAAGTCCTCTTTAATGCGTGCGTTGACCGGAAGCGCTGTGTACGTGGAGGACAAACTTTTTGCGACGCTTGACACCACCATTCGCGCACTCTATCCCGATACACACCCCCGCATTTTGGTTTCAGACACCGTCGGGTTCATCAAAAAACTTCCCCATGATCTCGTCGCCTCATTCAGATCGACCCTCGACGAAGCGTCTGAGGCTTCGCTGTTGCTATACGTCGTCGACGCCTCGGATCCGACGTTTAGGTCCCAGTATCAGGTAACCCGTGATGTTCTCAAAGAGATCGATGCCGCGGATTCTCCCTCTCTTCTGATTCTGAACAAAGCTGACTGCCTGGACTCCGCAGCGATTCAATCTTTAAAGGCTGAATTCCCAGACGCAATGATTCTTTCTGCGAAACAAACTGAAGACATCAAAAGGCTTCGGGAAAAAATCCTCGGTCATTTCGAAAGTGACATGATTGAGTGCAAGATTCTTGTCCCGTATGAAAAAGGCGCAATGATCGGTGACCTGCGCAGCTCCCTGCGGGTACTTAGCGAATCCCATGATGAGTTCGGCACGACATTCGTTGTGCGTGGCCATGACATTCAGATCGAACGCATTAAAAAAGCGCTGGAATCCTGAAGAATGAAAAAGTGGACCCTGCTGGAAGAAACCACCGGACCCAATGGCAGCAAGATCACTTTGCATTCCCACGACAGTGACTACGCCATCCGTGTGAATGGCCGCGAACTGATGTCGTCGCGACACCATTATTCCGAAGAACAGCTGGCACAGGTCGCCTGTTCGCCATTCGGCGGCAAGATACGGGCACATGTACTGATTGGCGGACTCGGCTTGGGTTTTACATTGCGAAAAGCTCTATCTTTACTTGGTCCGGACAGTCGCGTGACTGTGGCTGAAATTCTGCCGGAAATCGTGGCCTGGAATCAAAACCCTGCCTATCAGCTCGCGGGAGACTCTCTCGCCGACCCGAGGACCCAGGTTGAAATGGGCGATGTCGCAGAAATTATCAAAAAAAATTCCAGCGCTTTTGACGCCATCATGCTTGATGCGGACAATGAAACAACAGCAATGAATACGTCCGGAAACAGCAGCCTTTATGAGTCACACGGACTAGCTCAGGTTTACCAGGCATTGCGACCGCATGGGGTTGCCGTCTATTGGTCCGCCGGGGCGGACCCGCATTTTGCGAAGAAAATGGGGAGGAGCGGCTTTAAAGTCGAGACTCAGCGGGCAAGGATCTCTCCCTCTTCCAATGGGGCCCACTTCTTGTATATTGGTCGCAGAAGCTGACCATCATAGGAGCTACAGCCCTGGTAAACCCTTCGAATACACATGTGACCAAACCTGCGGGACGCGGCGTTTCCCACCAAATGGCTTTTTTTGGCAGTATCATTACCGGTGTTAATCTCTTTTTGCACGCCCACACCCCGCGAGACCAAATCGGTGCGGCCGTGTTCGCCACGAGCGTTTCAATGCTGTTTGGAGTCAGCGCACTTTATCATCGCGTCAACTGGAGCCGGGTGGCAAGGGAACGCATGCGCCGGTTAGATCATGCTTCGATTTATCTCCTGATCAGCGGAACATACACTCCGATCATGCTTCTGGCCCTGCAGGAGTCGCTGGGATTTCGCATCCTGGCATTCGTTTGGATCGCAAGCATCATCGGCATAGTTTTGGAGTTTGCGGTACCGCGAGCACCGAAATGGCTCAAAGCACTCATTTATGTAGGTCTGGGATGGGTTTCTGTATTCACTGCCCCACAGATTATTACCGCCCTTGGACGAACAGGGTTCGGTCTGATTCTCGCTGGTGGTCTGCTGTACACCCTGGGTGCGATCATTTATGCGATCAAAAAACCGAACCCTTGGCCGAGGTATTTTGGCTACCACGAAATTTTTCACCTGCTGGTCATTGCCGGTGCGGGTGTCCATTATTACGTAGTGGCCGCACTTATTTTGCCCTGATTTTCTCCATTTCGCGCCGAATCATCCGGCTTTGATCGTCGCCTCTTTGCGTGAGGCCTTTAATCACGCCATCCTGATCTTCGTGAGAGCGGTTTTGACTTAATTTCTTTTTGAAGTTGATGTTTTCGACCTTTATCCGGAATCCAACAATGCTCTTCACCAACCGATCATTGCTGAGGTCCTCTGGCATAAAAAATTCCCAGCCGCTGGGCCAATGACGTTCCACATGAGCGGTCAGATCTTTCAGGCATCCAACCAGACCAGAGTAATCTTCGATCACTTCAGCGGTGCCTCGGGCATGGACCGCCATGTAATTCCAGGTCGGTACATCATTCCGCCGATACCACTTTGGAGTGATGTAGGAATGAGGTCCGTTAAAAATGACGGTCACGGGAGATTTCTTAAAACATTGCCACTGCGTATTCGCTCTTGCCATGTGCCCTATCAGCTCGATGCTGCTGTCGTATCGTTTTGGTGTCACCGGCAGATGAGAAATCTCAAGACCACCGGTGCTGGCGCAAACCACCGTCGCAAACGGGAAATAATCCATCAGTTCAAATGCTTCATTCTGGTCGCTGGAACGGAACGCGGATGGACTATACATAATGCTTTCAGCTCCTAAGAAGTTTTTTCATAATCATCAAGACGCCACCAATTGCACCGCAGAGGACGCAGAGATCGCGAAGAATAGTTAAAAGGATGACTTTCGGGCCAACCAAAACCTCTTCCTTAGGGTACTTCACGATCTTCGCGGTTCAAAGAGTTTGTGCTTCTGCGATTATGAAATGCTTCTAGAAGACCTGCCTGCAGCCGATACTCCTGCACGATCCGTGGAATTCAAGACAAGCGGCCTGAGCGTTGGCTTCCGCGGCACTCCGATCCGGTTCGATGGTGATGTGTTGAGGAGCGTGTTCTTCCGATCCGCGGTCAATGGCCGTACACAGCCATTCGCGGCCATCAGTGGTATCGGAAATGGGCTGAGACATCGCCGCCATGATCATCATGCGCGCACCCATAGCCTGCTCGAGGTTTTCCATAAACTGCGGTGACGAGGGGCCAAGCCGCCCGGCTTCCTGCTCCAATCTTTCCATTTCATTGCTGAGGCGATTGAAATTGTTTATGGCCACGCGAAGAGGAACGCGATTGACCAGAGTCATCTGCACCTCATGGCGAAACCGATTGGACATCCCGTTGAGACGATCGCTGTACGCGCGGAACTTTCCCTGCAGCGCACCATTGCGCTGGTCCCGGTAAGTGCGAGAAACATCGCGGGCAGCCGACATGAAATGCTCCAGTACGTGAACATAGGAGCCAACACCATCAACGAGGCCGCGCCGTGTCAATGCGAACTGGTCGCCATCACGTCCTTGTGCCAGGGCGTTGACGGATGAATTGGACGTGACGATAAGTAGTAATGCCATCATCAGTGATGAAAAAGAACGACGCATGTTAATTCTCTCCTGAAAAATCCTGAAGGTTTATTTGGACCGGCTCATGGAAGTACAGGAGGGTCAGGAGCAAAATAAGTGCCACGCCAGGTTGAATGGCAACCTGGCGCAATCAGCTGTAACTTTCTCGTGGACGCCGTTTTGGCGCGGCGATGGCGGTAAGAAAATGTTACTGGCAAAAGTCCAATTGCCAGTTGGATCTCTCATTTTTCGAGGCCGGCACCACCACCTGATTGAAAAACTCCACGAGGCGGTCGCCGGCAAGGGCGGAGTCCCTGATGTCACGCAAGTACGGGTGTATGGCGTCATCGTTAACTGTGAGCTTCGCGCTCGCCGGGTCCTTCCATCCAGAAAGGTAGTGCCACCATTGGACGTCGAGGTGATCGCCCTGATTGAACACCCGCAATTGCGACGTCTTCCACGCCGACTCCGTCTTGTAGTTCGTATATTTGCAATAGACATTGGAGGAGTCCAGTGTGTAGTAGGTCTCGTTAAGTCCTACGTCGCTCAAGAGTCGGTTCATCGCCTTCCGCACAGCTTTTAGGCCAGCATATTTATCAACCCAATTCTGCAGTTCGATACCGATCCACCCCGCCAGATAGTTGTTGACGCACTGCTGCAATAATCCGGAGAAATTCTGCCCCGCACCGGAAAACGTTGGGCTGGTCTTCACATAAGACTGCGTCAGGCTAAAACTTCCGCCTGTATCGACTGTTGCCGACCCCGATGCCAAAATAAAATCTCCGCCGATCCCGACTTTAGCCTCATACTGCACGCTCGCAACACCAGTCACAGAGAGAATGCATTGTACCTGGAGGCCATTGACACCAAGCCCTGAGGGAGTAAACATCGCGCCAACACCTTGGGACCTTTTGATACCGATGGTACCGACGACAGTTCCCCTTGCCTGTACCGCCTGACCTGCGGCGATGCCTGCTTTGACCTGGACGCTCTCAGATGCACCGAGATACCCGGACAAACTCGCTGTCGTCATCTCTTCGGCTTTTCCTCCTTGAGTTGCAGTGGTACCCCCAGCCAGATCAATTCCCTTAACCCGTTTGCAGGCCTTTTCCGGCTCGTAATTTAAACACTGGATACCTGTGTTCCTGCAAAATCCACCGATGGCATCGGTCGCAGATTTCAGACTTTTACACACAAATCGCTGACTCGAATTGCCGCCCGCATACTTCACCGAGCAATCGTAACAATACTCGTCGTTAAATCCACACTCGTTATCGCAGTATCCGAATTCGGGGTTTTTCACGTCATCAAAAGAGCGCCCCTCGAAGCAACGCTTCTTATTTGAATCGTTGTCCCAGACGGCAACAATCGCCGTCACTCTTTTGTAGTACTTAACCATCTCCACGCAGGTATCGTAGAGACCTTCCGGTGCTTTACCCATGTAGCGGCTGCAGTCGGCCTCAGTCTGCATGCTCTCCGGCAGATTGGTTATATTGAATGCTCCGCTCAATCGGCCCTTGAAAGGTATCCGCTTGCTGACGCCTCGAAACTGTTCGTGGTCCGCGAGCTGAAACCCCCCGGCATGCCCAACGGTGATCGCCGGATCGAGGGCATTGCCGTTGCCGCTTCCCGGTCCGCCAACGCGATCAAAATTTGGAAAGTCATGGTTTGCAGAGGGATGCTGCGTCGACGGCGCTCTGCCAGTCCCAGGGACCGCAGCGGGACCACTGGCATTGGATTGTGTCGAAGTTCCGGGGTTTTTCGCATTGTATTCGGCAACTTGATTCGCAAAAGTTGCGACCCGCTCCTCGAACTTCATTCCATCATCAACAAAACTGTTTTGAAGTCCCTGACACCCCAGCTCATTGGGGTCAGTCCCCCCGCCGCTTTGCAGTCCAGAGATTTGGCTTCCGCGGGGCTTGCAACCTGCCACAACCAGAACGCACAAGGACAAAGTGATCAGAATTCGATTCGTCACAGATCGACTCCATGGAAAGGCGCGGCGTGGCGCGGTGAGGGACTGGATGTTTTGGCTTCGTCTGTTCATTGTACCAGATTGGGATGGAGGCGAGTTGATAATTCATCAAATACCATCAAAAAACAGCTGTTTGACGTGCGAGATCGCTGCCGCAACAGTCGTCAACTCCGATGCCTGCCGTTAAGTTTTTGCTTCCGTTCCCGAAACACAGAGCTGAAGTGACGTATCAATAAACATTCTGCATGGGGAGTTTCCTCGTCATGAACAACCGCGCGATCTACTATATTTTTTCGGCCTGCTTTCTTATCTTTGGTTGCGGAGCCGCATCCAAGACTGGTGGCGAAGGAACAGAAGCAACGCCATCTGCCGAGTCAAGTGGATCACCGACCCCTGCCGACACGATTAGCAGTCCGTCCCCATCGCCTTCCGGATCTCCTAATGCTGCTGGCTTGGTCATGGCAAGTTCCCTCAGCATTCCAACGGACACTGCCAGCATCGTTGTGACTCCGACCTCCAGTTCAGGACTGACGGCCGGCGTTAAGGCCTCAAGCTTTGCGACAGTCAGTGGTACCGGCCAAGTTGGTACGCTTAACATCTTCACGGAAACAGCAACCAACCTGACGCAATCGACATCTCAGCCCATCGCAAAAGATCTGCTCCAAACCCCGACCTGGATCGTATTCGTTCATCAGGCCGGCACGGCACCATGTGATCTGGTCCTCATGCGCAAGTCGGACAAGAAACTCTTTTGCGGCGGAAGTTTTAACGGTCCGACATCGACACTCTATACAGGCGGCCGCGGACTGTTTCAATCCGACAGCAGCGGAAACCTTTATTATTTTACCCAAAGCAACTCCGGCATGGGCAGTGCGACTCTGGCACGTTTAACGCTCAGTGACCCGGCAAATCCCACGGCGACGACACTTTATGAATTCCAGAATTCTCCGGTTGGGTACATCATCAACCAAGAAGGCGACGCATTTATCCTTGACCCTGCCAGCGGGTCAGGTACTGCCCTGATCAAGAAAACTAACGGTGGTATCCAAAACGTCGCTGGTTCTTCCCAAGTCGCAGCAATGCTGGGGAGCGACAACGCTTTCTATTGGATAAAATACGGATCACCGGACATTAAGAAGCTCGCCCGAGGTTCCGATGGCAGTTTCACCGAGACCACTCATGCGGCCGGGGCGGTTACTAATCAAGCAGCAAACATGACAATGGGAAGCATTTGCTCCACCTCGACGAACGTGTTCGGTGGCGATACCGGGACCATCCCCTCAGCAAATGCTTACCGTTTTGTAAATTCACCTGGATCGCTCGATCTTGCTAACGAGGGTTATGGCTCATGGAGCGCTCTCCGCTGCGGTTCGTCGAAAGTGTATGTCCTTGGACAAAATGGAAGTGGAGCAGGAATGATTAAAGCGTTCGACGACAATAGCAGCACGTGGACGACCCTGCTAAATGCTGGTGAGTTTACCGTCAGAAATTTCGAAGTGTCTTCGACCGGTGAGGTTTATTTTGACGGACTCCGAAATTCGGATGGAAAAAAAGTCTTTGCTAAAGCGACAGCGGGAGGTGGAGCACCAACCATAATCTCAGAGTCGTTTTTCGAGCCACAAAAGCTAATGCCATTAAATTAGCAGTTTAATTGCTTTCAATTTTAATTAGGGAGCGACTATGAGCATCACATTGAAAAAGTTTGGCACGGCATTGACCGCAGGACTCCTGATGGTGTCATGTGGAAAAACCGACTCCACCACGGCTACGTCACCCTCGGCTTCACCCTCTGCGGATCCGACGGGCGCCCCCTCCGTTGTACCAAGCCCGGCTACGGGTTCACTTGCTGTGTTGCCGCCCGACGAAGTGTTTGCGACGACGCAAACAAGTTTGGCGTCTATTGCAAACGTCAAGGCCACTGATGGTCAGTCATCGCTTTACCCCGGGGCCCTTGCCGTTAGTGCTGGTCTCGTCGCAACTGAAGTCGATCCCTCGACCGTCTGTAAAACCAGCGGCAACCCTAAAGACGAGGAGAGTGGACTCCAGGGAAACGACCGAGCGAAACATGTCGCGAAAGTCGCCTACTGCGACATGGCGATGCGCCCAGATGGCCCCGACACCACCCGCGGCGGCATCGACCGCTTGCAGGGGTTCCTCTGCGCGGTGCGTGACCATTTGACCTATGATGGGGTCAAGCAGGACATTACCCTCAAATTCACCACCGCATGTTTTTCCGAGACCTTTGCCAGTATGGTAAAAAATGAGATAGGCACCGACGAGGCCGCGGCTAACGTCACTTCCTATAGCAGTGTGTCCGCTGAAAAAGGCAATGCAGAGTATAGCAAGCTCATAGAAATCAACTTGTCTTCATTTGATCTCTCCTACACCATCCAGCTTAAACAGACTGAAACCATGCTGGCCGCCTCAGCAATCCTGGAAAAGGCTACAGACAGTACCACCGGTGATGCAATCGCCATCAGGCTCGAAACTGGCGCGACCGGGTCGATCCGCTATGAAGGTCGATTTGCGAACGGATTCAACGACGGACCGGGAACCCGTCACCTGCGCGTTTACGCGACAGGCAGCGCCGATCCCGTCACAGGTGCTTTCTCTTCTGTCGGCAACCTCCAGTATCTCTTTCAGGATGTCTACAAGGACAATAACGCCAAAGTCCAAACAGTCACCGGCTCACCCACTGCGGGATACAAGGCCATTCTCCAAAACGGCACTAACTTCGCAAATTGGGAAACGTTTGAAACGGCTCCGCCAACGTTCTGTTACGGCGGTGGTGACTGTGCGGGTAATGACGGCTTGAAAGTATCGAAAGCAGACGACGAAAAATTCGGGCGGTCGCTGAGTTTCGGTGACGCCGCAGCCAAGGATGTGACGGCATGGTTCAAGGCCCATGGGCCCCTGTCGTTTGAGTCCGTTACTTTCGCCGGCGAGCAATAAAGATCTTTACACGCCCTCCGTCATACTGTATTAGTTATGTAACACAGTATGACGGAGACCTATGCACATCACAATTAATCCTCAGGCCCCACTGCCGATATATGCGCAAATAGTCTCGCAAATTCGAGATCTTGTACTTTCCGGACATCTGCCCTCCGGGACAGCCTTACCAAGTGTCCGGCACTTGGCAGAATCACTGGAAGTGAATTCGCTCACGATCCAGAAGGCTTACAAGATGCTGGAAACCGAGGGAATGATCTCCATTCAAAAAGGTGTTGGGGCCCATGTTGCCGAGGGATTGCGCCAGATGGCAAAGGCCGATCGCGAGGATCTTGTGACTAAGGACATTGAGGCATTGGTGAGCAAAGCCAAGTCTCTCAATCTATCAAAGACCGGACTGCAAAAAAAAATTGACCAGGAATGGGAGAAATAAGAAGTGCTGACCGTACAAAATCTCGACCATGTCTATAAGAGCGGAAAATTCAGGCTCACCGTGCCTACGGCGAAGTTTGATGCTCAGGGAATCACCGCAGTGGTAGGACCCAATGGGAGCGGAAAGTCGACCTTGCTGTCGTTTCTGTCAGGTCTAGCCAGGCCCCGGCAGGGAGTGGTTCGCTATGGCACAAAGGATTGTTTTTCCTCTTTTGAAGCTATCAAACGCGATATTCAACTCCTTTCATGGGATGTCCAGCTTTATGACGAAGCTACCGGAGCTGAACACATTCAACTCCTGCGCAGGCTTTTCAAAGGCTGGGACCAGCAACTGGAAACAGAGCTGGCTCAGGAGTTCAATCTTCCCATTGATCAACCTGTCGAAAAACTCTCACGAGGAGAGAATGTCAAACTGAAGCTCATTCTGACAATGTGCAGAAAACCAAAAGTGATCCTGGTCGATGAAATCCTCAATGACCTGGACACCGAATCAAGACGGGCTGTCTATAAGCGTCTCGACCGTTATTCATTTGAGAATGAGTCCCTCGTTTTTGTCGCCACCAATATCCTCACTGACGTGGAACGATACGCAAACGAAATCGTCCTGCTTTCGAAAGGCGTCCTTCGACTCAAGGAAAACCTCGACTCTCTCAAAGAACGTCATCGGCGCCTGGCTCTGCGACGCTCAACGTCCGCGACACCAGGCAACCCATCGGTGGTTCATCATCGATGGATCGAATGGGACGGCAGTAGCGGCACGTTGGTTACCGACGACTATACCGATTCGGTAGAAGCCACATTGCGGGACCTCGGCATTGAATCCAGCCCCGTGCCCCATCCACTTGAAGACATCCTGTCCATCTACGGAGACATATAGATGATACATGCATTGAAGTTTTTCATTTTTCAGCACCGTTTTCTAATTTTGATCATGACGGCCTGCGCCGGCGTCACTGCAGCCGGCTGGGTTGACGCTGGATGGCTATTGGTTCCCATGTCATGGCTTTTGCTTTACCGAATGAATGTCGAAGAGAAGAACAAGAAAACATGGAGCTTCTTTCAAAGCCTGCCACTATCACTGCCGGAAAAAACGGTGGTGAAAGTCCTCGTCCCCTTTTCCTTCGTCATGGCTCTGTACCTTCTGCGCGAAGGTGTCCCCGCGGCCTATGAAATCGTCGGTGAAACAGGCAGCCTCGCGGCATTGAGCGCTGCAGCACTGGTCCTGATGTCTCTTTCGACGAATTCCGCAGGAAAGTTTGTCATTGGATATTTTGGGCTTTGGTTACTGACCCGGCCTTTAACGTTCAGCGCGCCGTTGATGTTTGTGAGCGCCGGTGCACTGCTTGGTGCAGGGGTTGCGTACCTTAGCGGCAAAAGGCTCATACTTAAACGCGCGGCTTTCGTCGGCTTAGTCGCAGCTCTACCCGTGGCCTTAAGCGGGCATTATGCAGAAGAGGCGGCTCTGGAGAGATTCCTGACTTCGGGCTCAGGAGCGAAGCAGGTCGAAGTCGCGCTAAAGCTCTATCGCCTCGATCAAAGAGAAAGTGCTCGTGTTGTCATGCAGGTGTACTTGCAGTCGCCCGAAAATCGCGACCTGTTTGAAGACGTTTTAGATGCCTTTGATGATGCCAATCAGATGCCGTCGGTGTCAGAGTACGTCTGGTCGGACATGGTCAGGTATGGCGAAAAATGGGCCCGTCTGGAGTCCATTCGATTTCTCACGAGGCGTGTCACAAAGAACTCTGCACCAGACTGGCTGAACGATGGTTTTATCGCTAAAGTCGAACCGGCGGTGGTAGGGGCAGGCGAACAAAAATGCAAAGGCCAATGCCAGCAACTAGCCCGGCTGACTGCCCGGATCTATCAAAAAAGCCTCTCAACTCAGACTCTGGAGCGACTTCGGAATCATGTAAAATCCGAAGCAGGAGCGCACTATGTTTTGAGGGTCATGAACGTGTTTTACATCAAGGAACTGGAATCAGACCTGAAAGAACTCAGATTAAGTGCCAGCGAGCCTCTCCAGGTGGAGATTGACCGGGCCTTGAAACGAAACGGGGATTTTCGTTTGGACTTAAAAGTAGAGGAGAAAGAAGGCAAAATCGCCGGCGTAAAGCGCAGTGACTCCGGAGACGTCGAGATCCGCATCAGCCGCCGGTTGAAAGAAAAAATCGAAGATGCCATGGGCCACACTGTCGAAGAGATGGAAGACATGGCAAACGAATAATCCGCGCCCGAATTTTTCAATGGTCTTCGATGACGCGCAGGCGCAGTGAATCAAAATTTGCAGCGCCTACGCCGAACAGGAGCGCGCCAAAACATACCTGCGACGCGACATTATCATCTACATAAACGATTACGTCGACGCGCTTCCAGGAGGTCGTCCCGTAGACAGCGCGGTTAGACATATTATCCAGAAGTCTTGTTGACCCATCCACACCATCGACCCGCATCCATAACCCTGCGCTCCCTTGTGAGAGATTCGTCGTGTTGATGTAGCCACTCAGATGAATGGCATGACCCCAGTAAGGTTTGGCATCAAAGCACTGTACTGAAGCCGCAAAGGGCTGGGCTCCGGGAACAGCCAACAAAGGAGCACGATTGAAGTCGGAAGCTATCTTGAGGCTTGCCGGCCCTTCCTGAGATTTGGTCGTATCAACAGATATCCGGTACCCCAAATTCACTGCAGAAATATACCAATAAAGAGGCAGTTCGAAACCATCATTAGGCGTATCGAAATCCAAATTGGCGAGGTCTGCGATCTCAATGATGCCGCTGCGCCCCATGTAATCCGCGTCCATCTCCAGCTGAGACGAAACCTCATTATTCTCATCGTGAATTCCTAAAACCCTCAGGTACTCATGTAACACCAAGCGATAAATGTTCTGATTTGCTCGCAGGGCGTCGTTCCAAAAACTGCGACGCAAAACAATGCGGCATTCGCCAATACGAGTGCAGGGAAATGGTGCAACAAAGGCATCTACCTCGCGCCCCATCGTATCTCTCGGCATGACCTGGCTTGAAACCTCAACCACGGTAGAGTCGATTGCCTTTTGCAAAAGCTGTCTATTGACATGTGCGTTTACTGAATGACGGGGGTTATCGCCCAGAAAGGAGTAGATCAGACGAGCCCGGGTGATAAATTCGGTACTGACGTAGTTTCCGCCGTTGCTGACATGCTGGGCCGCTGCGATTTCACAGAACAGACTCAGGAGAATGCCGACAAGTGCAGTCTGAGTGACAACGCGAAGGGAAACTGACTGGTTCATAATCATAACGTAGATCTTTCATTTTGCTGATGTTTGGAGCGTACTTTCAATTGATGATCGACCATCTGGTCATCAGAGACCGGAAATAATGAGATATTTAAGACTGCAACCCTGTTCTTTTTTGCCTGCGATCCCGCCAATAAAGTGATCATGTCGCGACGAAATTGATCTATAATCTTCTTCGCCTCGGGGATCTTCTTGGTA
>Ga0154020_10002282_pt1 | contig 23295 bp, 25 predicted proteins | sample Klosneuvirus_201_FD_109709 | JGI IMG/M metagenome (GOLD analysis project Ga0154020, IMG submission 109709) | Active sludge microbial communities from wastewater, Klosterneuburg, Austria - Klosneuvirus_20160825_MG | ecosystem: Engineered > WWTP > Aerobic digester > Activated sludge | place...
GATTTTATATTTATTAAAGGTGGGTCGTAATCATTCATGAATAAATTGAAGGTTCCAAAAAAATATCAGCCGATCGGATTTGAAATATTACATGAAGATCAGGATCTAATTATTGGTAATAAGTCTCCTGGCTATTTAACGGTTTCAGCGAAATGGGAAAAAGAGAATACGATACATAGTCATCTTAATTCTTATGTTCGTAAGGGGAGTATCCATTCCAAAAAATGTGTTTATGTTGTTCATCGCTTGGATCAATCAACATCGGGTGTATTAATGTTTGCTAAAAGTGAAAAAGCTCAGTTTTTTTTAAAAGAAAACTGGAGTTCAACAGTTAAGAATTATTATACTATTGTCTATGGTAAGCTAGCTGAAAAATCAGGAATTATTACAAGTTATTTAACTGAGGATGAAGACTATAATGTTCATTCTACTGATGACATAGAAAATGGTAAATTAGCAAAAACCGAGTATACAGTAGTTAAGGAAACACCTCATTTTAGTGTTTTAAAAATTAACTTATTAACGGGTAAAAAAAATCAAATTAGAGTGCAGTTGGCTGACCAAGGGAATCCAATTGTAGGTGATTCTAAATATGGAAAAGAAAAGGTGAGCCCAAAACACAAAATTCTTATGCTTCATTCTTTTTCTATTGTATTTACTCATCCATTTAATAAAAAAAGAATCCGTATACAATCGGATGTGCCGGAGTATTTTAATCGATTAGTGGAATATAACTATTAATAAAATTAGCTATTGAGAAGTTTGCCAATGCGAGCCATTGAGCTCTTATTTCCAATTAACATTAACTCCAAAAAAGTAACCAATAATTTTAAACACAAACGATAAGATGAACCCTACTCCGAGGGCTCCAAGCATAAATAATTCATCGAATTTAAAAATAGGATAGGTGGCAACCAAGACGCCTAGTATCCAATCGATCTGATCCCATGGAACCCATGATTGACCAGGCTTGATACTGAACTGTCGCTTAACAAAACTCTTAAGGAGATCACCAACAAGCGCTGTTAAACCGAACCATGGTCCTAACCACCAAACTTCACAAAAGGCAGAATCTAATGACAAGTTTTGAATCCTGGGCACTTGCCCGGCAATAAAACATTGCCCTTGCAAAGTGAGGGTAGATAGCAATATGCCAAAAACAAATCCTCTAAATGTCTTATGCGAACCAAATAATCGTTGCTCTCGAAAAGTAGCGCCAAAATCAACTGGCCAATCCCATTTCGGAAATAATTTTGCAGCAACTGGTGGAATTAAATTGGCAGCTCCGGCAGGTAATAAAAACCAAAGAATTTTAAGTGCAGTAATCATCATATAAATCCAGAAAGTTAATCATTACCAAGATCATATATTGACCATTCAACATATTCGCGGGAGTTGATCTCCCGGTAGTCGATCAAGCAGGCGCTCACAGCCTAAGGTGTTCACGATTACAACTTCTTGTTTATTTTCCTCAAGTACCCGTCCAATAATCTGAGAGTCCTTCGTGCAAGGATGCTGACGTAAAATAGCAACAGCGCGCTCAGCATCCTGTTCAGGTACAAAAGCTATAAATCGCCCCTCGTTAGCAACATAGTGAGGATCTAGACCAAGCATTTCACAAGCCCCTTGTACAGCGCTTTCAATCGGAATTTTGACTTCTTCAATTTCGATTGAGTTCCCGCTTGTTTCAGCGAGCTCAACAAGGGCCGTAGCGAGACCGCCGCGTGTGAGATCTCTCAAACAATGAATCTCAATACCTGCTTGAAGTAATAGTCGAACAGGGCTCCAGAGCTCAGCGCAGTCGCTCTCTAGAGGATTCTCAAACTCAAGACCTTCTCGCATTGCCATGACCGCCATCCCATGGCGACCGATATCACCAGAAAGTATTATTTGATCACGAGTACGAATACTTTGAGGACAAATAGCAAATCGGTGTTCACAAACACCAATGCCCGAGGTGTTGAGATAAAGACCATCACCTTTTCCTCGTTCAACAACTTTGGTATCGCCAGTTACGAGCTGAACCCCAACAGACTGTGCCGCCAATTGCATTGATTGAACAATGCGAGACAGGGTTTCAATTGAAAAACCCTCTTCCAGTATGAACCCGCAACTGAGGTAAAGCGGTTTAGCTCCTCCCATGGCAAGATCGTTGACCGTTCCAAATACAGAAAGCTTTCCGATATCGCCACCAGGAAAAAAAAGTGGGCGTACGACGTATGAATCCGTCGTAAAAACCAGCTGCTCATTTCCAATTTGGAAAAGGGCTCCATCGTGGACTTGGGAAAGATAGGGATTGCTAAAATAAGGATAAAACACATCTTGAATTAACTGATGGGTGAGCTTTCCACCGCTGCCATGTCCGAGTTGAATCGAATTATGCTGGGTGTGTGGGAGCGGGCACTGTGGTTCAAAGGAAACAACATCGCTCATAACTTTACCTCCTCTTTGGCTGGTCTCGCTTTATACCGATAATAAGCTGCGCACGGTCCCTCTGAAGAAACCATGGGCGCACCTAGTGGATATTCTGGTCGGCAGGTTTTTGCAAAGTGGGGACATTCATTTGGCTTCTTTAACCCCTGCATAATAAGTCCACTGATACATCCCTTATCCAGAGAAACAGGTATCCTTTTAAGTTGAAATTTCTTTTCAGCATCAAACTGTTCGAATTCGACTGCAAGTTTAAGTCCGCTATGTGATATGGAACCCATGCCACGCCAAGTTTGCTCCCTGATTTCGAAAACCCTCTCTATCATCGTCTTGGCAGTTTGATTCCCCTGAAGACTTACGGATCGTGTATATTGATTCTCAACCTTAAACTCACCATTTTCTAATTGGGAAATACAGAGAAAAATGCCTTCGAGAATATCCAGTGGTTCAAAACCCGTAACAACAATCGGTATGCGGTACTTTTCACTCAGTGGAATGTACTGATGATAACCCATGACAGTACAGACATGACCGGCAGCTAAGAAGCCTTTAACTCTAGATTTGGAAGAAGAGCAAATAGCTTCGATTGCGGGTGGAACAAGGAAATGCGATACCAAGATTGAAAAATTATTAATTCCCTTTTCTCTCGCCTGGAAAACAGCCATGGCATTCGCCGGAGCGGTTGTTTCAAAACCAACAGCTAAAAAAACAATGTCCTTTTGTGGATTTTGACTGGCTATGCGAACAGCATCAAGTGGTGAGTAAACGATTCGGATATCTCCACCCTCAGATTTGACGCGTAAAAGATCCTTTGTGCTTCCTGGCACTCGAAGCATATCTCCAAATGAGCAAAAAATAACATTTGACCGTGAGGCAATCTCAATTGCGAGATCGATTAGCTCCAGTGGTGTAACACAGACCGGACAACCAGGCCCATGTACCAATTCGATCTCTTTGGGTAAAAACTTTTCAAGACCGAATTTGACGATGGAATGAGTTTGGCCGCCACAAACCTCCATGATCGTCCATGGTTGTGTGGTGACCCGTTTAATTCTCTCCGATAATGTTTCGATAGACTTTCGGTCTCTATACTCATTGAGGTATTTCATCGTATCTCCTCCAACTGATCAATCATTTCAAGATACTCAAAGATTCGCCTAGCTTCGTTTTCATTCACCCGACTAATCGCAAAGCCTACATGCACAATAACATAATCACCCTCAATGGCCTCGGGAACATAAGTGAGATTGACCTCTTTACGAATACCACCAAAATTCACCTTTGCTGTTCGCTCCAGTGGAGCGACATTAATAAACTCTTCAACGCGTCCTGGGATTCCCAAACACATTGTCACACCTCCTGGTTAGGCCCTTGATTGGGCTGCATGCAACAAACATTATAGTAGACTTGTCCTAAAGAGATACCTCCATCATTCGGAGGAATCTTCTCATGAGTGAAAACTTCAAATCCGGAGTTTCGCAGTAAGCTCGTTGATTTTTCCAATAGAAGTTTGTTTTGAAATACTCCACCGGAAAGGAATACTCTTTTTTCATTAACTATCTTTGCTATACTAACGATGATCAAAGCTAAGGTATTATGAAATCGTCCTGCGATTTCAGTCGGTGAGACTCCTTGGGTTTGATCGTTTAGCAGTGAGTGAATCATCTCAGACCAATCGATAATATGCATTTCCTCTTTTTGGTTGATGCAATAAGAATAGCTGCTTTGTTGGCTTGAGCCTATCGCCAGAAATTCAAGGGACTGGGCGGCCTGACCTTCGAATTCACTGATAGGGCAAATACCAAGTAATCCGGCAACGACATCAAAGAGTCGTCCAACGCTTGTGCATTGAGGTGCATTGATTTTTTTTTCCAAACAGATGGCAAAATTTCTCTTTTCTTCTGCGGTAAAGTCCTTCCAAAGGGAGTTATTTTGATCAAAAATACTTGGTCCCATTAGTTCATAGAGAAGCCCGATGGCTGCGCGCCGCGGTTCTTTAATTGCCAAAGTTCCCCCGGGTAAAGGAAATGACCGGAAGGTGGCAAAATGCTTTGGAGTCTCTCGTCCATTCCAATGAAAAAATTCGCCGCCCCAAATCTTTCCATCAAATCCGTATCCAGAACCATCCCATGTCACACCCAGAGCGGGTTTGTCGTTTTGGTACTCGGCCATGCAAGAAAAAAAATGCGCCAAATGATGTTGCACAGGTATCTTTGAGCCGGTCCTTGCTTCTGCCCATTGGGTGGATTTGTAGTGAGGATGAAGATCATGTGCAATGACGAAAGGAACAATTTGATAAAATTTTGATAGATCATCAATAGCTCGTTCAAACGATCGAAACGAAGGTCGATTTTCAAGGTCACCAATATGTTGACTCATGATCACATTGTTTCCATGTGCAATTGAAACTGTATTTTTTAAATGTCCTCCTACAGCAAGTGTGGAAGGAACTCTATTCTTAAGTCGAATGGGAGCAGGTGCATATCCTCTTGCTCGTCGGAAAATGACGGCCTTATTATCCATCACACGAACGACTGAATCATCAATGGGGCGAACAATCGATCGATTATGAACAAGAAAAAAATTCGCGATACGACCCAAACGTGAAAAGGCATCATCGTTTTCAATGCAAATAGGTTCTTCTGAAAGATTGCCACTTGTTGCGACGATCGGCCGCTTGATCAATCCTAAAAGGAGGTGATGGAGTGGTGAGTAAGGTAACATGACTCCCAAGTTTGGATTGTCTGGTGCAACTCCTGGTAGTCGGTGCATTCTCTTTTCTAAAATCACAATGGGACACTCGCCAGAAAGCAGCAGGGCCTCTTCCATTTCGGAAACATGACAAGCTTGATGAATACTTTGAAGATCGGGATACATTACTGCCAACGGTTTAGCTGGGCGATGTTTTCTCTGGCGTAATAATTGAACAGCACTCACTTGAGTTGCATCCACAATAAGTTGAAATCCACCAATGCCCTTTAATGCAAGAATCTTTCCTTCAAGAACGGCTTGAGCCGCTCCCTTTAGAGCCGCATTGTGCGAAGATAAAAGTTCGCGATTCGTATTGAATAACTCTAAGTGTGGTCCACAATCAGGACAGGCATTGGGCTGAGCGTGAAAACGTCGATTAGAAGGATCTTCATATTCTCTTTCACACTTTGAGCACATCGGAAATATCCGAAGTGTCGTGTTCTTTCGATCATAAGGCAAAGCTTCGATAATGCTAAAACGAGGGCCACATAGGGTGCAGTTGGTGAACGGGTAGAGATATCTTCGATCACTCGGATTGAGTATTTCACTTAAGCACTCTTGGCAGGTGGCCAAATCTGGTAAAATTGCAGTTGGAATTGTTCCACCGTCTTCACTCTTCTTGACAATGAATTCGCGATCACCCTGCAAGGGAAGTGGTCGGCTGTATTGTTCATAAATTTCAGAGTGAAGAGGTTTTTTTGCCTTCAACTTGAGGGAAAACTCTTGAATGATTGCTCCTTCACCCTCGACTTCAATTTGAACTCCTTCAAAATTATTTGCCACCCAACCTTTAAGATTGAGCTCTCGTGCAAGTCGATAAACAAACGGCCTAAAGCCGACGCCTTGTACGATCCCACGAATGAAAATGGCCTGTCGCTCAATCATTGACTTCCTCAAATTCAACACTCTCAAGGATGATTTCTTGGGCCAGTGGATCGCTGGTATCTCGTTGCTCTTCTACGTTTAAAATGGCTCCATCTAAAACAGTTCCTGGAGTCTCATTATTAAAATGCTCTCTGAAGTGAGTCTCCGAAATATGAGAGAGCGCACCTAGCTTGATTTTTAAGGAAAGAATTTTTCCTCCACCTTGCTTTAAAGTAATATCTTTGGCTTTTTCGATAAGATTTTTAATTAAAGAATGTTCATGCATCGAATTTCTCCTTGGTTACGAGTTCAGTGAGTTCATTGATTACTACCTTTGCTGCGCGTTCAACTAAAGGGCTTAATTGATTGCCAAGATCAAACTTGGCTCCAACAATTCCAAAAATGAATAGGCGTTGAGGTAACCTCTTCAACGTGCGTCCAAGCTCGATCGCTTCGGCAAGTCCAAGAGCATGACTTGAAGAAACTCCAAGCTCGACTGGAATCTTTGACGTGAGTCCATCAATACGAATGATTTCGCCGACAGTGCCAGATGTCGATGACAGCGCGTCGATCAAATAAACGACGGGTTGGTTATCCCACATATCAAGAAGATCAGCGGCATCGCTTGCACACACCCGAAGTTCTGCATGTCCGCTCAAGTGGGGGCGGATCTCATCTAAGACAAAGGGCCCCACACCATCATCAGATCGAAATCGCTGACCAAGACCTATCACCATTGGACGATTCATGCTTTCTCCAAATGCAATTTCAAAAAATGTGTGGAACACGAAATGCACGGGTCATAATTTCGAATTGCCTGTTCGCAGCGGCGAGTCAGTTCCGACTCTGGAAGGTGCAACGATTTAGTAACTAATTCTTTCAAATCATTTTCTATGGTTTGTTGATTTTGAGATGTAGGCGGAACAATTTTAGCGTCTGTAATTTTTCCGTTCGAATCGATCGAATACCGATGATAAAGTAGTCCTCGTGGAGCCTCGGTAATAGCATAACCGGTCGCTTCTTTTGTTGTTATGGGCGCCTCAACATAGGATTGAGCAGGGGAATGTTTAGGAGACAGATCAAGTTTTTCATATTGTTCTAAAATTCTCAGCGCTTCATCAAAGGCGTAGAGAACTTCTAGGCTTCGCACAATGATGCTTTGAAAAGGATTTCGACAATAAGTTGAAAATTGAATTTCATTTGCCACATCCTGAGTTAATGGCGAGAGCTTATCAAAATTAAGATTATAGCGAGCTAGAGGGCCGGCAAGATAAGCGCCGCGACCTATAATTGAGCTGTGTAATGCATTAGTATGTTCGACGTGAGTTTCTAGGAAGTAATTATCATATTCAATTGGAGAAATGTTCAGCCCCTGGTTAGAAATCAATCGCCCCTCGTTTAATGGGTACTCATGTTCGTGCACGAGTGATACAAATTCATAATCACGTTCGAAATCTGGAAAATCAAAACCGGCAGTCCATAAAACTGTTTCCTTTGCAGCGTCACGACCCCACTTTAACTCTTCTTTTAAACTCAACAATTCTCTTGCCTCTGGAATACGGTAAAATCCTCCCACTCGAATATTAATGGGATGAACTTCACGTCCTCCGAGCAAAGCTACGATCGCATTTCCAGCTTTTTTTAGCCGAAGTCCTCTCTCAATGACTTTAGGATGATCTTTAGCCATTAGAACTGCACTATCATATCCCAAAAAATCGGGGGCATGTAGCATGTAGATATGAAGGATATGACTTTCAATCCATTCGCCACAATAAATGAGCCGCCTCAGTTCACGTATTTTTGAAGAGGGTGTGATGTTCAAAGCATTTTCCATCGCATGCACAGCACTCATTTGATAAGCGACCGGACATATTCCACAAATTCGCGATGTGATGTCAGGGGACTCCATGTAATCACGACCTCGCAGGAAAGCCTCAAAAAATCTTGGAGGTTCAAAGATTTTTAATTTTACATCTTGTACACCATTGTCATCGTATTTAACAAAGAGGGCGCCCTCGCCCTCCACCCGAGCTAGATAGTCAACTTTGATTGTTTTGGTTTTACTTTTATTTTGAGTCATGGCGCTCACTCTCCTGTGCAAAAGCCGGAGCTGCTGCATTAATGTTTCTGAAGTTTTCGACAATCATGACATCCGTCGCCTTCAACTCTTGTTTCCACCAATGGCTCAGCGAAGCGGTATTCGGGTTTTCCTTTGGACCATAACACCCGTAACAACCACGATTGTAAGAGGGGCAAAGCGCATTACAACCTGCGTGCGTGACAGGTCCCATACACGGAGTTCCATGGGCGACCATCACGCAGACATTTCCTTTGATCTTACATTCGACACAAACAGAGTGAGACGAAATTTGTGGTTTTCTCTGATTTAGAAATGCGGATATCACTTCTACGAGCTGAATTTTATTGATGGGACATCCTTGAAGTTCAAAATCTACCGGAATATGGGCTGAGATGGGTGTTGATTTTTCAAGAGTGGAAATATACTCAGGGTTGGCATAAACAATGGAAATAAACTCTTTCACATCTTTGAAATTCCTTAGTGCTTGAATCCCACCCGCCGTTGCACAGGCACCGATTGTAACGAGATGTCGTGATGCTTTTCGAACCTCATGAATACGTTTTGCATCTTCTGGAGTGGTAATTGACCCTTCAACCAAAGATAAATCATAGGGGCCTTCCACTTTATGGCTTGAGGCTTCCGGAAAATAGGCGATTTCCACTTCTCCTGCGAGAAGTAAAAGTTCATCTTCGCAATCCAACAGACTCAACTGACAGCCATCGCAAGAAGCAAATTTCCATACGGCCAACTTTGGCCTGATCATTTTTAAAGTTCCCGAATCTGAAACCACTTTTCAATCCTTCCATATTCAAATACTGGTCCATTCTTACAGATAAACTCTGATCCCCATTGACAATGTCCGCAATGTCCAGTCGCACACTTCATATTTCGTTCCATCGAAAGATAAAGTGAGGATCGCTCAAAACCCTGCTTTAAGAGTTCTTGGAGGGTGAATCTCATCATCACCTCAGGACCACAGATAAATGCCAATGAGCTTTGGGGATTGAAAGTCGCATCGGACAATAGATTTGTTACGACTCCAACATGTTCATCCCAATCCTCGTCGGCGTAGTCGACAGTGACTTGGATAGGAAAACGTTTAGACCAATTTTTTAATTCCATTTGATAAAGGACTTCAGATGGTTTTCTTGCGCCATAAAACAAGCGGAGACTACGTATCATTGTGTTTCCGGACAAATAGGAGTAAATCGCAGGTCGAAGTGGAGCCAAACCTAAACCTCCCGCGATTATGACAAGATCAAGTCCGTTCGCTGCCTCCATCGGCCAACCATAACCAAATGGTCCCCGAACGCCAACCATATCGCCCTCGCGAAGTCGCTCTAACCCTTGGGTCACCGGACCAACGGATCGGATAGTGTGAATCCATGCACCGCTTTCATCGGGTGGTCCACTATGAGAAATTGGAACTTCTCCACCACCAAAAGAATACAGCATATTGAATTGGCCAGGTCGAAAAGGTGTTGCAGCGATATCGCCTTGAGGAATTAAATGGAGGGTAAAGGTCTTGTTAATTTCCTCCGTCCGATGTTTGACTTTAAAGAGTGAAGGTATCATGGTCTACGTTCTCCATAGACATCTAAAATCTGCATACGAGTGAATCTAAGGCGTTCTGTCATGATTCGTGCAAAGCGCTTCATGAGATCATAGCCAAGTCTTGGGTCAGCGTCGCACTTTTCTCTTAAACACTTTCCATTTAATGCAATGGCATGAACTTCGTCTACAGCCTTGACGTCGAAGGTCCATTGGTAAGGAGGGAACAGCCAAGACCATCCCAGGATTTCACCTGCCCCCAGCGTCTGGAGCACGAGTGGACGTTTTTCAGGAACAAAGGTTTCGATGGCCACTTTTCCTTTGCGGATTACGTAAAATATGTCGGCCGGTTCATTTTCTTTTGCGATGTATTTACCGCTCTCGAAAATTTCATTTTTTCCACATCCTGCAATCATTTTAAGGTCATCATCACTGATGCCTTCAAAAAATCGATGATCTCTAATTAAATCAAAAATGGTTTTATACATGATTCTTCTCTTTCTTCCGAATTGCTAATACTTCTTCGGTGATATCTATACCAACGGGGCACCAGGCAATACAGCGACCGCAACCAACACAACCCGAGGTGCCGAACTGATCAATCCATGTAGCTAACTTATGAGTCATCCACTGGCGATATCGAGACCGCGTATTCTGGCGAATTGAACCTCCATGAACGTAGCTGAAGTCACCAGTAAAACAGGAATCCCAGAGTTCCCATCGCTCAGCATGATCTCCTTTGAGATCGGTTACATCCTCCACTGTTGAGCAAAAACATGTTGGGCAAGCCATTGTGCAGTTAGCGCAAGATAAGCAACGTTTGGCGACCTCTTCCCACTCAGGATTTTCGTAGTTTCTGTAAAGAAGATCTTTTAAGTCTGAAGAGTCAATGGCTCTTGGCCCCGATTGAACTTGATTGATCGTTGTCTGAACCACTATGGCTTCTTTTTTTTGATCACTTTCTGTTGCGGGTTGAAGAGGAAGCTTCTGAAGAATTCTGTCTCCTTTGGATGAACCACTTTTAATAAAAAAGAAATGTTCATTTTGACCTACGATTTCGGTCATAGTCAGGTCATTGTCGAGAGTCACACGCGGACCCGTCTTCATAGCTGTGCAAAAGCAGGTTTTCGCGGGAGTTGCGCAATTGATTGCAACGATAAAAACATGATCTCTTTTGTCTTTGTAGGATTGATTTACAAACTGCCCATGGGAAAATACTCGATCCTGGATGTCGATGGCATGAAGTTCACAACTACGAACTCCGAGAAAGGCCATGGGTCTAACTGGATCTTGTGCCTCTCGAAATGAAAGACCATCTTTAGTTTTCTCTGCATCCCAAATTTTACGTTTGGGTAAATGCAAAAACTTCTTCCAAGAATGGGGGCCAACAGCATAGCCAAAGTAGGCCTTATCGTTGCGTTTGGTTAAGCGATAGGTTCCTTTTTCTTGTACGTCAGTCCAGCCCTGTGGAAAATCCGAAGATTTGTTTATGACATCATAAATTATGGCCTGATCTCGAATCGTCGGCCCCATCACTTCGAAACTTTCATTCTGAAGCGCTTGAATGAGAGAGTCGAGATCTGATGCCTGTAAGATAAAAGCGCCCGTCGCCATATTACTTCTCCGCAATATTATTGTTTATGATGTTGAGCAACGATTTTGGCCAACTCACTAAGTCCAGAGTTTACTTTTTTAATAAAGGATTTGTCATGGGGCACTATTACAAAATGTGGATGTTGAGACCACAAAAGTTTAAGTTTTTGATCTAGCAATAGCGCCTGCTCAACAGATTCGATACGCGTTGGATTTCCGCCCTCGATTGATATCCCACCAACCGCAGCGGTTTCAAAAAAAATGACAGCATCGTATCGTAAAAGTTCTTTCTCTAAACTTGTACCCAAATGGGTAAAGAAATCTTCGGGCTCTCCAGGCCAGTAGACAGCTCCGTCCACTGTTCCCCGATCACAAAGTAGAACTCTGCTGCGATAGTGGGTCGACTGCGCGTCCTCAAGATTGAGTTGCACATGATAAATTGCGCGTTGGGTGGCGCGACGAACCCCATCTCCTCCAGTACGAGGAAATCCTCCCAAATAGAGAAGCGTAGCAGCCTCTGGTACAATAACGACTTCGTCGCCAATCTCTCTACGATACAAATCGGCCGCAGTTGTTTTTCCTCCTCCCGGGCCTCCTGTTAAAACAACGCGACAACATTTTTTATTCATTATGGTCTCCATATTTTAACCTTTGCATGCAATCGTTCACAATTGCTGACTGCGGAAATGTGCAGGAGATAAGTCAGCATGCTTAAGATAGCCCATGTGAATGCGTGTTCTCATGTAATATAATTAATTTTTTTTTCTTGGTGTGATCTTCAAGTTGAAGTGAATTCAATGCAATTAGATTGTTCATATAAAGATCTCCATCGACAAATTGTCCCGACGATGAGGCCATTCTGTCCTAATACACAACTTTAAATTTAGCTTAAACAATTCTAAAATCTTCTCCACTTCATATCAGCAAGGAACATGCCAGTGGCCTCGATCTTGCTATATTATTTTTAAACAGAGGTGGATTAAATTAGTGGAAGCTAACAAGTAAAGCTAGAAAGTGGAGCTAAGCTAATAAGTGATGTTAATAAGTAAAGTTAATAAGTGAAGCTAAATAAAATATAAAAGTAAAATTATATTTCAATAGTGAGATAGTAAATTATGAATCAATTTATAAAATGGTTTGAAGAGATTTCGATCAAAGATGTTTTGTTAGTAGGTGGTAAAAACGCATCTCTTGGGGAAATGTATCAAGCCCTAGTTCCTCAGGGAATCCGTATTCCTCCCGGCTTTGGTGTGACGGCGGATGCATTTTCAGCTTTGATTTTACAAAATCATATTTCAGAAAAGATTTATTCACAATTATCCAGGCTGGACACAAAAGATACGGGTGAATTAGCAAAAGTGGGACATGAAATACGAACGCTCATTCGAAGCACTGGAATTCCTGAAGACGTTGCTAATGCCATTCGCGAAGCCTATGTGCAGTTGTGTCTTCGAGTTGGAGTCGATGATTTGGATGTGGCCGTAAGGTCATCCGCAACGGCAGAGGATCTTCCTGATGCGTCCTTTGCCGGACAGCAGGAAACATTTTTAAATATCAGAGGCAAGGAGGACCTTTTAGTCGCCTGCACTCATTGCTTTGCTTCTCTTTTTACTGACCGAGCTATCAGTTATAGAGCAACAAAAGGATTTGAACACTCAAAAGTTAGACTTTCAATCTGTGTTCAACAGATGGTGCGTTCCGATTTAGCGTCTTCAGGAGTCATGTTTACACTCGACACAGAATCAGGGGCCAGGAATGTGATTCTGATTAATAGCGCCTATGGTTTGGGTGAGAACGTTGTTGGTGGCCGAGTGGATCCTGATGAGTTTTTCGTTCTTAAGCCTCTACTTGGACAATTAGAGCGGCCAGCGAAGATTCCAATTCTACGAAGAAAAGTCGGTCTAAAACAAGTTAAATTGGTGTATTCGGGACACGGCACTCGCACGACTAGAAATATTGAAGTCTCCCGTGCGGAGAGAGAGAAACTGTCAATTTCAGATACTGATATAATTCGGCTCGCAAAGTGGGGTGTAGCCATCGAGCAGTATTATTCCCAGTTGAATGGTCACGATACTCCGATGGATATTGAATGGGGTAAAGACGGAAAAACGGGCGAACTTTTTATTTTGCAAGCAAGGCCAGAAACTGTTCACTCCTTAGATTCTACGCTTAAACAAAGTTCATTTGTATTGAATGAAAGATCAAAAGTACTTGCGTCGGGACGTGCAGTAGGTGCCAAAATTGGTGCCGGATCTGTACGAATTATCAAGGATGTTTCTGAATTGGATCAATTTAAAAATGGAGAAATTTTAGTCGCTGATATGACTGATCCCGATTGGGAGCCTGTGATGAAAAAAGCTTCGGCCATCATTACCAATCGTGGTGGACGCACTTGCCATGCGGCGATTGTGAGTCGAGAACATGGAGTGCCTTGCATTGTTGGAACAGGAAATGCCACCGAAGTTCTCAACAAAGCACAAACTGTGACAGTCTCTTGCGCTGAGGGAGACGAAGGATTTGTTTATGAGGGGCGCCTTTCCTTTAAAGAAGAAAAAGTGAACTGGATAGATCTTGGAAGTCCTCGTACTAAAATTATGGTTAACTTAGGTAATCCAGCTCAGGCCCTAAAAACCTCTCTATTGCCAGTCGCTGGAGTTGGACTAGCGCGAATAGAATTTATTATTAGCGAATACATAAAAATCCATCCAATGGCCTTGGTTCACATTAATAAACTCAATAACACTGAGGCGAAAGTGCGAATCGAAAAACTCCTGGGATCTCAAATAAATAATCCTGGTCAATATTTTATCGACAAGCTTTCTGAAGGAGTGGGTCTTATTGCGGGTGCCTTTTTTCCAAGGCCTGTGATTGTTCGATTTTCTGATTTTAAAACCAATGAGTATGCGAGTCTCCTGGGTGGTACACAATTTGAACCGATTGAAGAAAATCCGATGATTGGGTTTCGAGGAGCTTCGCGCTACTATGATTCCCGTTATCGAGAGGGATTTGCACTTGAGTGTCAAGCCATCAAACACCTTCGAGAAAATGTCGGTTTAACAAATATTAAAGTGATGATTCCATTTTGTCGTTCACCAGAAGAAGGTGAAAAAGTTCTTGATGAAATGAAAAGTCATGGACTCATTCGCGGTGTTAATGGACTCGAAATTTACGTTATGTCCGAACTTCCCTCAAATGTTTTACGCGCTGAAGACTTCGGTAAAATATTTGATGGGTTTTCGATCGGATCGAATGACTTAACTCAAATGGTTTTAGGTGTAGATCGAGATTCATCTGTGATCAGTCATCTTTTCGATGAACGTGATCCCGCAGTTCTTAAAATGCTGGAATTGGCAATTAAAGGTGCCAAGAAGTTGAATCGTCCAATTGGGATCTGCGGACAGGCTCCAAGTGATTATCCCGAAATTTCAAAACTCTTAGTCGAAGCTGAGATCAACTCAATTTCTGTGACCCCAGATGCTGTATTGAAAACGATCCATGTCGTTTTAGATGCAGAAAAGCTGTCCTAACTGTAATCGTCGGGGTGAATTGGGACTCCAAAAAACTATCTACAAGACCCATTGGCCACAATTAAGCTCTCAATTTTGCAATTACAAGTGTAGGAGGGGGTAAAGAATTAGTTGAGAATATGAATGGTACTACACTTTAGTAAAGTCTAAAATAAATAAAAATTAATTAGTTGGTATAACTGAAATCAGTTTATTAGGATATTTTTAATTGATTCAACTAAATTACAGTTATATTATTATTGTAATAAAGAGATCAATTGACTGATCATATTAAAAATATAGAAACATATAAAAGTAAAAATCTTGAATAACAATGGAAACACTATGGCAAATTTAAAAGCATACGTCTGCATCTGGTCCAATAAAAGTGCCAATGAGATGGTGAAGTTCTACAAATCAATTTTTAAGGGCACCAAGGTTGGCAAGTTCTCATATTGGGGAAATAATCCCATGGGCGTTAAGGAAGGTTCGGTACTGACCGCACACATTACTATTTTAGGGCAAAAAATTATGCTCTTGAATGGATACGTGGAGATGCCATTCAATGAGTCTATTTCGCTTGTTGTTCCTTGTAAAACTCAGCGGGAAATCGATTACTACTGGAAAAAGTTAACGGCTGCTGGCGGCAAGCCCGTGCAATGTGGCTGGGTGATAGACAAGTTTGGCGTTCGCTGGCAGATCGCACCCGCTGATTTCGACAAGTGGAACACCACCAAGAACAAGGCAAAGAAAGAAGCTATGATGATCGAGATGTGGAAGATGAAAAAACTCGACATCAAAAAACTAAAATTAGCATTCGACAACGCTTGATACCAAGGTTAGCTATGATTCAACTCAAGCTATGCTCATGGTTACATGGTAAAAATTATATTGATTAATTCTAATACTTTTGGAGTTTAATGTTTGGCTTATTTTCACTTTACCAAAGGATAGTACTAGTGATAGCTCATGGCCATATGAAAAAGGTATTTACAATCATTGTATTTTTTAGTTTATTTTCCAAACTTGTATCCGCTATTAGTATACCTAATCTGAAAATCGAATACTCGTATGGATTAGATATGTATTGCCCACAAAAGGTTGAACCTGAAGTTCTAACCCCATTACAGTCTTGGTAAACCCATGCCCATCTTCTTTTTTGTTTCAACCGCTTTTCATGAAGTTTTACATAAATATATCAATAGTATTCTTGAAAAGAATCCGTCAAAAATTTTAGCTAAACTAAATGATAGTGATTTATACGAAGCTCACTTACACCTTTATGCAGTTCAAAAGCTAGTCTTTGATTCTTTAGGTTTATCTCACCTTCTTCCTAGCATTGGGCAGCTTGAGGCCTCCCATGGTGCTAATTATTTACGAGCTTGGAAAGCTATTCACGAGCAACCAGATATGCAAGGGGCACTTCTTATGGAACTCAAAAAGTAGATTTAAGTTCTCTTAGCTTTCATCTTTTTTTATAAATGGCTAGTTAATTTTTTTAATAAAATTTGAGATTTGTTGGTTGTTTTCATACATCTAATTTTCTAGGAAGTAAATTGGATCGGGTGGTGGAATCAGGTTATAAACTAATTATATTTATTTGGAGGGCATAAAAAAATACCTTGAGCGGTTTTTAATTTTGGATGGAATGGCAATAATGTGGTCAAGCCATTGAGTGTGTAGAACCGTAGAACCGTAGATCCGAAAATAATTATGGATCTGTACTAAAGTCCACTGATTGATACAAAATCAAATAAAAGGAATCTAGTAACTGATTTCCGCCACTCTAATTTTGGCGGAAAAATAGCGGATATTAAAAGTATGGCAAAATATCCTGCTTTTGATCGTCATAAAATTCCTTATAGTTTTGAATACCAAAAGTTTGGTTCAAAAAAATCTCTCTATTTCTCTCCAGTCAATTTGGGGAACTTCAATTCCTCCAAAATTGAGCCTATACAAATTCGATCATTGTGTCGAGATGAGTACTTTAAAAAAATCTTTTGTGACTGGTATTTCTTCTGAAATTAACCCATAAAAACAAACTAAGGCTTGAGCCAACCCAAGAAGGCATTCTGAAAACCTGCAGAAGCATCATTGTCGGCGGTATGGGTGATTGGTCCGTCTGTATAGCCTCCAAGTAACATACGACCTTCGCTAAGATCCATACTTACTATCCCATCGTTTCTCGCCGTTCCAAAGTATGTCTTAGTGAGGAGCTTTCCTTCAGAGTCAATCTTCACCAAGCATGCGTCGGCATATTCCACAATGCTTCCCGTGCTCACTTGGCGGAAACCACAATTTCCTCCCACCATAACTTCGTTGTCTCGCACAATCATGTCGTTTAAAGATGAATCACCAAAGGGACTCAACTCGGTTTTCCACTTTATTCGCCCTTGGGAGTCAATTTTCAGCAATGACCCCCTCCAGCCGTCGGGTGTAATAATGTTCCCTAAGATATAGCGAAACTCATTCTCGGATTTTACACTACTCAATATGAAAAACCCTCCTTGAAGATAGACATTTGATTCGGATATCTTTCCCAACATATCTACCCGCTGAGTAATCACTCCTTGCTCCTGCTCAAACTCTAACGGCAAGGGTGAGTTTAGATGCTTGCGAAGAATATCAATCTCTTCACGTTGCACTTCAGATGCAACGAATATGAAATCGCCATCCACCGACAGCGTCGGTGCCAAGGCATAGTGGTCAAAAATTCTGAAGTCGGTTCGCGGCCTTAGCGAGACACCCCATGCGATAGAGAGGTCTTGGTTGAGCGAATAAACCTTATTCCCATACATTCCGGTGGCGGCTAAAAATATTTTGTCTCCTGCAAATGTAACTCCCGCAAATCGTACCGACTCATTAGCTACGAAAAATACCGTTTTTTGTGGGTCTGGAAATTTCACTAAACGTGGATTTGCCGCCTTATCGTAGATGAGAGCATTTGCCTGTTGAGGATCAAAAAAAAGTACGGACTTTACCGAAGAACTTATTTTTTCAATCTTCAGCTCTCGGCAAGGCATCTTAAAAAGAGGATCTAAAATATTTGTAAGGTGTGATCGTAGGAGAACAATCTCGCCACCCTTAGCATCAAAGTCGATAATAACTTCGTCTTGGGCAGAGCGGGCTACCTCGGTTTCGTGACCATTGGTATCAATCCGCATAAGCATAGAGGAGGTTCGCTTTTCATTTCGCAATTGGAAAAGTCCGTAGGCATCTCCGGTTAAAGAATCAATACGCACCTTGGTAGTCACAGCATGGAAAGCAGTGGGAACTCGAAGCTGCACGAGAGCATCTGAAATACTTTTTGTAGACGGGGGAACTATGTCGGGGGCGCGAACCTCGCCTATTGAGGATGGACGCGAGCAATTGGATACTATGATCGTAAACCCAATTAGAGAAAGTATTTGCTTAAACATGAATTTGGATTCTCCACTTGAAAAACTCGACAAATTGACTCTTTGTCTTCTATCGCATTATTGATTGTTAATTTCTATAAGTTTGGCATTGTATGGAAGCTGTTTTAGGTATCAAAATCTTTCCGTTTACTTCAATTTCACCAAGCTCTTGGAGCCAAATACCTACAAAATTAAATTTACCATCAACTTGAAAACCCAGCTGAGAATTATTATTGTAAATAATAAGCCCATTTTGTTTTATTTTAATCTGAACTTTTAAGAACTCTTGAGAGTTTTTAATCTCTAAATTACCAGTAAGACTTATTTGTTTATCTTCACCTTGAAGTAAATGGTTAAATCCTTCTTTTGCCTCTGCATATGAGGCTTCATTATGAATAGCTACAAAGGGAAATTCAGGGCCGACACCATCATATATAATTCCACAAGAGAATGTCCTCGATGTGTTAGCCAATAGGGTAATCGGGGTAAGCACTAAGCAAAATAAAAAAATAATTTTATTCATTTTAAATCTCTCCAACTGAAGTCACATGTACTTTCTCTAATAAAACTTGTCAAATACAGAGAGTGAGTAGAACCGTAGAACCAGAACTCTTCATTTGCATTGCCCTGAAAAGGGAGTCAAAAATAAATTGAATTTATTTATAATCAGAATATAAAAAAACCACCTTTCGGTGGTTTTTTAAATTGGATGCCCAAAGGGTATAATATCCGAACCACACCATCCCCATGAAATCATTGACTTATTTCTTTCCATCAAATCTCGAATTATTAAAAAATGTGTCCCTTTATACGAAAAAGGTTACTCATTAGCTCAAACTTCAGAGATCACTGGAGTGGCTTCTACTTCTATTTTCAAAGTTATGAAGACTCTTAAAAGAAAACGCCGATCAAGTCAAAAGGCACGAAAAACAAACCCACCTTTTGGATATTCATGGTTATCAGGAAAGTTGGTGATAAATCCTATTGAATATAAAACGGTCCAATTAATTCAAGATCTTCATGACTCCGGAATGCGCCCCTATCAGATAGAAAAATATCTCAATGAGCGAAAGGTGTCTACTCGCAATGGTGGCAAATGGTTTGCCCGAATCATAACAAATATTTTAGAGAAAGAGGTGCAAGTTGAAATCTAAAAAAACAACGAGTCGCTATTGGTGTTACAGAAATAAAAATTTCTCACTGATGTCTCTGTTTTAACTTTCTCTTAAGTTTATTTTGACTTTAGTGAATAAAGCATGTATTTTCCAATAGTTATCTATCGCTTAGACTGTGTTATTATTAGTCTAAAGATTGGAGATCAATATATGAGCCAAAACCAATACAAGCCACCAAAGACTGGTGGAGCGACTAAAATAAAAGAGTCATTCACTAGTCACAGGAAACGCCACCCCTCAAAAGCTCTACTTGAAATTCTTAAAAAGAAACCATCTCAAAACCATAAACAATCAGAGAAGAAATTGGCAATTTCTAATCCTTCAAATGATGTAGAGCTATAATCTAGTGGCTGAGATTTTAGGGATTAGTAAATTAGAAAGTGTTTTAAGTGCCAAAAAGAATAGTCTTGCAGGCTGTTTAGTTGATACAAGTATACTTTTTGCTCTCAGCTACCCACTCGATCTCTTCAATGAAGATGCAGAAACGGCATTTAATATTCTTGCTAAACAATCCATCCCTGTTTTTTCTAACGTTAATGTCAGGACTGAATTCATTGAATTGCATCGACGTGTTGCTATTCCAGAAGGACTTATCGATTTATTACAAGATGCAGAAGCATCGTTAGATCTAGAGCTTGCTCAACAATTAAAATCGCTGCGCACCCGATATAGGAATGCGCAAGCAGAAGATAAATCGTTTTTACTTTCTGATAAAGAAATCAAAAAGTACCGAAGATTGCTTATAAAGTATCAGGGTGATGGCAAAGATGGATGGGAGCAGTTTTGTGAGGATTATCTAATAGGTATTATTCAACAAGAATGGGCGATAACAGAAGATCAATGGAACTTAAACTTTTTCACCTTAAGGTCAAATGAAAAACATCCACTAATCATAAGTGATGTCACTTGGGAGGATATGGTTCAATTGGTTGAACGATTTGGCCTTGGTTCAATGGATGCTATGATTTTGAACCTATTCAACTGTTCGACACTGGGGATTCTATTAACCGCTGATTCTGATCTTGCTTATGCGGCTCAAAAGTTGAATATGAGTGGCAAGTATGTTTTTGTACCAGATACTCTCGTGAATTGATTTACCCTTCCAGAAATATTGTTTAAAGTAATGAATTTTCATAATCAGGAGTTAAAATGCTGCAGAAGATGGAGAAAAATTCTCAGATCTGTTTTGTTTGGAAACACAATGGAGAGGAGTGTCCGTTCATTGCGTTAGCCGGACCGATAAATAGCGACAACCAAATAGATCAGTTAGCAAGTAAGTTTAAATCGTATGCTTTAATAGAAAATGATTTGAATAGTGCAAAAAAATTTTTTGCTAGAGTAAGTTCAAAAAACGATGAAAACGACATCGACTATACTGATGCGATTTTTGAGATGGCCATCATCGCATATTCAAGACCTTTTGCGGATGGAGAGGGACGGTCGTTAAAGCTTCATGGTGATCAGGTGTTTAAGAGGAGGTCAGAGCTTAAAACTGTTCATCAGCATCTAAGAGATTTGCGTAACAAATTTTCTGCTCACTCAGGTGGAACTGCATATGAGGAAGTCTTACTGTACGTTGCTTTGACTCCTGTTTCCGGCTCAAAATCAGTTCTTGAAATGTACCGGGGCATGGTTCGTCTCGCTAGTATGACTGATGAGTTTATTAATGGAGCGATAGAGATAATAAATTTTATTTTGGATTGGATTAAACCTAAGCAAGACGAGTTATGTGAGCAGATTTTAAATTTAATGCGTACGAGTAATATCGAAACTCTCTATAAAGATGCTCACTATCCGGAACAACTTGGGCCGGAAGTTCAAAAGGTTTTTATTTCGAAATGAAATCAGACAATGTAAGTAAGAAAGCGAGCATTCCCTCAGAAAGAACTAAAGAGTCCTTCTGCAAATTTATGACTGAGAAATTGTTTCATCAAATTGAGTTTCTGGATTGCAAAAAAGAAATGTACAAAGAAGTGTTTGAACGCAATAGTAAGAAGTATCGATAGCTAGGTAAGAAAACTGATTTTATTGCCTATTCATAATTAAGTAAAGCATTTCATTTATAAAATAAATTTAATTAAATACGTGAACATCACGTATTTTTTATTACAAGAAAAAGGGGAAGCCGTTTTTGTTCTTTGGTAGCAATTGGTGCTTTGCCTTTTTGTTTTGCCATGACTGATTCCTTTTTATAAACCTTTCGGTTTGTTTGAAATCAGCTCGAAGTCCTGTATCAGATTGATACTCTGAGAAAATCTACAGTTTTTTCACCGCAGTCCACTGATTCAAGAAACGTTCGGATTTGGTAATAGTCTTTTACTCGCTGAAAATCTTTTTGCGATAGTTTGCAACATATCTCTTCTTGCGCAGACGCTGGTAGCTTTGTTCGAGAGTAAGAAATTTGTCGGCGGTAATTGTCCATTTACGACTACTCATGTCAGTTCCTGAAGATAAATCAGGCTCCTAAGAGATAAAATTAGCACCAGCAATTTTTAATGGGCGTATTGATTCGCAATTATTCTATTTCTTGTTGTGGGGAGGAAGAAATTTCGTCTTTAGCTTGCCTTCGATTTGGTCGCCATCCATGTAAGCAAACCCGAAGATTTCTAAGCGACCAGGCCAATTGTTGTTTGAGTGTCCGGCAGTAAGGACTCGTTTCTCAGCGTCAATCACCCAGATAATGTCGAGCTTCTTTTTGTCGAGAAACTGTTTAAGTGCGGCGGGATTGATAAGTGCTACGGAATCTTCATTGTTAACATCAGCATCAAAGAAAATGGTCTCGTCTTTGTTGTTAACGTATCTGCCATTAAATCCTGGAGAAGATATTTGGAGAAAATATGCTAACTCAAAACTCGGACATTTAAGGTTCACACTATTAGTCTGAGAACAGTCGTAGTTTCCGCTTTCATTGAAATACTTCTCCGTTGGCACAAGAAGCTTGAAGCCGTTTTTATTTTGATAATCGGATACCCAGCCGTTTCGACTATAGTTTCTTGCCCAATACCGCTCGCCAAGAAAGCACCCCGGGTCTGGAACGCTATTCATCTCATGAGGTTTTTCAGTTTGCATACCAAGCCATTCCAATACTTTTACCTTTTCACTCCGTTTAACAAAAATGCTGTTTATGTGAACCCAAATTCCGCGTCTATCAAATTCAAACCTTTCTTCATCAGCTGGTACAGGTTGATCCCATGTGAATGCTGACTCAAGATTGATCCAACTACGTTTTCCTGACGGATCAGAAACCCTCACCATTGATTCCACTGTTGGCAAATCATCGGTAAGATTTATCCATTGATGATTCGTCAAATCACCAAGTCGCCAACTCGTGTATTCGGGGAGAGCTACTTTAAGCGTTTCATCACTGATCTTGTCGTCAGCACAGCCCTCCAAGATGCAAGAGGGATCTATGTCCCGCATGGTAAGTTGCCAAGGTCCCTCATAGGGTTGAGGTTTGTTGTCGTTGTAATACTCTTCAGCGAATGGATGATTGTCTGAGAGGATTGCTAGAGCCTCATGATAGGCTATCCATTGATACTTTTTTCCAATTCGTTCAGGCTTATTAGGCGATCTTGAGTAGCTAGGTCGATTCATATTATGGTCCATTTTGCCGTGAAGTTCTTCTTTCCAACCAAGCTGTAGAACTCTTGTCAGAATATATCGTTGCAAGTATTCGACGGGAAATCGCTCTGGACGATGTTTCTCTGCTTTGTTTTTCAAAATCGGCAAAATATCTCTATCAAATTTTTTCTTCTGCGGAGCTGTCAAGCCACTACGGAACTGCTTCTCAATATTATTGATCTCCTTAAGAAGCCCCGCTGCAATGTCTTTCAAATTCTTTGGTTCTTCTTTATCCAAGGATAGCTCCAAAATGTGCTTTGGAGTCGCCTGATAAGGAAGGAGCTTCTTCAAACTGTCGAATTGCGATTTTTGCCCTCTCTTCACCA
>Ga0154020_10002284_pt1 | contig 23286 bp, 15 predicted proteins | sample Klosneuvirus_201_FD_109709 | JGI IMG/M metagenome (GOLD analysis project Ga0154020, IMG submission 109709) | Active sludge microbial communities from wastewater, Klosterneuburg, Austria - Klosneuvirus_20160825_MG | ecosystem: Engineered > WWTP > Aerobic digester > Activated sludge | place...
AAGCCGCTGCCCGGGCTGATGATTTGAGTCGGGCCGTTGACGTCAATGGCCAGCGGCGTGGAGAACGAAAATTTTCTAGCGGCCGTCGTATTGCGGGGAGTTTTCCAGCGCACAGCCCCGGTGTTCGCGTCAAGGGCAACGACCAGCGGGTCAGGGCCGCCGTCGCAGCTAAAGATCAACTGGTCGCCGAGCAAGGCGGGCGAGCCGCCGTTGCCGTGGGTCGGCGGGTATTTCAAGCTGGTTTGGCGCCAAACGACTTTCCCGTTGAGATCCAGCGCCGCCGTGCCCATGTGACCGAAGTGAACATAGATGCGGCCATCGCGCACAATGGGAGTGGGGCTGGCAAGGCTGTTCTTTTTGTGCAACGCCTGTGTGCCGCCCACGTCAGGTCGAACAACTTCCTCGTTCCATTCGATGCGGCCATCACGCGCGTTCACGCAAAGCGCGCGCAGCGAGGTGTTCGTGGAATCGCTCACGGCGCTGGTGAGATAAATCTTCCCGTTCACCAGAACGGGCGACGACCAGCCTTCGCCGGGGATGGCAACCTTCCACGTAATGTTGCTCGTGGTGCTCCAAGAAATGGGAACGTTCGTGGCGGTGGAAAGGCCCTGCCCCGTCGGGCCACGAAACTCAGGCCAGTCGTTCGCGGCATTTGCAGTCAGAGCAGCCAGCAAGTAACTCCCGAAGCAAACAGATTTAAGATTCATGGTTACGACTTGGTTGGGGGCACACGGTTGCTGACGTTTGCGCTTCTGGCAAATTCATTTCCTGGAGTTCGCTTGGAGCCTCTGAACCGTAGCGGCCGACGTGAGGAGGCGGACAAGGCGGGTGATCCGGGAATTCGCCTCCTCACGTCGGCGGCTACGAACTATGGCGCGTGGTTCACGCGGACGCGCACGAATCCGACCGGCCCGGTTCCCATCGGCAGGGTGTTGGTAACAAGTTGATTGTTGCCGGTGATGGCGGAACTGAAGTTTGTCCATATGACGGTCGCCAAGTTGGGAGCAGTCTGGGGTTGATAGACAAAGCCTGATTGGGCCGTGTAGCTGAATTTGTTTCCTGCGAGAAGATGGAGTGTAGGCGCAGGAATCGGCGTGCTCGCCGCGAAGCTCGGAATGAAGTTCGTCAAATATCGCATCGGTGGCCTGTCGGCGCCGCCGAGCGGTTCGAGTGAGAACATATAATCCGTGTAGCGAGGCCCCGCCGCCCACCAAGCCCAGCCGAGCCAGACGTCAGCGTTGCTTTGGACATGGGTCAGGAGATTGCTGATGGCTTCGTCACCGATGCCTGAACCGAAGGACGCGTTCGGAACCGCAAACTCACCGAGAAAGCCCTTTTTATTATTATCCTTGAGCCATTGCGTAAACCCGGCCAGACGCTCGGCTCCGATGGTCGCGCTTACAATATTGGTTTGCGTCCCCGAACCGTTATCAAAGTATTGATGCACCTCGTAGCAGTAGTTGTTGGCCGGATCGACAATACCAAGCATCACATCGGCGTTCGGCGTCCCATACCAGCTGTAGAACCAGGCTCCCGCCTGCGTGTAGCCATTGCCCGGAACCATGATCAGATTGGTCGCGCCAGCATTGCGGATGCCCGAGATCGCTATGTTGGCCGCCGTGAGCCACTGCTCCGTCGGCATGTTTGCCGGCTCGTTCACGAGATTGAAGAAAACGTGATCGTTCGTCCTGAAGACCGTGGCAACACGCGCCCAAAAATTGCTGAACACGGAATAGGGCACTGCACTGCCAACCAGTCCCTGCGCTGAACCTTGGAAATCGTTTGGATCCGGATAATAGCGCGCGAAGTTGTGCGGCTCCAGGATGACATACGCGCCCTTGGCCGTCGTCGCATTGACAAAACTGGTCATCCGGCCCAGCTCGGCGGCATCCAGGGCGGCGTTTGCGGATTGCTGCAATCGCTCCCAGCGGAATGGCAGCCGGAAGATGTTCATGCCTTTGCTGCGGAAATAATCCACCTCGGTCTGGTTCGGGTAAACGTAGTGGGTGTTATACGTACCGGGCAGATTTTGATGCGAGAATTCCGCCCCGAAAAGATTGACGCCGGCATACTTGATCGTGGCGGCTGAACAACAGACAGCCGAGACAAAAAGCGCAACGGCCAGACAAACAAAATAACGACTGAACTTCATGATCTTGGATTGAACTTTCCAACTCTGGCGTGATGGCGGGATGAACTCGACACAGCACCGGCCGGACACGACAACATCGCGGGTCTGCGCCGCACTTTCCAGACCAACGGCCTGTATGAACCAAATTTCACGGAATGCCGGTCAGATTTGTCCCGTGTTTTGACAGACGCCACGCAGAAGGATTGTTTAAGCCGCAATCATCAGGGCTTGTAGTTCAAGTCGGGGCTGTTTTTTGCCGATGGAATTGGAGACATTTTGTTCAATCACCACATGAAAATTGGAATCGTCACCGGCGGCGGCGACTGCCCCGGACTCAATGCCGTCATTCGCGCCGTGGCCAAGACGGCGACCAAGCGCGGCTGGGAAACGCTCGGCATCATCGGCGGCTATCAAGGGCTGCTGGCACCGCAAAATTATCGCCTGCTCGATTACAAGGCGCTGGATGGTCTGCTGGTCCGCGGCGGGACCATTCTCGGCACGGCCAATCGCGGCCAGTTCTCCGCCAAGACGGGTCATGGCGAAACGCGCCAGCTTCCGAAGCAATTGATGGATGACACCAAGGAGGGCATGGCGGCGCTTGGCCTCGAAGCGCTGGTTTCGGTGGGCGGCGACGGATCGTTGACCATCGCGCAACAAATGCACGAACACGGCATCCCGATTGTTGGCGTTCCCAAGACGATCGACAACGATCTCGCGGCGACCACCATCACGTTTGGATTCGATTCAGCCGTGGCCTGCGCAACCGATGCGCTGGACCGTCTCCATACCACGGCCGAAAGCCACAACCGCGTGATGGTGCTGGAGGTAATGGGCCGTTACGCGGGTTGGATTGCAATTTACGCGGGCGTAGCCGGCGGCGCGGACGTGATCTTGATTCCGGAAATCCCATTTCAATACGAGAGCATCTGCGCGGCCATTGCCGAGCGGGAGAAGAAGGGCAAGCATTTCACACTCGTGGTGGTGGCGGAGGGCGCGAAGCAGTTGGGCGGCGGGTTTGTCACCTCGGGCGAGCAGCAACAAAACCGGGAGGCGCGGCTGGGCGGCATGGGGGCCGTGGTCGCGGCGGAGATCGAGAAGCGCACGGGCAAAGAAACACGGGTGGTTGTGCTGGGACACCTCCAGCGTGGCGGCAGTCCGACAAACATGGATCGCGCGCTGTGCACTTTATTCGGTGCGAAGGCGGTGGAGTTGATCGCGGAGCGGAAGTTCGGCCGGATGGTGGCGCACACGGGCAAGTCCGTGGAGAGCGTGCTGCTGACGGAGGCCATCGGTCAGTTGCGCACCGTGCCGCTTGAAGGCGGCTTCGTGGAAACCGCCCGGGCGCTCGGCATCAGCCTCGGGGATTGACCGACGACGCGTCAATCCTGCCGGGCGAGCGCTTGCAACTGCTCCAAGCCGGCGCGATTCATCTCCAATGCACGCGCGTTCGTCGCGGCCTCGGTGTAGCAACGCAACTCGGGCGCGTTGCCGGAGGGGCGCAGGTGGATGATTTCATCGTTGGTGAAGGTGACGCGCAGACCATCGGTGCGGTCAATCCCCACAACCGTGCCGGGAACTTTTCCAAACGCGGCCTCGAAGGCGCGACGGTCATTTGAGTCATCACCGGTGGAAAATTTCGCGAGGATGGCGCGGCTCTGCTCGGTGGGGAAATTCTTGATGCGGTCGCTGGCGGTGAAACGTGCGGGCAACTGCGCGACGAGTTCGGAAACTTTTTTGTCGCGCTGCCGGGCCGTAATCAGGATGCCCAGCATGACGATGACGGCATCGCGCGTGGGCAAGGCGCACAAAACTTTTCCTCCGAGCGTGGCATCGGAGTTGAGGAGGAAGCCGCCGTTGGCTTCGTAGCCGACGACGCACTTCGCGCCCGCCGCGCTCGCTTCGAGCATGGAGACGATGACGAATGGCGAACCGATGCGCGTGCGGCGCACTTCACCAAACCAGCCGCATTTTTCCACAGCGGTGTTGCAGCTCACGGGCGTGCTCACGGAATCCGCACCGAGAAAACGCGCACAAAGGATACCCGCCACGTCGCCACGCAGCCATTCGCCGCGTTCGTCGCTCACAATGGGTCGGTCACTATCGCCGTCGGCGGAGACAATGGCATCAAAGGAGTTCTCCTTGGCCCACTTCTGCGCCAGCTCCACGTCCTCAGGCCGGATGGCCTCGGTATCGACGGGAATAAACGTATCCGAACGGCCTAGCGGGGTGACCGTTGCACCAAGACCACTCAGGATTTCCACCAGCACGTCGCGCGCAACAGCCGAGTGCTGATAGACACCAACCTTCATGCCCGTGAGCGCATTGGCGGGAAAAACATCGAGGTAGCGACGGATGTAATTCTTAGTCGCCTCGTCGTGAATGGTTCGCGCGCTGGAGTTTTTCGCGAACCACCCGGCTGCGTCGAAATCCACATCGCGAATCTCGACAACCTGTTTCGCCATGCCGGCTTCGTCGGTCTTAAGGACTTCGCCGGAGCACTTGTTGAACTTGATGCCATTGCGGTCGTCGGGGATGTGGCTGCCCGTGACCATGATGGCCGGGATTTTGTGCGTGAGGCCGAACAGAGCGAGCGCGGGCGATGGCGTCTTGCCGCAGTTGATGGGTTTGTATCCGGCATCCTCGGCAGCGCGGCAGACGGCTTCCATAACGCGATCGGTGCTGGGGCGGAAATCACCGCCCACAGCGACAGCCTCGCCGACACGCTTCAATTCGCCTATGGATTCAAGATACTGGAGAAAACCGCGCGTGTAGGTGTAGCAGACCAGATCGGTCATCGCGGTGGCGAGGCCGCGCGCGCCGCTAGTGCCAAAGGCCACACCGCTGCTCGCCATTAGGTCACTGATTCGCAATTGCATGGCGCATTTCAGCCTCCGCCCCGGTGAGATGGCAAGGCTTTGTTGACGGAGACCCACATACGGAGCGGCCAGAAACGACTTGGAGGAAGATCAATTGAAATGAATTCTTGAAACCAGCCCACCGTCCGAATTCACTGATCTGACAATTGACGTAACCAATACTCCTTCATTCCATGAAATTCATCGCCCTGCTCGTCGCCCTGCTCTTTATCCAAACCATCGGCGCAAACGCGGAATCGCTCTACGACATCAAACTCAAGGACATTGACGGCAAAGACACCACGCTCGCCGCCTACAAGGGCAAGGCCGTGCTCATCGTCAACGTCGCCTCGAAGTGCGGCTACACGAAGCAATACGCCGGGCTGGAGGCGACCTATCAGAAGTTCAAGGACAAGGGCTTTGTCGTGCTCGGTTTTCCGTGCAATCAGTTTGGCGGACAGGAACCCGGCACGAACGAGGAGATCAAACAATTCTGCTCCAGCAAATTCAACGTCACCTTCCCGCTCTACGACAAAATCGATGTGAACGGCGCGAACCGCCACGCGCTTTACGTCGCGCTCGCGGGCAAGGACTCACCCTTCCCCGGCGATATCAAGTGGAACTTCAACAAGTTCCTCATCGGCAAGGATGGCACCATCCTCAAACGCTTCGATTCCAAAATGACGCCGGAGTCAGAGGAATTGACCAAGGCCATCGAAGGCGCGCTGGCGGCGAAGTAACCGCATTCCAATTTGTATTGGGACAGGCTTCCAGCCTGTCCGGTGGGAACTTGGTTGTCGAAAGGCTTCCGAATTGGGTGAGCGCAAGCGGACAGGCTGGAAGCGTGTCCCACTACGGAGCCTGTCTTAATTCTGCTGCCAGCCTTTGCCGGGGGTGTATTCGCGACTGCCGGAATGGGATTTGCAACCGGTCGCAGTCACCAGCACCGCCGCTGCCAACGCCAAGATCACGATGAGTTTTGTCATGCGGCGAATTTAATCCAAGTTGCCCGGACGGCAAGCTTGCGACACATTTGCGCCAGGTCATGACTGAAAAGTCCAAGTTTCTTCAGGGGCAGCTCCTGCTCGACGCCGGCGGGTTGAGCGGCTCCTTCTTCGCCCGCACCGTGGTGCTCATCTGCCAGCACGATGCCGAGGGTGCTTTCGGTCTGGTCATCAATCGCGCGACCGAGAAGAAGTTTAGCGAAGTCGTCACGTCGGACCTGCCAGAGACGTTGAAGGATCATCCGCTCTTCGTTGGCGGCCCGGTCCAACCGGCGGCCATGAGCTATCTGCACAGCGATGCGTTCCTGCCCGATGCCAATGTCATGACCGGCCTGAGCCTCGGCCATTCGCTGGAGGAACTGCTCGATCTTGGTGGCGATTTCTCGCCGACGCGCAAGCTCAAGACGTTTGCCGGTTATTCAGGCTGGGCGCCCGGCCAGCTTGAGAACGAGATGAAACGCAACGCCTGGCTCACGCACCCGGCGACGCTGGACCTCGTTTTCGATCCGGAACCGGAAAAGCTCTGGCAGAAAATCCTGCGCGGCAAAGGTTGGAAATACCGCCTGCTCGCCGAGATGCCGGATGACCCGTCGGTGAATTAATCGAGCCACCGCTTACGGATTTCGGAGCGCTATCTTCGCCGACACCCAGCCCCAGGCCATGCCAGCCAGCAATCCCGCCGCGTGGGCGTAGTTGGCAATCGGTCCCACCCAGCCGGTGAAGCACAGAAAAAACCACGCGATGGCCATCACCACGCTTTCCTTGTCGAGGTGCAAGCCTGAGCCGCGGTCGCAGCGCCCACGAATCCATACGTAGCCGATCAACCCGTAGTTCACGCCGGACATGCCGCCAAACTTGTAATGGTGGGGATGACTCAGCGCATACTCCGCGAGGTTCGACGCCAGCGCGAACACCACGACGAGCAACGCGAAACGCCCGGAGCCCTGCGCCGATTCAATCATGCTGCCGAGCTGGAACAGCCACATCATGTTGAAAATGATATGCCCAATGCCGAAGTGGATGAGCATGGGCGTGAGCAACCGCCACCATTCGCCACGCATCACCTCGGGCAGAAAACCGGCCTCGCCGTTGACCGGAAAGCTGATGAAGAAGGGCCGGAGGAACTCCCGATCACGCCCCACATTCGAGTAAACAGCAATGACCACGGACATCACGACCAGGGCGAACGTCAGCGGACCCGCGCCATATTTGATCATGCCGGGGAACACGCGCTTGCGGTTGTGCACACGCCGGCGCCACTCGGTCTGGGCTTTCTCCTCCTCGGTGCGCACGCGCTCCGCATCCGCCGCCTTGCGGGCGAACTCCGGCGCGTCCGGGTTCTGGCGAAACCGTTCGAGCAAGCTGCGTCCCTGCTCGATCTGTTCGTCATCCAGCACCCAGATCACGCATGTGCCGTCGGATTCAACTTCGACCTCGTTGCGGATGCCCTGCGCCAGCAGGTAGTCGCCGAAGAGGCGGGCCTGAATTTCGCCGGGCAGATTTCCGATGGAACGCACGTGTTCTTTTACCTGTTTCGTGACCGGGGGCCAAGCGCATTGAACTGATCCGAAGATGTAGCCGCCGACGTGAGGAGGCGGACGAAACACGCCATCGCTTTCGAAAGAATCCGCCTCCTCACGTCGGCGGCTACGAGTCAAAACGCGCGCAATCGGTAGAAGCGCGCCGGATGTGTGGCAGGATCAAGGAAGAGCCCCTGCGTGGTTGCAGAGAAGAACCCGAGGCTGGCAAGCGTCTCCCAGTCACCGCTGTCGAGCGTGTCACGGTATTCGACGATGTAGGTGTGATCAGCCTCAGCGCGAAAGCGAAGGACGAAATACGCACCACTGAATTCGGCACTTTCGACATGCGGTGGGATGAGGTAAGCAAGCTGCAACTGTGGACGCAAATCGGGAGTTGGATTTTCACGGGCCCCAAAGCGCTTCGCGGTGAAGCGTGTTGCTTCGTCATCGCAAAGAAACAGCCAGCCGAAGTTCGCGGCGGGATTCTGGACCCAGTCCTGCACGTCCGTCGCTAGTTCGGCGGTGGGGCCGAGGGTGTAGGGCGAACCGCCGATGTCGTAGATGAAGGCCGAGCCGCTTTCAAAAGCGGCGAAATCCACGCCCGGCACGCCACCCGGCGCGGTCCAGGCGTTGGTGTCGAATTGCGCGTGCGTCCAGGTCGCATCACCCGGATTCGCTGGCGAGCCCTGACCGATGTTCAAAATGCCGGTGTTGGTGCCTTCGCCCCAGTCGCGAAACATCCGATGAAGACTGAAGGGCGCGGCGGCGGGAGGCTCGGCGGGAAGCTTCACCACGGAAACCACAACAGATGCCGACAAGATGACGGCATTCGTGGGCAGCGAACTGAGGTCGAAGCGCAGGAGGCCGCGGTTGAGCGTGCCGTTCTGCGTGGTGCCGGAGTTGAAGAAATCCTGTCCCCCGTTGCTGTTTGTCGGCGCGACCGCGATCATCGTGGTGTCGGCGGATGGCGTGAGGGTGACTGATGCGGCGGGAGCGGAGGGCCGGCAGAAGAAACATCCAACAACCAACATCCAACAACCAACCTCGAACTGGAAAGTTCTGCGGAGTGCGCCCATCTTAATCTTGTGCTTAATCCTGATCACCCCTAGTTCCAAAGAGATTGAGAGAAAGATTAAGATTACGATCAAGAAACTCACTCAAATTTGTGCCGTGGGGCGGTCTGGAATTCCTTGACCAACCAGATCAAAGGATTCCGACTTCGCCGCGGACCGCAACACCGTCCACGCTGGAGGTGCCGCCCCCGAGCAACTCGGGCTCCGGCTTCACCCCAGGATGGTCGGGGTCCGCAACGGGATTATAGGCCGGGATGATGCGGTTCAACTGGTTTTGCGTGGCACCAAGGTGGTCGCGAATGACCTCGCCCAGGATGGAGCGGTAATCGCAGGAACGCCGTAGATAACCGGCGGTGACGCCGGTGTTGGCGGCGAACATGGTGCCGCAGGTGGCGATGTTCGTCGTGCGCGGACCGGTAATCCACGGAATGCTTTCGATCAAAGGATCATTGTGGCAACCGAAGACGCCGCTGGCGTTGGCGGTGGGCTTGTCGACGTTGCTGAAGCCCTGCACCGCACCGCCCGCGACGAACATCGCGCCCGCCTCGGCATGATCGGTGCCCTGGTCGCCGTTCTGCACCGCGGTGCGGCCAAATTCGGAAAGGGTGATGACGACGACGTCGTTCCAGTTCACTTTCGCTCCGCCCACGTTGTCGCGTCCGTAGAGGGTGAAATACTTCCGCAACCCGTAGAGAGCCCAGCCGATGGCACGCTGGAGTTTCTCATGGGGGCCCGTGCCGGCGACCGAAGCTGCGCCCTGCGCCTGATGCGTGTCGAAGCCGCCGAGTTCCGTGCCGGCGATGATGGCGTCCGTGTTGTTGAGGATCATCGCGGCGGCCTTGAGGTTCGTGAAAAAGGATTTCTGACTGGAGTTGATGACCTGCTTGTTGGTGTCGAGCGCGCCGACGCCTGAACCTGCCGCGCGCCGGTAGCCGCCGTTCTTGTCATCCGTGTTGGGGAACAGGAAATAACCCTTCGAGGAATCGCCGATCGAAGCGCCCGCGCTGTTGATGGGATTCCACGCGGTGTCGCCGTCGGTCTTGATGTCGTCCTGGAAGATGTTTCCCGAGTCGCCGAAGTTCAGGCTGCCGAAAATGCTGAGGGTGCCGGTCATGTTCTGATACTGGAGTTCGAGCAGCTCGCGGTTGCGCTTGTCGGCAAAGGGATAGTTGTTGGCCGCCTTGAGGGCCGCCAGCGCCTTGGCGTCGCCGGACGGCGACGGCACGCCGAGCAGGTCGTAGCGCGTCGGGTCGGTGAGGTTGGTCATCGCCGCGCCGGAGCCGCGCAAGATAAGCGGCAGCGCGGAGGCGACGGAAACACCCGTGAGCGGCGCGGTGTTGGCCAGGCCGGACTCGATGATGGTGCGATAGAAAATGCCGTCCTTCGAGAGGTTGTTGTTCGGGTTGCCGTTCTCCCAGTAGTTCTGCGAGTCGAAATGGGAGCGCGATTGTTTGGGATAGGCGACGCGATGGATGAGCGCCAGGTCGCCGGCGTTGTAAACGGGCGCGAGGAATTTGAGCGACGGATGGAGCGCGGCAAAACCGTTCCCAAGGGTGACGGCCTTGTTGTAGGAGTAAGTGGGGTCTGTGGCGGCACGGGCGGCGAAGGTTGCGTCGGCGTATTGCGTGGGGTCGAAACAGGGTCCGAGGTTGGCGTAATTGATGCCCCCATCCTGCGGCAGTCCGATGGTCGGACGGTTCACGGCGTATTGGGAATCACCGATGGGGATGACGGAGTTGAGCGAGTCGTTCGCGCCGCGCAGCCAGATGAAGAGGATTTTCTTCCCGTTCAAGCCGATGTTGCCCTCGGCCAGGGCGCGCTTCATCACGAACGGGATGTCCACGAGCGTGGAGAGCGCTACGGCCATGCTCGTCTTGAACGAATAGCTCAGGAACGACCGGCGGGTGAGGATGTTCAGATTGGACTTGGGCATAGGTGGTGGCTCCGGAAATGCTGAAACACTGAAACGCTGAAACACTGAAATGGGAAACACGTCAGCGGCGTGGTTGCTTTTGGAAATTTCAGCATGTCAGTGTTTCAGCTTTTCAGCTTTTGTATTTTATTGCTCCTGGAATCGCTGCATCGTCAGCAGCATCGCCACCATGCCACGGACACGGGTGTCGTAGTTGGCGGTGGTGAGGGAAAGGGAGAAGGCGGCGGAACTGACGGGTGAATCCAGGCTGCCATCGTTCAGGAAATCAACCGCCGCCTTGCGATAGAGCGCGAGGTTGCCCGCGCCCTCGCCCGGATAAATGATGCGGAGGAAATAATCCGTGACCGCCCCGGCGCTGCCCTGCTCTTGCGCGTTGGCGGCCAGTTTCTTTTTCAACAACGCCACCGGATCACAGAAGTTGTTGCCAGCATCGCCGCGATTCGCCCCGCCGCTCGCGATGCAATAGGTCTGGTTGAAGCGCAACCGTTCGACCAGCGTGCCGGCGCTGATCCAGCCGGGCGCGGTCTCCGGATAACCGTTCGGCTCCGCGCGGTCGAACAAGCCCATTGAGCCCATGCGGTCCATCGGCGTCTTGAATGCATAACCGTCGGTGCTGGCGGTGAAGGTGCCGTCCGCATTCGCCGAGCGCAACGCACGCACGCTGCTGGCGACAAATTCAAGCGGGGTCTTGACCTTGTGCATCGAGCCACCATGGCGGCGGAACAGGTCGGAGTTGAAGATGACGCTCAGCACGGGGCGAATCTGTCCCTGCGGCGTGCTGTTCTCCCACGCGAGCATGCACTGGCGGACCAGTTCCGCCTCCTCGGAATGGTTCGGGTCAGTGTAATCGTAGAACTTGTAGTCGTTCGTGTTCGCGGCGTCCGTGGTGGGGTTTGGGAAATCGTCATGCACGAACAGGCGGCAGAGCTTGATGCTAATGTATTCCTGGGTGAACGGCAGATTGGCGAGGTGGCCGATGACATCGTAACCATCCTGAATGCTGTTGGTGGTGCTCGTGGGACGCCCGGGAATGTTCAACTGGTAGAAGCGCCCGGCCCAAGGCGGACCGAACCGGGCGGGCACCACTTTGGGACCGAGCGGGACGAGATTGGTGGCGTTTGGATCCCAGACGGAGAAGATGGGGGCGCGGTTGGTGCCGTGGCTGGCGGACTTGTAGTTGAAAGCCCAGACGCCAATTGTGTTCGACTTGCTCTGGCTCGCGACGCCCGGGATGTAAGTAACCGAGGCGGGCGCAAAGGGATTTTCCACGTTCGCGGGATCCACCAGTTCCACCGACCAACCGGTCCATGCGCGCGATGTCGCGATGATGTCGTTTTGATCGTAGCCGTTGTCCACGCCGAACGTGTAGAGTTCAAGCAGTTCGCGCGCATAGTTCTCATTCGCGATGCTGTTGCCGTTGCCCTTGCTGTTCACGGTGTCGAGATAGACGATCTGCGCGGGACTTTCAGCGCTGATGCGGAGCAGATCGTAAAAAGTGCATTGCGGATTAAGCATGGCGTTGCGCCATTTGGTCATCTCGCGCCACTCCCAGTCAGCGGCGATTTTGTTCCGCAGCGCTGAGTCGTCGTAGAAAGTATCGAGGTAGTCGAAGCTTTTCTGGTATTGCGTGACGAAATGGTTCTCCCAGAACTGCGAGAGCACTTCGAGCAACTGCCGCTGGCTGCCGACCGCATGCAGGCAGAACCACGCGCGCAAATCGTCAATGGTCGTCCCGCTGGCGCTGCTCAAGCGACGGGTCAACCCGCCTACATCCTGATCCGGTCGTTTTAGAATTTGTCCGCCGGTGACCTGACTGGTCAGCGGCACCGTCGGCTTGGCGGAGGAATACCAGTAACTCAACGTGTAGGCCTGGTTCGTCACGAGTTTCACGAACTGGTTCACGGAATCGTTCGTGGCCGAATTTCCTCCCGCCGTCGCGCGGATCAGCAGACTATTCAAGCCGCTATGAGCAACTGTTGTGCTGACGACCGTGTTGGAAAAATCCGCCGTCATCTTCCACGGCGCGAGCGAGCCCGTTTCAAAATCTCCATTCGTGAGGATGTTCACGCCCGCCTCCGGCACGCTGCCCAGCACCAGTTTTACGTCATCAATGTAATAATCCCCCGCCCCGGACGGATAAAAATAGACCCACGAGTTTGTCGCCGTCGCCTTGCCCGTCGCGGTGCAATAGGTCCACGTCGGTGCCAGCGGCACGTCGCTTGCAGAACTCAACAACCCGCCACTGCCAGAAAATCCAAGCGTCAGTTTGCTGGAATTGTTCGTGGGCAGATACCAGTAGCTCAAAGTCACGAACGCGTTGTTCGTCAGCACGGAATTGGTGCGGGTGAACTGCCAGATGGAGTTGTTGGTGGCCGCCGAGGCCCCGGCCGTCGCAACGAGACGCAGGCAACTGCTGCCCGAGTGCGCGGGGCCATTGACGATGGCTGAACCGGCCATGTTCGCGGAAACCCGCCATGACGGGGAAAGCGCGGATTCAAAATCGCCGTTGGCCAGAATGTTCGAGCCCGTGCCGTTCGTGGCCAATACGAGTTGAATATCGTCAATGAAAACCGCACCCGGCTGGGTCATGAAGAGGTAAAAGTTCGTGCTGGTGTATCTGCCCGTGAGGGAGACGTAAGTCCAGTTCGTCGTCGGATCGGATGCAACACTGTTGATCGTCTCGGTGATGTAATCGTCCAGCGGCTCGGGGAGGCCGTTCATGTTGAGCTGTTCGGCGATATAGGCGTCCGGCCCAATTGCAGTGACGCGATCCAGTTCATCGGGCGTCGGACCGTAGGCCAGGCGGTTCAACACTTGCGCGGTCAGGAGGGCGTTGCTGGAAAGCGGCGTGACTTGGACATGATAGAGCCGGGAATCGCCCGTGAAGTTCGTGGCACGCCACTCGTATGAAACATTGGTCACGATCGCCGAGCCAACCACCTCGATGTTCGTGTAAGGCGCCTGAAAGAAATTTGTATCGGTGGCAAAACCGTCTGCCGCGTTACTCGTGCTGAGAAATGTGTAGGCTTGCGCCCCGGGATAGGGTGCGAAGCGGATGTTCTTCTGCGCGCCTTGCAGGGTGAAGTTGGTGATCACCGGGGGCTGCGGGTCGGAATAGCTGTCGGCCAGCGCGGATGAGGTGCCGCACAGGGCGGCGCACAGGACAATAAACTTCAGACGATTCATGGTTCAGGCGGCACAGACGGACGCAATCTGGCAAATGTTACGACGGATGACACTTTGGTGGCGTATTAAGGCCAAAACTGACACTCCTTAAAGGGAATGCAAACTGAATTCTTGTTCATACTTTTCAAAACTGCCGGCTAACCAGCCGCCGCCCAAACCGCAAAAGTCTTGGCCCACTTTGACCCTTTAGCTAGAGTCGGGCCACAATCGAACATGAAAAACAACCAACTCACCTCCATCCTGATGGGCCTCACGGCGTTCAGCGCCGCGGCGTCCATCATCTTGTGCGGCTTGATGATCTCCAGCTCGCGGGAGATCATGGCACTGCGGTTGCAGGCCAACGAGATCAACAACCGTCGCATCGCCGCCACGGCGCTCATCAACGAACTGGCCGAATACGGCAAACGCAACCCCTCCATTGAGCCCATCCTTCAGTCCCTTATGTCCAAAGCTCCCGCGCCCGCCAAACCGGCCACCAAATAAGCCATGAACAACGATTCCAACAACACTGAGGATCTGCGCGAGACCTGCTCCATCCTGCGCCATCAATTGAATTCAGCGATGATCCTCCTGCTGGTGGTCAGCGCCACCCTCACCATTTTCTTCCTGCGCCAATACAACATGGCCGGCAAGGAACGTGAAGCCTTGCGCTCGCAGGTGGTGGAATACCAGTCCAATGGCGTCCCGGCCCTGCAGGAATTCACTCGCAAACTGCAAGAATATGGCAAGACCCACCCGGACGTCCTGCCCATTCTTAACAAGTATGGCGTGATGCAACCGGCTCCCGCCGCAGCGCCTAAGAAGTAAATCCTGCTGGAGAATCTCAAACCCGGTCGGCTTGCGCCGACCGGGTTTTTATTTTCCAAGGTATTTCAACCCACCCGGATACATCCCAAAGTGAGAGGGCTGACAACCCGAATATGGATTCTATCTTCTCCAATCATGTTCCGACCCGGTCAAGGTGTGTATGGCCCGTTGCCAGCCCCGGCGTAGTTAGTGATGGTGTTGGGGACAAGCGCTGCGGCATCAAGCGTGTAGGAATAAGCCGGCACAAAAACAGTGTCCGTTCCGGGCACCAGCAGGGTTTTATCGTCGTCGCCGACGGAGAAAGAGGTGCCGACCTGGATGTTGTCCGCGGCATAAACCTTGCCGGTGGTTCCCGTGGTGACATAGACCTCCCATGGATTGTGAACGTCGAGGAAGTAGTTGTTCTCGATGCGCACCTCGGCCCCAAGCGCGACGCGGAAGCAATAGTTGTTGCCGGGCGAGTTGAAATAGTTGTTGAAGCTGTGGATTCGGCCAAAGCGCACGCGCGGCATGCGTTCATGCACATTCTGTCCCCACCAGTTGTGATGGAAGGTCACGTGCAGCTTGCCCGCGTCCTCACCGGCATTGCTGTCGCTATGGCCAACCAGATTGGAGAACCGGTGCGAGGCGCCCGGGTCGGTGTAGAAGAACCGGCACCAGGAAACGGTGACCCAATCGGCGCCATGCGTGATGTCGAGATTGCCGTCGTTGCCATCATAGAACGTGCAGTGATCCACCCAGATGTTCAGGCAGTCCTGCAAGGTAAGCCCGTCATTGTCCCCTGCTCCACCCGGATTGGTGAAATTGAGATTCCGGATGATGACGTTGTTGTTCCCGGCCACCTTCAGGTCGCCGACGAGCGTCGCGTTGGTGCCCAGGCCGATGATGGTCTTGTTGTCGCGGACGCGGACGTTCGATCCGCCCAGGTTGATGGTGCCCAACACTTGGATGATGAAAGGGCCGGTGTCGTTGTCCACGTAGAACTCGAAATCCGTGAAGTTGCTCACCGTGACCATCGGCCCGCCAGCACCGCCGGTGGTGCCGCCGTTGAGCGTGGCGTAGCCGATCATATTGGTGCTGGGAGTGCCCGTGACATTCGTATTGACCGTGAGCGTGGCCACGACGCTGGTGGCCGCGCCCAGGCTGTTGGTCACGATGACGGAATAGCCACCGGCGTTGTTAGTCTGCGCATTGGGCAGCGTCAGCGTGGCGTTCGTTCCGCCGGTCAAGGACGTGTTCGTGTTGAAATACCACTGGTAGAAAAGCGGTGACGTGCCGGTGGCAATCACCGAGAACACCGCCGTCTGGCCGACGGAAACGGTTTGCGGCGCGGGCTGGTTGGTGATCGTGGGCGCAGAGGGAGCGGTGACCGTCAAGGTGGCGAAGACGCTGGTAACGGAGCCGACGACATTGGTCACCACGACGGAATACTTCCCGGCGTTGGTTGCCTGCGCGTTGGTCACCGTGAACGTGGTGTTGGTGGCGTTGGCGAGCGTTGTGTTGGTGTTAAAATACCACTGGTAGCTCAGCGGAGATGTGCCGTTAGCAGCCACGGTGAAAGTGGCGTTCTCGCCTTCCGTCACGGTTTGACTTTGCGGCTGGGTCTGGATGGCCGGGCCGGTCGGCGCGGGCGGAAGCGTGCCACCCACGAGCAGGCGGAAGAACTGCTGGGAAGCTCCGGAGGCAACGGGATTGGTGGAATCGAAATTGCCGGCCAGGTCAAACGGATGCGCCGCGATGTTTGTCCAGTTAGACAGTGGCAGCGTGAGGTTGGTGCTGGCGAGCACCTGATACGTGCCGCTGGCCGGGCCGTTGGTGCCGCGCAGAATCATGCCCTGCGACACAAGCAAGCTTTCCGTGATGACGGGCACCGGGATTGCCGGGGGACCGTCGGACGGCTCGATCTGAATCACCGCCGGTCCCGGACGATCCGGATCATCTCCATCCTCGAACAAGAAAGTAAGCCAGCGGTTCGTGCTATCAATCGTCACGGTCGCGGTGACGTAATTGTAGGCGGTGGGCGCAGCCGTTGCGGCAACCCACGATGTCAGGCTGGTGTCAATGTATTGCTCGGGACTGGCGTTGGTCGTCACCAACGTGTAACCACCTGAATCCCTCGCGTCCGTGTCATTGCCCGTCCCGATGATGAGGTGAACATCCGCCAAATAGGTGGAGCCGGCAGCGTCGTAACCGCGATACATGGGAACCATGTGAACCGCATACGTGCCGGGTGCCAAACCTCTCAGGCGGTAGGCCAAGGTGGCATTGTTGCCATTCATCAGTCCCGACTCATACAAGTTCGCGACGTTGTAAACGGCGCCGCTTCCGGTGTAATCCGCCGTCTGAGTTGTTATCGCCGAAGTCCAATTCCCGCTTCGTCCGGTATCCATGGCCAGCGTGGGTCCCGGGCTGCCATCCGCGTAAACGACGGCGACATTGGTATTCGCTGCCGTCACGGAGATGTTGTTCCAGGTTCCAGCCGGACCGCCCGGCGTGGCGGGACTCGTTTCGGAACTGCCGACGTAATCCGTGCCCGCCGTAAAGTTCAGGTTGATCCGTTGCGCCGACGCGCCCGGCGCGAGCGCAAGCAGCAGGGTTGCCAGAAGCAGCAGCAACGCTTTGAGCGGAGCCACGCTTGCAAGACGCTGGATGCTCAGGGTGTTTGAGTTCATTGAAATGTGTCGGGTGTGCTTGGCGGCATGGTTGCGCTTCTATTCGGCCTTCTTTGGCGCCGCTTCCGGCGTGAAGCGGATGGCGTCGGCATACCAGCGCGACTCGCGCGAAAGCGTTCCGCTCACATAGGTGAGCGTCAGCGCGGGATTTTTGGTTGATGGCTTGATCGTTCCGAGCGCATTCCACGAGTTGGCTCCCGATCCTTTAAAGGCGGGGGTATTCGTCGGAATCGTATTCACGGAAACTCCGTCCGCCGAAACCGCCACGATCAAGTCAGGCGCGGCGACATACGAACTGCTGGTGCTGAAAGTCACCTCCACCTTGTAGGTCGTGCCGGCCTCCAGTTCGGGGGAAATCTTGATCACGGGCACAGGACTGTTCGTCAGGCAAACCGAGACGTTCGTCGCGACGAGGGACGATGCATCTTCAACGCGTGTCTTGTTCTTGCTGGTCCCCCACTTCCCACTGACCTCCGACCAGGCGGGCTTGTTTGGCGTGCCGTCGGCTTTACGACTCTCGACGATGACTGTTCCCGCCGCGTAACAGTGCATGGCGCTGATGGCAGCCAGCGTGGTGATGGTGAGGATTTTCATGCGAGTGGTCATAATATGTTTTCAGAGGGACTGTGATTTGGTTTTCGACTGGCTCAACGGCCCGCCAGCATCTTGCGCCACTTTTTCTGGCCGTTGCCGACGATGCTGCCGGGCAAGGAAGTGTAGAAGTCGTAGCCCAGCTTGTTGTGCTCCGCCATGGCTGCAAAGGTTTCGTAGAGGACGCCATCGCGGCCGGGAAAAACCGGCTTGCTGGTTTTCAGGTCATAAAACCGCGCCCAGCGAACCTGCGCGGCAGCCGGGTCGGCGACAAAAATCGTTTTACCGTTCACATTGGTCGTGCCGATGCCGGTGATCTTGACGTCCTCCAGCCACTTCAATCCGCTCTCGATGCACGCCACCAACTCGGGCTCAGGATTGGGGATGGTCATGAGGAATTTCAGCAGGTTCGCGCTTTCCAATCCGCTCAACGTGGCCGGCTCCATCTTGCGTGCGGAGGACGGCTGGAGCGTCAACGGATCAAACTGCGAGCACCAGGCGGTCTTCCGTCCGTTCTGCACGATCTGCATCTTGAGCACGCAACTGATTCCTTTCGCCAGCGCATCAGCGGCTTGCTTGCGCTGGGCGGCGTCCAGAAAAGCGTAACCGGGCTCGTTGACGTTGATGCCGTGGAGCAGTTCGAGAATCTGCATCATGGCGTTGTCGTTGAGGGTAATGTCGTCGTGATAGGCACCCTCCAGCGGATAACCCTGCGGCCAGCCACCGTTCGGATATTGCGCCGCCAGGATGAAATTCAGCCCCTTGATGAAAGCCGCTTTGCAATCCTCGCGCTTCGTGGCCAGCCACAGGCCGGCGAGGAAATGCATCTGCTCCGTGGTCGAGCCATTGTCGAACGTGGCGACGTAATGAGGCTTCTGCCCCGGCTCGTTTTGGGAAGTCCACTGCATGCCGGGTTTGCGCGGGCCACGCGCGAAACCAGTGTGCTTGGACCAGCCACCTGACAGCGTTTGAAATGAGAGGATCGCGTCGGCCAGTTGCTTTGCCTGAGCCCCGGCAAACCAGGCGTCGCCGGCCTGAACTTTCAGTTTGAAATCACCGCCGCTGGGAGCGCGCAGGGCGTTCGTCATTTTGTGGGCAACCACCTCCGCCTGCACAGCCGCAATGTCGGCCTGCCGTTTCGTCTGTGACTGTTCAAGATAAGTCTTCCACGCGCCCTGCTCAGCGGCGGGCAGTTGGTTGATGCGTTCCAATGTGACCGGCTCCGCGATGGCGGACAAAAGAGCGAACAGGCTGCCGGTCAAAACTAGGAGCGCTGAGGAGATGAAACGTCGCATAATGTAAATTTGATTTCGTTCAAGCGGACTCTGTCCAGATGCATTTAATGGCGGGGATGCCGTTGCCGACATCCCCGCCGAACCACCCAACCCATTCCCGATCCAGCACCGCCCCACCCAATGAGCCGGCACCAGTCCAAGAGTCTTTCCGTTACGGAATTTGATAGAACAACCGGAAGAACACCGTGGGCGATGTCTTTTCGATCGGGATCACCGCCTCGTTCGTGGTGGCGTAACCGCCGTCAAACGCGGTCCAGTTGTTCGAGAGTCCCACACTGCGGCTGTTGGTCTGCGCTTGGAGCGTCCAGCCGATGTGGCTGCTGGGCCAGGTGAGCGTCAGATTGCCGCCGCTGACCGACGAAACGAGGTTGGTCGGCGCGGTATCCGGTCCGACAGCTACCGTGCTGACGCGCAGTGTGCCGTCCGTCGTCAGTGTGCTCGTATTCCAAACGAGTCCGGCATTGTTGTCCGGCGTGGCGGGAATGATGCCGCCAAACACTCCAGAGCGAGTTCCTGCCGGGAAGATTTGGAACGTGTCCGACGCCGTCAGGGGTGCGCCCAGATTTTGTATCTGCAGCGTGCCGCCGTAATTTTTGGCACTGGTGCCGAGGGAGCGATCGGTGTTGGGGGCCGCTCCGGTGTCCACCTCGGCGGTGAAGGTGCCGCCGAGCGTGAGCGTTCCATTGATGGTCAAGTCGCCAATGGAGGCGCCGGGAGCGAGGTTGCCCGCGCTTTCCACATTCACTGAACCAGAGATCGTGCCCGTGCCACCGAGCGTGCCGCCAGCCACCGTCACGTTGCCGCTGCCGGTGCCGCTGCCCGAAGCGTTATTTACGAGGACTGTGCCATTGGAGACGACCAGCCCACCGCTGAATATCTGGGTGTCGGTGATGGTTAATACACCGCTGCCACTCTTGCCCAGACCGAGCGTGCCGCTCGCGCCGTTCACGAGTGATGGAGTCGTGCCGAGTGTGTCGGTCGCGTTACCCGCGCCGAGGAGGAGAAGGCCCGTGCCGCCCCCTTGATTGCGGATGGTGCCCGTGCCTGCGATACGATCCGTGGCCAGGGTTTTGCCATTCAAGTTGACCGTGCCGTTCGCGTTGAGGATGCGGCCTCCCGAGGTGAGGGCAAGGTCGCTGTTAAGATTCAGTGTGGAGCCGCTGTCCACCGTCCAGAAGAGCTTGGTGGCCAGGTTGACGCCATCGCAGGTGTAATTCTGCGTGCCGGTGCCGTTGAGGATGAGTTGATTCGTGGCGCTGGCTGTCGCTGACACATTGAACGAGCCGCCCGCGGCAATGATGAGATCGCCCTTCAAGGTCCAAATGCGCGGCGTGGCGTTGCCAGAGACGTTCAAGACGCCGTTGCTGACGATGATGTTGCCGCCGAAGTTGGCGTCGCCGCTCCATTTGACTTCCTGCCCGGCGGAAGCGACCAGAATGAAGTTGCCGTTCACGTTCGTCATCTTTCCTGCGAGGTCAACGCCTGCGCTTTGCAACGGGTTGTTCCAGACAAAATTCTCGAAGGTCTGCGCCGTTCCCGCGTCGCCGGGACGACTGCTGCTTGCCGTGCTGTAGGCGATTTCGCAGGTCGAGCCGGGAGCCCAAGTTGAAATGGGAATGTTTCCACCAGCTCTGCGAAGCTGGAATGTGCCACCAGCGGCAATCGTGATGGAGCCCGAATTGTTCACGCCCGCGCTGCTGGTGCCGTCATGCGCAAACACGCCGCCGGATTCGACGACCATGGCCACACCCGACTGGAGCGTCAGCGCGGAACTGCCGCCGATGACTACGAGGGTGCCCTGCACATCCAAGTCAACCGTAGAACCAGCCGCCACGGTCAGCGTGTTGCTGACGTTCAATGTGCCGCCCGCGGCGACAACGATCTGATCAGCCGTAGTGGAACCGAGATTTGCCACCGTCGTGCCGGCAGCAATGAGAATGTTGGTGGAGTTGGCGCTCGTGGGCGTGACTCCAGCGGGGAACCACGAAGAGCCACCGTCACCGGACAACTCCCAGGTTGAAGCGTCCTGCCAGCGGCCGGAAGCCATGCTCCGGAAGGCGGCATTCGCACCCACAACAGTCAGCGTGGCGACTGAGGACGTGACCGAGGAAGAATCGCATGCCACGGACACGATGCAGCGATACTTGTTTCCATTGTCCAAGGCGCTCGTTGCAGGCGTCGTGTAGGAAGTAGCGCTGCCGCCGGTGGGATTCCAGACCGTTCCGCCGTCCGTGCTGACTTCCCATGAATAGGTGCGACTGGAACCGGTGGCCGTAACCGCAAAGTTTGCGGTGAAGCCTTCCGGCACTGCACTATCAACAGGACCAGTCGTGATTCCCGCCGTATCGCAAGTGACGGTCAATGTCGCCACCGACGAGGTGACCGTAGTCAACCCGCAAACACCAGTAACGATGCAACGATATTGGTTGCCGCTGTCGCCGGTCGTCGTTGCAGCAGTCGTGTAGCTGTTGGTGGTGCCGCCCGTGCCCGAGGAAACCGGAGCCCAGTTGAACCCGCTGTCTGTGCTGATCTCCCACTGATACGACAGTGTGCCGCCGGTGGCGGTCAAGTTGAAGTTCGCCGTCGAGCCCGCCGTGACCCCGACGCTGTCAGGCTCATCTGTAATCGCCGGTGCCGAATTTACGGTCAACGCGACGCGTTGCGACGTGGAGGAACAGGTGCCGCTTTCGGTGACCACGCAGTCGTAGCCCGCTCCGGCGGTCGCGGCATCGCCGGTGCCGATGGGATTGATGACAAGGTTGGTGGTGGTAGCGCCGGAAATGTTGCCGCCATCGGTGAGGTTCGTGCCATTCCTGCGCCATTGGTAAGTCAACGTCGTGCCGGTCGCCGCCACAGCGAACTGCACTGGATCGCCCACGCATCCGGTCTGCGCCGCCGGCTGGGTGTCGATCGTGGGCGGAGTGCAGCCACCGGAGTCGGACTTGATCTGGATGACGCACGGCGCAGTGCGATCCGGACCGCTGGTTGCGGAGTCCGGCAGCAGAATCGTCAGCCAGCGATTCGTGCTGTCGATGGCAACCGTTGCGCCGATGTAATTGTAGGCCGTCGAGCCGTCAGTTGAAGCCACCCAACTGGTGAATCGCGTATCGATATTCTGCGTCGGGCTGGCGGCTGTGGAAGTCAGCGCGTGGTTGCCCGTATTGCGCGCATCGGTGTCGTTGCCAAGCCCGATGGAGAAGGTCACCGCCGCATCCGCTTTGACGCCCGCCGCCTGCGCGCTGCGGAACATCGGCACCACATACACCTGGTATGTCCCGGGCGCGAGACCCTTGAGGCGGAAACCCGTGACATTGTTTCCGCTGTTCTGAAGTCCGGACTCGTAGAGACTGGCAACATTATAAACTCCGCTGGCGGTGGTGTAATCCACCGTGACGGTGGTCAGAGAACTGCCGCTCCAAGCCCCGGTGGTGCTGCTGATGTCCAACGCAAGCGTCGGCCCCGGGCTGCCATCCGAAAGGAGAACAACCGCGCCGTCCGTCTCATGGCTGTTCACGCCATTCAATACAGTATTTGTGAGGTTATTCCACGTTCCCGCCGGGCCGGTGGGTGTCGCTGGGCTCGTTTCGGTGGAGCCGGTATAGGGGTTGGCGCTGAAGTGCAAGTTGATCAATTGCGACGCGCCGAACGTGGGCGCAACAAGGGTAAGCGCGAGAACAAACAGGATCGACCTGACCAAGGCATGTCGGACGTGCTTCAGGATGGGCGAGGTGTTCATGGCGGGTTCGTGGTTTGGGTTTGAGGCTGTGGTTTGCATGATCTGGTTTGTATTGGGGCTTAGGTTTGAAAGAAGCATCGTTGGTGAGATCACTGCACTTTATTCGGAATGATTTGATCACTTACCAATTGTCGCGGACCGCGCTTGGGCGTCACGTCCGCCCAGCTCTGGCCGATGCGGATCTCGTCAATGTTCAAGTGGGGACCGCGACTGAGCGTAAGCCGACCGGCCGTATGGGTGCCATCGGTGCCGGCACTGGTGGAAACCTTGTTGGCCGGATCTTCCGTGCCGCCCAAGCCATCCGGGTTCACCCAGACAGTGGCGACATCATTCGTCGCGCCTGCCACCCACTCGTATTTGGCGACAATCAAGTAAGTCGCCGATCCGTCCGCCGACAGGTCTGCGCCGGGGCCGGATGAAAAGAACGCGGAACTGACCTGGGAGTTGTTGGAGGGATTCTTGAGAATCCCAAGCCGCACACCG
>Ga0154020_10002285_pt1 | contig 23277 bp, 14 predicted proteins | sample Klosneuvirus_201_FD_109709 | JGI IMG/M metagenome (GOLD analysis project Ga0154020, IMG submission 109709) | Active sludge microbial communities from wastewater, Klosterneuburg, Austria - Klosneuvirus_20160825_MG | ecosystem: Engineered > WWTP > Aerobic digester > Activated sludge | place...
AATTCAAACCAAACCTTTGAATTTGCAGCCAAAGATCTCCACAACCCGGATTGTAAAACTTCTGGCTTCATCCACCCTCCGTATTGTAGTGGTTGTTCGATTTATGACGTAGTCGCAGAGCGTTCACTCTGTGATAGCGCTGGATATTATAGTATTACTTTCAATTTCCAATATCAAAGTACTTCCGATTCTTTTTTAATAGCGGGGTATGGAACCTATGCTTATTCTGATCTGCCGGTTACAATTTCTGGTTTTAAGGGTGATGGGGAGAATCACGTCTTTGATATATTCGATAGATCGAATCACAATTGTATTGCCACCAAACAAGTGGAAGGCAGACATTGTGCACCTTTCAACTGCGACCTGAGCGAGATGACACTCACGCGCAGTGACTGCGATAGCCTCAATCATTTCTATGTCACCCTCGATTTCGAATACCAGGGAACCAGTGATTCCTTCTATGTTCAGGGGAATGGCCACCAATACGGCCACTTCGCCTATGCCGATCTGCCCATCGTACTTGGCCCATTTGAAGGCAATTCAAACCAAACCTTTGAATTTGCAGCCAAAGATCTCCACAACCCGGATTGTAAAACTTCTGGCTTCATCCACCCTCCGTATTGTAGTGGTTGTTCGATTTTTGACGTAGTCGCAGAGCGTTCACTCTGTGATAGCGCGGGATATTATAGTATTACTTTCAATTTCCAATATCAAAGTACTTCCGATTCTTTTTTAATAGCGGGGTATGGAACCTATGCTTATACTGATCTGCCGGTGACGCTCTATGGATTTGAAGGAAATGGCGTCGATCACACCTTTGACATCAATGATCAGGAAAATCACAATTGTGGCACCACTAAAAGAGTGGAAGGCAGGCGATGTGGTGAATGCCACCTTAGCGGGCTGACACTGACTCGATCTGATTGTAATGAGGAAAATCAATTTTTTGTCACTATCGATTTTGATCATATGAATACCAGTGATTCATTCCGCATACAGGGCAATGGCCATCAGTATGGGATATTCGCCTATACGGATCTACCCGTCATCCTTGGGCCGTTCAACGGCAATTCAGGTCAGAGTTATGAATTTGGAATTACTGATCTAAATCATCCGAATTGTCATATCGGCGGGCAAATAGAGCCACCTTATTGTGGCGAATGTTACATCAGAGAAATATCTGCTGTCAAATCTGATTGTGACAGTACCGGTCACTATGCCATTACTTTTGATTTTGAATACGGCGAAACCAGTGATTCGTTTGAAATAAGCGGTTATGGTCATTTTGCGTATGCAGATTTACCAATCACCTTGACCGGATTTGCTGGAAATGGTCAGGGGCATGCTTTCCATTTTACTGATCTACATAATTCTGCTTGCACCAGAGTACGTGAAGTACCTGGCAAAATGTGTGAATCCGAAGATTGTCTACTTTCGAATCTTTCCGTCACCATTTCCAACTGCAATGAAGATCATTATTTCTATGTGGAAATCAATTTTGATGAAAATGAAGCTAGTGATAGCTTCCGAATCCAGGGGAACGACCACCAGTACGGACGATTCAGTTATGAAGATCTACCTGTGTCCATCGGCCCATTCAATGGAAATACGGATAGACATTATGAATTTGTGATTAAAGATTTAATTTTTGGTGATTGTGCTATAGATACAGTGATATCACCTCCTTATTGCCAGAGTGATACCAATGGATTACTGATCACATATATCAGTATGCAAGAAGTAGATTGTATCAGCAAAGATTCTTATGTAGGTAAGATCTACCTGGGAAACAATCTGCCGCCTGATATGAAAGTAAACGTCTGGGAGGGGAATGAAATGTTGGGCCAAGCATTAGTGAGTGATTTTCCGAAACAATTTACTTTTTCAATGAAGGAACTGCCGGCAATCAAAATTCAGGATGTCAATAATCCAGCCAATGTCTACTTCTTACACTATGCGCACCCCGATTGCAGTCCTCTGAGCACTAAGACCAACAAAGTGGAATACAAGCTATATCCTAATCCGGTTAGTCAACTACTGTATGTAGAAGGTGCAATAGAACTCAGCGTAACCTTAAAATCAATGAATGGTAGGGTTCTCACAAAGGCTCAGGGAGAGCGAATTGAGTTGAGAATGAGCGATTATAAGCCGGGTCTATATATTTTGGAAATTCAAAGTACTCAAGGTATTGCTATACAAAAAGTGATTAAAATGTAACTCAAAATTAATTGACTACACATCAGTGAAAAGTTAACGTGGCTAATAGCGCCCAATAAAAGATATCCCATAGATGCAGAGAATTTACTCTTGTTTCGATTCATAAAAATGAAAAGAAACAGGGTTGATTCTCTGTTTTTATTTCACATTTTACCTGCGAAGTAGTAATTCTACAATCACTGAGTTTGATGCGATATGCAGAGATCATTGAGTTTTCTCAAGAAAACACCCAGATTCCTCTGATTTTCCGACTCTATATTGACTGGAGTCAATACCAGTCCACTTCAATTGCATCCTTTTGCCTACTTTTGCGGTGAATCAATTTGTACTATATATGCTTGTTCCAGAGGTATTTTGTAATTCTGAGATAGGAACCTTGCGAAAGGTCATCGTTCACCGCCCTGATGCAGGCATCAGCAGGATCAGCCCTAAAGACGCGGAAGAGTTGTTATTTGATGATATTGTCTATTTGCCGCAGATGCAGGCTGAGCACGATATTTTCACGAATGTCCTAAAGGCTTTCCTCGGTGAAGAAAACGTATTGTTTATCGATAAGCTGCTCTGTGAAGCGCTGAATGCCGATGAAGTGAGGAAGGCAGAGCTTATCCGCATGATCGTGGACTATGAAGAATTACCTTCCTCTTATGGTCATATTTTCCAAGAATGGACCAACGAAGAGCTAGCCGCTGTGCTCATCTCCGGCTATCATGCAGAGGATGACCATTACTTCTTTGATCCGATTCCAAATTTTATCTTTACCAGAGATATTGCGATAGTGGTCAAGGACCATGTGGTCATAGCTAAGGCCGCAAAAGAGGCGCGATATCGTGAAAACATACTCGCACGCTACATATTTTGGGCACATCCGCTATTCTCCAGTCTTCAGGATGAAGGCAAAGTAATCAACCTCAACTGGCGAGAAAATTTCCCTCCTTCCAAAAAGGGAGAATGGATCAATCTCGAAGGTGGTGACACTATGATGTTTGACAATGACTTCCTACTCATCGGCAACAGTGAGCGTACTTCAGAACATGCTATCCACTCGCTGGCTAAGGTAGTATTGGAAAAAGGTCTTGTAAAAAGAGTAGCTCAGGTCAATATTCCTTCAGAAAGGTATTGTATGCACATCGACACCGTATTTACACGATTAAATTACAACCATATGGTGGTCTATAAGCCACTGATCTATGACGGAAAGTCCAGTGATGTAATCGTGTTCGGACTTGATGGAGAAAAGACTACTTATCCCTCACTCAAAGATTTTATATTGGCTGAAGTCAATCCTGATATGCAATTCATCTTCAGTGGTCGAGGTGAATCACCTTACCAGGAACGTGAACAGTGGACGGATGGATGCAACCTGGTAGCTATAAAGCCGGGTGTGGCAATAGCCTATGATCGAAATCCAGAGACGGAAATAGCATTCCGTGAAGCGGGTTATTCTGTGATCCACGCAACTGAACTATTAGAAAATTTTAAATCAGGGAAGATGCGTCCGGAAGAAGTGGAGAATACCATTATCACACTGCCTTCGAATGAATTGTCCCGAGCTCGAGGCGGCTCGCATTGTATGACTTTGCCAGTACAGCGTGATCAGATTTCCAACACAAATTCATAAAGCATGTTTACTCACCAGACTTCGTTAAGAGTACGCTATGCCGATACCGATCAGATGGGATATGTTTACTACGGAAACTATGCACAGTACTATGAGGTAGGCAGGGTAGAAGCCATGCGCTCACTGGGTATTACGTATGCCTGGATGGAAAAGGAAATGGCAACAATGATGCCCGTAATGAATGCCAACTTTGAATATCTGCGACCTGCTTTCTATGATGAGCTATTGACTATCGAAACCAATATTCCATTAATACCGGAAAATGAAATAATATTTGAATCGCAGATATTTAATGGCAATAATAAAGTGGTTAATAAGGGCATGATCAGGCTTTGCTTCGTTGATATAAAAACTAAAAAAAGAATTAATATTCCTTCGGCTTTATTAGATAAATTAATTAGCCATTATGATTGATTTCAAGAAGTATTGGCATCATTTTATACTTCATGATACGATCATCCCGGATTTAAAGGAATGGACAAAAACCCATTCATTGCCCGGACTAGGTCAGGTGCCCCTTTACAATGTTCTGAAATTATTACAAAGTAATTTAACCTTTACAGACGTGATGTTGAGGGCAAGTGCCATTTCGTTTAACCTCCTAATGGCATTTTTTCCTTTTACTATTTTTTTATTAACTACCCTGCCCTATTTTCCCATTGACAATGCACTTTCCCTCTTCGAATCATACATTCATGGTCTTATTCCTCTCAATGTAGAGCGGGCTCTGTTTGGATTAATCACAGATACTATTCAGCCTCGAAGTGGCCTATTATCTCTCGGTTTTATAGCCGCAGCCTACTTTGCCTCTAATGGTATGATCGCACTGATGAATGCCTTTGACCAAGTGCAGGGCCTGGAAAAGTTCAATCGTAATTTTTTCGTACAGCGCGGTATTGCCTTGCTTTTGACTCTTGTACTTACCTTAATCCTCGCGACTTCAGTCATCACAATTGTTTTGAGTAGAGTAATTCTTTCTATAATCGATGACTACGTCACTTTTGATTACTTTACCAAAGGCTTCATCTTATCAGCAAGGTGGCTACCTATTGTTTTGCTGGTATATGTATTTCTTGCTGCTATTTATCGCTTTGCCCCTTCGATAAAATATAAAATTCCATTTTTTTCCATAGGTGCTGCTATTGCCACTATCTTACTTATAGTCGTGTCGGCGATCATCAGTTACTTTGTAAATAATTTTGCAAACTATAATAAGATTTATGGATCGATAGGAGCAGTAATTGCACTGTTGATCTGGTTACAGACCAATATGTTTGTTATTTTGTTTGGATACGAAGTAAATCTAAGTGTTATCGGAGCCAGAACCCGAAATTTATTATAATTAAATCTATCTGCCATGAATCGTTTACAATTTTTCAGTCTCTTTATTTTCTTCGGTTTAGTAATACCGGGATGTAACAACAATCCCGTTGACACTATCAGCATCAATACTGACTCTCTGCAAGCAATAACTCACGCTACTCCAGTTAAAGATGAAAATGCATTGTCAACTGAGGAATGCTATCGCATGATCACAAAGAGAGATACTTATGATCTGTCCTATATTCGTACAGGTAATAAAGTGACCGGAAGAATGGTATTTGATAATTATGAGAAGGACTCTTCTTCAGGTGATATCACAGGCGAATTCGACGGAGATATCCTACACGTGATTTATTCATTCTCATCTGAGGGTATGGAAAGTGTCGCACACCACTATTTCAAAAAGGAGGGTGATGGTATGCTCGCGGGCATTGGCGATATTCGGGTAAGTGGTGATACTACGTATTTGAAAAATTCTGATAAGTTGAAATTTGGAACTCTAGTTTATCATAAAATTGATTGTACTGAGAAACATTCAAAATAAATGAATCACTTAAATTTACCGGTAAATTTCCCTTAGACAGAAATGATAATATCGTAAGCATTGAGTTGGATTCGAGAATTATTTTTAGGCGATAGTATTGCTCAGACGGTCCTCATCTATGGATTGGTTATTGCTATCGGAATTTGGATCGGCCGGTTAAAGATTTTTGGAGTCTCGCTCGGTGTGACTTGGATATTATTTATTGGTTTATTATTTTCACTTTTAGGACTTCATGTCAATGATCATTTCCTTCATTTTCTAAAAGAATTTGGACTAATTCTATTTGTATACACTATTGGACTTCAGGTAGGACCGGGATTTTTCGCCTCTCTGCGCCAAAGCGCACTCCTCAATAACTTACTTACTATCGCAATAGTACTCATGGGGGTAGGCATCACTTTGATTTTTTACTATTTCTCTGATTTTAGTATTACGACACTTACCGGAGTCATGAGTGGCGCGGTTACCAATACACCCGGCATGGGAGCAGCTCAATCCACTGCAATAGACTTAAAGCTAAATACCAAAAATATCAATTTCATTCCGTTGGCATACGCCATTGTATATCCCTTCGGTGTATTCGGAATAATTCTGAGCATGCTCATCCTCAAGAAAATACTGCGAGTCAACCTGGAAAAAGAACGAGAACTGCACCGTAAACTGGACTTCATCCAAAAAAAACGGCCCGTTTCTATCCATTTAAATTTACAAAACAGGCAACTGATCGGCAAGACTTTCAGAGAATTAACCCAATTATTTAATGAACCATTTGTCGTCTCCAGAATGCTCAATAAGGGCCAGATAATCACACCGACTCCAGACACCATTCTGGAAGAAAATGACGTGTTCTTGATCGTTGCGCATAAGCATCAGGTACCCAAACTAAAAATGATCATCGGTAATGAGAGCAGTACCAATCTGAAAGTCGCACCGCGTAGCGAATTGATTAGCCGCATTATTGTGGTGACCAATAAGGAAGCCACCCACAAAAAAATCAGTGAAATATTTTCGCTCCAGCAACATAATTTTACTTTGTCCCGCGTCGCTCGTGCAGGTGTCGAGTTGATACCGCATGGAAACATGATCCTTCAAATGAGTGACCAGGTCAAAGTAGTGGGCTCCAGAAATGGCGTAGAGATCGCTACCCGTGCCTTGGGTAATGAAATGAGGAGACTTGATGTGCCTGACATAGCACCCATCTTTGTGGGAATAGTGCTGGGGGTACTCCTGGGTAGCATCCCCATATATATCTTAAATCTAAGTATTCCCATACGTATAGGACTAGCTGCCGGACCTCTTATTATCGCCCTTATACTCAGCCGCTATGGAAATAAGATATATCTCAATCAGTTTACTACCTATAGTGCCAATCTAATGTTGCGTGAACTGGGAATATCGCTCTTCTTGGCTAGCGTAGGCTTGGGGAGTGGTAAATTCTTACAAATGGCTTTCGCAGACAATAGTGTGATCTATTGGATACTAATGGGCCTCAGCATCACCATCATTCCTTTGGTAACCGTGGGACTCATCGCATACTATAAGGGTCGGAAAACCTATTTGGAAATCTGTGGTCTCCTGGCGGGCGCCAGTACTGATCCTCCCGCTCTAGCCTTTGCTAATGAAATGGCAGCTAATGAGGTTGCCTCTATAAATTATGCTTCGGTCTATCCAGTAGCGATGATCCTACGCATAATAGTCGCACAGTTATTAATCATATTCCTGGCAGCCTAATTCTTGGAGGAATTAAGAATTTACTTAATTATTAATTTCAAAGCCAGACTTAGTCAGGAAATAATCTTCCTGAGACCGCATTTTTTTTTGATCTGCAGAAGTTTTATCCTTCAGTCCACACAGATGTAGGCACCCATGAATAAAGACTCTCATAAACTCTGTAGTAGGATCTATATTTAATTTCGAAGCATTGTCCCGGATGCGATCTAAGCTAATAAAAATATCGCTGCCTACCCTATCTTCTCCATCATCAAAAGTGATAATATCTGTCAGATAATCGTGATTTAAATAGTTCTTATTGATGTCGAGTAAATAAGCATCATCGCAAAGAATTACATTAATATAATTTAGCAATTTATCATGGTTTTCGAATATTTCCAACGCTATCTCTCTACAATTACCTTTTCGAAAGGGAATTAATTTCAGATCTCCTTCATTGAAAAAATTAATCTTAGAAGCCATATTAGTCTTCTGAGGTCATGCGCACCATATGGAAAGTCAGTTCAACGCACGAACCATTATTGATAAAACGCACATTGTCTGCCAGATGCTTCATTATCATCACGCCGCGGCCTCCTATCTTTTCTAAATTTTCATCAAGCGTGGGATCAGGGATCGCTTCAGGCCTGAAGCCCACACCCTCGTCCTCTACCTGAATCTGGACGCCGTCCTCGCTTTTACACTCGCGTATAGTAACTGATTTATTCTTGTCATTACAATTACCATGGATGATTGCATTATTAACTGCTTCAGTGAGACTGATTAATATATTGGAGAAAACTGACTCATCTAATTGATAACTCTCCTTTAGTTTTTTTGCGAAGTATTCTACTTTATGCAAGTTCTCCAGCTCGCTATTAAATTTAATTATTTCTGCCATCATTTAGGCCTGATTTGATTATAATATTGCTCTACTAGTCGCTTATAATATGGTGTCAGCGCAGGGTTGACAGGGCGATATTCATCCAGGCCGGCTTCACGCTTCTTGATGTATTCTTCCATTGAAGGTGGAACTTTACTAATTTGTTGTTTTGCGGTATTCGCTTGTCGTTGTTCTTCCTGATCCTGATTGCGCTGTGCCCTTTGATCTTCGAGCAAGCGAGTCATGATCTGCTGTTGTCTTAGAATCATTTCATTAGTAAGCCTTCTATTGACCAGGTCTTTCTCGATCTGGTCCATCGCATTCATGATGTCTTCACGCAACTGACTTTTCCCTTTTCCACCCTGACGGGTAGCATTATCCAGATCCTGTAGCATCTTGCGCAGCTTGGCTTGTTCTGAAGCCATCTGACCATAGTCTGCGCTACCAGGCTTCTGTCCATTCTGCATCTTACCCAATTGGTCTTTCATTTTATCTGATAGTTTTTGCTGACCTTCAGTGATCTTATCCATGGGTGCAGAGCCTTGACCTGGAGTAGGATTGGACCCTCCTGGCTTCTTGCACATCTGATTGCCGGGCATCGCCTGTGCTGCTTGCATCTGCATCTGATTCATCACATCGCTGAGCATCAGAGCCAGGTCATTCAGATTCTTCATTGCTGTCTGCTGAGCCCGTGCACTGGTCGATTTATCTCTATCCTCCAGACTCTCTGAGGATGTAGTCAGTGATCCATTTACTTCAGTCACCTTTTTCATCACAAATGACTCTATCTGAATGACTCGTTTACTGAGTGCCTGTAGGCTATCATCCACCATCTTAAAGTCCGTCTTGATCTTCATCTGATCCCGCATGATGTCTTTATACTTGGGGGTATTCTCATAAGTCTGATTCGTAACATTAATTAGATTCTCTTGAGTGAAACTAAGTCCCAATATATTCTCCAGAAGTTGTCTGACTGCCGCCATATCCAACTCTATTTGCTCCTGCTGAGAGGCAGCCATATCATTGGACATTTGCTTTGCCATCTGCTTCATTTTCTTTGAAGCACTTTTCTGACTCTTTGAGGCCTTTTGGTTTTGTTTTTGTTCGAGTTTGTCCTGAGAGTCCTGCATATCCTGATCAAGATCTTTCTTCTGCTCTTCCTGATCTTCTAGTTTCTTGGGGGCTTTCAGATCTTTATTTTCCTTTTTGATCTCATCCATCTTCTTTTTCACGTCTTCAAAATCCTTCTTGAGATCCTTTTGTTCTTTCTCCAACTGGTCCTGACTCTTTGATTCCTTCTCGGTCTCATTACTCAGCTTTTCTTGCTTTTCAGCCATCTCATTAAGTTTGTCCACTTGCTCTTGGACTTTGTTCTCGAGCTCAAGAGTCTTGAGCAACTCCATCATTCGCTCCATGGATTGGTTGAACTCTTTATTTTGTTGTTTCATCTGATCCAACTGTTTTAGAGACTCCGGCTTGTCCAGTTTTTGCATGAGTTCTTTGATCCGATCCATCATTTTATCTTGCTCAGGATTCTTAAGCTCATCCATCATTTTATCGATCTTTTCCTGCTTCTCTTTCTGTTCTGGTGCGACCGGTTTAACTTCTTCTTGTTGCTCTTGCTTTTTCTGGAGTTTCTCCTGTGTCTTGGCCAGTTTTTCCTGCAGTGCCAATTGTTTTTCAAGCAGCCGCTCCATCTCAGCTTTATCCTCCCAGCTGAGACTCTTTTGTTGCAATAATTTCTCTTTCAGCTTATTAATCTGGTCCTGAACTTTCTTGGATTCTTTCAGCGTCTGTTGCAACTCTTGCTGAACATCCTTGGTAGCTTTCTCGATTTCCTTTGTTACTTCTTTTACAGTTGGTTTACTATAGGACATGACAGGTGTCCTGGCAGATTTGGGTCCGCGAACAGCATCATTGTCAAAGACTTCAAAGTAATATTTGAGATCATCTCCGGCTTCCAAATTAAGTGAGTTGATGTCGAACAAATATGAATAAAACCCTTGTTTGCCCTTTGGCTTCTGTATTGGCAGGGTTCGGGTGACTAATTTGCCATTCTGCTTTTTTATCTGCTGCACCATTATGAGTCTGGAGATTCCATAATCATCACCAACATTTCCATTTAGATACACTAACTTATTATTTGTAGAGTCAATGTAATCATCCAATGAGATCACAGGCGGTTGATCGCTTATCACCCGTAGGTCGTATGAAATCGAATCAGATGCAGGTAAAGCAGCGTTACCCGCAATCACGCTATATCGCTGATCACGTGCCGCAGTTTTATAAAATGAATAAGCCTGTTCACTCACTTGAGAGGCACGAGTAGGTGCAAATCCTTCGAACCACATATTTAGTCTGTCCGCATTGCGTGTTTTAAATTGCCAGGTAATTTTGGTACCGAAGGGCACCATCAAGTCACCTATACTCTGAAGTGTCTCATCTTCCCGGCCGGTATAGGAAGGATAGTCCAAACGGACTGTAACTTGTTCTACAGCAGCCTTTTTCAGTACTTTCAGTGAATAAGGCTTGCTTGTAAAACCAGCCGCCTCGAACTGAAAGACCTGATTATCCTGGACATTATTAAATTCATAGGAAAATTTACCTTCTTTATCAGGTATGAGATTTGTCTTTACTTGATTCACTACTATGGTAACTTCCTGAGGTAGTGATTCACCCGAAAGTTGCACCTGCAAGGGAAAATTTTCATATTCAGCTACATTTAAGACTTTGTTTTTGATGGTGTATTGAAAAGGGGCTAACCGCTCAAATTCTTTATTATTCTGAATCAGACGATTGGTCGGATTCTTTATAAGGCTGGGTGCAGCTAAGAGTAAAACCAGTAATAACAAAACGGGGGGTAATGCATATCTTAGATACTTTCTATTCTTGCTCAGGTCTATGGCAGCCTTGAACTGTATTGGCTTGAGTTCAGCTGTCTTCTGCTCTATACCCGCTAGAATTAATGAAGAATCTGAAACACTATCGGCCTGCTCTCGTAGCTGGAGGATATTTAGCAGTTTGTCTTTGACAGTGGGGAAGTGGTCGCCAATGATCTGGGCAGCCATAGCATTGGAAATCACAGAACCCAGATTGAAAAATTTCATTGCAGGTAATATTATCCATTGGATCAAAGTAAAAATACTTAAACCCAAAAAAGAATAGAATAATACCTTTCTACCTGCAGTTCCAAAGTAAAAATAATTTTCCAGCAATGCTATAATTAAAAAATAGGCAGTTGCAAATCCTACTACGTATAAAAGACCTTTTATGACCTGATTTAAATAATATTTTCGGATAAATTGATCTAATCGCTCGATAAGAGCGCTGTACTGTCTATTGTTTTTATTCATAGAAATGGAATGATACCTTATAACTGTTATTAATATGAAATGGTTTCTATTTCATATCTTTTAACACTTTTCAAATGAGATCGATAGAATCAAACATTATTAATCATGCATTGAATAAATTCTTAGAAAAATAAGATTTATTCATATTTTTCAGCAAGTCTGAGCCAAATCATTTCTTTTTCTTCAATTTTCGCATCGATTTCTTTAAGCCTTCTAGAACTTAACTGAGCTTCTTCTACAGAAATTTCACTAGAAAACCCGGCTGTTAGGGCAGCTTTCTCTTTCTGAAGCTTGGCAATGTCCTTCTCTACACGCTGTAGTTCCTTTTGTTCTTCATAACTTGCTTTTCCCTGATTCTTACTTACATCCGCTTTGACATCATCTGAAAACTGTTCCAGAGATTTTTTCTCACGATATTGTGAATAGGTCCCGGGGTAATCGCTTAAATGGCCATCACCCTCAAAGACAAATACATGATCAACCAATTTGTCCATGAAGTATCGATCATGTGAAACCATGAGCAGACAACCCTGGAATGTCTCCAGATATTCTTCCAGCACATTTAGAGTCACCAGGTCGAGATCATTGGTGGGCTCATCCAATATCAAAAAATTGGGATTAGCCATGAGAATTGTTAGTAGATACAGGCGTCGTCGCTCTCCCCCACTGAGCTGTGAAACATACACCTGCTGTTGCTCTCGGGGAAACATAAACCGCTCCAACAGTTGAGCAGCAGATAGGCTAAGCCCTTTATCTACCGGGATATTATCTGATACAGCACTGACGACGTCGATAACCCGCTTATCCTCCTGCAGTTTCATGCCCGTCTGAGTATAGTAACCAAAGATAACAGTATCACCTATAACTACTTTTCCACTATCCGGCATTGACAGGCCAGTCAAAATATACAACAAAGAAGATTTTCCGGCTCCGTTGGGGCCTATGATACCTATTCGATCAAGTCGCTTGAACTTATACGAAAAATTCTTGAACAGTACCTTGTCATCGTACCGCTTTGAAATATTATGAGCTTCTACGATTTTTGAACCCAACCGATTTGGCTTGAGATTGATCTGTAAGCTACCTTCCTCTCGCTTACCGGCCAGTTGCGACTTTAGAGCTTCGAATGAGTCCAATCTACTTTTAGATTTGGTAGTTCTTGCTTGCGGCATACGTCTGGCCCAATCCAACTCTTTTAGGTACAATTTCTTATCTTTCTCAAGAGTAACCTGGTCATTGACCGCGCGGGAGGCCTTCTTTTCGAGATAATCAGAATAGCTTCCAGAATACTTATATAATTTGCCGCGGTCCAATTCTATTATCTCATTACACACATTTTCCAGAAAGTAGCGGTCGTGAGTTACCAGTAACAAGGTTATATTGGGCTGACTTAGGTAATTTTCCAACCACTCTATCATAGCGACATCCAGGTGATTGGTAGGCTCATCCAGGATCAAAAACTCAGGTTCATTGATGAGTACCTTAGCCAGCGCTAGTCTTTTTTGTTGCCCTCCGGACAATTCCTTCACCTTCTGCTGGAAATCATCAATAGAGAGTTTCGAGAGAATTTCCTTTACACGTGCTTCCATGTCCCACGCATGCAGATCATCCATGGAATGCATAGCGTCCTGTAGCTTGTCTTCATTATGGAGCACGAGAGCCGCTTCGTATTCTTTGACTGCACTAAGCTTGGGATGATCTCCAGAGAAGACTTCATTCAATACGGTGTTTTCAGGATTGAGATCGGGTTCTTGAGTCAGATATCCGATCCGCAAATTTTTCTTGAATTGGATGGTTGCATTTTCACCCTCACTCCCTTCCAGGCCGGCTATGACGCGAAGCAAGGTGGTCTTGCCGGCTCCATTTCTGGCTATCAGGCCTATCTTCTGGCCTTCGTTTATAAAAAGAGATAGATATGAGAATAATAATTTATCCCCGTAGGACTTACTTATATTCTCTAAAGTGAGAAAATTCATGGCTACAAAGAAAAGAAAGAAAACACACAATTACTCAGGAAATTCGGTTCGGTGGAAAGTAGAAGGTGATTTAGCGTTATTTTTTTCACGTAAAGAAAAGTATGAATTGCCCTGGAATAGGTTTACACAAAAAAAGTGTAAAATGAAAAAGAAACTAAAGTTATTTCAGGACGGTCAAGTAATGGCTATAAGCAAAAAAATCAAAAGCGCTTAAATGACAAAAAACAGCAGTTCCTTCAAAAAAAATTCCCGGCCACCAAAAGCAACCGGGAATTTTTGTACTTCTATTCAATCTGTGAATGGTCTATGGGTCATAAACCTGTCAATATGTATTTTTATTTGATCACGGTGAGCTTTTGGGTTGCAACCCCACTGTTGGTTCTGACCATGACAGTGTAGATTCCTGAAGTAAGTTGACTTAGATTCAGCGACAGGCTGGTTTCTCCCTGATGGTTACCAAAATCCTGTGTAAAGACTGTTTTTCCCTGAATATCTAGCAAAGACACACTTACAGGAGTAGCTTGTGACAGTTGCATATTTACAGATGCCGTACTGAAAGCAGGATTTGGATACACGCTTAGTTTTGCATCAGTAAGGATTCTTTCCTTTGCATTCAGTATAAATCCGGCTTTGACAGCTTCATCAATAGTGGCATCATTGGCATTAGATACTTTTCCATCTTTCTTAAGCAGTACACCGATAACTTTCATTTTGTCTTGATTCCATTTGGCTTCCATTGCTACGGTGAAATTCAATACCAATGAATCACCTGCAGTATATGCAGCCAGATTATTATTTGCATTGAAACTTCTAGCCACATGCTGGTAGACCATCTGTGAGAAAGGAACGGGATTCGGCAGAGTCTCATAACCACCCATAGGGCCTGAAGCGCCTCCTGCATAATAGTTGGCCTGGTTGTATGTAGTTGCATCTCCTTTCACATCATTCTCAGAGAGAGTCAGGAACATCTTATATCCAGCAGGAATGTCATTCAAGAAATTAAATTTCACTGAAAAGTCCATTTTTGTCGGATCATCATTAATCTTTGCACCTAAGGAAATGATTGCATCCGGCGCTTCACGAAGAAATGGCAGCGCAGGCTGTAGTGCTTGTGAAGGATCCCAGACTTCTCTTCTATCTACGACCATACCCGGAAATCCGGTAAATCCGGGAAATGTAGTAATCACACTATTATAAGCAGCAACAGTCATCGGGTCATTATTGTGTACCGCAATAGGTATGATATACTCATCATATAGCGGTGAGATCTGGTCAAGGAAGACGGCTCCTCTGGGGCACCATCCACACCAGGTACCTGTACCTTCCTCCAGAATAATCTTGCGGTGATCTGCAGGTTTTACTGCGAATACAGTTGCATTCATCGCATTATTGCAAGTAAAAGAGTCTACGCCGCCGTTGACTTCGATCAATGTAATACTCACATTATTATCTCCATCAAACAGGGTTACATCATTAGGAATCGTCCAGTTTAGTGTTTTACCGGGAGCTAAAACTGTATTTAAAGTATCTACAAAATTACCACCACCTGAAGTAATCTGATATACTACACTAGTAATGGTATCAGTTCCTACATTATATAAGGTAGTGTTCAATTTTATTACTTCTCCTTCGATCTGTCGACCACCTTCCACAGTCATACCGACCAGGCCGGCTTCAGTCGCACCATATACAGGAGCTTCAGCACTATAATTGTAAAATAAATCATCAACATAATAAGAAGATCCTACATTGGCAAAAAAGTCAACACCACCTACTGTATTTACCTGACTTCTATACACACCTTCACACTGTCCATTTATATATATGGAAAACATATTGTTTGTAATATCTATCAATGCGCGAAAGTCAACCCACTCTCCAATAGGAAATGGTATAGTCTTGGTATTCAGTGTTCCGGTAGTGATATATAATTTGCCATCAGGCAATATCTGACAATCCATTGCCCACGAACCCCCTGGTGTGGCTGTGCCTTGGAAATTCCAGTATGCGCCTGAGTCTCTGGTGATATAAACTTTCCAGCCAATATCAAGTGTGCCTTTATTACGAGTACCGCCTATTTTTAAGATTAAATCCTCCGGTCCACCGCCGGAGACAGTATTTCTAATCACAAAACTATTGCTTCCACTGGCAGCCTGTTTAGTAGATATCTTTGCATCATCTGCGGCTCCACCTGCTGTATTTGTCCATGTGCGCCAGTTAGTCGTATTTGATTTGGCAACAAAGGCACCCGCTGTATATGACTCAAAATCATCCGAGTAAGTATCCTGAGCTCTAAGAACTAGAGCGGAGGCGAAAAATAAGAAAATAAATAAATGTCTCATTGTAATCATGTTTCTTGATGAAATTTTAGTGTAAAAGAATAAAGTGAGAATATAGCAGCTAATATAAATTAATTAATTCAGCCAACTTCTATTTCAAATAAAATGAATGAAAATTTAATTACCACAGATTATTCTCCCCAATATTTGAAAAAAAATCAAACATTTTTCCAAATAAAAAATAAGCCAAATGGTGCACAAACTTATCTGGCTGTATATTATTTTACATCAAACCTTTTTATCCCCTGAAGACCAAATTTTATATCAGACCTTTATCTTTAAGGAAATATTTGATGTCAGCATCCCTTCCTCGGAAAGTTTTGTAGAGGGTTTTAAAATCAATGGTATTGCCTTTTGACAGGATCATTTTCCTAAAATAATCACCATTTTTTCTGGTCAGTCCACCATTCTCCTCAAACCATTTACGAGTATCTTTATCTAGCACTTCCGACCATAGATATGCATAATATCCGGCGGAGTAACCATTTGCCCAAATGTGCAAGAAGTAAGAAGATCTATACCGAGAAGGAACTTCTGGTATTACAAAGCCCAGATCTTTCAGGCTGGCCAACTCGAAGCTATCTACATCTCCTATGTGAGCGGTAGCTGGCTGCATGTGCCATCGCATATCCAGATTAGCTGCTTCCAATATTTCAGTAGAATTGTACCCCTGGTTAAAAGAGGCAGCATTTTCGATTTTGTCTATCAGCGATTGCGGTATGACTTCATGTGTCTTATAGTGCCGAGCATAGTTCTTGAGTACAGCTGGATAACTAGCCCAGTATTCATTGATTTGTGAGGGGTATTCTACAAAGTCTCTTGGTGTAGAGGTACCTGACAGCGAAGGATACTTCTGATCTGCAAACAAACCGTGCAAAGAGTGGCCGAACTCATGAAAAATAGTAATCACATCATCCCAACTGATGAGTGATGCTTGTCCGCCTACCGGCTTCACATAATTAAAGACATTATAGATTATCGGCTTGGTGCCCAATAGCTTGGATTGATTGACCATATTAGACATCCAGGCTCCGCCATTCTTATTGTCGCGCTTGTAAAAATCGCAGAAATACAAGGCCATAGGCTGATTATCCTGATCAAATATTTCATATACTTTTACATCGGGATTATATACAGGGATATCGGTACGAGGCTTGAAGGTGACCCCATATAATTTTGAAGCTGCCCAGAAAGCTCCATTTTTCAATACTGAATCAGCATCAAAATAGGGCTTGATCTCATTCTCATCCAAATCATATTTTTTCTTACGCAACATCTCACCATAATAATTCCAATCCCAGGGCTCCAATTTTATTTTATCTCCCTTTTCATCAATTACTTTCTGTAATTCAATCGCTTCATTCTTTGCCAACTTGACCGAAGGTGCATTTAACTTTTTCAATAGTTCCATGACGTTAGCCGGATTCTGAGCCATCTGATCCTGTAAATTCCAGGAGGCGTAATTTTCAAAGCCCAACAACTTTGCCTTGTCTGCGCGGATTTGGACCAACTTTAAAATTATTTTTCTGGTGTCATTGGAATCACTACGCTCTGCCCGGTTCCATGAGTTGGAAAATAGTGTTTCTCTGGTGGCGCGATTAGTCAGATTCTGCAGTGCAGGTTGCTGAGTTGTATTGATCAGTGGAATCATCCACTTTCCGTTTTGTTTATTCTCGCTTGCTTTATCCGAAGCTATTTTGATCTCATCATCGCTCAGTCCTGCCAGTGCTGCTTTATTATCTACCACTAAGGCGCCATTTTTGGCCGCACCGAGTAATTTATTTTGATATTGGGCACTCAGAACTGCTTCCTGCTCATTCAGTGCTTTGAGTTTTGCCTTATCTGATTCACTGAGTAAAGCACCATCCATGATGAACTTTTTATAATAGGTATCTAGTAAACGTGCGTCTTCTGTATCCAATTTCAGGTTAGCCCTACCATCATACACAGTTTTAATACGCTTAAACAATTTATCATTCAGGCTAATGGCATCGTAGTGTCCCGACAATTTAGGAGCTACTTCTTCCTGTATCGCTTGCAATTTTTCATTGGTATTGGCACCTGCCAATACATTGAAGGCAAGATCAACTCGGGAGAGCATTTGGCCCGCCCGTTCCATAGCTACTAAGGTATTTTCAAAAGTAGCCGGCTCTGTATTGTTTGCGATAGAATCAATCTCGAGTAGGTGTATTTTCATTCCTTCTATATAAGCCGGCATATAATCTGCATCTGTAATCTTGTCAAAAGGAATAGCATGATATGGCAGAGTGAATGGTGTGGCAAATATTCGACCGGCTGTCTGTCCGTTCGCAGTTTCATTTTTCATATCCGGAGTTGATGGTGTGTTGTTTTTACAGGCACTAAGTACTAATACTAGCAAAAGTGCAACATATAGATTGTGGTTCATTTTATTAAATTTTTAGTGAGGGAAGGATATTCTATCTTATATAATGCCAAAGATATAAATACTGTAAGCAATCGTCCAAAGTATCAAAAATTTTGAATTGAAAAATTTATTCCACAATTTAGTCAAGCTCCCTGACTGATATCCTATCTCTGATAATACGTATTAATAAAAATATGCATATTATTTAAAACAATATGTATCTCAGGCATTTAGCTAGCGTAAAGTTTTGTATGATATTTATTACATATATTTAATTCAAAGATTTGAAATAATATCTGCTACCCTGCTCAACGATTTTCAACTACTTATTCACATAGTTATTCACATAGGAACTTAGCTTATCAACATTCCGCTTATATTATGAATTAAATGGCTATCCCATATGATGTCAAATTTGATTTATCTTGCACCATAATTATTCGCTCTCATCTTATTATAGTATGTCACTGTCCAAAAAACCAATAGCTCATTCCGGGTCAAACCTTAGACCCCTAAATAAGTCATTGGATTTCAGTGTTTTATCTCAAGGAAAGATAGTTCCCCAAGCTATTCCGGTCGAAGCGTCAGTATTGGGAGCCATTATGCTGGACAAAAATGCAATGTCGGCGATTCTCGATGTACTCAATCCCTCTATGTTCTATCTGCCGGCCCACGGGAAGATATTTCAAGCCATGATGAGTATTTTCAACAAAACTCAACCCATAGATTTATTAACAGTTCATGAAGAACTGAAAAAATCAGGTGAAATTGATTCTATCGGCGGACCAATGTACCTCGCAGAGTTAACATCTATAGTGGGGAGTAGCCAGAACATAGAGATACACGCCAGGATCATAGCGCAAAAACACATACAGCGTGAACTGATTAAAGTAAGTAATAATATTATCACTGATTGCTTCGAGGACGCAAAGGATGTGTTTGACTTATTGGATGATGCTGAGAAGAACTTATTTTCAATTACAGACAATAACCTTCGCCGAAGCTACTCTACTTTTTTGGACCTCGCAACTCAGCTCACAAAAAGACTCGAGGAGCAAAAAAACAAGCCAGAAGGAATCACCGGTGTACCTACCGGCTTTAAGCAATTGGACAAACTTACCTCAGGTTGGCAAAAGTCAGATTTCATCATCATAGCTGCTCGACCCAGTGTAGGTAAGACAGCACTGATCATCACCATGGCAGTCAATGCGGCAAAGAAAGGGTTTCCGGTGGCTATTTTTTCATTGGAGATGTCTACTCTTCAGATGGCACAAAGGGTGGTTTCAATGGAAGCCCGCATCTCGAGTACCAGTATAAGAGACGGCAACCTGTCAGATGAAGAATTAAAGAGACTTCATTCGACACTCCAAGCTGACTCTGACTTAAAATTATTCATAGATGATACGCCTGCTATCAACATCTTCGAACTGAGGGCCAAGTGCCGCCGACTGAAGATGCAGCACGATATACAGATGGTAGTAATAGATTACTTACAGTTGATGTCAGCAGGCGCAGATAGTAAGAATAAAGGCAATCGTGAAGTGGAAGTTGCCTCCATCTCGCGCGCACTAAAGAGCATTGCCAAGGAACTAGACATACCCATCATCGCACTCTCCCAGCTCAATCGTTCAGTTGAAACCAGAGCAGGGGACAAGCGACCTCAACTTTCTGATCTTCGAGAATCAGGCTCCATCGAACAGGATGCCGACATCGTTGCCTTTATCTATCGTCCGGATATGTCCGGACTGGTGGAGGACAGAACTGCCTCCAAGGTAGATTCAGAATTGATGATTTCAAAGCATAGAAATGGAGCCCTGGCAAACATAAAAATGGTTTTCGAAAAGGATTATGCCAAATATGTTGAAGCGAATGATTATGGCTTTGACAACTTCAGTGTGGGTGGCTTAAACAGTCAGTTTTTCACCGACAAGGATAATAATCCCATGATACGTAAGTCCTCTAAGGCAAATGAAGATGAAGATGAGATCTTTGATGTGCCTTTTAATGATTAAATCTGTCAATTCAGAAATACATCCAAAAGTCCACGTAGCGAAAATGTATTTGATAGCTACATTAATATCAAGATTGTTGTAATTTTGCTGCCCAATTAAAAAAGGGTGCATGGATTCCCGTGAAACAGTATTTGACTTAATAAAACTTTTTTGGAGTAACCGGTACCTAATCCTCCGGAATGTCCTGATCACCGGAGCAGTTGCCACTGTGATATGTCTATTTCTCCCCAATTATTATAGAGCCAGTTCCGTATTCTATGCAGCCAGCACAGATATCATGAAACCTGAGCACATCTTTGGTCAAAGTTCACAACCGATGGAATATTACGGTTCTGGGTTGGATCTGGACAGAATGCTTACTGTAGCCCAATCCAATGATCTGGTAGATAAAATGGTGGATTCATTTGGACTGTACCATCGCTATGATATTGACTCCACCGGCAAACTAGCAAGATTTAAGGTGCAGAAAGCTTTCCGAGCGCTCTATTCGGTCAAGAAGACTAAACTGGATGCTATCGAGCTGAGTATAGAAGATAAGGATGCAGAAGTAAGTGCTCGCATGGCCAATGCTGCACGCGAGAAAATCAATGAGATATCTTCTGCTCTTATAAAGGAGAACCTAAACGAATTAGCCAACACAATAGAGAATACACTACAGAAAAAGCAAATAGAAATCAAGGTACTGAATGACAGTATCGACACTTATAGGGAAAAATATAAAATTATCGACCCGGGCACACAGGCCGAGTTGATGGTTTCCAAAGTGCTATCTACAGAGACAAAACTTGAACGAGACAAGGAGAGACTAAAAATACTTGAAACTATCCCCGGCGTTCGACGAGATACTATCAATATGATCCGTGCTATGGTAGCCGGACTTCAAAAGGAATTTCAATCACTTACCGATACCGGTGGGACAAGCATTATGAATATGGAGCGGTTCAATGCCGGTAGAAATGTACTTGAGATACTACTAACCCAGCAGCGCCAGGCCAAAGACTATATAGCTTCTTATGGTACCAGATACAATCAGTTGGTATCTGTGTTAAATAGCAAGAACAATGCACTCCATCTTGTTGAGAAAGCAGACATTCCCCTCATCAAATCCCGACCCATCCGATCGGTGATCATAATACTCAGCATGACGGCCGCCTTGTTCTTTACCCTCTTCTTGCTCATATTTATGCGCACCATACGAGATCCAAAGTGGAAATCACTCTGGAATGGATAATCAGCGAAAGTTTCGCCTGATACCCGGCAGTAATACTGCCCAGCTCGTGCTTTTTGTTTTGTTTGTGATTTGGATAGCTATATCTATAATAGTGCGTATGGAATGGTTGGTTTTCATACCTGCCTTTGTCTTATTATCACTGCTATTGCTTTTAGATATTAAGTGGATCTATTACATTCTGATCTTAACTATACCGCTCTCGATCGAACTGGAATTTGGCGGACTCAGTCTTGACGCACCTGATGAGATAATCTGTATTTTTCTCTTCCTGATCACACCTGGTGCCATATTGCTAAATTATAGAAAATGGGATTGGGGCTTTCTACGACATCCAATAGTTATGATCTTAGGGGTTATGGCCGCAGTAAGTATTATGGCAACATTACAATCGACCAATGTAGTGCTCTCCATAAAATATCTCTTGGCAAAGGCATGGTATATAATAGCTTATTTCGGTTGTACCGTCCTTTTCCTTCGTAAACCTAAGGACATTCGTTTCATGAGTTGGCTGGCCGTAATCAGCTGCACTATTACTATTATGTATGTAGTAGTCAGACATGCCGGCACCGGATTTTCATTCAATGAGATAAATTATATGGTAGGGCCCTTTTATTCAAATCATGTAAACTACGCAGTTCAGATGGTCGCTATTATTCCTTTCCTCTGGTTACTGTGGCGACATTACAAGAAGATTAAGATGATCCATTGGCTTCTATTTGGTCTGATGATCCTATTTATCGGCGCTATCTATCTGAGTTATACTAGAGCAGCTATACTGACTTTGATTTTATCACTTGGCTTCTATTATGTCATACAGTGGAAGCTGGTAAAGCCTGCCTTTTGGCTAGCCATCATAGGCTCCATAGGATTCTCAATGTATATGGTCCGGGATGATAGATTTTTTGAGTTAGCTCCGGACTTTAACAAGACCATTACACAGCAGCAATTCGACCGGTTGATTACAGCTACGTATAATCTAGAGGATATCTCTACCATGGAGCGCGTCTATCGTTGGGTTGCAGCCCGCTACATGATACCAGACAGGCCACTACTTGGAGTAGGTCCCAATAATTTTTATGATAATTATAAACCCTATACCATAAATTCTTTCCGCACCTATGTAAGTGATAACCCCGAGCACAGTACGGTGCACAGTTATATATTGCTTCTAGCCATAGAACAGGGCATTCCTGCAGCGCTGCTGTTCCTGGCTTTAATCTATTTTACGCTGATATCACTACAAACCACCTATCATTCATATCCAGATAGAGAGAGCAAACTGGCAATTATGGCTGCTGGGATATGCTTCTTCAATCTGATCATGGTCTTACTCATAAATGATGTGGTAGAGTCAGATAAAGAAGGGTCTTTCTTCTATATTTCGCTGGCTATTATAGCATCAATGCACTACCGATTTATAAAAAGAAGAGCCAAAGCGCAGAGTGACGAGCCGCAATTGGAAAATCCTTCCTACTTTTGAGCTACAAAAAAACAGGCGGGTTGAGACCACACCTTATTTTCTTCGTATTGCTGATCAGCTTTCTACCGGGAACTATCTTCCCGCAGTCAGGCAATCCGTTCGAAGTCCGGCAGGAGATAAAGGCTGATGTCCCGCTCAATGACAGCGTAAAAAGGCATATAGATCAGTCAAATCCACTTGAGATCGTTGCTGTACCTGAGAACTA
>Ga0154020_10002286_pt1 | contig 23276 bp, 23 predicted proteins | sample Klosneuvirus_201_FD_109709 | JGI IMG/M metagenome (GOLD analysis project Ga0154020, IMG submission 109709) | Active sludge microbial communities from wastewater, Klosterneuburg, Austria - Klosneuvirus_20160825_MG | ecosystem: Engineered > WWTP > Aerobic digester > Activated sludge | place...
CCGAATCTGCGTAATCTGTGACAAACAGCGAAAGCCCGTGCTGATCCAGGAATGTCTGCCGCTTCAGCGCAGGATTTATCCGCAGATTACGCAGATTTCCGCCAATTCGAATATGGGCCGCACGAACAGGTAACAGGAATCAGCGGAAATCTGCGAAATCTGCGGATAGATTCCGAATCCGTGATTCAGACGCTTTCCCCCATTTCCCACAACTGCAACCCCGTCGCAGCGTCCAGCCCGCGGCTGACCGGCGCGCCGTCGTAGGCGGTGAGCACGAACTCGACCGCGAAGGCGCGGGCGGAGGCGCAGTGCCCGCCGATCACGGTGATGCCATGCGGCGCGTCCGGATCGCGGAATGACAGCGCCAGATGGATATGAACGTGCGGCTTGCCGTCCAACAGCGAGACCGTTGCATGCCCGTTGACGATCTCCATCGCCCGCTCAAAACGCAGGGCCGGCCGGCGGCTTTGATTTACGAAGTCGTATTCGGTGAACTCGACTTCGCTCAGCCCGCCCAGCATTTCAATCGTCGCGGCCTTGATCCATTTGGTCTGGACGATCTCGGTGAATGCCTCGTGCAGACTCTCACCGCCGGTGAGCGTGCCGAAGAACACTCGGGTGCCAGAGGGGTTGACGTGTTGAAGGGTCCGCATGGTTGTAAGGTATTGGGAAAGGATCGGCGCCGGCTTCGCCTGGGCAGATCCTTTCCGGTGACTATCGGCTAGATCGCCCCCAATTCGCGCAACCGGGACAGCTGCGCCTCATTCTTTCCCAGCAACGTCGTCAGCACCTCGTCCGTGTCCGCCCCCAGCCGAGGGGGAGGTGAATACGTTTCTGCGTTGGTCTCGGACAGCTTGATCGGGTTTCCCGGCATCCGAACCGTTTCACCAGTCAACAGGTTCACGTCGACCATCATGTTGCGGGCAAGTGTCTGAGGCTGCTCGACGGCGTCGGCGACCGTGTTGACCGGCGCGCAGGGAATGCGGGCCGCGCGCAGGCGCTCGAGCCAATGCGCCTTGGTCCCGGTCTGAAAGACCTCGGCCAGGCGCTGATTGATCCGGGTCCGGCTGCGCCGCCGGCCGGCCGCGGTGTGGTGCTCCTCGGTGTCCAGCTCGGGCAAGGGCACAACGGTCATCAGGTTTTTCCAGAAGTCGTCGGTGATGATGGCGATGATGATGTGCCCGTCCTCTGTGGGAAACGTGTTGTAGGGCACATGAACCGGATGCTCGTTTGCGTCGGCGGCCGGCACAACCCCCGACATCGCATACATCGTTGCCACGTAGTTCTGCAGGCTGAGCTGGGCATCGAGCATCGAGACATCGACGTGCTGACCTCGGCCGGTCGTCGCCCGCGCGACGATCGCGCTCAGGATGCCGATCACGCCCATCAACCCGCCGCCCAGGTCGCCGATGGGGATGCCGCTGCGTTGGGGTTCGCCCGGCTTACCCGTCAAGGTCATGCCGCCACCCATGGCCTGGGCGACCATGTCGAAGGCCGGCCAGTCGCGGGCCGGCCCGCTCTCGCCAAAGCCGGTAATGGTGCAGGTAATGATGCGCGGGTTGATCTCGGCCAGATGGGCGTGCCCGATCTTGAGTCGATCGGTCACCCCGGCGCTGAAGTTGTCCAGCACGATATCGACGTCGCGGACGAGCTCGTAGAACAACGCCAGCCCTTCGGACGACTTGAGATTCATCGTCACGCTTTTCTTGTTCCGATTAAGGGTGAGAAAGTAAGCGTTCATGCCGTCCCGGTGGTAGCGCGCGTCTCCTGCCAGCAGCCGACGGGTGCCCTCGCCGCTGCCAGGCGGCTCGACCTTGATCGTCTCCACCCCCAGGTCGGCCAGCAGCATGCCGCAGTACGGCCCACTCAGCATGTGGGTCAGGTCGATCATCCGGAGTCCGTCAAGTGCTTTCATGGTTTTCGTCGTTCGTCATGCCTCATCGTCATTTTTCAGCGGCCCAAGCTTCTTCCACAACACGACCTTCCCAGTCGCGCGGGGGATCGACCTCGAGCAGCTTGGCCAGGGTCGGGGCGGTGTCAAGGATGCTGACGGGAACGCCCAGCTCCTGGCCGATATTGATCCCAGGGCCCGCCAGCATCCACGGGATCAGCATGTCCGCATCAAGCTCGGTACCATGACTGCGATCGTGGCCGCCGTGATCCGACTGCAGCAGCACATGGCCATCCTGCGGCAAGGCTGCCAGCACCGTCGCAAGCGCCAAATCGGTCAGCTCGACCTGGCGCAGGTAACCGTCGTGCATCCAGCCGTGGCGATGACCCATCTCATCGACCATCCCAAGATAGACAAAGGCAAAGTCAAGGTCCTGGCGGGGGATCCACACCGCCGCGGCATCAGCCACGGCCTGATCCGAGTGCGGGTCGTAGTTGTGATAAGTGAAGAACGAGAATGCCTGCTTCTCAGGGCGGGCGAGGTCGCGCAGCGTTTCCCAATTGAAGAACATCGCCGACCTTCGCCCAAAGCCATGCGCCGCGTCGACGATGCCCGGGATCGGGCGGGCCATCGGCGACCAGGTGTTTGTCGTAATGCCATGCCGCGTCGGCGGCACCGAGTGAAAAAGGCTCATGTGGCAGGGCAGTGTGATCGATGGCATGACCGTGCGGGCCTGCATCGTGCTGGCGCTGCGCGCGCGCAGCCCGCGCAGATTGGGGCAATCTGCCGCATCGATGGCGTCGGGCCGCAGCCCATCAATGACGATCAAGGTGACGATGGCAATGCCTCCAACCAGGCGAGCGTCTCCGCGCGCGAGACCACATCGCCATACTTCGAATTGATGTCAAACAGATTCGCCTCGTGCGGTTCCACGCGCCGGTCGCCGACGCATTCGCGCGGGACGATGACTCGGAAACCGTACTGCATCCCGTCCACCGCCGTCGCCCGCACACAGCCACTGGTCGAACAACCGGTGATGATGACGGTGTCCACGCCCTGGGCGGTCAGCATCGCCGCCAGCGACGTGCCGAAGAAGGCGCTGGCGTACTGCTTGTTGAGGATGACGTCCGTCGCAGCCGGCGGCAGTTCGGGCACGATCTCAGCCAGCGGTTCGCCCTCGACCATCGTGCGGAGCACCGGCACCTTCTGCACGAAAATTCCGCCGTCGATGCCGCTCGGGCTGTAGATCACCCGGGTGTAGACCACCAGCACACCCTTGCGCCGGGCAGCCGCCAGCACGTCCACGGTCTCACGCACCGCCTCAACCACCGGGGCCGCATACAGCGGCGCTCCGGGCGTAGTGTAGGCCCGGATGAAATCGATGACGAGAATGGCCGCGCGTTTGCCGAAGCCGATCCGGCCGTCGAAGACGCCAGCGTAGTTTTGAAGAAGGGATTCACTCATGGGGCTCCTCGCGGACAATCAGGTATTTCACCACAAAGGCACAAAGGCACAAAGGCACAAAGAAAGCAAGTGGAGTCCTTTGTGTCTTTGTGCCTTTGTGGTGCAAACGCGCAAAGGGGGCGCTCACGCGCATGGCCGCTTGAGATAGCGCCCGGACATGCCGCCCGCGATCTTGCCGCCATCGAAGACCTTGCGCCCACGCAGGAAGGTGGTCTTGACTCGCCCCTTTAGCGCCAGCCCTTCAAACGGCGTATAGCCCTGCTGCGAGAGCGAGTCCGCCGCGCGGACCGTCCAGGTCTCGTTCGGATCGAGCAGCGCCAGGTCGGCGTCAAAGCCCTCGGCGATGTCGCCCTTGTTCAGCACCCCAAAGCGGCGCGAGGGTACCCAGCTCACCAGCTCGGCCACCCGATTGGGCGACAGACCGCGCCTGGTGGCCTCGCTGTAGATTCCCGGCAGCAGGAATTCCGTCCCGCCAAAACCGGCCTTGGCCTTCCACACGTTGTCTGGGTCGGCGGCGTCCACCTTCTGATCGAGCGGGCAATTAGCGTGGTCGGTGATCACCCATTCGAGCGTGCCGTCCTTGACCCGCTCCCATAGGTACTCGACATCGGCCCGCGATCGAATGGGCGGATTGACCTTGGCCAGCGCGCCCTGAGCGCAGTCGGTGTCGAGCAATAGATGGCCGGCCGTCGTCTCGAAACCAAAGTCCACATCTGGGTAAGCGGTCCGACAGGCCAGGGCGGCATCCATCGCCTCGCGCGAGGTGATGTGCAGAATGTTGACCCGCTTGAGCCCGGCCGCATGGGCCATCGCCCCGACGATCGAGATGGCAATCGCCTCGCTGTGCGGTGGCCTGGCCGCGCTATAGCCCTTCAGCCCGTCCAACTTCGCCTCGGTCCTTATGCGGTGTTCATAGGCCCGCAGGATCTCCGGCGTCTCGCAGTGAAAGCTGACTTGGATGTAGGGCGCAAGCGCCGGGTATTTGTCCTGCAGGCGGGCAGCCTCGCGGCATATGAAATCGAAATGGGCGAGGTCATAGTGATCGCCCTCATTCAGCATCAGCCAGCGCGACTGGGTGTCGCTCACGCCGTGCAGCCCGTGCAGGCCGTAGAACATGAATACTTCGCCAAAGTTGGGCGCGCCCTGCTTGAGCAGGTAATCCATCTCGGCGATCTGCCCGCCCTCGATCGGCGACACGTGATAGCCATAGTCGACGTGATAGCGCCCTCGCGATTGGCGCAGCAACTCCGGGAAGAAAGTGCGCTCCGAGCCGCCCATGTTGAGATACAGGCTGCCTGTCCGGACATAGGTCAGCAGCGCCGTCACCCCGCCGGATGCGGCTGCCGCCGACTCGCTCGGCGCATCCTCGTGCGGATGCCGGTAGATCCCGACATGGGTGTGGGCGTCGATGGCGCCGGGAAAGCCGAGCAGACCGTGCGCGTCGTGGACGCGCTTTGCATCGCTATCGGGGATGGCAGGTTCGATCCGGACAAAACGGCCACCCTGGATTCCAAGATCGACTTTTTTGAGCCCGCGCTTGTTGGGTCGCGCGATGCGGACATTCTTCACCAGCAGATCAAGCATGTTGCCTATTCTCCCCTTTCAGGACTGGCCTGATCGCCTGTCACCCTGATTGCCCCACTTGCAGCCAAAGCATCGATTGCCTCAACGCCGTAGCCCAAGCTGCGCAAAACATCGCGCGTGTCAGCGCCGATCCCGGGCGGGTCGCTGCGCAGTCCGGGCGTCGCGCCCGCCATCGTCAAAGGCAGGCGCGGCAATTTCGCCCGCACACCCTCGGCCACTTCAGTCTCCACGAGATACCCCCCCGCGTTCAAATGCGGGTCGTCGAAAAGGTCCTCCGGCCGGGCGACCGGAGCGAAAGGAATGCCAGCCCGCCCGCAGGCTTCCAGCGCCTCGGCACGGGTCATCGTCGCGAACAGCATTTCGATCCTGGGCAACAGCCACGCCCGCTCGCGGATGCGATCGTTGTTGCTGCTCAGTCGCGGATCCGCGCCCAGGTCTTCCTGACCGAACACGCCGCAGAACGCGCGCCAGTGTTTGTCGCTCGTCACCCCGACAAAGATCTGCTCACCTCCGGCACAGGCGAAGACACGGTAGATGCTCCAGGCGCTCACCCTGGCCGGCATGGGCGGAATCGGTTCGCTGGACAGCGCGGCATAGGCCATGTGATGGCCCATCACAAATGCGGCGGTCTCAAACAGCCCGCTTTGGACAAGCTGCCCCTGGCCGGTTGTGTCGCGTTCGCGCAGCGCCAGGATTACCGCCATCGCCCCATACGTGGCGCCCATGATGTCGATCACCGACGCGCCCGCGCGCAATGGCTGGCCGACCGGCCCGGTCATGTAGGCCAACCCGCTCATCATTTGGGCAACCTCGTCCAGGGCCACACGCGCCTCGTACGGACCGCTGAGGAAGCCCTTGAGGGCGCAATAGATCAGGCGCGGATTCACGGCGCGCGTCGCGGCATATCCCAGACCAAGACGATCCATCGTTCCGGGCGCGAAGTTCTCAATCAGCGCATCGGCGGACAGAACCAGGCGTTCGACGATCTCGCGGCCGCCATCGGACTTCAGATCAACCACCACACTCTTCTTGTTGCGATTGAAGAATGGGTAGTAGCCCGTGCCAAAGCCCTTGAGCCGGCGGGTGTCGTCGCCGTCCGGGGTCTTCTCGACTCGGATTACTTCAGCCCCGAGATCGGCCAGAACCAGGCCGCAGGCAGGGCCCATGATGGCGTGGGTGAACTCCAGCACGCGGAGTCCGCTCAAGGGCAGCGTCATTGCAGGCGCCCCTACCCCACCCGCACAAAGTCCTGAATTTGAAAGACCGTTGTCTTGCCATCCCGCAGTTTGTGGGTCATGATCCTGCGCGTATTGGCATCCAAAAAGTAGTGGTTGTTGTAGACCATGCTGCGAGTCACGGCGCTGTCGATGATGAAGTTGTAGTTGAAGGCGGTGATCCCCGTGCCGATCACCTTGATCATGGCGTTTTCGGCAAAGCAATTCTTGCCGACAACCTTGAAGTCACTGTGATAGACCTGCGGGCCAACGCCGTACAAATTGTCAAATTCTTCGTGCAAATGCCAGGTGTCCGGACCCGACCAATGCACGTTCATATGCACCGCTGTGGATTCGAGAAACACGCCTTCCGGGCTGAAGGTCTTGCAAAGGCCCTCCCAGCGGCCCATAAAGACTTGATACGGCTTCACCCATTCACGCATGCCGGGGATGGGCTGGCCGTAATCGAACGTGCCTTGCATGTCACTAACGCTGCTCATGAATCCTCTCCTGGCTGCCCAAGCAGCCGATAGTTGCCATACTTGACCAAATAGTTCACCAGTCCGCCCCCGCGCAGAATGTCAAGCATCACCCGCGGCAATTGCGAGGCGGAATACGTCATACCGTCGCTGAGATCAGAGATCCTTCCGGCCTCCGCATCGACCTCAAGCGTATGCCCCGTCGCGATTGCGTGGGGGCGGTCGCCAATTTCAAGCACGGGGAGCCCGATGTTGATCGCGTTGCGATAGAAGATCCGGGCGAACGATCGCCCGATCACCAGCGCCATGCCGGCCGCCTTGAGCGCCATCGGCGCCTGCTCACGCGACGAGCCGCATCCAAAATTCCGCCCGACGACCAGGATGTCCCCGGCTTGCGCACGCCGCGCGAATCCCGGGTCAAGGTCCTCGAGCGCATAACGCGCCATATCCGCCACCACCAGGGTCTTGGTTCGTTTCCCCGGGATGATCCGATCGGTGTCGATGTCGTCGAGGTCATAGACATGCGCGACGCCACGCAACGCGGCGTCGCCGGATGGTGGCGCCGTCATGGCGCCACCACGGCCGGATCGGCAATGGCGCCGGCTAGCACACTCGCGGCGACGACGGCCGGCGAAGCCAGATAGATCTGGGCATTGGGGTTCCCCATCCGACCCTGGTAATTCCGGTTGGCCGTCGAAATCACCACTTCTCCGTCGCCCGGCACACCCTCATGGGTGCCGACGCAGGGCCCGCATCCAGCCGGGATAAAGGTCGCGCCAGCCTCGCTCAAGGCCGCGATCGTGCCATCCGCCAGCGCATGGTTGAAGACCCGCCGCGATACCGGAGCAATGATCAGGCGCACACCGGCAGCCAGACGGCGCCCGCGCAGAATGCGGGCCGCGGCGCGCAGATCATCCAGCCGGGCATTGGTGCACGATCCGATAAAGCCCGCGTCGATCCGGACTCCAAGCACATCATCGATCGGGCTCACGTTCCCGGGCGAATGTGGCCGGGCCACCTGCGGCCTCAGATCGCCAATGTCGACGGAATGAATGACGCAGTATTCGGCGTCCGGATCTGGACTGGTCGGCACGAAGTCATAGGGCAGCGTTAATCCGGCCGGATCCACCAGCCCCGTCTTGGCCCCCATCTCGCTGGCCAGGTTGGCCAACGTCATGCGCGGCGACAGGCTCATCTCCCGGATCGCCGGTCCGGCGAATTCGACCGCCCGGTAATTTGCGCCCTCCGCGCCGATCAACCCGACCAACTTCAGCGCGACATCCTTGGCCGTCACACCCGATGGCATGCGGCCGACCAGGTTGATTCGGATGGTTTCCGGGACCTTGAGCCAGGTCCTGCCGGTCAGCAGCGCGCCGGCCAGATCGGTGCTGCCCACCCCGCACGCGAAGGCGTTGAGCGCGCCATAGGTCGGGGTGTGCGAGTCGGCGCCAAGGAAGAGGTCGCCCGGGCGCACATGCTCGTTCTCGACCATGAGCTGGTGACAGATCCCTGCGCCGATGTCGTAGAAGTGGCAGCCTTGTTCGCGGGCGAATGCCCGCATCATGCCGTGCAGATTGCTCACCCGCTCATTGGGCGCGGGGGCGGCGTGGTCGAGGATCAGGGATACCTTCGCCGGATCCCACACCCGTTTGCCGCCCATCTCGCGAAAAGCAACAATGGCCAGCGGCCCGGTCGCGTCTGTGGCCATCACACCGTCGATGCGCGCGATCACGAGCTCGCCGGCGCGCACGGCGCGGCCCGCATGGGCCGAAATGATCTTCTCGGCCACGGTCAGACCTCGCACGGCGCCCGATGGATTTGACATGCTTTAGGGCGCCTCCGGCTGCAACGCAAGATGATTCCGTTTGCCTGGCAGCGCCCGGCCCAACAACAGCGCCATTCGCGCTGACACTGCGGCTACCGCCGCCAGGCGCACACCCGTCGCGATTTGCATCTCCGCGAGCATATGCAGGGTGTCCTCGGTCGCGATGTTACCGCTCGCACCCGGGATAAACGGACAACCGCCCAGCCCGCCAAAAGCGGTGTCAAACCGGGAGACCCCGTGCTCCAGTGCGGCCATGACGTTTGCCAGTCCCATCCCGCGCGTGTCGTGCAGATGCAGCACCAAGGGGATCTCGCCAAGAATCGGAAGGGCGGCCTCGAGCATCCTGCTGATCTGGGCCGGGTTGGCCATCCCCGTGGAATCCGCCAGGAGCACCTCCTCAACCTCGCAGGCAACGAGCCCACGGAGGAGGTTCAGCACGCGCTGGGGATCAACCCCACCCTCGTAAGCGCAGCCAAACGCGCATTGCACGCCTGCGCGGACGCGCAAACCGAGCGCGCGTGCCCGCGCGGCCATCGCATGCACCTCGCGCGCTGCGTCTTCCAGACCCATTCCTGTGTTACGGCGGCTGTGGGTGTCCGACGCGCTCGAGCTGATGTCGACTTTGTCAAGCCGCGCGCCAGCGGCGCGCTCTACGCCGCGCAGGTTCAGGGCCAGGCCGGAGTATTCGACGCCAGGTTGGCGCGCAATGCCCGCGCAGACCGCTTCGGCATCGGCCATTTGCGGCACGCGGGCCGGGCTCACAAACGAAGTGACCTGAATGGCCCGTAATCCGCTCGCCGACAATCCGTCGATCAGGGCGATCTTGTCCGGCGTTGAGATCAGGATGGACTCGGCCTGCCAGCCGTCGCGGGGACCGACCTCAATCAGGGTGACGCGTGCGGGAAAGTGCATGGTCGCCAAATGTCATGACATTATAACATTTGGCCGATTCGCTCGAAAAGCTGGTTTCGCGTTCCGGATTTGAGCACCGGGCTTGGCAACTCACGGCCCAGAAAGTTCTGCAGCAGCCGGGCGGCGGCCTGAATTGCGCCGATGTCGATGCCAGTTGCGACCCCAAGCTCCTCGCATAAGTTGACCACGCCCTCGGTTGGGATATTGCCCGTGCCCCCGACCATGATCGGGCATCCGCCCAGCCCGCCCAGCGAAGCGTCAAACGTATCAATCCCACACTCCAGCGCCGCCACGACATTGGCCAGGCCCAGCCCGCGCGTGTCATGCAGATGAAGAGAGAGATGGGCGCGCCCGCCGACTTCCGCCTGCAGGCGCGTCATCATTCGCCGCATCTGGCGCGGATTCGCGACGCCGATCGAGTCGGCGATGCAGATTTCCCGCAACCCCATCTCGGCAAACGCGCGCGCCAGCGCCACGACCCGCTCTTCGGGCACAAAGCCTTCAAATGGGCAGCCAAAGGCCAGGGCCAGGGTCACCTCGGCCCGCACGCCAGCGCCGGCCGCGATCTCGAGAATCTCGCGGGCCTGTTCAACCGACTGGCCCACGCTCATCCCGACATTCCGCTGGTTGTAGGTCTCGGTGCAGCACACCACCAGACGCAGACTTCCGACCCCAGCCTTGATCGCCCTGCGCGCGCCGCGCGCATTCGGGATCAAGGCGGCATATTCGACTCCGGGAAAGCGCTCGATCCGGGACATCACTTCATCCGAATCGGCCATCTGGGGGATGACCTTGGGATTGACAAACGAGGTGGCTTCGATTTTGCGTACCCCGGCCCGCGCGATGCGGTTGATCACGTCAACCTTGAGGTCGGTCGGGATGAAGGTCGTCTCCATCTGGAACCCATCCCGCGGGCCGACCTCGACGATGGAGGCCATAGCAGGCATTCCTGACGTCATTCCTGCGCCGCCAAACGCGCTCGCAGCGCCACAATCGCGTGGGGTTCAAGGCCGATTTCGAGGAGATAAGCTTCCACCCCGCCGTGTCCCGCGCGCAGGTGCGCCAGCGTCGCGTGGACGGTCTCAGCCCGGCAAGGCATGTCGGTCTCAAGCCGAGTGCGCTCGGCCGAGCCAACCGGGTATTGGGCCAGGATCTCGGCGTAGACGTGCTTGAGGTTCTCGTTTGAGGCAACATAGTCGTCGGCGATGGCATGGTCCTCGACACCCACCAGCGACTCGATCAGGATGGAGAGTAGACCTGTCCGATCCTTCCCGGCATGGCAATGGTAGATCGATCCGCCCGGGCTTGCATACGCCAGGGTGCGCAGAATGGTCAGGATCTGCGGCCGGGCCAGACGCAGCATTTCAACATTCCAATCCAGCCAGGGCAGGTGCTGCCGATCGAGGCTGACGATCGCAGCGTTGTCCATGTCCATCATCGAAGCGTGCACGAGCGTCACGCCACCGTCCGAAAGCGGGCTGTACGGATTCGGCCGGCGGGCGAGCTCGTCGGGGTAGCGCAGATCGATGACCGTGCGGATGCCATAGGCGCGGACTTGCTCAAGGCCAGTCGGGCTAAGCCGGAACAGCCCATCGGCCCGCACAATTGCTCCAAAGCGCGTGCGACCACCGCTTACGAGAGGCAAGCCCCCAAGGTCGCGGACATTCAGACAGGACGACCAGCGCAGCGTGCGCTCCGTCATGATCGTTGAGAGTGATGCAGACATCGCGCCTTTATACCCCAGCGGCCGCTCGCGCCTCTTTCAACATGACGATCTCGACCTGGCGGAGCGCCTCGTCGCGCGACCAGCGCCGCACACTGATGACGTGACCGCCCAGCGGGTCGAAGACGTCGAAGAACTCGAGCATATCCGGCCCGGCCACACCTGTGCCCTCGATCATCCAGCCTGAGCGCTTGGCAATGCCCATGACTGTGCCGCCAATCTCAATTCGCGGACCCCGCGCAAGAAGGGAAACCTCGAAATCGGGCTCACGATAGCCTGACGAACCATCGTAGTCACGCGCAACGAAGGTCTCATCGAGCAGCGCGCCCGAGCCGTCGATCCGCCGGCGCAGTCCACACCACTGGCTCGCCATCTCTGCCGGCCAGGTCGGGCCTTCAAAAGTGGGATAGTCCGCGCCGTCGGTTTCCGGTACGGCAAGGCCCATGATATTGGCGATTCGCTCACCCGCATTGAAGAATTGCCCGCCGGTGATTTGCCGGTCGGGGGCCGGTATGACCGAAAAAGACGTGAAGTTGTGGCCAAACCGCGGCCACACGCCGCGGCCCGTCAGCGCGCCCGCGCCCCAGCCCAGGCCGGAGCCGATGACATCGGGACCAAGATAGCGCCTGAATCGACCCTCCGTGCGCAGCAAAAAAACGCGCTCGCCGCTGAACTCCCCCATCGGATGCCCGGCCAACTCCGGGCCGGGCACGCAATACTGTACGACATCCAGATCGCCATCCCGCCTGCGGCGCAGCTCGCGCCGCTGCCGGACAATTCCAGCGAAGGCGCCGTCCGAGTTGTAGACATACTCGCTTACGAGCCAGGCCCCGCGGAATGCTGATTGGTTTGTCATTTTGTCATAGATAGCGTTGAGAGCGTTGATAACGTTGATAACGTTGATAACGTTGATAACGTTACCAACCTTATACACGTTATCAACGTTATCAACGTTTCAATCCGGCGCCAAAAACCGTAACACCCCGAACTCCGCCCCGACCCGGGCGTTGCCGCGGTACCAAACACGGACAACAGCCTTCTGCGCGCCGTCATGGGCGACGACTTCGCGACGCCACACGCGCAGCCCCGCCTCGAGGTGATGGAAATGGCCGGACGAGGCGCGCCCACCGCTCAAGCTGTAGCTCCCGGCGACGGCGGTTGAGCTCACGGTATAGGCCTCCCAGCCGTTGCAGCGCATCGTCCAGGCACGCGGATGCGGGTCGAAGCGCGAACCAGATGTCGCCATTGCGAGATCCCGGCCAATACTTTCCTCCACCGCGAGCGCCCCAAGATCGGAGCGGTCGGCGCCGACGGCCGCCAGCGTGCCCGTCCACACGCCCGGCCGATGCAGCAACAGACTCCCCCGCCCGGCCGCCGGATCGCCCGCAAAGTCGTAAGACGAACCGCTCACCAGCGAAGGCGAAGGCGCGGGACCTTCATCCGACACCCGGTCGTTCTGGCCCACGACAACATACAGCAGCCGCTCGCCTCGGGACATGAGAGCCAGAGAGAGTTGGGTTTGGCCGTCAGGCAAGTTCATCAGAAAGAAGCGCTGGCTCATTCCGAGGTCCGGCCAATAGGCGTTCGCATCCACAAGACCGGGCGCCAGCGCTTCCGCATAACCGACATTGCATGGGCCCTGATAGAGTCGGTGATCACCCCGATCGGAAATGAAGTAATGGCCGCTATGCTTGAACGGCCCGACAAACGACACATCGATACGAGTCCGCCCGTCCTCGACCTGTCGCACGAAGCGGGTGTCGGCGCCGTTGCCCAAAAATGCGCCTTCGCCCGAGAACACCTCGGCCGTCCCCGCCCAGCGGCCAAAGCCCTGAAATCCTGATGTTGTCATGTGTCAGTCGCCCAAAGGATCCCCTCCGAAGTTGTCATGACATTATAACAATTGGCGCAGTCAACCCGCCGGAGCTGTCTTGCGCTTGTCGCGGTACTGCACGAAAGTCAGAACCGCCATGGCCTCCTGAATGTCCTCCAGGCTCACCAGGCCAAGATACTCGCCGCTGCGCATCACCAGCGCTACGCGAGCGCCTTGCTCATGCAAAAGGGTCCGGGCCTCGTCGAGGGACTTGTCTGCGTCAAGCGAGACCATTTCGCGCTTCATCACCTCGGTGACGAAGGCATCGTAGTCGAGTTTGGCCAGGGACCGGATGACATCGTCGCGGGTAACAATACCGATCGGCTTTGCGCCCTGCAGCACGACGAAATCAGGCTGATAACTGGTGAGGATGAAGTCAACGACCGCGCTGACTTTGTCACCCATCGCCAGGGTGAGGGCATGCTTGTTGTAGGCATCCCCGATCTTGCGCGTGTCAAAAATACCGCGCGAGAGTTGCGCCCGGCCCGACATCACCTCCTGCCCCGCGCCAAAGAAGATGAACACCGCGATGAGGGCCAACACCAGATTGCCGCTGAGAACACCGAACACGCCCAAACCGATTGCAATTGTCTGGCCAATCGCAATGGCGATGCGGGTTGCCCGCGGATAGCCAATGGCCAGGGCGAGCAGCGATCGCAGGATGCGGCCGCCATCAAGTGGAAAGGCCGGAATCAAGTTGAAGACCACCAGGCTGATATTGGCCGAGAAGAGCCAGAACAGCAGGGTGTTGAGGGACGGATCATTGACGGTCTCAGGGAGCAGACCACGCCCGTCCAGGAGGGACATTCGGACCTGGGCCCCGACTGGGATCGCCAACAGCAGCGCAATCACAACATTGACAAGCGGACCCGCAATCGAAATGAGGAACTCATGGATCGGCTTTTCGGGCTGTTTGTTCATCACCGCCACGCCGCCGAGCGGAAGCAGAACAATCTCGCGTACGGGGACGCCCAACCGGTTCGCAACGATGCTGTGGCCGAGCTCATGCAGCGTCACACAGGTGAACAGAAGCAACATGAGCACCACTCCAAACAAGGCGCCATCCAGCCCGCCGCCCTGCCCGCCCCATTGGATCGCGCCAAGGGCGAGGATCAGAAAGAAGGTAACGTGAACCCGAATATTGATGCCGGCGATCTGAGCAATTCGAAACGACCAAGTCATGAGTTTTCTCCTGAAGCCTGTAGCCACACACAACACTAACTCCCGAGTTGATTTCCCCGCCCCCGGCGTGTGCTGGGCCAGGCGATATCAACTCGGAAACATTCCCTTCATTCGGGTTGTATTGTTTTGAGAGCCTTAAATGTACAGCGCATTAGATCACGCAGAACGCTCAGCAGATCCTGAGCGGGCGCTCACCTTCAGGCCGAAATCCGATCGATTTCGCGCTAACATGGGCCCATGAAAATCGCCCTCATTTCTCTTCCCTACTCAAACGATGTGGCGCGCTGGGGCGGGGCTAAGGGCCCCCAGGCATTCCTTGACGCGGGCCTCGAGACAGCATTACGCTCCCGCGGGCACCGCGTTGGGAAACCGATCACGGTCGAACTTCCGCGGGCCAAGCGCGAGCGCGACACGATCAACAACCTCGGCTACCTGTCGGCCCGTGTCAGCGACGCGGTGGCCGACGCGATCGGCCGCGGGGAATTTCCCATCGTGATGGAGGGAAATTGCACTGGCTGCGTTGGGCCCTCTGGCGGCGTGGCCCGGGCCCTGGGTTCGGCCGGGATCGTGTGGTACGACGCGCACGGCGACATCCACACGATGAAGACGACCGGGACGGGATTGCTGGGCGGGATGCCCTTTGCCGTCTGTCTGGGCTGGGAGTTTGACGATTGGCGCGAGCGAGCCGGTCTGCGCGTTCCCGTCCCGCCGGCTGCGGCTGCCCTGATCGGCGCAAGCGATCTGGATCCCGAGGAGGTCGACGCGCTCACGGCCCACAAAATCGCGCGGCTCGACGCGGCCGACATGCTGCGCGACAGCGGACGCAAGACCGCCCGGCTGCTCAAAGCGCACGCCAAAAAGGCGGCCGGCTGGTATCTGCATTTCGATATGGACGTATGCGGCACCGACGCCGTACCAGGGGCGCATACGCCGGCTCCTCATTGGCCGCCCACCGCGGAGTTGCTGGCATCCGTTGCGGCTACTGCAAAGAGCGTGCCCGTGCGCTGTTTTGGCCTGGCCGCCTACGACCCCACCGGCGATCCAGAACGCAAAGGCGCCCGCCTCGGGATCGAGATCGTGTGCGCGGCAATTGACGCCATGGCCTGACCACTTCTGATTTGCAGAATGCGATATGCGCTGGCATAGCCAGCGCATATCGCATTCTGCATGTAAAATAGAACGTCTGTTCGACTAACGGACAACCAACAGAACACATCGCCGGAAGCAAGATTCCCCGGCTTCGCCGGGGAATCTTGCTTCCGGCATGGAAATGGTGGGGTTCGCAACGGAGGGATGCCAATGACTACCCATACGCCGGCCGCCGATGACCCGATCGTCGTCGAGGGGCTGGCCAAGACCTACCAGGTGACCGATCGCGAAGGCGGATTCGGCGCGGCCGTCAAGAGCTTTGTCAAGCGCAAATACAAGGACGTCAAAGCCGTCCAGAACGTCAGTTTTCGCATCGGCCAGGGCGAGATCGTCGGCTTCCTCGGCCCGAACGGGGCTGGAAAGACAACAACATTGAAGATGTTGTCGGGATTGCTCCACCCAACCGGCGGCAAGGCGATCGTCCTGGGTCACACCCCCTGGAATCGCGAGGCGGGCTTTCTCAGCGCCATGACCCTGGTGATGGGCCAGCGCAATCGTCTGTCTTGGGACATCCCGGCCGCTGATTCGTTTCTGCTCAATCAGGCAATCTATCGGATCAGCGACACCGATTACAAGTCCGTTTTTGGCGAGCTCAATGATCTGCTCGATCTGAAGGACATCATGCGCAAGCCCGTGCGCCAGCTCTCGCTTGGCGAGCGCATGAAGTGCGAACTTGCGGCCGCCCTGCTCCACCGGCCCAAGGTGCTCTTCCTTGATGAGCCAACCATCGGGCTGGATGTCGGCGCGCAGGTTCGGATCCGGGCCTTTCTCAAGGAATACAACCGGCGCAGCGGCGCGACCATCCTGCTGACGAGCCACTACATGGCGGATGTCACTGCGCTGTGCGAGCGGATCATCATCATCCATCATGGCCAGCTCAAGTACGATGGCGGGCTGGGCGACCTGAGCCGCCGCATCGCGCCCTACAAGATTATTGGGGTGGCGATCGAAAACTGCGAGGCCTGCGATCTCAGCGCGTATGGCCAGGCCGTGCCGAATCCCAACGAGGACGGCAAGCAATATATTCAGGTTGCGGCAACTGAAGTCTCGGCCGTAACCGCGCGATTGCTCGCAGAAAACGACATCCAGGACCTCACCATCACCGATCCGCCCATCGAGGACGTCATCGAGCGGGCATTCCACGAGTAGTCATGCTGAACATATACAAGCGCTTCTGGCAAGTCAATTGGGCGGAACAGTGGCAATACCGGGCGAACCTGTTCATGTATCTCGCCTATTGGCTGGTCTCTCCGATCGTCTATCTGTCGGTCTGGACGACCATCGCCAACGCCCAGGGCGGCGTGAACGGCATGTCGGCCAATGACTTCGCTGCCTATTATCTTGTGCTCCTGCCGGTCGACATCGCCACGGCCGCCATCACCATCCACTTGTTCGCCAGCAAGATTCAGGATGGCACACTCTCGAACAACCTGGTCCAGCCCGTGCATCCGGTCCTGGTCAACACGCTTGTCAACACAATCTCGTTCAAGGTATTGCAGCTAATCATCTTTGTGCCGATTTGGATCGGGCTCTTTCTCCTCTTTCGCCCGCCCCTGACCATCACGCCCGAAAGTGCGCTGCTGGCGATCCCGGCCCTCCTTCTCGGTTTTATGCTCAACTTTCTGGTAGACAGCACCATTACGCTGATCGCGTTCTGGACCACTCGGGTTTGGAGCATCCATCAGTTGTATTGGGCGATCGGGGCGATGCTCGGCGGCTCCTTTGTGCCCCTGTCGTTACTGCCCGGGGTCTTCCAGACCATCGCCCGGTTCTCGCCCATGCAGCTCTGGCTGTATTTCCCGATCCAACTCATTCTCAACAAGCAAACGCCCGCGGACATTGCGCTGAACTTCGGGTTGCAGGTCTTCTGGCTGGCGGTCATGTTCGTGATCTTCCGCGCGACGTGGACCGCTGGGCTGAAGAAGTACTCGGCGGTGGGGGCCTGACATGAATACCTTTCGCGTGTTCCGAGCCTTCTTCCAGGCTAACCTGCAACAGGACCTGGCCTATCGCGCCGACACCGTCGTCAACATCGTGGTCAGCATTTTCTGGCTGGGCTGGGACCTGGCCGGCCTGAGCATCATCTTTGCCAACACCCAAGACATCAACGGATGGCGCACCGGCGACCTGGTCATGTTGCTGGGCGTCTTTCGGCTGATCAATGTGCTGGCCCAGATGGTGATCTGGCCGAATACCGAGCTCTTCAACCGCGGGATTCGCGAAGGCACCCTCGACTACACCTTCCTCATGCCCGCCAACAGCCAGGCGCTGGTCAGCATCAGGCGCATTGTCGTGTGGCAGGCCTTCAACATAATCGTCTCGATCGCCCTGCTGGCGGGCGGGTTGGTCATGGTGGGCGGGAGCGTGACCGCCCTGTCGATGCTGTCCTTCGTCGTGCTGGTCATCTCGGGTATGGCCTTGATTTACAGCCTGTGGATCGTGCTGATCTCGCTGACCTTCTGGTTCACCAAGTTCGACAACAACGTCACCTTGCTTCAGGCCCTGCTCGACACGGGCCGCTTTCCGGCGACCGTCTACCCGATCTGGCTGCGGATACTGGTCACCTTTATCGTGCCAATTGCGGTGGCGACGACTGTGCCACTCCAGGCTCTGCGCGGCGAGCTGGAGCTGTGGCAGATCCTGGCCTACCTCGCCGCCGGCGTGGCAGGGTTCTGGTTTGCCACCCGGGTTTGGAAAGCCGGTTCGCGGAAGTACTCCGGCGCCTCGGCCTAGTATTTCTCTCTCCGACGCGATGGGCCCCGGCTTCGCCGGGGCCCATCGCGTCGGAACATATTTTTAGGATATGGGGCCGGCCACGTGTAACTTCCTTGCGATTTCGTTAAGTTGACGGATAATAACGTCCGATGGACATTCAGCACCTGCTCCGCCGCCTCGAAGAAATCCTGTTGGAGGGCCGCCGCGTCCCAGGCACAAAGATGCGACTGGTGGACACCGAACGCTGTTTTCAATTGATCGATCAAATGGTCCTGGCCATCCCTGAGGAAATCAAGAAAGCGCAACGCATCGAGCAGGAGCACGATCGGATTCTCGCCCAGGCCAAGGAGGAAGCCGATCGCATTCGCGACCTCGCTCGAGACGAGGCGTCGCGGCTGGCCGACGACACGGCCATCATGTCAATTGCTCAGAGCCGCGCTGGAGCGATCGAGGACCGGGCCCGCCAGAATTCGGAACGCCTGCGAACCGAGGCGGACACATACGCCCTTGACACGCTCAACCGGCTGAAGGAAGAGGTCGACCACATTATGGCGGTGGTGACGAACGGGGCCGCCAAACTCGAGCGTGACAATGCGGCCCGCGCGGCAGCCGCGGCTTCCGCGGCTGCGCTCGCAGGCGCCGATGGTCAGGGACCGGCATAGTCGCGTCGCCACTGCCTGATGCATGCAGCGATGACCGAAAGGCGCTGGGTCGCCGTCCTTGCGCTTCTCTCTTTCTTCCTCTTTACCGCCTACAGTCTTGCGACGCCGCTGTTTGAGGCCTCGGACGAGCTCTGGCACTATCCATTTGTGCAACGGCTTGCCACCGGCGGAGGCTTGCCCGTTCAGCGACCTGATCAAACGGATGCCGACGCGCCCTGGCGTCAGGAGGGCAGTCAGCCCCCGCTTTACTACGCATTTTCGGCCGCCCTGAGCGCACCCTTCGATTCGAGCAATTGGCGTGAATTGAGGCGGCTGAATCCGCACGCTGATATGGGCGTGCCCACACGGGACGGCAACAGCAATGCCATCCTGCAAACTCCGGCGGATGCATTTCCGTGGACGCGCGCGGCGCTCGCCGTGCGCGCCGCCCGCCTGGCGTCAATACTGTTGTCGACGGCAACAGTCGTCCTGGCATGGCTCGCCGCATCAGAGGTATTTCGCGAATCGTCGCCGCTCCGCCGGCTGCTGGTCATGGCCTTTGTCGCCAGTGTGCCGATGTTCGCCTATATCAGCGGCGCGATCAACAACGACAACGCCGCGGTAACGCTCAGCACGGCCGGCCTGTGGTGGGCGCTCCGCCTGATCCGGCTCGGGCGATGGGATGCGCGATCAGCCGCCATCGCCGGTGCCGTGACAGGGCTGGCCGCGCTGAGCAAAGTCTCCGGGCTCGGGTTGGCGGGCCTCTTCGCCGTCGCCGGTGCGCTTTCGGCCTGGCCGTCCGAAGGCGATCTAAAAACCCGGCTGCACGGATTTGCCGGCGCCCTGCCCAGGTTCATTCGCTTCGGCGTCATCCTGGTCGGCGTGGCCGCCGCGATCTCCGCCTGGTGGTATATCCGCAACGTCGTTCAATACGGGGGCGACGTCCTGGGCTGGTCAGCCTTCCTCGACGCGGTGGGACGGCGCGAACCGCCGGCAGACCTGACGAAACTCTGGAGCGAGCGCGAGGGCTTCTTCTGGGCGTTCTGGGGCGTGTTTGGGGGGTTGAACGTGATCATGCCGCCCTGGATCTACGACGTGCTTCTGGCCTTGACCGCCGCATCCGGGATTGGATTGGCGCTCAAACTGGTCCGACCCCGCAATAGCCGACAAGCGACCCCGCCGCCCCGCCCTGCCGGCTGGAAAACGCGCCAGGCCTTCGCCATGGCTGCATTCGCCCTGATCGTCTTCATCGGGCTGCTGCGCTGGTCGGCATTGACCCCGGCCTCGCAGGGGCGACTGATGTTCCCCTGCATCGCGGCATTTGGCATGGCCTGGGTTTATGGCCTGGGGTCGCTGCACCGGCGCATGCCATTGATCGCCACGTCCGCACTCGCCTGCCTGGCCCTGGTCGTGCCAACCTCGGTCTTGATCCCTGCCTATGCGAAACCCGCTCCGGTCTGGACTGAGCGCCAGGCCGTCCCGGTTGGCGCCGTTTTCGCCGGCGCGATCGAATTGGTCGAGGCCGGCGCAGAGACGGCTGCCGAGCCAGGCGCTGAAATCACCCTGCGCTTGAACTGGCGCGTGTTGGCCACCCCCGCCGTCAACTACAGCGTCTTTGTCCATCTCGTCGACGAAGACGGCGTCATCGTCGCCCAGCGCGATATGCACCCGGGCCAGGGATCGCTCGCCACCGCCGAGTTGCCGCCCGGCAGGCTATGGTCCGACCGTTATACTCTCAAGATATCCGGCTTCGAGCGCGCCCCGCGCAACACGCGCTGGGAAGTCGGCCTGTATGACGCCGCTTCCGGCGCCCGGGCGGCCCTTTCAGGCGTTCCGGGCCGTGAAAACGCCGTGCAGTTTGGCGCAGTGCGGATCATGCCGCGGCGCGATCCACCCGCCCTGCTTCAGTATGAGCCCGGCATCGTTCTCGCTCGCTACGCGATCTCGCCATCGACGATCGCGCCCGGCGAGGCGCTCCAGGTCGACCTGGAGTGGTCCGCAAACCGGCTCGTCGACGGCGATTTTGTCGCTTCCATCCAGCTCCTTGACGCGCGGAGTGGAAAGGCCGCCCAATCCGACATGCCGCCCGCCGGGCGTACGACATCGGGCTGGCGGGCGGGGGAAACGCGCGCCGATTCGCGGTCGCTCGTGATTGATCCGGGCACACAACCGGGCGCTTACCGCCTCATGCTTGTCGTGTATCGGCCCGAAACGTTTGCGCGCGCGGGCGGGTATGACGCCCGGGGAATCTATATCGGAGACCAGATCGAGCTGACCCGGATATGGATCAAGTAGCGCAGCGCATCAATGCCCGCAACGACAGCTCGCGCGCCATCGCCCGCCTGTAGTCGGCGCTCCCGAGCCAATCCCCGGCCGGAGCCAGACCTTCCAGTCCGTGGCCAAGCGCGTGCTCAATGTGATCGGCAATGCGCTTTTTCTCCAGGCCAAATTCAGCCAACTCGATCCGAATTGGCGCTGCCGCCACGCCCCCGAGGGCGAGCCGGACATTTCCGGCGATCCCATCCCGAGTCGCGCAGCGCGCAACCGCGCACACGATGGGATAGTCGCGCGGCGTCCGGGCCACCCGCTCATAGGCGGCTCGGGTATCCGCGCTCGGCACGCCGAGCCGGATGTCTGTGATCAGCGCGCCTTCTTCGAGCAGGTTAGCCCGATACCCGAGAAACGCCCGCAGACCGACCCGCTTCATCACCAGCGCGTCATTTTTGAGTGTCGCCACGGACAATTCGGCATCGCAGGCCAGCAGGGCCGTGACGAGCGGCGAGACGCTATCCGCCGTGGCGATTGCGCCGCCAAGCGTCGCGCGGTTACGCAGGCTGCGGCCAGCCATGGCCATCGCCGCCTCACCCAGCACGCCGTTGCAGAAGGTCGTTCCCGCCGGCGATTCAATGAGCGCCTGCAGGCTGGCGGTCGCGCCCAGGCGCCAGAACGCGCCCTCGAGGGTAATCGCGTTCAGGGCCAGCCCGCCAATATCCACCACGGCTTCAAGATCACGGGGCGTCTCGGCGCTGACCCACGTGCCGCCGGCGACGATACGGCTTCGAGGCGATGCGCGGCCAATGAGACGCAGCGCTTCTTCGAGATGGGTCGGTCGCAGGTATTCCTGCAGATTTGACAATGACATCGTTGTTTTGTGTCCTGGAGGCCATCCTAAGGTATCCGGGCGAGACCCCAACCCCCGCGCTTCGCGCGGGGGTTGGGGTCTCGCCACACGTTTTGGGAAGACTCCTAATCCGTCAACACGCGGCTGGAATAGATCATAAGCCCGATGCCCGAGGGTCCGAGCGCTTCGCTCAGGTAGTAGCCGGCCTGCCTGAGGCGAACATCGGCGCCGCCCGGAATGGCCTGCTGCAACTGGCGGGCCAAACTGCGCGATCGCGCGTCCGGCTCGCGCGCCGCATGCAGCACAACGGCCTCTTCGAGGGTCTCAAACTCGGCCCCAAAATCGCACAGGCGCTCGAGGGCGCGCTCGATCGAGCGCACCTTTTCGGTTGCCGCCAGGCGCCCATCCTCGATCGTGATGATCGGCACAACGTTGAGCAGACGGCCCAGATGGCCCTGCGCCGGCCGCAAAATGCCTGACGCCGAGAGCGCCATCAGGTCCTCGCTGGCGAACGCAGCGTAAACGCGCTGACGCAGACCGCGCACCCGCAGCGCAATGGCCTCGGCGTCGGCGCCCTGCTCGGCCAGTTCGGTGGCTGCCCGCACCAGAATCTCCACGCCGAGCCCGACATGGCGCGTGTCGACAATCGTGATGGCCCGCGATCCGTGCAAGGGCGCGGCGGCCTTTCTCGCCCGGGCCACCGCCGGGCTCATCGCGGCCGAACTGAGGATCGCCACGATGTCATTGGAACTGCTCGCCAATTGTTGAAACGCGCTCTCATAGTCCTCGAGCGGCGCCGCATCCACCCGCCCGCCCGCGCCCGCCCCGCCCTGCGCGGGCACGGCCAGCCCCGGCCACGGGTCGGCGCCATCCAGGAACGTCGCGCCATTGCGGATTACCCGATGCTGCATCACCGTCACGCCGCGCTCGCGCGCCCATTGCAGATCAATCAGCGCGGCGCTGTCCGTGAGGATCCGGGTATTGGGCTTCGACACGCCCTATTCGACTCCGATCACAAAATCGTAATGCGGCTGGCGCCCGGCAAAGAGTTCGACGATCTGTTCGGGGAATGCCGCGCGAACCATGTCGGCGATGGCGCCCGCCTCGGTCTCGCCCATCCCATTGCCAAAGTACAACGTGATGAGCTCATGCTTGCGAGACTCCGCTTTTTCGAGCAGCGCCAGCACCGTCGACGGCACATCGGAACCCGCAACAGCGAGCTTGTCATCGATCAGGCCAATGGTCTGCCCATCCGCCACGCTGACACCGTTTACGGTTACGGTCCGGGTCGACTTCGTGATCTCGCCGGTGATGATCCGGCGGGCGGCGGACAACATCGCCTCGGCATTGTGGGCGAGGTCCTTCTCAAAGTTGAATGACAGCGCCGCACCGATCCCCTGCGGGATGGTCTTGGTGGGGACGACCTTGATCGGAAACTCGGCCAGCTCAGCGGCATGATTGGCCGCCATGACGATATTGCCGTTGTTCGGCAGCAGCAGGACG